>Ga0316577_10001023_pt1 | contig 12583 bp, 12 predicted proteins | sample S5NA_FD_203073 | JGI IMG/M metagenome (GOLD analysis project Ga0316577, IMG submission 203073) | Rhizosphere microbial communities from salt marsh grasses in Alabama, United States - S5-7_050615r2r1 | ecosystem: Host-associated > Plants > Roots > Rhizosphere | place: USA: Alabama | collected... | reverse complement strand
CGGTGTCTGTCAAAGCAAAACATCATGTCAGCATGCATATTAAAACGAAATAACATAAGCCGGCAGGCAATTCCGATACACATCAACACCTGCCGGCTTGTCAATTTCGGCTGTATCCCGGTTTGCCGCAGCGGGTGTGACAACACTTTTCTTCAATATAAGTTAAAACTTAACCCGCATGCCCAGGAAAAAGACGCCGATGTCATCGAATTTGTTGCTGCCGCGGTCATCTAGTGTGTGAATACGGTAACCGGTGTACAATTCAGTACCCCAGTTTTTCAGATTCTGAACCAAGTAAATGGCATAGGTCGATGCTTCACCGTCTTTGACATGACCGAATTCGTCATATTTACCGTAATCGATGGCAAAAGCGGTTGTGCCGGCAGACCAGAAATCAGCCATGTAGCCGAGTTTACCATAATAAAAGTTTTCGGAATCCGCATCGGCAGCATCAACGTTAGAATATTTTTTTTGACCCGCGGCAACGGTCACACTGAAGCCGCTGAACAAAACCGACAGAGATCCGTTTATCTGATTGTCCGCAGCATTGTCTTCATCGGAGGATGGATAATCCGAGTAGGCGACGGCGCCGGCCAGCTTGACAGCATCACCAAACTTGCCGCTGTATCGAAGAACAATATCATATGCGGGGTCGTGTTGGTCGGGATTGGGGGCACCGTTGTCCAGAGTATCCATTTCGAAAGTGGAGGCTGAAATCATAAACCCGGCAAACTTGGGACTGTCATAGCGGAAACGGTCTTGTCGGCCGTTACCATCCAGGTCGCTCATAACCTTGTCGACCTTGATACCTGAAAGACCGTTGTCAGTCTTATTAAAAAATTCAAAACTTCCAGCCCAGCCAGTGGTTAAGGCGTAACCGGCGACTGTTGTTCCGGAAAGGTCGACCTCGGACGTTCCGTCGGAAGCTGTGGAACCATGACCTAAAGTAAACATGCCGATACTGGCAAAGTCGAGGTACACATCCAATTTGCGCTTGTCCAACGAACCAGAATAACCATGATCCGTTTGGCTTATCTTGTTGCTTGCATTTTGCTGATATTCCCATTCCAGATTGGCACCGGCGGTTAGGGTGTCGCTTCCTTTGGCTTTGACTTTGAAGCCGAAACGGGTCGAACTGGTGTCGTTGTCTACATGGTTCAGGTAACTTTCGTCCCCGTCATTGACCAAGGTCACGGCCCGGTTGACCTGCCCGTAAAGACTGACACTCACCTTGTCATTGCTGGATACCACTTCACCGGCAAACAGGTTTACTGTTCCGCACATCACAAAAGTGGCAACCAGGCATAACAATAGCCCATTCTTCATCAGTTTTGACATAGTTTTCCTCCTTTTGTTTTAATCCTGGTTTGATGCCTATTGAAAAAGGCACATATACTTGTTCTCGATTAAGAGCAGGCGATATGATTGACATGGGCAACTCATTTCAGACAAGTTTAAATCCCAATAACAGGAGTCTTCTTTTCTTCCAGGGCACTTGAAAAAGATACTTCAGCAAATTGACGACGCTTTATATGCTATTTTTAATTCTGCTTAATCAGCAGATATGTCAGATTTGATATAACAAAGGTCTAAAAAAAATAGTACATGGAGCTATTCCCCCCCAGCTACTCACCTGAAAGGAACAAGTGGGAAGAAACCGAATGTGATGAGGTGATACAAAACATCACGATGGACATCCATGTTCACTCCCATCAACGATTAGGCAGAATTAATATCTTTAAGGTTTATACTTGTCAAGATTTTTTGCATTTAACATTTAATAATAAAATAACGACTAAAAATAACTATAAATCTCATGACTATTAGCTTCTTGGACATATTCCCCGGCTCATATTCCGATAAAAGTTCGCAGTCAGCATTCCCGAAGATTCGCCTTTTTGTTGCTGTTTATCTTAACCTTTTTCGATACACAAACCATCGAATAGTTTGATTTGGAAAGTTAGAAGCCCATCGAGAATCTTAATGATACGTGTGAATTATTCACCTTGTGAATAAATACTACGGTCGTTAAAATTTATTGATTTCTTTGTTACGGAAACAAGCCTCGTTGATTTTCTGTAATCACATCAGGCATATTTGTTATTTATAGTTGTGAGTTGTAATTTATTGCTTATTAGTTATAAAATATTGACAAATAAACGTTAAATGTGTAATTGCATGGACGATGGAAGGTTTTCTTGTGATGAAGTATTAATGGAAGGCTCTTTGTTTTGTCATAAATTTAGAAAGGTATTGAAAAATATAAAACATAACGAATAGGCAACAAAAATGTCTCACCACTGAAATATATATTAATTTCAATGCTGATTATACAGCCCGGGGAAATCCAATGAAACAATTATTAACAACAAAAGAAGTTGCCGAATTTTTGAGTATTAATGAGAAAATGGTTTACAGCCTTGTTGCTGAGAAAGGACTGCCTGCATCCAAGATTACGGGGAAATGGTTGTTTCCAAAACATTTGGTGGAGCAGTGGGTCGAGATAAATACGATTAATTATCCGAGAAAGGCAGAGAGTCCTTCAACCTCGCAGACAGTACTGATCATCACCGGCAGCAATGATTTATTACTGGACAAGGTGATATCTCTTTATAATACAAATTATCGCGGAACAATTGCGGTATTTGGCAATCTCGGAAGCATGGGAGGCTTGCAGGCATTGCGTCAAAATTTATGCCACATTGCCTCAAGCCATTTACTCCAGGAAGACGGGGAAGAATACAATTTTGAGTTTGCCGGTCGTGAACTTGAACACATGCCGGCCATTGTGAATTTTTGTAAGCGCGAACAGGGTATTTTGGTCAAAAAAGGCAACCCAAAAAAAATATCAGGGGTTTCCGATCTCGGTAAATCCGGGGTGCGGATCGTGAATCGTCCTTTGGGAACAGGCACTCGATTGTTATTGGATCAAGAACTAAAAAAAGCCGGTCTCCGTAGTGATAAAATCAGCGGATATAATAACCTAGCCAATCGTCACCTAGACGTCGGGCTTGAAATACTGGCCGGCCAGGCTGATGCCGGACTCGGAATCCATTCAGTTGCCGGTTTATTGGATCTGGACTTTGTGTCACTCCGCTGGGAACGCTATGATTTGATGATTTTTAAAGAGCGCTTTTTTGATGCTAATGTGCAAAATTTTTTAAGTCTTTTGCGCGAAGAGCAATTTTTCAAACTTGCTGAATCAATGCAGGGCTATGATATCAGTTTAAGCGGCCGGATGCTTTTTAATAAAAACAATAATAAAAGAAACAAAAACATTGCCCAAGAGTGAAAGGAGTAAATGATGAGAAGATTATCTGTTGCGGTGATCTGTTTGGTATTGATTGTATTTCTTCTTCCCGCAGGTTCTCTGGCTGAACAAAAGATTCTGACAATGGCGACAACCACAAGCACCGACAATACCGGCTTGCTCGACTATCTTGTTCCAAAATTCAAAGCAGCAACCGGCATTGAAATAAAATGGACAGCTACAGGTACCGGCAAAGCACTCAAGTTAGGAGAGAACTGCGATGTCGATGTTCTGATGGTACATGCGCCGCCGGCAGAAAAAAAATTCGTAGATGCCGGATTTGGTACGGATCGGCATGAAATCATGTACAATGATTTTGTTATCATAGGACCTGAAAAAGATCCTGCTGCAATAAAAGGAAAATCCATTAAGGATGCACTGCAAACAATAAAAGCAAAGCAAGGCATTTTTGTTAGCCGTGGAGACAATTCCGGAACGCACAAAAAAGAGCTCTCCTTGTGGAAGGCAGCAGATTTACCGGTTCCGGAAAAGGAAAGCTGGTATGTTCAGACCGGCCAGGGTATGCTGGCAACCATAAATATCGCTGCGGAACGTAACGGGTACACGATGACAGACCGGGGGACCTACATAAAATATGAAGCCAATATGAAAGGGAATCCACCGCTTAAGATTTTAGTTGAAGGCGATAAGGTATTGCTCAATCAGTATAGCGTGATTGCCATCAACAAGAAGCATTGCCCAAATGCAAAATATGACACAGCCATGCAATTCATCAAATGGATCACTGGGGCTGATGCCCAAAAGCTGATAAAGGATTTTAAGCTTTTAGGAAAGCCATTATTTACGCCGAATGCGAAAATGTAGAGAATTGTTGGAAATACATAAAACCTATACCTTAATTGAGCGAGAGCCGAGGATGCCCCATATTCGAGGCATCAAGGGCGATGCCGTAGTCGTCTACTGCGATCCCTTGATAACAAAGACGCCGAAGGGGTCAGGCCGCAGGCCATGGGGTATTATCGACTTTCCCGAAGGGTAAACAAAAACGAGAGAAAAAAACAAAATTCATATTTCACTGATGGTAGAGATATTAAAACTCAGATAAATTATCAAAACAATTATTGAAATAAATATATTATGATAGTTCTCGGTTTTGTTTACGCTCAATTGGGGTTATAAACAATGCGACCAAAAGTGAGCAGTGAATATTGCCATCATCAAGTCTCACCGCAGTCGCATTTTTTTCCTGTACTAAGATTGTCATGAATTTCTTATTAGAAGGATTCATTCAGGCCTTTCATTTGTTGCTGAGTGGCAACGCTGAAACTTACTCGGCCGTATGGGCTACCGTCAAGGTGTCAAGCTATTCCATTCTAAGCAGCTTGCTTATTGGGATACCCCTTGGATTTTGCCTCGGATATTTCGAATTTAAGAGAAAGAAACCAATCCGGATAATTGTAGACACTTTGATGGCTCTACCAACGGTGTTTATCGGTCTGGTCGTTTACGCATTTTTGACCCATCGAGGTCCTTTGGGAAACATAGGTCTTCTATTCACTTTGCCCGGTATCGCCATCGGTCAGACGATTCTTGCATTACCCATCGTAATCGGCCTGAGCGCAACTGCTGTTGAAAGCATGGATAAAAAGCTTCGAATTGCAATCATGTCCATGGGAGCCAACCGGAGTCAGCTTTTTTTGAGCACTTTATGGGAATCCCGGCACGGCATACTTGCGGGTTCTATTGCCGCCTATGGACGTGTGATGACGGAAGTAGGAATTTCTATGATGGTCGGTGGAAATATCAAGTGGCATACGCGCACTGTTACTACGGCTATCGCACTGGAAACCAACAAGGGACAATTCGGTATGGGAGTCGCCCTTGGCTTGGTACTCCTGACTATTGCGTTTTGTGTTAATCTTTCAGTCTCATTGTTGCGCCGAAGGTATTAGAATTGGACACGCCAATTTATGAAATCCAATCACTGAACCACTCATATGGCGATCAAACTGTTCTATCGATTGATCATCTAACGGTTAAACCGGCCAGTATTGTCGGTCTTGTTGGTCCGAACGGTAGTGGAAAAAGCACGCTCTTACGACTGTTGGGCTTGATAGAAAGACCCAGCCAGGGAGAAATTTTTTTTAACGGCCATCAGGTGCAACCTTTTTCAGATGAAGCCAGATTTCTTATCACCATGCTCCCACAAGAACCCTTTCTCATGAAACGGAGTGTCTATAATAACGTTTCTTATGGTCTAAAGTTGAGGAGAAATGGCAAGGATATCGCTGGCAAGGTAAAAGATGCGCTTTCCCTGGTGGGCTTGGAAAGTGAAGATTTTGTCCGGCGCCCCTGGTATGCGCTATCAGGGGGTGAAACTCAACGTGTGGCATTGGCAGCTAGGCTGGCATTAAAACCCAAGGTTCTTCTGTTGGATGAACCGACAGCCAGCGTTGATGCTGCCAGTGCACAGCTTATTAAAGAGGCAACACTCAGGGCACGCCAGGAGTTGGGTACAACCCTCATTGTTGCCAGCCATGATTGGCAATGGCTGTATGAGATCTGTGATGAAGTCTTACATCTATTCAAAGGAAAAATATTCGGAAGAGGCCGGGAGACTATCATCTTCGGTCCCTGGCAAAAATTGAAAACTGAAAAATGGGGAAAAATCTTATCCGACAATCAACTCTTGCAAGTATCATCCCCCCCCAACCAGGAGGCCGCTGCAGTTATTGATATTCTTTCTGTTAGTCACGATCTCCCGGCCGCTACGGGTGAAGACATTGTCCTGAGCGGCACCGTTTCCCGGCTCAGCCTGGAAAGAAAGACGGGTCGATTATTTGCCACCATTCTGGTCGGGGATTTCCCTTTTAGTGTAGGGATAGATTTTGAACAGGTCAAGGAACATACCATATTTCCAGGGGAAACAATATTTATTCGTTATCGCCCTGATCAGATTAAATGGATTTAAATAGATGAAAGTTTACTTGGGTTTCGACGATACAGATACGCTTGATTCACCCTTTGGCACCGGCAAGCTTGTCAGATGGTTTCAAAGTTCCATGCCTGAAGGGTGTGAATGTCTGGGTATTATACGTCAACAGCTCTTTGTGTGTGATAAGATTCCATATACCTCCCACAATAGCGCGGCATGTTTAATTGCCGAGATGTCTGACCCGGATCTTTTGAATGAAACCATCGAAAGGGCCGCAAGCCACCTCAAACATTATGCGATAAATGGCAGCGATCCTGGATTATGCGTGGCCACTGAAACTGAATCATCGATGGCAGGTCTTGTTGATTTCGGTCATTTTTGCACCCGTGCTGTCTCTACTCAGAAACAGGCGATGGAAGCTGCGAGACAAGTTCATCTTTCTGGTCATGGCGGCACCAATGATGGGATTATCGGTGCTGCAGCCGCTGTAGGATTAACTTTTTTCGGCTGGTCCGGACGATTCATCGAATTTGGAAATTTGCGCGAATTACCAGATGAAATGTCGGTTTCTGAATTAAATAATATGGGTATCGAAGTCGTTTCAATGGAAAGAGATGCATATGTTCCTACTCCAGAGGATACGGTAATGACCAACGGTTGGATTCGTCCAAGGCTTTTAGGGCACCTACCTGTTCTGTTCGTAAGTCCGCAGGGAGAGGGTCAGTGGAAAAATATTTATTGGAAACGTAAAAAAGGAGATCATCATTTGAAAAAACATGAACAGTTTAACCAAGAAAACTGAATAGCTTAATTAAATTAACAAGAAATATTTTACAATTAATGTGATCCCTCGCTTTTCTTTATGTTTTCATACTGCTCAATAAAACCTTGCAACCTTTGCGTCTGTTCTTTCATGTAACCAATCCAATAATCCAGAACTTCGCTTCCCTCCATGGTCAGCTGGTAGACTCTTTTTGCTGGGCCGGTACCCTCTGTTGCCCATTCGGATGATACCAGGCCGTTTTCTTCCATATGCCGTAGGTGGCGGTATATCATACCCGGCGGTGCATGCCCTTCCACAAAACCGAATTGAGAAATATCTTTAATAAGTTCATAACCATACGAAGGCTTGTACTTTAATGCCATTAAAATAGATGGCTGGATGTACCGTTCTGATTTCTTAGAACCGCTCTGAAATGATTTTTTGGATGTCTTTTTTATTTTTCTTGACATATATCCTCTCAGGATATATATTTAATTCGTAAATATAATTTAATTAACAATAACACACTGGAGGTTATAATGGCAACTAAAATATTCATTCGTGAGAGACGCAAGGTTCAAAAGGGCGAAAAAAAACCAAGGTTTCGCGTCGTTGGTGTCAGTGGTTCTGACGTAAAAATTTACGTTAAACATATCCGGAAAAAGGAATTAGACCAGATTAGCAAAGAATCAGGAGCTGAAATCATCTATTTGGACGCTGGGAAAGGTCAAAAAAATGGTGGTGGATCAAATTAGGTGAACGACTCGACCCATCTATATCTATGACTCCATGGATGTATAAAGTACATTAAAAATGGCCGATAATCAGTATGAATGAACTGGTTGAATGACAGCCCGACTGACTTTAATTATTCCTTGTAAATAATGGTGCCGACCTGCTCACCTTCCAACGCTGCTGATATATGTTCCGGATGACTTAGAGCATCAATTATTTGCAGTTCCTTCAAACATTTCGCTCTTTGTAAGAGTGCAAGTATCGGGCGTTCGATGATTAAATCATCCAAGTCTAATTCAATGAGTTCCCGGGCTGAAATGCGATCATAGAATTTCAGGTTTCCACGCTCTGCTTCAGGAACTTTTTTGGGGTCTTTGTCACAAAGTCCCTTTTCATCTTTGAGAAATATTAGAGATCGAGCGCCTATATTTTCCGCTAGCAAGAAAGCACCGCAATCGGTTCGATGGGGAGGAATTGAACCTTGCTCAGCCGGGTGTTCGAAAAAACCGTAGGGCGGTATTCCGTAGGTGATCGGCATATAACCCAACCGACAAAACATGGTGAGCTGTTCCAGGTTGTCTCCATGACCGATCTTTACTCCCCCATGTTTTGCTAAAAGCACCGAAAGCATCTCCGCGTTCTGCCAGGAAACTTTATCTCCCAATTTAGACAACACGCCGGTAGGCATGCCTAAATCCACGCCAATGTTATATACATGCCGTGCCCGTGTCCCCCCTCCGGTCATAAGCAATATTTTGTGCTTGTCTTTAGCTTTGATCAAAACTTCAAGAATCGGTAAAAGAGCATTCTTTCCCCTATCCATTATGCTTTGTCCGCCTATTTTAATGACATTAATATCAGGATGCATCCGGAAATACTCGGTTGCCTCTGTCTGCTTGAGCAACTCTCTGCTTACCAGAGATTCTCCCATGAGTGGCGTGTCGATGTGAAGCCTTCCCTTTTCAAGTTCTTCTTTAATCAGTTTTGCCATTTTTTACCTGCCTTCACCTTTAAATTTGCATTGCAATGTGTATTGCGTTATCAATACTCAAATATTGTAATTTCATATGTATAATTACAATATTTATCAACCTTTTTGGAATTTGTCATACAAAAACCCATTTTTTTCCTACTTAACTCCCCTTTTACCAATGTAAAAAGCGGGTACCGAAAACGTTCAAAAACTCGATACCCGCTATTTGTCAATTGCGCTTCACTTGAATCTGTGCTCAGTTTTTAACTTCAACCATCTTTGATAAATTCCCGGGCAAATTTTCTTTCACCTGTTCCGATGAGACCCTGGTGGGGACAAACGGCGGTTGACCCATATCTTTCAGCACCTTCAAACCACCGTCGGGTGACAGCATGAATTCGAGAAATTTAACCGCTCCTGAAGGATTGGGCGAATTCTTGATCAGGGTGATACCGTAGGTACAGGATTTGCCGACGCGAGTAATCTGAGTGCCGGGTTTTTTACCTGTCACTTTCACTGTCGCCTGCTGATAGTATTTATCGTATTTGTAGTTTCCCAAATTGATGTGGTCATCGAGTTTGACGAATTTCAGATCATGCTGAACAGCCACTGACAGATACTCCCAAGCATAATCCATTTTACCGGTTTTGAGCAGAGAAACCAGTTCCTTTGCTTTTGGCCGAACGTTTTCCTGAGGTCTGTTCGCGATAAGGCGATCATAGAGACCGGGGACATTGTAGTACTTTTCAGCCAACTGTAATACCATCAGGCTTCTATACCCGCATGGATCAAGGTTGGGTTCGGAATGACCCCAGACAACGTCTTTGCGTCCAAGAATTTCATACCAGTTGTGATCGTTCACCTCGCCGGCATAACGGCTCTGGTCCGTGTAGCAAAGCACCAGCTGGTTTGAAGCGAACCTGATATTCCAGTCCGCCTTTCCCGGAATCAGAGTCTTGTCAATAACCGTGTAGTCGGCCGAAGCCATGATATCCGAAGGTTTGTTCAATTCGGATATCATTCTGGCCATTTTAGTGCTACCGCCGGCTTCACGCTGAATGTCAATACCAGGGTTGGCGGTTTCAAATTGTTTTTCTATTTTCGCCAGCGGTACTGTCAGGCTGCCAGCGTGGAATATAATGACTTTTTCTCCTGCTTTTGCCGCTAAAGTCGTCAATACGAATAATAGGGTCAATACGATAACGGCCCCCGAAACTGTTTTACTACTGATACGAACGAATTTCTGTCTCATTTTGCGAATCTCCTTTTGTCGTCTAACTGCTAAGTAAAATTTACAGATAAAAACGGATATCCTTTTTAAAAAATAGTACTGAATCTTTTATAAATAGTATCTCTAATTAGTTGTTTGTGGAAGTTTTGTCAATCGATACCTGCTGTAAGTATTTGTATTTCTTGTATTAACTATAGACAACTAAAAATTACAGCGATTGGAAATGGTTATGTTTTGAAAAGGCGATAATATTACTCGATTATCGATAGATTAGGAGTAGATTACGATAACGAAGATGTTCGATACACATCAATGAGCCGATTTTTCTCAACATCTTGATGTCATGTCACCATTCAATAGTAGTAGTGGGCCTGCTGATATAATTGTGGAATATTGAGGAGGAAATTAATTAAATTAACGGATAACTCGAACTGTAAATATCAAGACAGGATCATTTCTCAGATATGTCGATGAAACACAGAATATCTTTGTCTGAAAGAACCATGCGATCCATAGAAAAACTCAAAGAGGTTTGCTCAGTTTAGATATCGTATTATGGTATCACAAAAAAATCGATGCTTGATATTAGTACGAAATTGCAGGAATCTGTAACGGTGCAAATAACCAGCGCAAATGGAGCGCAGCGTAATTTGCGTCCAAGTTGTGTGCCGGGCATGCCCGGCGGCTAATGGGTGAGCCGCGGCGCGCGCAGCAGCGCCGCAGGCAAGTCCCTGACCCAGCCCGATGGAGGCGAAGGGTGTAGCGGTAGCGCAACGGGGTATCCGGTAACGGTGCCTCGGAAGGAAGCCGTCCCGCCGAGGCGGGATACCGCAAACGCACGGGGCGATGAACAAAAACCGAGTCAGGCGGGCCTGGTGGGACGAGTCTGCAACTCAAGACAAAGTCCTCTATCCATCATAGGCCAGGCAGGTATACTCGGCGCTCGCGTGCGGAAAGTCGTCGGACTTACCCCGGGAGATCCGTTGCGTGTCCAATTACGGACTGAGCGAACCGCAAGGGGAGACCATCGCGCAGCGGAAGTCAGCAGAGGGCATAGTAGTCGGAGGAAACGAGCCGCGGTGGAATAGACGTGGAGGACTCACCCCGACAAAGGCCCGAACGGTGCCCACCCGAATGGACGTGGGTAAATGACAGCGGCCAGTAGGGATCGTGTTCTTATGATCATACGGCAACAGGAGTTGAAATGACCATAGCGTCACGATTATCCGAAAACCCGGCAGAACAGACCCGGCTCATGGAACAAATCTTTGAGCGGGAGAACATGCGGCGAGCGTTAAAACGCGTCCGCAAAAACAAAGGGGCGCCGGGGGTAGACGGCATGACCGTCGAACAGCTTCCGGGTTACCTGAAACGGCATTGGCACAAGATCAAACAGGACTTGCTGAACGGCTGCTACAAGCCGCTTCCTGTCAGGCGCAGGGATATCCCTAAATCTGGCGGTGGAATGCGGCCATTGGGCATTCCGGTCGCCCTGGACCGTTTGATACAACAGGCCATTGCTCAGGTACTACAGCGGATTTGGGACCCGACCTTCTCGGATTTCAGCTTTGGCTTTCGTCCAGGAAGGTGCCAGCATGACGCACTTCGCCTTGCCAAAACCTATGTGCAAGACGGTTACCGGCACATCGTGGATATGGACCTTGAAAAGTTCTTTGATACGGTCCACCACGACCGGCTGATGAGCCGTCTGGCTACAAAGGTGTATGACAAGCGCGTGCTAAAGCTGGTGCGTCGGTTCCTGACCGCCGGTGTCATGATCGGCGGGCCGGTCAGCCCGACCATCGAGGGAACACCGCAAGGCGGTCCGCTTTCGCCTCTGTTGTCCAATATCGTATTGGACGAGCTTGACAAAGAGCTTCAAAAGCGCAATCTGCGCTTCGTCCGGTACGCGGACGATTTCGTGATTTACGTTCGCAGCAAGAAAGCCGCACAGCGAGTGATGCAAAGCGTCACAAAGTTCATTGAACGCCGGCTAAAACTGAAAGCCAACCAAGAAAAGAGTGTCATCAGCCATCCCTGGTGGCGTCCTTTCCTGGGCTTCAGCTTCACCAGTCGGCGCGATGACCCGCGCATTCGCATTCACTCCAAATCGATTAAGCGTTTCAAACAACAAGTACGCGAGTTAACCGGTCGCAGTTGTGGGTTGAGTCTGGAGCAGGTCATTGCTCGGCTCAACACCTACATCAAAGGTTGGTGGAATTATTTCCGCCATGCCGATGTGGCGGCCGGGTTTCGCTCCATCAACTACTGGATCGTCCGGAGGTTGCGAGCGATCCTGTGGAAGCATTGGAAAAACCCGCGTACGCGTGTCAAAGAAATTAAGAAACGTGGTATCTATCATTACCATGCTGTCCTGACCGGAAATGCTCGTAAAGGACCTTGGCGAATGAGCAAGGTTAAGTGGGTCGTAATTGCGCTGCCAAACGCCTATTTTACCTCCCGAGGCTTGTTTCTCCCTGGACCTCGTATTGCTTGATCAGCCGAACCGCCGGATACGTGACCCGTATGTCCGGTTGTGTGGGAGGGGGAGTCTGTGAAGGCTCTCCCTATCCCGCTATGAAGACCTAAAATAAACCGATTGATTGAAGGTATCTCCAGTAGTCGTCAGGATTATTAGGAATAAATACCCCTGCTATATTAGATTCTGAAGTATT
>Ga0316577_10001021_pt1 | contig 12591 bp, 9 predicted proteins | sample S5NA_FD_203073 | JGI IMG/M metagenome (GOLD analysis project Ga0316577, IMG submission 203073) | Rhizosphere microbial communities from salt marsh grasses in Alabama, United States - S5-7_050615r2r1 | ecosystem: Host-associated > Plants > Roots > Rhizosphere | place: USA: Alabama | collected... | reverse complement strand
TGGTGTAACACCCGGAAGTAGGCCCGCAGCGAACGTTCGCCGGGCGCGTGCTCGCCCAGCAAATAGCCGAGGGCGGCGTAGACGTTCGGCTCGTTGATAGTGCACCAGAGCGTCACGAGGTCACCCAATTGCTCCACCGTGAAGCCCACAAAGCGCCGGAAATGCTCCACTGCGGCGGGGTTTCGCCAGCCACCCTGCGCCGCAAGCCAGACCGGCGAGCTGAAATGAAAGAGGGTGACCATCGGCTCGATGCCCCGGCTACGAAGGCCCGACAACATCTCCCGGTAGCGGGCCACGGCCGTCAGGTCAAACTCGCCCTCCTCAGGCTCAATCCGGCTCCACTCCACGGACAACCGATGGGTGTTGTGGCCCATCTCGGCCATCAGGTCGAAATCCCGCTCCGCTTCGGTCCACCAGTCACAAGCCTGGCCGCTTCGTTGGCCGTTCCAGATGGCGCCGGGCCGCTGTTCGAACGCCCACCAATCATTGTTTGTGTTGCCGCCCTCCACCTGGTGGGCGGCGGTGGCAGCGCCCCACAGGAATCCCTCCGGGAACGGCAATCGAGATTTTCTCATCGGTGTCTATCCTTGCCTGAAATCTGCGCCCGACCAAAGGGAAAGATCTGGCCCCTCGACGCTGGCCCCGACGCCAACCCAATCGGGTCGGAGTGGCTCGTGGCACTGCGATCATAACAAGTTTCGGAAGGCGTGTCAACTTGTGACGCCGAGCAACCCAGATCAGCCTTCCGGCACCGATCCTCTGCTACGCCGGGCTCTTGACATAGTATGGTACTACAGGCCTATTGACGATCTGGTTATCTACTGCTACCATCAAGGCTGCCGTTTCTTATGCTAGGCAATGCCACATAGTGGCTCGTCTTGGAGGTATCCCAAAGATTGGACCCCAATGCCGGTAGCCGTGCCAGCCCCCTGTGCGGATGGCCACCTGCGATCTCGGTTTCGGAGTGAATTCCCCCTCTCCGAGGCAACTGGAACACACACCGAGCTGAACTCTGCCGTATGGCACAAGGAAAGGAGAAAGGACTATGCCACAGCGTATGCGGCGCACAAAACCTGCGTTCTCCCTGATTGCCTTTGCTCTGCTGCTTTCCCTGGCATCTGCGAGCCTGGGAGGCCCATTCTGGTCCCCTGCGAAAGCGGTCTCTCCCGAGGCCCTACTCTTTCAGGCATCGGGGGAGCTATCCCCTGACGAGGTCCACAGCCCTGCCCTTCCCGTCTACAACACGATGAATGTGAACCTAAGGCTGACGATCCCAGCTGCAACGGGGGATGGTGCGATGGCGCTCGAGTTCACCGATGGCAGCGGCGCTACGGCCTTCTCTGGCGTGGCCTTGGGCGGTGAGACCCTCTGGGCCACCCTGACGCTCAAGCCCGGGAACAATGTCTTCGAACTCCGCAACGACAGCGGCCTGGCAGGCCCCGAGCTGGAGTATGAGCTGCAACTCTTTGAGATCGACGAGGTTCCGGTGATCTGGGAGGGCAAATCCCTGGGTGCTGGCACCTGGCGCTCCGAGATCCGCCTCAACTTCCCCACAAGCGGGTTGTATGAATTCGGATTCGGAGTGCTGTCTGGACGCTACCAGTTCGTGGTGGATGGCGACCATATTCAGAAGACAGCCGAAGCCACTGGCTCGGTGAGCTACTATCTGCCCGCGGGCGTCCATAGCCTCAGCATTGAGCCGGATCCGGACGAGCCTGCTACCACCTGGTCGCTTCAGCTCTCGGGCCCAGGGGAAAGCGTCGACACGCTGCCCTACGACAAGGACGGCGGCATGCTGGGCGGTACCGGCAATCCTTTCACCCGAGAGTGGCTGCCTCTGCAGGCGGCGGCGGGCGGGCCTGCCAACCTTGAGCTGACCCTGACCGGCGATCCCGCCGATGGGCTTGTCATACAGCTGTATGACGGCCCTGACCTGGTGGGGACTACGCCCCTGGTGCACGGCGGGGAGACCTTCTGGTGGTCGGCTGAGCTGGCCGCTGGCACCAATAGGCTGCGGCTCGAAGCGGAATCGGGGAATGTTGGTCAGCTCGGATATGAACTCACTATCCACGACATCCCGCAGCCACCGGCCGACTGGAGCGGTGCCGCCCAGTGCGGCGCCGGCAACTCGACTGTCATGGTGGAGATCCCTGTCAGTGCAACCTACCGGGTGACGCTCGACACGCCAGTGGGAGCTGCCCAGGTCCTTATCGATAGTGCCGCCCGGACAACGGCGAACCGCGCCGCACCGCTGGCCCAGTCGGCCGAGTTCGACGTGCCCCTCTCGGCTGGCAATCACAGCTTCCAGATCCAGCAGGCGGCGGCCTATGCCCTTACCGAGTGGACACTGACTGTGGCTTCCACGACCCCAGGCCCGGAGTTGGCTCACCTTACGGGCGCACTCGCCGTCGGCGAAGGCGTGATCCCGCAGATACCTCTGTTCGGTGCGGAGGACAAGGAGGTGAATCTGCGCCTCGAAGTAGTCGCCGCGGCCGATACCTCCCTCGGCCTGACCATCTGGGATGGGGAGGGCGGCGAGGCCTTTGCCGGGACTGCGCTTTCAGGTGAGATTGTTTGGGCTACGGCTGTGCTCAAACCTGGGCAGAACGCATTCCAGATCCAGAACACCGGGCCGAATCCGCTGACCTACGATCTGACCGTCTACGAGGTGGGCGGCGCTCCACACAGTTGGGCGGGCAACTCGAAGGCTTCCGGAACGTGGGATTCCAGCATCAAGCTGGACTTTCCTTCAGACGGCATCTACCAATTCGACTGGGGCGTGGCGTCTGGCCGCTATCAACTGCTGGTCGACGAGGACTATGTGCAAAAGACCGCTGAGGTCGATGGCCTGGTCTCCTACTATGTCCCCGCCGGGCGACACTTGGTCACGATCCTGCCCGACCGGGCGACGGGTGCCACCTGGAGCCTGGATGTGTCGGACGCCGGGGCGCCCGCGGATACACTGCCCTACAATCGGGCCGGCGGTGAGTTATGGTCTCAGCCAGAGCGCTTCAGCGAAGAATGGCTACCCTTCAGCCTGGCAGCTGCCACGGCAGCCAACTTCCAGCTAACCCTGAGCGGGGCTAGCGCCGACGTTCTCGACGTCCACATCTATGCCGGTGCCGCGACCACACCATCTGCCTCTATCACCGGCGTGCACGGTGGCGAGGCGGTGTGGTGGACCGCTGACTTGCCGGCAGGCTTGAGCCGCGTCCAGCTTGTGGCTGGAGCCGCCAATGCTGCTGCTCTCTCCTATGACCTGTCTGTCTACCAGGTTCCCCAAGTGTCAGGGCCGGTGCAGTGGGAAGGGGCCTCCTATGGCGCCGGAAACCACTCGCAGCTGTGCTTCCGCGTCGAGGCTGCAGGTCTCTACGAGTTCAACTATGGTACCACCTCCGGCCGCTACCAGTTCCAGGTCAGCTCCGATCCGTACATCCAAAAGACCGTCGAGGTGCCTGGGACGGCACGCTACTACTTGGATGCCGGCAGCCACGTACTGTCGGTGACCCAGGACACGGTCTTGGGTGCTGGCTGGTCGCTCGAAATCGCCACCACCGAAGCGGTCTCCGATGCCCTTCCCCTCCAGGCTTCTGGCGGCTCTCTCGGGGGCGCCGGCAATGACTTTGACCAGGAGTGGTGGCCACTACACCTGGCAACCGCTGCGACGGCCAACTTTGAGCTCAGTCTGGCAGGTGAGCTGGCCGACGGCTTGACCGTCCGCGTCCTCCAGGGAGGGACTGCCGTCTACACGTCACCCACAGTCTATGGCGGCGAGACGTTCTGGTGGACCACGGACTTGATCGGAGGAACCAGCGTCGTCGAGCTCAAGGCAGACGGCGCCAATACCCAGCCTCTCGCCTATGACCTGACCATCCACACCGTACCGACCGTCGCCTATGGTGCGCCGCATGCCTGGAGTGGGGTCTCCAAAGGTATGCCGGCCACCGGGAACTCGGAGATTCAGCTACAGATCCCTGTGAGCGGCACCTATCACGTGGCCCTCGACATACCACATGGGTTCGCCACGATACAGATTGAGCCGATGCCAAGCCGGTTCCGCTCGATACAGCAGGCGCACATCGAGTTCGACATCCCGCTGGCCGAGGGGGGCTATCTCTTCCGCCTGCTGCAGAGCAGCTCCTACATCACCACCACATGGACGACGACCGTCTCACTCAAGAGCGCGCTAGCGCCCGAGGTTCATGCGGTTTCGCCGGCATTGGTGACCAACGACACAGCTCACACCCTGATCCTCGACGGCGTGAACTTCCAGCCAGGAGCAACCGTTACCGTGGACGGCACAACGGTGAGCCCAGTCGGGTGGCTGAGCTCCAAGCAGCTGCAAGCGACGCTCCCGGCAGGCTTTGCCCTGGGGCTGCATGACGTGACCGTCACCAATCCGGACGCCCAGTCGGCCACCTTGCCAGAGGCGCTCGAGGTCCGGCTCGCCCTCTACCGGCTGTACTTGCCGGTGATCGCCCAAGCAACGCCCTAGGCACGGCCCATACGAAAAAGGGGCGGATCATCGATCCGCCCCTTTTGCCCTACGCGCCCCAATGCTCTCCCAAGAAGGTTGTCTCGGGGGAACGTGCTACTCCGGCCAGAGCAAATCCTTGTCCTCGAAGGACTGCACAGCCAAGACAAAGAGCACCGCGGCATACGCCAGGGTCAGGCCCAGTGCGAGGAAATAGTCCCGATCGTGGATCCCTGCCGAAGCCTTGGCCAGTAGGGTGCTGATGGGCCACAGTACGGTCCCAACCACTCGGACCAGGAGATCCAAGCCATGGATCTGCAATGCTGCCTTCTGGTCCTGGGCTACCAGCAGCGCAGAGAGCAGGACCCAGCTGGCCAGGTGTGAGCCGCCCTGCGAGGTCAGCCCTGAAAGGGGCAGGGCCAGGCAGAGGCCCAGTAGCCAGGCGGCGAGCCACGTCGGCAGGATCCAGAGCGCCGAGGGGAAGTCGAGGCTGAGCCTGCCTGCGGCGAGGTTCCCGGCGGTGATGAGCCCCGCGAGTAAGGTAGTGATGGCCAGTCCCCCGAGCACTAGCGCGGCGAGCACCTCGCTGCGATGCTTTAGGCGCGCGATGAGCGGATAGAACCAGCCCCGGTTCGCCCGGCTTGCCAGGAGCAAAGCGGTCAGAAGGCCCAGGCCTCCCGTGCCCACGCCAGCAACAGTGACGAACTGTGCCTGATCCATGCCGTACTCAAAGGCGATCAGCCCGAAGGCCAGTGCTACCGCCAGGGGTACGATGCCGGCCAGGGAGCGGAACAGGTCGCGGACCAGGACGCCGGACAGGACAGTGACGCGGTTCATTTACCCGTGGCCTCTAGATAGATCTCTTCCAGGTTCGCCCGTTGCTCGCTCAGGTGCCTGATGTCGATTCCCGCCGCGAGTAGGGTGCGCAGGACCTCGACCTTGCTCTCGGTGCCCTCTCCGGTCAAGATCACCTGCCTCCGCGCCGTGGCGATCCCGGGGCCCAGTGCCTCCAATGCAGCGCCCAGCTCCGGCGCTAGGGGGCTGGTGCCGATGATCACCTGCCTGCGGGGAGCGAGGATGGAGGCCAACGGACCACTGCGGACCAGATGGCCTTGGCTGATCACCGCGATGTCTGTGCAGACGCGAGTCACCTCGTCCAAGTGATGGCTGGAAAGAAGCACGGTTCTTCCCTGTGCCTGTACGGCTAGGATCTGGTCGCGCATGAATTTCTGCCCGGCGGGATCGAGCCCCTGAGCTGGCTCGTCGAGCAGGAGCAGAGGAGGGTCGCCGATCAGCGCCTGAGCCAATCCCACCCGCTGCAGCATGCCGCGAGAACAGGCGCCCAGCCTGCGGCCCGCCACACTCTGTAGCCCCAGTAGCGCGATCAGTTGGTCTAGTGTGGCCCTGAGGCTGGTACCCTGGAGGCCCGCCAGCCTGCCGACGCTGGTCAGGTACTCACGAATCGTAAAGCGCGGCGGGTAGAAGGCGCGTTCAGGCAGGTAGCCGATGCGGGCGGGGTGCAGTCCCCCGCGATCGATCTGCCCCCCGTCGGGGAAAATGAGGCCCATGAGGAGGCGCAGGAGCGTCGTCTTGCCCGCACCATTGGGACCGAGCAGCCCAAAGACGGCCCCGTCCGGGATGGTCAGCGAGAGGCGGTCTAGGGCGGTGACGCCACGATAACGCTTGCTCAGCTCTTCGACGTGGATCATGATGGACTGTCCGAGCGCGCCGCCCGCCTGCCGGGCCCCCTTTCGCAGCCCGGGGTGGCCCGCAGATCTCGACGTGACGGCCTCGGCCGGCTAGTAGTCGTAGAAGCCCTTTCCGCTCTTGCGGCCCAGGTGTCCAGCCAACACCATACGCCGCAGCAACGGCGGGGCGGCGTATCGCGGATCTTTGTACTCCTCGTACATTGCATCCGCGATAAAGAGACAGGTGTCCAGGCCGACAAAGTCCAACAGGGTCAAGGGCCCCATGGGGTGGTTGAGCCCCAGTTTGATGGCGGTGTCAATGTCCTCCCTGCTGGCCAGGCCGTCTTCATAGACACGCACCGCATCGAGGATGTAAGGAATCAGCAAACGGTTGACGATAAATCCCGGCGTGTCTTTGGCAGTGACCATTGTCTTGCCCAGGGAGGCCCCAAAACCGCGGGCAATCTGCATCGTCTCGTCGCTGGTGAGGATGGTCCGCACAAATTCAATCAGCGGCATGACCGGAACCGGGTTGAAGAAATGGATGCCCAATACCTTGGCCCCTCGGCCCGTGACACTGGCCATTTCTGTGATACACAGCGAGGATGTGTTGCTGGCGAGGACGGCGTGTGGGGGCAGAATCTCGTCCAGTTCGGCAAAGATCTGCTTCTTGAGGGCCATGTTCTCGACGGCCGCCTCGACGACCAGATCGCAATCCGAAAAATCTGCCAGGTCCAGGGTGCCCTGGATGCGGGCCATTGCCTGGTCAGCTTCTTCCTGGCTCAACTTGCCGCGAGAGACACCCTTGCCCACGGACTTCTGAATGCGGTCCAGGCCACGCTGGAGGAGCTCGCGATTCACCTCGCGCACGATGACATCGTAACCCGAACGGGCACAGACCTCGGTTATGCCCGAACCCATCAACCCGCAGCCGACCACCCCGACCTTGTTGATCTGCACTTACCCTACTCCTCCTTCTCCTCTTCTAGAGGCGTCTCAGACCACAACCTTGGATCCACCCTAGCGGGAGGATCCACCCTTGCCGCGATACCTGTTCGGCCTCGGCCACTGGGGTGCATGTTCTCCTTTCCAGCTGCTGCGTCCCACGTCCTCGACGAGCCTCGGCCGCCAGTCCTCGTCATAGTCGTCTTGCACCCGCTGCTGGTCATAGTCCCTTTCTTTCACATCGACCGGGATCCGCAGCATAGCCATAACCGCTTCCAGGCGCCAGAGCTGGGCGGCGTCCATCTCTCCTAGCTCGAGCAGAACCGCCTGCAGCTCGGGATCAGCCACCATCTCGCGGTCCACGAGCTGTGTCTTGTACCAGGAGACCGCCCGCTTGAGACCGTCGTAGATGAAACGCAACTGTGATCGAACATCGTCCCGGCCCGCGGCGTGGCTGAGCAAGCGCTGATCCAGTTCTAGGTCCTGGATAGGGACGTCGAGCCGCCGCAGATACTTGGATACTGGGCCTATGGCTGTCTGCTGTGCCTGGATCAGGGACCTCAAGACTGCGGCTACCTCCTGGCGCGGATCCGACTCCAGGTAGCTTTCGAAAACCTTGATGTAGGTTAGCTTGTATCGCAGATTTCGAGTCAGGCGGATCTCTATGATCGACTGTGTCATACTGGCTCCTTTCTGCCGCTATTGTATCATAATTCCGAGCCGTTCGCCAACACCAACCCATCGGCGTTGTCCATTAGCGTAGGGTAAACGTATAGTTTGCGTCCAGTACTACTGCACGCTTTGTGGTAAGATATTCTTGAGCAACTGGCATGGTTCATGGCGGGCGAGCGTCATCCTGACCCTAGCCCCGCGTAGGGCGGGAGCGAACGGTACAGGTCATAAATGGGCCATGCCAATTCTCAAAATTCTTCTCCTCCTTTTGATAGAGAGCTAAGGGTTGGGCCGCCCTTAGCTCTCTCTGTTTCTCCGAGGCGATTAGACTCGCGGGTTTGGCCCATAGGTTGCCTTCGTCTCAGCAGACCGTGCGCGGCGGCCCGCCTAGCGCTCGAACCAGTTCAGCAGTTGCATGACCAGGCCGACATTTCCAGAGACTTTGATCTTGCCACTCATGAAGGCCTGGACGGGGTTGAGGCGGTTGTGGTACAGAGCCACAAAGTCACCGGCGTCCATCGTAACGGTCACGTCGGGGTTGCCACCAGTTCCCTGCTGGACCTGACATGCTCCGTTGGCGACTTCCAGCAGCCAGGTCCCGCCTTCTTCGCCCTTTAGATCTAGCTGAATTGCCGCCGTGGCGTTCCCTGCCTTCTCAGGGCGAAAGGCGCGCGGCATGGACTCGATGAGATCTGATGCCTGGGTCGTCATATGTAGTCCTCCTCGATGGGTGTTGTGTCTGGAGCCCGGCGAGGAGTATAGCACAGGCCCCATCATCCGTCAACTGCCTCGCACTGGCGAGGGGCGACCGCCGGAGCACACACCGCTTCGACCCTTGATCTGGGCTGGATGCCACGGCCGCCGAGTTGCCATCCGGGCCCAGTTGTTGTAGAATGAAGGGGCCACGATCGGTTCTGTCCCATGTCGATGCAGCGCACTCCAGGACAGGGACCGATTTGACCCGGGAGCGGGTTTTGGCCTGACCCGGCCATCGCTGCGCCCGATGCACGACACCACTACTACATGCTGTATGCCCCGTTTGCGCGGAGGTACGATATGGACGACGAGACCTTCGACGATTTCTGGGACTGGGAAACCGAGGAGGAGCCCGGGGAGTATCTTCTCTATCTGACCGACGAGCTGGTCGACCGATTCTTTCTGAGTGACAACGCCTTCCTGCCGGCCGAGCTGGAGGACTACGAGCTTGGATACCTCGAGCAAGAAGATTGGTGGCCGTTGGTAAATCAGCTACATGGGATCGTCGATCTGGAGCGCCTGCTTGGCGCGGCACTGACCCTCGATGAACTGCTGGGGTTCCCCGGGCTGCCCACAGAAGTCCTGGAGGATCCGTTGATGTTTCTGGAGACCGCCCTGAGAGGCCATCTCCCTCGTCTGCCTTCGGGACGCAAGGTCGGAAGCCGCAAGTTGGTGGCGATCGCCGTCGCCATTGTCGCCCTCATGCGGGAACTCCCAGACGTTGCCCAGGCCGCGGTCCGCGCCTGGGCCGACGTCCACCGGCGTCTGCTGTCTACCATGGCCTACGATGACTATCCGGATTACGAGGACGCCGATCTCTCCGAGCTCCTGTTCCCCGACGACTTGCCATTGGCCATGACGGGGTTCAGCATGATGATCTCCCTGACGCTGATGCGCTGGCCGGATCGCGCCGAAGGACTGCCGCTGCCGCCCGGCTTTGGGGATCCTGAGGTCTATGGCGAGGTGCTGGACCGGTGGGAGAGACTGCCCGACAGCCCTACTGCGGCAGAGGAGGGCATCGGCCAGGCCGAGGCGCTGTTCACCCAGGGCCAGCTGGCGCATATGCTGGCCCAAATGGGCGCTGTCGAACTGCTGTCGCCGGACGAGCCACGCGAGGAGGAGATCGACCTGGCCTATTCACGGCTGAGCCGGGCGATGCTGTGGATCTATGATCAATGTCGCAGTTGCCCGGCTCGGGATGAGGTCTCCTGCACAGCGGCCACTGGTTGGCCGGAGCAGCCAGTCCCTCTGCTCGATGTCGCCGGTGAGATTTCCAATACGGGCCGGATTGCCGGCTGTATCAAGATGTGAGTTCTGCCAGCAGGCGCCCGCTGCGGGCTGCCCGCCGAGGCATATCCGTTGTGCGGGCCGCTGCGGAGGGGCGGTCAATGCCAGAACCTCCGCGAGCACAGCCGTGGGCGCCTGAGCGAACCACTAGTCCTCGTTGCTGAGGTGCGCTGAGCTACAAGCCCTAGGGGTGATCCGGCAGTGCCTCAGGTAGATCTACCCTAGGTTGACATAGCATGATAAATAGACTATAATAGGTTGGATTAATAAAGAATCCGTTTTTCTTCTGGTGTGGAGACAGTGGAGTCATATAAGCTACTAATTGTCGCCCGAACCCAGGCCCTGGCCAAGCGCCTGAGGGTTGCTCTCAACAGCGAGGAGTACATCATCCGCTGGGTTCCAAGCACCTCTCGCGCCCTTGACCTGGAGTTGGGGCCCTCGCTGGCGATCATGGAGCTCCCGCCTTCGGGCGGCATGCGCAGCGCGGCCTGGCTCAAGGAACGCTTTGATGCACCACTGCTGGCCCTCGCCCAATCCGGCCAGGAACTGCCCGCGCCAGTCGACGCCTTCCTCTACCGCCCGTATAGCATCGAGGAGCTCGTCGATCTGATCGTGAAGACCTTGCTCAGCTATTCTCCGCATCTTGTCCGCACTCAGGGAATGAGCCTCGATACGCAGACCCGCAAGCTCCAGGTCGAGGGTGCCTGGTACCAGTTGCGCCCAACTGCCTGCCGGATCCTGGCCGAGCTGATGGCCCAGCCCGGGAAGGTGGTGCCCCGTGAGGAGCTGTTCCACCGTGCCTGGGAGACCGAGGACGGTGATGATACGCGAGCCCTGGATGTGCACATCGCCGGCCTGCGCCGCCAGCTGGAGCGCGATCCCCACAATCCCAAGCTGATCGTCACCGAACGGGGTGTCGGCTACCGCCTGCAGCCGCCCAGAGCTTGATCTTGCTCCCTGATCCTAGCCATGATTGGAGGAAAACGCATGTCTCATGATGTTTATCAGCGTCTGGCCGAGCGGCTGGATTCTCTCCCGAACGGTTTCCCTGGAACAGAGAGTGGCGCGGAGCTACGGCTGCTGGCCAAGATCTTTGCGCCAGAAGAGGCCGCTCTGGCGTCGGTGATGCGCCTCAGTCGCGAACCGGCCGAGGTCATTGCCGAACGGGCGGGGACCGACCCGCGGGAGACGTTCCGCACCCTGAAGACGATGGTGCGCAAGGGCCAGATCCGGGCCGGACGGAAGGGGGGCAAGCTGGCCTTTGGGCTGCTACCCTTTGTCGTCGGATTCTACGAGGAACAGCTTCCACGCATGGACACGGAACTGGCCCAGCTCTTCGAGGACTATTTTCAGGAGATCCGCGGCTCCTTTGTCGATTACGAGCCCTCCATCCACCGTGTCCTCCCCGTCGAAGAAGCCATCCCCGCAGGCATCGATATTTATCCCTTCGAGCGAGCCACAGACCTGCTGGAGAACGCCAAAGCCTGGGGTGTGCGCGATTGCATCTGCCGCGTCCAGCGTTCCTTGTTGGGCAAGGCCTGCGAGCACCCCATTGAGAATTGCCTGGTCTTTGCGCCTGTGGCTGGCGTTTTTGACCACTCCGAGTCAACGAGGGCCATCAGCAAGGGGGAGGCGTTGCGCATCCTGCGTGAGGCCGAAGAGGCTGGTCTGGTCCACTCACCCGGCAATTTCCAGGACGGCCACTACTACATCTGTAACTGCTGCACCTGCTCCTGTGGGGTGCTGCGCAATGTAGCTGAGTTCAGCCTGCCGACGGCCATCGCCCGTTCCGCATTCGTGGCCACGGTCGATGTCGACGCCTGTGCCGGTTGTGGCGATTGCCTGGAGCGCTGCCAGTTCGGGGCGCTGTCCCTTCCTGAATTCACCGCCATCGTGGAGGCGGGGCTCTGCGTGGGCTGTGGTCTGTGTGCCACCACCTGCCCCTCAGAGGCGATTCACCTGGAGCGGCGGCCCGAGGGCGACATCTCGCCGCCCCCCACAGATTTCATGGATTGGATGGCCCAGCGCGCCCGCGCTCGCGGCCTGGACGGAATGCCATAGCGGGCCCAGGCTCTGGTGGACCGTCTCCGCTAGTCGGTTGTGGACGCTTCGACCCAGCGACGGACCTGACTCGGCGTGAAGGGCTCCGACAGCAGCCGCCGGAAGTTCGGCACAGCATCCTGCCCCTCAAGTAGGGGTGCCAGAAGCTGGCTGCCCACCGAGTAGTTAAAGACATACGAGCGAAAGAGCGGGTTCTGGAGGAACCTCATGCTGTGGCTTGCTTCTTCGCTCGTCCGCAGCCCATAGTGCTCCAGGTACTGCTGCACCTCCTGGGGCGGGCGGTTGTCCCGGTGGAGGTGCAGTGCTGCATTGCCGCTCACCCCGCGTAGCCCCTCGGTGGCGCGCATCAGGGCCACATCCCGCTCCGCATCGGCATCAGGCGGGCCTGCCAGGGGATAGAGCTCATCGCGCAGGAAGGCGATCAGGTCGCCGTGGTCAAAGATCACGTACTGGGCGCTGTTGGCGATGCCTTCCGATAGGACGCACTCGGGGGCCAGCAGAAGCTGGACGGCATGTTCGGCACGCCCGCCGAGCTCGTATAGGTGTTGCTCCTTGAGGGCGTGCTCTGTATGGTGCCCGGGATAGGCCTCATGGGCCAGCAGGGGGATGGCCGAATTGGCCCGCAGCGGCAGATCGGTATTGATCTCGATTCGCGAGCGATACTGGCCCAGGTACCAGTTGTAAGCTGACCAGGGCTGATCCTCGACC
>Ga0316577_10001020_pt1 | contig 12591 bp, 10 predicted proteins | sample S5NA_FD_203073 | JGI IMG/M metagenome (GOLD analysis project Ga0316577, IMG submission 203073) | Rhizosphere microbial communities from salt marsh grasses in Alabama, United States - S5-7_050615r2r1 | ecosystem: Host-associated > Plants > Roots > Rhizosphere | place: USA: Alabama | collected... | reverse complement strand
GGGGATGCTCCTCCTCTCCCTCCTCGGGCTGGGCGTATTTCTATGGCAGGAGGGTCGTGCCCAGGAGCCCATGCTCCCCCTGGAGCTCTTCCGGATCCGGGTCATCGCCGTAGCCAGCCTGGGGGGGCTCCTCATGGGAACCCTCATGTACGTCGCCGCGGCCTTCGTGCCCATGTTCACCCAGGGGGTCATAGGCGGAACAGCCATCGACGCCGGGATAACCCTGGCTCCCATGTCCATAGGGTGGCCCATCGCCAGCACCACCTCCGGATGGCTGCTGATGCGTTTCGGTTATCGGCCCTTCATCCTGGCCGGATCGGTGTTCGGAATTCTGGGCTGCCTCCTTCTGGCGGCCGCCGACCCCGGGTCCGGGAAGACCCCCGTGATGGTGGCCATGTTCTTCCTGGGAATGGGCCTGGGATTCACGTCCACTCCGTACCTCCTGGCGGTGCAGAACGCCGTCCCCTGGAACCGTCGCGGGGTGGCCACCAGCTCCGTCCAGTTCTTCCGATCCATCGGTGGAGCCATCACCGTGGCAGCCCTCGGGGCCGTGCTGAACGCGCACCTGGTGGTGCAGCTGGGACACGACGTGGACCCCAACGTAGCCCTGAACCCGGAGCTTCGGGCTGCTGTCCCGCCGGAGGCCCTCCAAACGTTGGTGACGGCGCTGGACGGGGGACTGGGGAACATCTACCTGGTCATGGCCGCCATGGCCGTCGGGGGGCTGATGGTGGCCTTCTTTTTCCCGGGCGGCTCGGCCGAGTCCCACGCATACCGCCGGAGTAGCGCTCCCTGACGGAGAGCGGCCCGGGAGAGACGCCTCCCGGGCCGCATCCACTGTCCCGCTGTCTTCGTTCTCGTCCTCATCCCATCCGGGCCGCCTCCTCAACTCTTCTTCTTCTTCTCCCTGAACCCGATGCGATGGTAGGGGTTCACCACGCTTGTGGCCACGTTCTTGAGGTGGGCGCTCATCCGCTTCAGGTACCGGAGATAGAGGGCCGCGGTGACGGCTCGGCCCGAATCCCCCACCAGGGCCCTCCCCTCCCGCAGAGCCGTCAGGTGCCGCTCCACAGACCCATTGATCTCCTTGTGCCGTTCCAGGATGCCTCGAGCCCGGTTCTCGTCGGACTCCTGGAGTGCCGTCGGAAGATCGGTGAAGTTCTCGTCCACCAGCTTCTCGAGGCGCTGAACCTCATCGTCCAACTCCAGGGCGTCGAAAGGCTCCTCCAGTCCCACCGCCAGCTCGGAGATGTTCTTCGCATAGTCACCGATGCGCTCGATGTCGATGACGATGGAGGTGATGACCAACCCCATGTTCACGTCGGGCTTCGAGGACACGGAGAGGTGGGTGACGATCTTCCGCCGCACGCTCCGCTCGAACTTGTTGAGCTGCCGGTCCCGCTCGTAGATGTCGTCCACGAGGGCCCCCTTCTTGTGGAGGGCTCCCACCGCATCTCCGAACATCCCGTGGGACGTCTCCAGCATCAGGAGGGCTTCCTCGAAGGCCTCCTGGCAGAGTCCCCCGCCCTTGAACAGTGAGAGAATGTCTTTCCACATGATGAATACGACCTCCTGAGAGCCCTATCGAAAGAAGATGTAGAGGAGAGGGAGAAGAATCAGCGAAATGTAGAGGATGATGACTCGTATCGAATTGCCTCTGGACCTGGACGCCATCTTCCCGGCCTGGGTGGCGAGCCAGATGGGAACCCGGGAGAGAGGGTAGTAGATGGCGATGCCCATCACATTGAAGGTGAGGTGAGCGAATGCCACCGTCACGGCGGCCGGACTCCCCGTGGCGAAGGAAGCGAGGATGGCCGTGATGGTGGTCCCCACGTTGGCACCGAGGGTGTAGGGAAAGATCTGCTTGAGGGACAGGACCCCCGTTCCGGCGAGGGGGATCACGAGGGACGTCGTGGCGGAGCTGCTCTGCACCGCCGCCGTGGTCACCATTCCCAGGGTGAAGCTGGCAGCGTCGTTTCTGAAGAGAACCCGGTCGAAGAGGCGTTCGAGGCGGCTCAGGACGGCCCCCTTCATGGTTCTCATCATCTGCTGCAGGGCGAAGAACAGGACCCCCAGCGCCAGCACGATGAGCGGGAGCATGTGGGGTAGGAGGTCCATCACCGCGTCCGTCAGTGGAGCAACGACGGCTTTCAGCGGACTTGCCAGGTGCATCCCTCCAGCCCCGGCAAAGATCCCCTGGAGCGACTGGGCTATCCTCTGCACCGGATGGAAGAGTATCTCCAGGGGGAGGATCGTGAAGGCCGCCAGGATGTTGAAGAAGTCGTGGACCGTTGCAGCCGCGAAGGCATTCTGGAACTCGGCAGGCCGGGTCACGTGGCCCATGGAAACCAGGGTATTCGTCGTGGTCGTGCCGATATTCGCTCCCATGATGATGGGAACCGCCAGCTGTATCGAGAGCGCCCCCGAAGCCACCAGGCCCACGACGATGGTCGTGGTGGTGGATGAGCTCTGGATGATCCCGGTGGCCACGAACCCGAGAAGGAGACCGGCGACAGGGTCGGAGACCGTGTGGATGAGCTGCTCGGCAAACCCTCGCCCCGCCATCTTGAAAGCGGAGCTCATGAGCTCGATGCTGAAGAAGAAGATGTAGAGAAGGAAGAGAAAGTAGGCGAGCGTCAGAAACGCCTTGAAAGCGCCTGGGATACGCCCCCTTACCTGCCCACGGAGGTGTCGATGCACAGAAGCAGTTCCCTGGATTTTGGTGTTTTCGGACTCGCCATTGTAACGATTCTGTTACAGTTCCGATACCATCGGCGATGCGCGGTAACCGCCCGTTTCCCTTCATGGGAAGGGTCCATCCTGGAGCCTTCCTGTCTGAGGTCGGAGGGTGAGTCGCACACCACCAGGGACCCGATGGCCGGTCCGGGGGTTCGAGAAACGCAATGACACTCATGATGGCTCTCTCCTCCGGGCTGGTTTCTCTCCTTCAGGAAGCCGGCTCCTCAGGGCTCTCCGAGACCCTCTCGGGAAGCCCCCTTCTGGCCGTGGCCACCCTGTTCGGGGCGGGAGTCCTCACCAGCCTCACTCCCTGCATCTACCCCATGATCCCCATCACCGTCTCGGTGATCGCCGGGACGGCTCGGGAGGACCAGGGAAAGCTGAGGACACTGGGACTGACCCTGACCTATGTGACCGGTCTGGCCCTCCTCTACGCCTCGCTGGGCCTGGTTGCCGGACTCTCCGGCACCCTGTTCGGGGGGGTGAGCGCCAGCCCCTGGGCTCTCCTGGGGATCGGGAATCTCCTCCTCGTCTTCGCTCTCTTCATGCTGGATGTCCTTCCCGTCCCCGTGCCTCGGCAGCTCATGAGCTGGGCGGCCGCCCGGGAGGGAGGATCGTATGGCGCCGCCTTCGTCCTCGGCGCCACGTCGGGGGTTGTGGCGGCCCCCTGCGGCGCCCCCGCCTTCGCCGTGGTCCTGACATGGGTGGCGGCGAGCCAGGCCGGAGTTCTGGGCTTCGTCTACCTCTTCGCATTCTCCCTGGGGATGACCGCGATTCTGGTGGCGGTGGGTCTCTTCTCGGGAGTCCTGACGGCCCTCCCCAGATCCGGGCGATGGATGGTGTGGTTGAAGAAGGGGGCGGGGGTCCTCATGATCGCCGTGGCTCAATACTACTTCGTAAAGGCGGGATACAACCTGTGACCGGATCAACTCGTGCGGAGACCAGGAAGGGCCTTGGGGCCGAAAGGCCCGCGGCAAGACATGGCTCGACGCGGCGGAGCGCCGGATCCATCCTCCTCTTCGCGGCCTGGGCTCTGGTCTTCCCGGCCGCCGGCGTGACTGCTCAGGAGGTTGCCCTGCCCCTGGGCACCCAGGCTCCCTCCGCATCCCTGGAGGACCTGGACGGGAACCCTGTCGAACTCCTGGACCTCGTGGAAGAAGGGAAGCCCACACTCATCGAGTTCTGGGCCACCTGGTGTGAGCAGTGCGCGGCTCTCCAGCCTCAGATGGACGCGGTCCAGGCCGGGTTCGGTTCCCAGGTGAAGGTCATTGCCGTGGCCGTGGCCGTGTCCCAGTCCCCCCGAAGGGTGAGACGGTACCTGGAAGAGAACGATCCCGGCTACCCCTTCCTCTGGGATGGAAGCGGGAACGCCGTCCGGAGCTACCAGGTCCCCACCACTTCAGTGGTGATCCTCCTGGACCGGAACGGTAAGGTGGCCTACACGGGATCCGGGGGGCACCAGGATCTGGTGGGCACCGTAGAGGCACTCCTGGGCGGTTGACCAGGCTTCGAAACGGGTTCCTCCAGCTACATCCCCGACTCCGGGGTCACCCGGTCGATGGCCGCCTTGAGATCCTCGTAGGCCGCCGGATCCACCTGGTTGAACCTGGGAATCACATGGGCGATTCGACCCTCCGGGTCCACCACGATGACGGCCCGGCTCCCGACCTGCCCGTTGTCCCTCGGGTCCCCACCAAACGCGGCATACCCTGCGCCGGTGGGATCGCTGCCCATGAGGAACTGGAAGTCTTCATCTCTGGCCCAGGAAGCCAGCTCCTCGGCGGAGTCGTTGGAGATGCCGATGAGGACCACATCCTGGCCGTCATGGAACAAACGTGCGTACTGATCACGGTACGCTTCCATTTGAACCGTTCAGCCACTCGACCTGGCCCGGAAGAAGAAGGCCAGGACCAGCGTCTCTCCCCGGTATTCGTTCAGGCTGATGGGATCGGAGACGACGCCGTAGCGGGTGGCGCCTTCAAGCTGAATGTTCGGGGCCATCTCCCCCACTGCCAGGAACCGGGGCTGGTCCTGAGCAGCGCCGGCGCGGGGCATGCCGGCCATCAACGCTCCCGCAGAGAGACACACTGCAGCGAATCGTCGCATGTCGACTCCTCGTGTGCGTGGGAAGGACGTAGGTGAATACCCGCGCTCATACCGAGGGGCCAGGTGAGAGTTCCCCCTCAACTCCCCTCGTCCGTCTGCCCGGGCGGCAGGTCCCGCAACCAGGGGACGGCGCTGGTGGGATCCACGTGGACGGTGACATCCGATCCCGGCACCAGATTCCGCACCCGCGCTTCCACCACCTCCACGAGTGCGTGGGCAGACTCCAGGGTGCGGCTCCCGTCCATGGTGACGTGGAAATCGACGAAGTAGTGGGGTCCTGAGGGGCGGACGCGGACACGGTGGCAGTCCAACACTCCTTCCACCGATTCCACCTCCCGGGTCACCTGCTCGGCCATGCCGGCGGGAGCAGTGTCCAGGAGGGCTCCGAGAGTGCGCCACCCGAGCTTGCAGCTCACCCATACGACGATGAGCGCGACGATGACGGCGGCGAACGCGTCGCCCCGCACGAGCCAATGGAGACTCGGATTCCCTCGGGACACCCACACCCCCACCAACCCCAGGATCACCACGGCGGACGACCAGATGTCCGTGGCGAAGTGGAGGGCGTCCGCCTCCAGGGCCTGGCTGTTGTGTTTCCTCGCGGCCCGGTAGAGCATGCGTGAGCGACTGAAATCCACCACGATAGAGACGCCCATGACCAGGAAGGCCCAGACGGAGGGATCCACCTCTACGGACCGGACGAAGAGACGGACGTACCCTTCCCGCAGGACCCAAGCCGAGGTGATCAGGAGCAGGGCCGTCTCGAAGAGAGCCGAGAGGTTCTCCACCTTCCCGTGGCCGAACAGGTGTTCAGAATCGGGAGGTTTGTCGGACAGGCGCACCGCGAAGTAGGTGACCGCCGCCGCCGCAAGATCGAGAGAGGAGTGAAGGGCTTCGGCGAGGATCCCGAGGGAGTTGGTGGCGATGCCCACCAAGAGCTTCATCCCCGTCAGGCCGAGGGCAGCCAGGACGGAGGTGAGGGCAGCTGAGCGTTTCTCCTGCTGGGCTTCCGTCTGGGACATGTCGGCCCCGGACCGTGCCCCGATCCATTCCACGGTAGCGGACTGGGGGAGCACGTAAGAGTTCTGCTCTGCGAATCTTCAAATTGCCGAAGGCGGCCCGGAGGCCACAAGGGGAGCAGTCGGGGCAGGTCCCTCCCCCCCTGCGTCCCCTACCCGGGTCCCGTCCCCGGCGGTACGGCGTCCATCAGGAGCTCCATGGCCCGTCTCAGAGCTCGCCCGCCGGGCCCGGACCCCCTGTATTTCCCCAGGCGGACGATGACCAGCTCATGGGAGGGGACGATGGTGACGCTCTGGCCCCCGGCCCCTCTCATGGCCATGGCGTCGGAAGGAATCGGGAGGGCCTCGTCGCCGTTCATCCACAGGAACGCCCCCCCGTACTGGCGCCGGGCGTCGGCCACCCAGGCCGGAGCAAGCGTATTCGCGTACGCCACGTAGCCTTCGGGGAGGATCCTCTCCCCGTTCCAGACGCCGTCCTGAAGATACAGGTTCCCCAGGCGGGCCCAGTCCCGGGCCGGGAGGAACTCGTACCCCTGGGTGAGGTTGTTCCCGTAGGGGTCGGTCTCCAGCACCGCGTCCCGGATCCCGATCTTGTCGAAGAGGTTCCGCTGGGGGAAGGCGTGGTAGTCTTCCCCTCGGCCTTCCACGGCAAGGCGGATGAGGTAGTTCGTGAGGACCGGATCGGAGTTTCGATAACGGCCCACCGTGTTGGGCGGCCACTGCTGCGGTCGCGTGGCAGCCCACTGGAAAGAGTTGACGGTCCCGGTATAGAAGAAGAGGTGATCCGGGTACCCCAGATCCGGGTCGTAGTCCGGGTCCTGGGGGGCTCGGATCCGGATTCCCGAAGACATGCGCATGATGTCTCCGATGCGGATCCGTTGACGGGGATCGCCGGGGTCCTGCCACTCTGGAACGGGGGCGGGCTCCCATAGTTCATAAGCCCCCTGCTGGATGAGGACCCCCATCAAGGCCCCGGTGAGGCTCTTCCCCATGGACCAGCTCTCCAGGGGGGTGTGGAGGTCGATCCCCTCCCCATACCGCTCCCCGAGGATTCGACCCTTGTACGTCACCAGGAGAGCCAGGGTCATGGCTTCCGGCGGCCCGAACCCCTCTTCCAGGGCCTGGGCGAAAAGGGTCGAGTCCACCTCCGCCGGCCAGGGTCCGTTCGGAAGCAGATCCCCCATGGGCCACGGTGTGGTAGCGGCGTCGGGAAGGTTCGGCACCACGATGGAGGGAGTGAAGAAGACCGAGTCCTCCCCTATGGGCCGGGCCACACATCCCTGGCTTCCGTATCGCTTCGCCGCCCGCACGACGCCGGAGGGGAGGGTGAGACGCACCTCCTCACGCTCGTAATCCACCACCGTGTCCGTGACGTAAGCTCGGTCCTCGTAGGGGCTCGAGAAGAACCCGACGTTCTCCGCCGCGTCGGCGGGATCCAGCCCCGTGAGAAAGACGGCGGAGCAGAGGATCTTCGCGAACCCCGCCGTGGAGTGCTCCAGGGCGTCACCAGGGGGGGGCGTCCACTCCCCAGGCAGCTCCAGGGAATCCCCACGGGCGATGACGTACTCCGTCAGCGCCCGACCCGTGAGCCCCACGGGGCCCGGAGGTGGATCGGAGTGAAGGCCATTCTCCGCTGGGCCGCAGGCGGTGAAGGTGAGCAGGACCACCAGGAGGAAGGGAATGGGTCCGGAGGGGACCGGGTGTCGAAGCTGGGGCCTGCCCGATCCGGCACGGTGACGGGAGGACGAGGAAGTCGCGGACATGGGATGCTCCGGGTTGGGGATTCACCGAAGAAGGTAGGGGGATCGGCACCGAAGCGCGATGCGGAGAGGGCCGCAGCGGGCTCGGATCCGGCGGGGTGGAGCCTGCGCCACGGCGGGAGGTGACAGGACGCCGACGGGGGTGCGTTCACGGTTCCTTTTTCCGCTTCCCGGGTATGAAGGCTCGCGTGGCTCGTCCCGGGGGCACCCCGGGGTCCTTCGTACCCAAGCTCATTCCTGACCAGGACCTCATCGTGAGCACCTCTTCATCTTCTTCGACCTCCCCGACTTCGACCTGGCGTCGCCTGAGTCGGGTCGTTCTGCTGTTGGTAGCCGCAGGAGCGGTGATCTTCATCGCCCTGACACTGGTCCTCAGCCGCTTCCTCGACCCGGAGGCCCTGGCGGCCCGAGTGGAGCCCAGGCTGGAAAAGGCTCTCTCGCGGGATGTCGAGGTGGGGAGGGTGGAGATAGGACTCTTCCCCCTGGGTGTCCGCCTCCGTGAGGTCTCCGTCGCGGACCCCACCGGGATGGCACCCGTCCTGGCACGAGTGCAGTCCGTGGACTTCCGTGTCGCCATCATTCCGCTCCTTCGCCGGGAGGTCCGGGTGGCCCGGCTGGTCCTGGACCAACCCTTCGCGGATCTCCGGGTGGACGCCGACGGACGGTCCAACTTCGGTGACTTTTCCACCGAGGGCTCGGCTGAAGAGGAGGCTCCGGCGGGGGCCGACGCCGCCCAGGGGTTCGCCCTGGACCTGAAGGGGATTCGAGTCTCCGGGGGCTCGGTCCATTTCCAGAACGCGGCCGACTCCACCGTCGCCGGGCTCGAGGACCTCCATGTCAGAGCCAGCGTTCAGCGGGAAGCATCGGGCCCCTGGGTCTTCGTGGGTGGATCCGAGGCTGGGCTCACCCTCCGCCAGGGCAGCACCGACCGGATGCTGGAGGGGCTACCCGTCTCCGTCACCTTCGACCTGGAGGCGGATCCCGGATTCGAGGCGGTGGAGATCCGAAACGGCACGCTCGGCGCCGACCCACTGGCCCTCTCCGTGAGCGGGACCATCGGGGGTTTCAAGGAGCCGGTCCGCGCCGTGTCCCTGAGCCTGGAGGGGGAAGGGTTACCTCTGGCCCGCATGGTTCCTGTGCTGGCGGACCGGTTGCAGATCCAACTGCCTGGTGATGCCGAGGGGACACTCAGCGCCCAACTGCAGGTGCAGGGAGACCTCGGTCCCGGAGAGACCCCGGAGGTCACCGGCGTCGTGACGGTAGCGGGAGGCGCCTTCGAGGCCCGAGACGGGACCGTCGTAGCCCAGGACCTGGCCGCGGAGCTTTCGCTGGCGAGCACCCGGAGGATCCGCTTCGACGTCGCCGGGGAATTGCTGGACGGGCCTTTCTCTATGAACGGAGACGGGGATCTGGGGGACGGGGGCACCCTCAGCTTCGACCTTCGGACCGACCCGGACCTGGGCCTGATACGATCCGTCGCACGGCTCCCCGAGGGTGTAACCGCCGCCGGCCGAGTCAATGCCCGGGTCCGGATCACCGGGTCGCCCGGGGACCTCAGGAGCCTCAGGGCCTGGGGGGATGCCTCTCCCAGGGACGTGCGTCTCACGCATCCCGCCCTGGCGGTCCCGGTGACCGTTCACACCGGTGATGTTTCCCTGGTTGGGGACGGGGCAACATTCGCGGATCTTCCGGTCTCTCTGGGAGACGACGACCTTGAGATCTCCGGCGGGCTCCAGAACCTCACCGCCTACGGAACCCCAGGCCGAACCGTGGGAGTCCACGGCACCGTCCGGGGCCCCCGACTGGATCTCACCGAGATCAGCACAAGGACTCCGCCAGACCCGAATCTCACCTATGGAAAGGTGGCCTTCGCCAGACTCGGGGAGAGAACCGTGGGAGGAAGAAGCCCCGAGGAGGCCGCCCAGGAGCTCCGTCTCTCTCGCCCGGACTCCGTGCCCGTGGCAGGGGAGCTCCAGGTCGCTCTGGACACTCTCATCTACGCCAAGGGCCGGATGGAGGACGTCCGGGCCAGGATGGAATTCGGTCCCTCCGTGGTGAGGATCACCGAAGCCTCCATGCGACGGTTCGGAGGGGAAGTCTGGACCAGTGCGGACCTCGCCCTGGGCAAACAGAGCACGGAGCCCTTCAACCTGTCCCTTCGGGTGCGCGATCTGGACGCCGGCGAATTCCTGAGCGCCACCTCCCCCCTGGGACACGCAATCAGGGGACAGCTCTCCATGGACCTGGACCTGGTGGGGAGTCTGGACGGGCTCCTCCTTCCGGACCGGCCTTCCCTGGTGGGCTCGGGCCGTTTCTCCCTCACCGGAGGAGGATTGAATTCCGTTCCCCTCACTCAGGCGCTTTCCGCATTCATGGGAATCAACGGCATCAGGGAGCCCCAGATCGAGGACTGGGCCACGTCTTTCGTCCTGGAAGACGGGCGGATTCGCCTGGCCGACGGTCGCCTGACCGGGACCCCCGGGGACCCCGTGGTAGGGGGAAGCGTGGGGTTGGGAGGGGAGTTGGACCTCCTGTCCATCTTCGACATCAACGCCGACAACCTGGAGAGCTACGCTCTGGACAACCTCGGGATCCGAGACGCCCTGGCAGGGCGGATGCAGGGGAGGCCCGGCATGGTTCAAGCGGTGGTCCGCATCGGTGGCACAGTCCTGGCTCCGGAGCTCCGAGGAGACCCGGCGGCAATGACTCAGGCTGTGACGGAGACCGTGAGGGGGGAGGTCGAAGCCGAAGCTCAACGGCAGATTCAGGAGCAGCGTACGCGTCTCCAGAACCGGGCCACCGGATTCCTGAGGAGCTTCCTACAGCCCAGAGACACCGCTCGAGGCGCTCTGCCGGACACTGTGACGGGGGATACCCTCCGCCCCGACACGGTTCCGCCGGACACCGTTCAGCCTGACACCGTGCGGCCTGACACCATGCAGCCTGACACCGTCCACCCGGATACGATCCGGCCAGACACTGTACGGCCAGACACCATACGCCCCGACACCACCAGGAGCGGAAGGAAGATCTTCCGGCACCCGGGCGTTCGACCCTGACCGAGGGGCCTCGATTCGGGAGGAGATCTCACTTGCGAGGAACGCCCGGAGGAGAGGGCCGGGACAGGGGTTTGACCCCCTCTGAATTCCTTTGTGCCGGAGACGGGGTGCGGTATCTTCCCGTTACGTAGGCCACCGGGGAACCCACTTGCTCGGCCCGACCTGGCAGGGCCCCCGAAAAGACCGGACGACGACCATGGACAAGGTCATTTTCACCGGGCCCGACACCCGGGTCGACCTCCCCGCCCTGTTGGAAGGCTACTTCTACGGCCTGGGAGAGGTCTGCCACGAGCTCTTCGGGACCGAGGGGGAAGACGCCCTTTCCCTCAGTATCGGCCACTTCTTCCTGGAATATCTCAAGCGAATGGGGATCCTGGAGATGGAGTGCCAGGATCCCTGGGAGCGGTACCGGACCCTCATCGAAATGCTGACCCGACACGGGTTCTACAGTTACGTGGAAATGGGCCGGTTGGAGAACGGCCGGTATTGGATGCGGGAGACCGACCAGTACGCGGGAGACGTCTGGGAGGAGCAGGGGGTGTGGGATCGGGGGTCGCTACCCTGTCCGTCGTGGTCTCTCATCCAGGCTGCACTGTCGGAGATCGGGTGGACCATCGTCCTGGATGAGGTGGAGTATGATGAACCCGCCCGGGGGCTGGAGAGCACCTTCCACTTCGAGAAGACCACACCGGGGCAAGGGACGATCCTGGAGCTTACACAGCGCCGGATTCTCTCCTCCATGCTCGTGCTTTGCAGAGGATGCAAGAGGATGAGGGGCCCCAGGGGCGAGTGGATGTCCATGGAGGAATACCTCCACCCTGAGGCGGACACACTCCTGTCCCGGGGACTATGCCCGGAGTGCGCCGCGTCGCGGAACTGGGACGTCCAACAGATGTAGGAGAGCTCCCACCCGAGCGGTGGAGGGAGCGGCGCAGGAGGAGCGGCGAACGGACGGTTGCCTTGCCTCCTGTCCAGACCTACTCTCGCCCCATGCTCCCTCCCCGTACCACGAACCGCGGATCGATCCCATGTCAGACATGGACCGGAGAGCCTTCCTAGGCCGGATGGCGGCCGGAGGATCCATCCTGGCCGCCGGAGGGTTCCCCTCCCCTGCTTCCGCCGACATTCACGCACGTCCCCGAGGAGAAACAGTGGACAGGCACCGGAAAGCTCAGAGCGATCTCGCCGAGCCGGCGTTTCGGCCGCTCCCGCTGGGGGCCGTCCGACCCAGGGGATGGCTCCAGAGGCAGCTGCGGATCCAGGCAGAGGGCTTGAGCGGCCACCTGGACGAGTTCTGGCCGGACGTGGGTGAGAGCCAATGGTTCGGCGGAGAGGCCGAAGGTTGGGAACGGGCCCCATACTGGATGGACGGATTCATCCCCCTGGCGTGGGTGCTGGACGACGACCGATTGAAGGCCAAGGCGACCCGATACGTGGAGGAGATCCTGGCCCGGCAACGCCCAGATGGTTGGTACTCCCCATACCCCACCGACGCCTCCTCCCGGGCGTACGACCACTGGGCCATCCTCCTGGCCAACAAGATGATGGTCCAGTACCACGAAGCCACCGGAGACGACCGCGTCCTCCAGGCCGTGGAGGCCAGCCTCCGGGCCCTGGCCACGGGGCTGGCCCGGGATCCCCTCTTCCGTTGGGGCCGGTATCGCTGGTTCGAAGGGCTCATCCCGGCTTTCTACTTGTACGAGAGGACGGGGGCGGGGTGGGTCCTGGAGTTGGCGCGCACCCTTCGTGGCCAGGGTATGGATTATCAGGCGCTGTGGCGAGGAGAGGACGTGACCGTGCCGACCCCGAGGAGGGGGCTCTGGAAGTGGGACAAACACGTGGTGAATACTGCCATGGCTCCAAAGTCCGGAGCCCTCTCATGGCGCCTGGACCAGCGGGGAGTGGACC
>Ga0316577_10001018_pt1 | contig 12594 bp, 10 predicted proteins | sample S5NA_FD_203073 | JGI IMG/M metagenome (GOLD analysis project Ga0316577, IMG submission 203073) | Rhizosphere microbial communities from salt marsh grasses in Alabama, United States - S5-7_050615r2r1 | ecosystem: Host-associated > Plants > Roots > Rhizosphere | place: USA: Alabama | collected... | reverse complement strand
CCAGGCGTGCGCCCGTGTCGCCCAGGAGTTGTCCACCGAGGAGCGCCGCGTGCTCCTGGCCGTCGACAACACTTTCCTGGGACCGGTCTTCCAGCAGCCTCTCAAGCACGGCGCCGACCTGGTGATCTACTCCCTGACCAAGTACGTGGGGGGCCATTCAGACCTGATTGCGGGGGCCGTGCTGGGAGCGAGTGACCTGATGGACCAGATCCGGGCCACTCGGACCTTTTTGGGGAACATGGCCGGTCCGTTCACCGGGTTTCTCCTGATGCGGAGCCTCGAGACACTGAAGATCCGTATGCACACCGAGATGGAGAACGCCCAGAGCCTGGCGAACTTCCTCAGGGATCACCCGAAGGTGCTGAGGGTGAGCTACCTGGGACACCTCCGGGAAGGAGACAAGAGCTACGAAGTCTTCAACCGGCAGTGCTCGGGCGCCGGCTCCATGATCGCCTTCGAGTTGAAGGGCGGGGAAGCGGAGGCGTTCCGCTTCCTGAACGCCCTGAAGCTCATCAAGCTCGCGGTGAGCCTCGGTGGGACCGAATCCCTGGCGGAACATCCGGGAGCCATGACGCACTCCGACATTCCACTGGAGGATCAGGAGAAGATCGGAATCACCCCGTCGATGTGCCGGATTTCAGTCGGATTGGAGGACCCAGGGGACCTGATCGCAGACGTCTCGCAGGCTCTGGCCCAGGTCTGAAGAGGCGGCACGGCCCCGTCCGAACGGTCCGGCGCCCCGCCCCGGAACAGGCCTCAGCTCAGGACAAGGACCCAGTACCCCAGAGCCACGTAGGTCAACAGGAGGATAGCCCCTCCAAGTCTCCGGATCTGGAATCGCCCTCCACGCCGGCAGGCGACGGGAACGAGGAGAACGACCAGGGAGATGGCCAGAAGGGCCGGATACTCCACCGTCAGGACCCCGCGGGCCACTCTTATGGGCTCCACCGCCCCAGCCACGCCCAGGACACCCGCAATGTTGAAGATGTTCGAGCCGATGACGTTCCCCACGGCGATGTCGGTCTGTTTGCGCAGAGCCGCCATCAGGGAGGTGGCCAGCTCCGGCAAGGAGGTGCCGATGGCCACCACGGTGATCCCTATCGTCATCTCACTGACCCCCAGGGCCCTCGCCAGGTAGGTGGCCGATTCCACGATGGCCTTTCCACCCGCAACCAGCCCGACAACGCCCACCACCAGAAGACCGATGTCCATGACGGCGGCCCTCTTCTCCACTCGCCTGGCCTTCCGGGCCAGCTTCGTGTAGGGGGAGACGAGACCCGGCGGAGCTTTCTTCCCCTGGTGGAAGACGTACGCCAGGTAAGTGGCCAGGAGCAGGCACAGAACGGCACCGTCCTTCCTGTCCACCTGCAGGTCCAGAATGAGGGGAAAGAGGAGGAGAGTGAGGAAGAGCATGATGGGGATCTCCCGCCGCACTACCCGCTGCAGCACCACGAGAGGACGAACCAGTGCGGTGGCGCCGAGGATGAGGCCGATGTTAGCCAGGTTCGATCCGAGAACATTGCCCACCGCCAGATCTCCACTCCCCGCGATGGTGGCCAGGACGGCCACCACCAGCTCCGGAGCGGAGGTGCCCAGGGACACGACGGTCAACCCTATGACAATGGGGCTCAAGCCAAGGCTTCCCTCCAGCCGGGCTGCACCCCGGACCATCCAGTCGGCACCGAAGTAGAGGGACGCGAACCCCACCAGGAGGAGCAGGATCTCCAGGATCAGCACGGCGCTCTCATCGGCGACTCTTCCTTCGGAGCCAACGCTCGAACTCCGACAGCCGCAAGGCATTCAAGACATCGCCTCGCTCCAGCCAACCTCGCCTCGCCTGGTCCACGCCATACCGAATCAGGCCAAGGTCCCTGGTGGAATGGGCGTCCGTGTTGATGGCCACCTTCACCCCCAGCTCCTTGGCCCGGCGAACGTGACCGTCATGCAGGTCCAGGCGCTCTGGGTGAGCGTTGAGCTCCACCGCCACATCCAACTCCGCCGCGGCCTGCAGCACGGCCTCCACGTCCAGAGCGTACGGGTCCCTCCGGTTCAGGATCCGACCCGTTGGATGGGCCAGGATATCCACCTCCGGGTGCCCGAGGGCCCGGATCACCCGTTCGGTCATCGCGGTCCTCTCCATGTGCATGAAGGAGTGCACCGAAACCAGAACGAGATCCAGGCTCTCGAGGACCTCGTCGGGCATGTCCAGAGAGCCATCCTTCAGGATGTCCACTTCCAGGCTCTGGAAGAGCCGAATCCCTTCCAACTCCTCCCGAATGCCCTCGATTTCCCTTCGTTGAAGCAGGACCTCGTCGGGTTTGAGGCCACCCGCCACCGTCACTGCCTGGCTGTGGTCGGTGAGGGACAGGTATTCGTAGCCTCGTGCCTTGCACTCCTCGGCCATCTCCCGAATGGAGTTCACGCCGTCGCTCCAGGTGCTGTGCATCTGGAGGTCTCCTCGGATGTCCTCCAGGGAGATCAGCTTCGGAAGGCGGGCTTCCCGGGCCGCCTCCACCTCCCCCCGGTTCTCCCGCAGGAGGGGCGGGATCCAGGGGAGGCCCACCGCACCAAACACCTCCTCCTCTGTCTCCCCACCCAGCCGTTCGCCCCCCTCCCCATCCCGGAACACGCCGTATTCGTTGATCCGAAGTCCCTTCTTCGCACCCAGGGTCCGGACGGCCACGTTGTGCTCCTTGGACCCGCTGAAATAATGGAGTGCGGCCCCATAGGATTCCCGGGGCAGTATCCTGATATCCACGGGAAGTCCAGACCGGAGGAGAATCCGCCCTCGGGTCTCGCCGGCGGACTCGACTCTCAATGCGCCCGGAAACGCCACGAAACGGTCCATGACCTCTGATGCGTTCTCCTCACAAAGGACCAGGAGATCCACATCGCCCACGGTATCCTTCCGCCTCCGGTAGCTTCCGGCCACTTCTACCCGTTCCACCCCGGGGATCTCCCGCAGGCTCCGTACGAGGGGCGCTACGAGAACGTCCGCGTCGGACAGGAGGAAGCGACCCTGGTGCTTGCGGAAGTCCTCAACGGCTCGCCCGATCTTCTCCACACTCTTCTTGCCAAATCCCTCCAGAGCCTCCACCCGACCCGTGTGCAGTACGGACTCGAGCTCGTCAACGGAGGCCACCCCCAGGGATTCCCACAGCTTCCTCGCCTTCTTGGGCCCGACCCCGTCCAGGCGAATCAGGTCGGTGAGGCTCCGGGGGATCTCCGCACCCATCTCCTCCAGGAGCTTCAGCTCTCCCCGCTGCAGCAGCTCCAGGATGTGGTTGGCCATCTCCTTTCCGATCCCGGGGAGTTCCGTAAGCTCCTCTCCCTCCGACACCATCGTAGCAAGGGGGCGGGTCAACCCCTGGATCGTTCGAACCGCGTTCCGGTAAGCCCGGATCCGGAAGGGATTCGACCCTTTGATCTCCAGAAGGTCGGCAACCTCCTCCAGAGCCGCAGCGATGTCCAGATTCTCCATCCTAGCGTGCCTCATCCCCCTCGGGGTCCGCCCCCCGGGGCTCCTGGACCCCGGAAGCCCCACGGGCAGCCAGCAACGTACACCGTTCCTGGCTCATCCAGGAATCTCGATTCCGGCTTGGGTGAGGAGCCCCAGGAATTGCTCTTCACTGAGGATCCGAACGCTCAGCTCCTGGGCCTTCTCCAGCTTCGATCCGGCGTCGGAACCGGCAACCACGTAGTCCGTCTCGGCACTCACCGAGGACACGACACGGGCCCCGGCGTTCTCCAGCAGGTTCTTCGCCTGAGCCCGCGTGAGGGTCTCGAGGCCGCCCGTGAACACGAACTTCCTGCCTGCCAGCCCCGTTTCGACGGGTGCCTCGGGCGCCACGAGGTCTATTCCCCTGGCCAGGACGGCTTCGATGGCCAGCGCGTTTCGCTCCTCCCGGAGGAAATCGAAGATGAACTCCGACATCTTTGGCCCGACCCCCTCAACCTCCTCCAGCCTTTCCCGGTCGGCCTGCCGGATTTCCCCCAGATCCCGGAAGTGCAGAGCGAGATCCCTGGCCACGGCCTGACCCACCTCCGGGATTCCCAGGCCATAGAGGAATCGGTGCAGGTCGATCCGTTTCCGTCGGGCGATGGCCTCCACGAGGTTGGTGGCCGACTTTTCCGCGAAGCCCGGAAGATCGACGAGCGTCTCGGCATCGAGGTCGAAGAGGTCGGCCAACTCGGTCACCAGACCCCTCTCCACCAACAGAGCCGCCGTTTCCTCCCCCAAGCCTTCGATATCCAGACCACTCCGGGACCCAAAGTGGACGATCCGAGCCTTGAGCTGGGCGGGGCAGCCGAACCGGTTCGGACACACCGTGAAGGGACCACGGACCACGACTTCGGATCCGCAGGCCGGACAGGTGTCCGGCATCTCGAAGGGGGCCCTCCGCTCCCGACCCTCCTCCACGACCCGTTCCACTACCTGCGGGATCACGTCTCCGGCCCGTTGCACCCTCACCAGGTCCCCCTGCCGGACGTCCTTCCGGGCCAGCTCTTCCCGGTTGTGGAGGGAGGCCCGGGAGACCGTGACGCCGCCGACTTCCACCGGAAGGAGAAGGGCAACAGGGGTCAGGACTCCGGTACGGCCCACCGACACGGCGATGCGCTCGATACGGGTGACCTCCTTCCGGGGTTCGAACTTCAAGGCCAGAGCCCACCGGGGGTGGCGGGAGGTGGTGCCCATGGCATCCCGCGCCCGCAGGCGGTTCAGCTTGATGACGATGCCGTCGATCTCGTAGTCCAGCTCGTCCCGCTCCCTGTGGAAGCGGGCATGGTAGGCCAGGATCTCCTCCACGCCGGACAGGAGCTCCACCCGCTCCGGGGTCTTCAGCCCCCAATCCCGCAACGCCTGGATCACCTCACTGTCTTCCTCGAATTCCGCTCCTTCCACTGCCAGGACGTCGTACGCCAACAATTCCAGGGGCCGTCGAGCCGTAATTCGAGGGTCCAGCTGCCGGAGCGCGCCAGCCGCCGCGTTCCTGGGGTTGGAAAAGGGGTCCGCCCCCTCTTCCATGAGCTTCTGGTTCAGCGATTCGAACGCAGAGAGGTACATGAGGACCTCCCCCCGTATGGAGAGGAAGGGCGGTACGTCCCGATCCTCCTCTCGAAGGCGCAGGGGGACCGAAGGAATGGTCCTCACGTTCTCCGTAACCCCTTCCCCTTCCTGGCCATTTCCTCGAGTCACCGCCCGGGTGAGGACCCCCTCCTCATAGACCAGCTCCAGGGACGCGCCGTCCAGCTTCGGCTCCACCAGATACGCTATGGTCCCCGTCACGGCCTTTCGTACCCTCTCGTCGAAGCGCCGGAGCTCAGCTTCGTCCTTGGTGGAATCCAGCGAGAGCATGGGGGCCGCATGCAGCACGGTGGGAAGGTCCGACCTGGGCTCGGCGCCCACCCGCTGCGTGGGCGAGTCCGGCGTCGCCAGATCAGGAAAGGCTCGTTCCAGGGCGAGGAGTCTTTGGAACAGGCGGTCGTATTCCGCATCGGCGATTTCCGAACGGGACTCCACGTAGTACAGGTGGTTGTGGTGCCGAATCTCTGCACGGAGCTCCTCGGCCAGTCGTGCAGCCTCGGCCTGTCCGAGGCCCTCGGCAGGGTAATCCACACCCAGGCCTTCCTTCTCCAATGGTCTCCCCCGGGGATCGCGGTGTTCGCAGGCAAACATTGAATCGTAACCTCGTCCAATGATCTGCGGGAGTGTCTTGTTTCCCCGGTTTGAGGCATAGTCTTCCTTATGGTTCCCGCGGCCCGGGCCCGGACGGAGCCCACCACCCGCCGAGGCCCGGAGGAGGGTCGCGCGGCGCCGGGGAGGCACTGGGGAGGCGCCGAGGAGGCACCGGGGAGGCACCGGCGAGGCACCGGGGACAGGCACATACTTCTTGCCGCTCCCGGCACCTGTGAAGAGATTGCAGGCGGATGACGTATTCCTTCTAACAGGTAAGGACTGGAGTCAGCTTGGGACCGGAGGTAGAGCGGGAGCTCATTCGGAAATGCAGGGCGGGTGACTCGAAATTCTATGAGCCCCTGGTTCGGGCCTACGAACAGCCCGGCCTTCGGCTTGCCCTGGGGATGCTGGGGAACCTGGAAGACGCCAAGGACGCCCTGCAGAACGCCTTCGTAAAGGCCTTCGAAGCTCTCGGTCGCTTCGATCTCAAGCGCCCCTTCGGTCCCTGGTTCTTTCAGATTCTCAGGAACCAGTGCAGGGATCATCTGAGAAGCAGAAAGGCGCGATTTCGATTGGAGGCCCTGGACGAGCGACTCGAGTTACGGCCCGCGGACCCCGAGAAGGGGCCTGAGCGGCGGAGGGAACGAGCCCGGGCCAGGGAGTTGATCTGGGAGGCCCTGGAGCACATTGGTGAGGAGCATCGGGAGATTCTCATCCTCAAGGAGCTTCAGGGATTTCGATATGGAGAAATCGCCACGATCCTCGAGATTCCCGAGGGGACTGTGGCTAGCCGCCTGTACCATGCTCGGCGGGCATTGAAGGAGGCTCTCATGGAAATGGGGGCCGAGTATCCGTGAGGATGAACCGGTGCCGGAAAAGGTGACCCACGAAGAGTTGATGCGCTACCTCGACGGTGAGGTAGGGCCGGAAGAGCGGAGCCGCATCGAGCGGTCCGTGGAGGGCTCCACGGAGCTCCGCCGGGAACTTGCCGTGTACAAGGCCATGAAAGACGATCTGCAGACTCTGAAGCTGACGGACGGGACGCACCACGGTTCTATCTGGGATTCGGTGAACCGACAACTCGCGAGACCCTTCGGGTGGGTCCTCCTCGTCGTGGGCTCTCTTGTCTGGGCCGCCTACGGGATCTATACCTTCCTCACTTCTCCCACATTCCTTCTGGAGAAGCTCGCCACCAGCGCCGTCGTCATCGGTATCCTTCTTCTCTTCGCCAGCGTGATCAGGGACCGGTATCGAGAATGGCTCACAGACCCTTACCGTGACATACAACGATGATCGTCACCACGACCCTGGAGATTCCTGCCTACACCATCACGGAGAGCTTTGGATTGGTGAGGGGCAACACGATTCGAGCGCGTAACGTCGGAAGGGACATCCTGGCCATCCTGCGGAACCTGGCGGGGGGCGAGGTCCGGGAATACACCAAGATGATGGGGGAAGCCCGAGAGCAGGCCATCGACCGGATGCTGGAGGAGGCCGAAGCTCTGGGGGCCAACGCAGTCGTCGGGGTCCGCTTCCAGACCTCCATGGTGATGCAAGGGGCGGCGGAGATGCTCTGTTACGGCACCGCGGTGCACATCGAACCCACCTGACCCGACGAGGCCGATGACGTCGGGCAAGCTTCTCATCGGCGGGTGCCTGACATCCGCGATCCTGGTCCTGGGAGGCTGCACCACCTTCTCGAGATCCGGCGCCCCGACGCTCCAGGAGGAGATCGATCGGGTAATCCTCTCGCCACCTCTCCATCAGGTCCACTGGGGCATCCTCATCGCGGAACCCGACAGGGACCGAATCCTCTACTCCCGGAACAGTCAACGGAAATTCGTTCCGGCCTCCAACATGAAGATTCTCTCCACCGCCACGGCACTCACCCTCCTGGGCCCCGAGTTTCGGTTCCGGACCGAGCTCTGGGGCGTGGGAGGGTTGGACCGGGCCACCGGCGTGCTGAGAGGGGATCTTGTCCTGAGAGCGGTCGGAGATCCTACGCTCTCCCAGCGGTTCTATCCTTCGGCCGAGGCTCCCCTGGACTCCCTGGCCGCCGGACTCCGAAGAGCCGGAGTCCGGGAGGTCACCGGGTCCTTGGTCGTGGACGTCAGCGCCTGGGATTCCACCACCGTGCCGGGAAGCTGGATGGTTGGGAACCTGAGCGGTTCTTCGGGCGCGACGGGTGGCGCCTTCGCCATCGGAGAAGGAGAGCTGGAGGTGGAGGTGACGGCCGGGCCCGGCGTCGGAGATCCTGCCCACGCGCGCTGGTGGCCCTCGGCGTCCCCTGATTTCTTCTCGGCCGCCTTTGTCACGGCTTCTCCGGACAGCCGTGGAAGGCCCGAGACCCATTACCTCCCGGAGAGCCGGCGACTCCTGCTGGAAGGCGGAATTCCGCTGGGCACCGTGGACACCTTCTCCATTGCTCAGAGAAGTCCGGTGGAGGTAGCCACCTCAGCCCTGATCCAGGCACTGGAGCGACAGGAGATCCGCATCGACAATGCGGTGCGGATCGCCTGGGATCCCGGGCAATCACTGGGCGGGGGCACCTGTGTCACAGGCCGAATGGTGGACTGGGAGGCCCTCGGGGTCCCCATGGAGGAGCGGCGTGCGCCCGTTCCCGGGACGATGGTGCCGGAATGCCCGGACGCCGTAAGGCTCGCCGCCATCACCTCTCCACCGCTGGCCGAAATCGTGGAAGGGATCCTGGAGCCGAGCCAGAACTGGATGACCGAACAGCTGGTTCACGCGTTGGGGATGGAACTCGGCAGGAAAGGGAGCTGGGAGGAAGGCTTCCAGGTCGAGGAGGGCTTCCTCACCCGGGAGGTGGGAGTGGATTCCCTGGATATCCACTATCGGGACGCCTCGGGCCTGTCCGCGTACAACCTCGTGACCCCCAGGGCCATGGTCCAGATCCTGGCATTCATGCGGGACTCGCCCCGCGGCGAGCTTTTTCGGAACGCTCTGGCGGAACCAGGCGAGGAGGACAGCACCCTCGAAAACCGGCTGACGAACCTCGAAGGGCGGGTGTTCGGAAAGACGGGTACCATCAGTCATGTGAACTCCCTGAGCGGATACCTCACGACGGAAAGCGGCAGGGAGATCATCTTCAGCATCCTGACGAACGGCTCCGGTCTTCCCTCCTCGCAAGTCAGGGAAGGAATCGACGCCGTGATTCAGATCGTCGCTCGTCGCTAACGAACCGGAAGCCCCCCAACCCTTCCAGGGCCACGTCCCTCTCCGGATCCCAACACTATTCAACATTCAACACCAAATCAGGTTATACTTATTGCTTCCTCCAATGGCGAGGCACATTCTCCCGCTGCCGGGTGTAACCCAGGGCCCTGAGCCGGGTTTTGCCGGGGGGGGGCAGGGCACGGTTTGAGCAGGTTCGAGACCCGCTGCCCAACCCCCAGGGAGTTCTTGACCTGAGGGGCAGAGGCCCTATGTTATATGAAATAGAGAATCATTCTTGATAACAGCTTTCGGTGGGATCAACCCACCCATTCTGGAAGACTCACGAGAAACGGCAGAAGAATCGGATGAGCGACTCCCCCATTCTCCGCATCAGCAATCTCCACGCGAAAGTCGCCGAGGAGGACATCGAGATCCTCCACGGCGTGGACCTCGAGATCCCAGCGGGAGAAATCCATGCCATCATGGGCCCCAACGGGTCCGGGAAGAGCACACTGGCCAAGGTGATCGCCGGGCACCCGCACTATGAGGTCACCTCGGGCAGCGTGCTCTTCAAGGGTCGGGAGGTTCTGGAGATGGAGCCCGACGAACGTTCCAGGGCCGGGCTCTTCCTGGCTTTCCAGTATCCCGTCGACATCCCGGGGGTCTCCATCGCCAACTTCCTCAGGACGGCCAGACAGGCCCACCTTCCTGAGGGAGAGGAGTTGGATCTATTCGACTTTCAGGACGAGCTCCTGGATCGGATGAAGCTCCTGGAGATGGACCCGACCTTCGCCGAGCGTTCCGTGAACGATGGGTTCAGCGGAGGTGAGAAGAAGCGGAACGAGATCCTTCAGATGGCCATGATGAAGCCCGCTGTGGCGGTCATGGACGAGACGGACTCGGGACTGGACATCGACGCCCTCAAGATCGTGTCGCAAGGCGTGAACACCCTCGCCGAGGAAGACCCCGGCATGTCCGTCCTCCTCATCACCCACTACCAGCGACTCCTGAACTACATCAAGCCGGACGTGGTGCACGTAATGGTGGCGGGGAAGATGGTCCGCACCGGAGGACCCGATGTGGCTCTGGAGCTGGAGGAGGAGGGCTACGCGGTATACCGGGAATTCGAGACGGCCTGAGAAGGGACGGTCAGGAGATGCCGAAGAACGAAGTCGTCCAGGGATTGGGACTCGACGAATACAAGTACAACTTCGTCGACCAGGAGAAGCACGTCTTTCGGACCCAACCGGGACTCACTGAACTGGTCGTCCGCCAGATCTCTGCTCAGAAGGAGGAGCCGGAATGGATGCTGGAGTTCCGGCTGAAGGCGCTGGAGATCTACCAGTCCAAGCCGATGCCCACCTGGGGGGGTGACCTCTCGGACCTGAACAGGGTCCTGGACGAGATCTACTTCTACGTTCGTCCCCAGGACCGCATGGAACATTCCTGGGATGATGTGCCGGAGGACATCAAGAATACCTTCGAGAAGCTGGGCATCCCCGAAGCGGAGCAGAAGATCCTGGCCGGAGTGGGGGCCCAGTACGAGTCGGAGATGGTCTACCACTCTCTCAAGAAGGAGTGGGAGGAGAAGGGTGTCATCTTCGACTCCATCGAGGAAGGACTGAAGAACCACCCGGAGCTCTTCCGGGAGCACTTCGGCACGGTGATCCCGCCCCAGGACAACAAGTTCGCCGCCATGAACTCGGCGGTCTGGTCCGGAGGTTCCTTCGTCTACATCCCGAAGGGCGTGGAGCTGCAGACACCGCTCCAGGCCTACTTCCGGGTGAACCAGGAGAAGATGGGGCAGTTCGAGCGGACCCTCATCATCGCCGACGAGGGATCCCACGCCCACTACATCGAGGGGTGCACGGCTCCGGTCTACTCCACCGAGTCGTTCCATTCCGGGGTCATCGAGATCATCGTCCACCCGAATGCTCGGTTCCGCTACACCACCATCCAGAACTGGTCGAACAACATGTACAACCTGGTGACCCAGCGGGCCCTGGTTCACCGGAACGCCAGCATGGAGTGGTTGGATGGGAATCTTGGCTCCAAGCTCACCATGAAATACCCCTCCTGTTATCTGGTGGGAGAAGGCGCGCACGGGGAAATCCTCTCCATCGCCTACGCCGGGGACGGCCAGCACCAGGACACCGGTGGAAAGGTCATACACGCGGCACCTAGGACGACCTCCTCCATCGTCTCCAAGTCCATCTCGAAGGGGACGGGAAGAGCCACCTACCGGGGGTTGTGCAAGGTCTACGAGGGAGCGAGCCACGCCAAATCAAACGTGGAATGTGACGCCCTCCTCATCAACGACACGTCCAGAACCGACACGTATCCGTATATCGAGATCGAGGAGCGGGACGCCAACGTCGGCCACGAAGCCACGGTCTCGAAGGTGGGGGAGGAGCAGCTCTTCTACCTCATGAGCCGGGGGATGTCCGAGGAGGAGGCCATGGCGCTCATCGTGCGAGGGTTCATCGAGCCTATCGCCAAAGAGCTCCCTCTGGAGTACGCCGTGGAGCTCAACCGCCTCATCGAGTTGGAGATGGAAGGATCGGTAGGTTGATCCATGTCCGATTCCACCCCAAATGATTCGCATACCGTGACTTCGAAAACCGATACTGCCACCGCCCCCGCCGGGGTCACCTCGACCTTCAATCGGGACCGGGTGGAGACCTGGTCGGCTCCCGAGCCGAAGTGGCTGCGGGACCGCCGCCTCCACGCATGGGAGGTCTATGAAGAGACGCCCATGCCCACGACGCATCTGGAGGAGTGGCGCTACACCGATCTCAAGAAGAAGCTGAAGCTGGAAGCCCTCCAGTGGCCGGAGGTGGTGGAGTGTGAGGACGACTTCAGCGCGTGCCCCGACGGCTTGCAGGAAGCCATGCGGGCCGACCGTCCCGCATCAGGACACATGTGGGAGATCGACGGCATTGTCTTTCACGAGGATCTGGACGAGGATCTCCACAGCAAGGGGGTGATCCTCACCTCTCTGCGCAAGGCCATGGACTCCCACGCCCAGCTTCTCAAGGACCATCTGGGCATGGAGGCTCTTCCCCCTGAGGAGGGGAAGTTCGAGGCCCTGAACGCGGCCCTCTGGACGGATGGGATCCTCCTCTACGTTCCCGCCGGCGTGCGCCTGGAGCTTCCGGTACGGGTCACGCGATGGGTTTCCCAGGAGGGTGTCGCCCTCTTCTCCAGAACACTTATCGTGGCGGAGCCGGGAAGCCAGGTCTCCTTCGTGGACGAGGTTCTCTCCAGGGACATGGAGGAACAGACGTTCGTTTCCAACGCGGTGGAGGTACTGGCGCGGGACGGAGCCCAGGTCCAGTACGTCTCCCTGCAGCGACTGGGCCGAGGAGCGTTCTATCAGTCTTCCCAGCGGACCCTGGCACTGCGGGACTCCACCCTGGACACCCTGAACGTCAGCATGGGGGCATCGGTATCCCGGGTGGACCTGAACGCCCGACTCCTGGGGCCCGGGGCCAACTCGGACATGCTGGGGCTCTATTTCGGAGACGATACGCAGCATTTCGATCACAACACCAGCCAGGACCATCTGGCCCCCAACACCGCCAGCGACTTGCTGTACAAAGGCGCCCTGGACGATGCCTCCCGATCGGTCTTCCGGGGCGTCATCCGGGTCCACCCCCGGGCCCAGAAGACCGACGCCTACCAGACGAATCGCAACCTCCTTCTCTCGGATCACGCTCGGGCCGACTCTCTCCCCAACC
>Ga0316577_10001017_pt1 | contig 12609 bp, 6 predicted proteins | sample S5NA_FD_203073 | JGI IMG/M metagenome (GOLD analysis project Ga0316577, IMG submission 203073) | Rhizosphere microbial communities from salt marsh grasses in Alabama, United States - S5-7_050615r2r1 | ecosystem: Host-associated > Plants > Roots > Rhizosphere | place: USA: Alabama | collected... | reverse complement strand
CTAGAGCATCCGCGTCGGCGACGCGCCGATGTCCACCACCGCCCCGGCGAAGGCCTGGGCCGCGGCCTCGCAGGCCTCCAGCTTGCCGGTCAGGTAGGCCCCGGCGTAGTTGGTCTCGGTGGGCGGCGGGAAGCTCTTGACCAGCCGCACCTCGGCTGCCTTGAGCGCCGCGTCCACGCCGTAGACCGCCTCCAGCGGTGTCGCGATGAGGTAGGCCATCGCCTCGCCGGGCTCGAGCCCCGCCTCGCGCGACAGGTAGTAGCCGAGCGACGAGATCACGTGGGGGAAGAAGGTCATGCTGCCGTCTTCGCTGGCGCTGTAGAAGTGGGCCTCCGACTCCAGGCACTGGATGCAGGCGTTCATGCCGCGCTCGACGTCGTCGGGATCCGCGCCGACCATGATGCCGAGGATCTCGCCGGAGGTGGGGCCGGACGGGAAGCCGGAGCCGGCGTACAGCGAGCGGGCGAAGACGATCTCCACCGGCGCCTGCTTGGTGGCCTCATCGAGCGCCGTGTAGAGCGCGTCGTCCAGGTCGCAGGTGATCAGCCCCACCGCCGGCGACGACCGGCCGTCGAAGCCGTAGGCCGCGCCGAGGGCCGCGTCGACCCTGGGGATGATGCGCGTCGCCAGCACCTTGGGGATCACCGGGTCGAGCACCGCCATCGATTCCTCCTGTTGTTGGCGCCCGCAGCCACGACTCTAGTACGTCGTGGCCTCGCATGGGCGCCCGTCGCTTCGGTTGCACACCGCGCCCGGCAGCCCGTTCTGGGCCCGGTCGCACTGCTGGCCGTGGCTCTGGCCGCACCCGGCGAGGGGCTCCGGGTGCGCCTGGTTGATCCGCGTGCGCGCTTGTGGTCCGGCGGGGTGGGCGGGGGGAGCGGACAGACCGGACTTGGGCACCTCGATGCGGCTGACGTCGAGGGTCACACCCGAGGTCTGCTGCTCCAGGATCGCCTCGATCAGCCGCGCGGCGAACCGGCCGGCCTCCTCGGGGAGCATCCCCCGGCGGTGGATGTTGCTGATCGCCTGCTTCTCCGCGTCGGTGCGCTCCTCGTGGGGCTGCCACACCAGGTAGGCGCTCATGCCGTCGCCGGTGCCCAGCCCGGGGCGCTCGCCGATGAGGATCATCGCCACCCGCGCCCCCACCGCCTGCCCGACGACGTCGGCGATCTTGGCCCGGCAGTGGCGCACGAAGGCGACGGTGCCCACGCTCAGCCCGCGGCGCGCGAGCTCCGGCTCGAGCGCCTGCACCATGGGCGGCGCGTTCTGCATCGACGCCGTCGCCGACAGCCCGTCGGCAACCACGATCTGCACGTCGGGGTCCCTGGCGAAGCGCTCGCGCACCACGGACATCGAGGCCTCGGAGAGCCGTCGCCCGAGATCGGGGCGCGCGAGGAACTGGTCGGGGTCCTCCGCCGCGGTCTGCAGCGCGACCCAGCCCTGCTGCTCGGCCCACCCCTCGGGCACCTGGCTCTCCACCGCCGCCTTGGCCACGGCGAAGTCGGCGAGGAACTGGAGCAGCGTCTGGGTGCGGTAGCGCAGGCCGGCGCGCCCGACGCCCACCTTGGCCGGGGTCGAGGCCTTGAGCTGCTCGAGCAGCGCCGGGTCCTGCACGCGCGGCGCCGGCTGCTTCACCACGGATGCGTCGCCTCCCCGCACCGATCCGCCAGTATCTCCGCGCGCCGAGGGAAGGAGCGAAGCGACGCCGCGCGCCGGAGCGGAGCGACCAAAGACGCCGCCTCCGCGCACCTCCGCCTGCAGCTCCTCCATCAGCCGCCGCGTGGTCATGGGAGCACCGTCGGGTCGCCGAAGCGGTTCGTGGGGCGGCCGTCCTTGAGCAGGCCGAGGCTCTCCATCCAGGCCTCGAACTCGGGGGTCGGCCGGTAGCCGAAGATGCTGCGCACCGACGCGTTGTCGTGGTAGCTCGTCGACTGGTAGTTGAGCATGATGTCGTCCCCGAGCGGCAGGCCCATGAAGTAGGCGCAGCCGGCGGCCGCCATCAGCACCGCCATGTTCTCGAGCTCGTTCTGGTCGCAGCGCGCGTGGTTGGTGTAGCACACGTCGCAGCCCATGGGCAGCCCGGCCAGCTTGCCGCTGAAGACGTCCTCCAGCCCGGCGCGCGTGATCTGCGGCCCGTCGTAGAGGTACTCGGGCCCGATGAACCCCACCACCGTGTTGATCAGGTAGGGCCGCCAGCGCCGGGCCAGGGTGTAGTTGCGCACCTCGAGCGTCTGCTGGTCGGCGCCGTGGTGGGCGTCGGAGGAGAGCGCCGAGCCCTGGCCGGTCTCGAAGTACATCCGGTTGGGGCCCCTGGCCGTCCCCCGCTCCTGGATCATCTGCGCCGCCTCGTCCATCATCTTGATCGTGATGCCGAACGCCTTGCAGCCCTTCTCGGTGCCGCACAGCGACTGGAACAGCAGGTCCATCGGCGCGCCGCGCTCGAGCGCGGCCACCTGGTTGGTGACGTGGGAGAGCAGGCAGCTCTGCGTCGGCACCTTCCAGCGCCGCATGTGGTCCTTGATCAGCTTGAGCAGGTCGCAGGTGCTGTCCACCGACTCGGTGGCCGGGTTGATGCCGATCACCGCGTCGCCGGTGCCGTAGACCAGCCCTTCGCGCGTGGCGGCGAGGATCGCCCGGGGGTCGTCGGTGGGGTGGTTGGGCTGCAGCCGGAACGATATGCGGCCCGGGAGGCCGAAGGTGGCGTTGGCCACCACCACCACGTGGATCTTCTTCGCCGCCAGCACCAGATCGAGGTTGCTCATGATCTTGGCGCAGGCGGCGATGATCTCGGGCGTCAGCCCCGGCGAGAGCGCCTGGATCGCGTCGCCGGTGGTGCGGTCGTCGAGCAGCCACTCGCGCAGGTCGGAGACCGTCCACGACGCCACCCGCGTGAACGCCTGCTGGTCGAGGTTGTCCTCCACGTTGCGGGTGAGCTCGTCGGCCTCGTAGGGCACCACCGGGTTCTGGCGCAGGTCGTGAAGCGTCAGCCCGCTGAGCACGATCTTGGCCGCCACGCGCTCCTTGGGATCGCGCGCGGCCACCCCGGCCAGCTCGTCGCCTGACTTGCGCTCGTTGGCCTTGGCCAGCACCTCCTTGACGTCGGCGAAGGTGTAGCGCTGTCCGAGGAGCGTCGTGGCGAGCTTCATGGCCCGGCAGTGTATTACGCGGTCCGCGCGCTTGCCAGGGCGAAGCGGCGTCGGCTCACCTCGCGCACTCGTGCCAGGCCGGCGGCGGCCGGAGGACCGGACGCCCGCCTTCCCACACCGTCTTCACCTCGCCCCAGATCTCGTCGAGCAGCGGGCAGTAGCTCCGGGTGAAGACGCGCAGGTCGAGCGCGGTGTGGTCCCCGAGCGCGGTCAGCGCGTAGAGGCGTCCTCCCTCGAGGTGGAGGTGCTCGACCGGGCCGTGGAGCAGCGTCTCGATCAGGCGCTCCCCGGTGGCGAGGCTCCAGATCCCCACCAGCCCGTTGGCGTAGCCCAGGACCAGCGTCTGCCGCGGCCCGGCGAGCATCCGCACCACCGCGCTCGAGGGCACCTGCTTCAGCGTGCGCCGGACGCCCTTGGTGCGCCGATCCACGAGCTCGACGTTCCCGTCCTGGTTTCCCACGGCGAGCTGGGCCTTGCTCAGCGCCAGCGCGGTGACGCCGAGGTCGGTCGGGAGACGCGCGCGCTCGCGGCCGTCGGCGTCGAAGAACAGGATCCGGCGCCGCGTGGCCACCAGCAGCTGGCCCTGGTCCCACCCCATGGCGCTGGCCTCCGTCGCCAGGGTGCGCGCCGCGCCGCTCCGGTCGAGGAGGAGCGCCCGGCCGTTCGACAGCACCGCCACCCTTCCTCCGGGCAGCACCCTCAGCTGCGCCGCGGGCTGCTCGATCTTCGTGCGGTAGAGCGGCCGGTCCTCCCGGCGATCCCACAGCTCCAGCGTGCCCGCCCCGGTGACCAGCGCCACCAGCCGGCCGTCGACGGAGCTCGCCCCGCGCAGGGCGTGCCGCTCCACCTCACGGCGCCAGCGCGCACCGCCGCTGGCGTCGCCGGCGCCGGTGTCGAGCCGCCGCCAGCCCCGGTGGGTGAAGGCCCGCGGGGGTCGCGGGAGCAGGAGCGGCGCGCGCCAGAACGGCTGCGCGCGCTTGACCTGCCAGGTCCGGATGGTGCCATCGTCGCTGGTGGTGACCGCCAGCTTCCCGTCCAGGCTGAAACGCAGGAAGTTGACCTCGGCGTGGTGACCGGAGAGCACCTTGTACTTGCCGGTCTCCAGATCCCAGAGGCGGGCGGTGCCGTCGGCGCTCGGCGTCCCGACCAGCCGGCCCCGGGGGTGGAAGGAGAGGTGATAGACGCGCCCCGCGTGCCGTCCCACGATGTGACCGTTCCACGCCGGCGGGCGCCACAAGCGCAACGTCCCGTCGCCGCCGCCGGAGACCAGGCTCGCCCCGTCCGGCGCGAAGCTGACGCCGTAGACCGGGCCGTCGTGTCCCCTGAGGATCCGCACCGCGCGGCGCGCCCTCAGGTCCCAGACGCGGATCGTCCGGTCCGCGGCCCCCGACGCCAGGGTCAGCCCCCCCGGGTGGAAGTCCAGGTCGTAGACCGCGCCCTCGTGCCCCGAGAGCAGCGCGACGGCGGCGCCGCTCCGCGCGTCCCAGAGCCGGATCGTCTTGTCCCAGCTGCCCGAGGCCAGCGTCCTGCCGTCGGGGCTGAAGACCACCGTGCTCACCTCGCCGGCGTGGCCCTCGAGGACCTGGCGCACCGTGCCCTCGGCGACGTCCCAGAGCCGGATCGTCTTGTCCCAGCTGCCCGAGGCCACTGTCTTGCCGTCGGGGCTGAAGGCGACGCTGAAGACGCCGGCCCGGTGCCCGAAGAGCGCACGGCGCAAAACGCCGTCCTCGAGGCTCCAGAGCCGGACGGCGCGATCCATCCCCCCGGTGGCCAGCCGCCTGCCGTCGGGGCTCACCGCCGCGCCGAAGACGCGCTGGCCGTGCGCGGCGGGCCGGCGCTGGGGCGAGGAGCCCAGGTTCCACAGCCTGAGCGACCGATCCATGCTCGCCGAGGCCACGTGGTCACCCCTCGGGTTGAAGGCGACCCTCAGCACCCAGCCGTCGTGACCCGTCAGCACCTGGAGCTCCTGACGGCGCGCGACGTCCCACAGGCGGACCGTGCCGTCGTAGCCGCCGGTCACCAGCCGCCGCCCGTCCGCGCTGTAGGCCACCGAGTGCACCGCTCCGCTGTGGCCGACGAGGACTGCCTCCGGGCGGCCATTCCGGGCGCTCCAGAGCCGGATCGTCTTGTCCCAGCCCACCGAGGCCAGGGTCTTGCCGTCGGGGCTGTAGGCCACGGCGAAGACCTTGTCGCGGTGGCCGCGCAGCACGTGGACGAGCTCCCCGGACCTCTTCCACACGCGGACCGTGCCGTCGAAGCCCCCCGTGACCACACGACGGCTGTCCGGGGAGAAGGCCACGGTGTAGCACCGGGCCTCGTGCCCTCGAAGCACCGGTCCGGGGCTGCCGTCGGGGACACGCCACAGGCGGACCGTCTGGTCGTAGCTCGCCGAGGCGAGCCACTTGCCGTCGGGGCTGAAGGCCACGTTGTGCACCTTCCCGGCGTGCCCCTCGAGGATCTTGAGCTTGCCGGAGGCCAGATCCCACAGCCCCACCTTGCCGCCCCAGGTCGCGGAGGCGAGCCGTTTGCCGTCGGCGCTGAAGGCGACGCCGTAGACCTGGTCCCGGTGGCCGCGGAGGAAGCGCGCGCCCTGGGTCTGGACATCGAACAGGTAGATCGTCCTGTCCTGGCACGCCGCCGCCAGGGTGTTCCCGTCGGGCGAAAACGCGAGATCGTAGACCGCCGCCCCCAGGTCCTTCTGCCACGCGAGCGGCGTCCGCGTCAGCTGCCACCACAGCGCCCGCGCCTGCGCCGAGTCGGTGGTCTCCAGCGACGTCCTCAGCTTGGCCCGCGCCTCGAACGGATCACCGCGGAGCAGCGCCGCCCGCGCCGCCTCGCGCTGGGCCTCGGCGAAGCGCCTGCGGGCCTGCCTGCTCTGTCGCTCCGCCCGATCGCGCTGTTGCGTCGCCTCGCGCTCCTTGTCGGCCAGCGCCCAGGCGAAGATGCTCGCGCCCAGCGCCACCGCCACGAGCAGCGTCACGCCCGCGACCTGGAACGCGCGCCGGCGGCGCAGCAGGCGCTCCTGGCGCTGGCGGCTGACCTGCAGGAACTCCAGCACCGTCTCCGACACGGCCCCGGCGTTGCGCTTGGCGACCTCCTCGGCCTCCCGGAGCGCCTTGCCCTGCCACACCTCCTGCTCCCGCCTCCCGCGCTTCTCCCACAGCTCGGCCACCTGGGTCAGGTCGCCCAGCAGCGCCAGCTCGTCACGGCTCTCGTCGAACCAGCGCGCCAGCCGGTACCAGCGGTGGACCAGCGACTCGTGCACCAGCTCCAGCTCCGCGTCGGCCTTCTCGTTGCCCCTGCCCTTGCCCACCAGGACGAGCCGACTCTGGATCAGGCGGTTGAGGATCTCCTCGGCCTCGGGGCCCAGCCCCTGGACCGTGTCGTTCCAGGCCAGGATACGGCGCGTCCCGTCGGGCGTGACCAGCCGCAGCAGCAGGTCGCGGGCCACGGTCACCTGCCCGGCGGAGAGCCCCTGCAGCACCCCGTCGGCGTGGTCGGCCAGCGCCCCCTCCACGCCGCCCATCCGGTCGTAGATCTGGCGCAGCAGGAGCTTCCTGTCCTGGTCGCGGTGATCCCACATCTTGCGGGTGGCGAACTGCAGCAGCGGCAGGCAGGCGGGCTTGCCCTGCACCGCCTCGACCATCTCGGCGACCAGCGCCGGATCGTCGTAGTGGTAGCCGGTGGCCTCGGCCGGCTTGAGCAGGATCTCCCTCAGCGCGGTCGAGCCCGGGCTGCGCATCACCGTCAGCTGGCTCAGGGCCTCCCGCACGCCCGCCCCCTCGGCCAGGCGCCCGAGGAAGTCGTCGCGCAGCGTGAAGATCACCCGCACCGGGTCGCGAGGCTCGTGCGCGCCGCCGCAGATCGCCTCCATGAACCGACGGCGCAGCTCGGGCTCGTCGACCATCGAGTAGAGCTCCTCCAGCTGGTCGACAAACAGCAGGACCGAGCAACGCTGCTCCTCGGCGATGTCGTGGAGCAGCATCCCGAGCAGCGATGGGCGCTCCTGCAACGCCTGCTCCAGGGGGTCCGGCTCCGCCGGCAGCTCGATGGCGCGGTACTCTCCGCTGGCGTCCAGCGCGCGCTGCTGCGAGGTCCGGCTGCCGCCCGTCAGGCGGCTGGGGCGGCCCTCCTGCAGGGTCCGCACCCTCGCCGCCAGCACCGCGAAGGGCCGGCTGCCCGGGCGCAGGCGGATCATCCGCCACGGCCCCTGCTCCTTGAGGCGCGGGATCACCCCGGCCTCGACGAAGGAGCTCTTGCCCGCCCCGGACGGCCCCACCACCGGCAGCACCGAGACCTGCCGCATGCGCTCGAGGAAGGCGTCGATCTCCGACTCCCTGCCGAAGAAGAAGTCGGCGTAGCGCTCGGAGAAGGGCATCAGCCCCGGGAACGGGCTCTTGCTGTCGCCGAGGAACTGCCGGCGGCGGTAGACCAGCCGCTCGAGCCGGTCGACCACCTGGGTTGCGGTCGGGCGCTCCGCGGGGTCCTTCTCGAGGCAGTCCCCGATCAGCTGGCGGAAGTCGTCGTCGATCTCCAGCGCGTCGGGCAGCGGCGGCACCGGCTCGGGGGAGCAGACCTTGATCGCCAGCGCCACGAACGACGGCTCGCAGTAGGGCAGGACCCCGCTCACCAGCTCGTAGAGCATGGTCCCCAGCGCCCAGACATCGGTCGCGCCGGCGGGCTCGTGCTGCAGCCACTGCTCCGGCGCCATGTACTCCGGCGTGCCGCAGATCGCCTCCTTTTCGGTGGTCAACGGCACGTCGTCGAAGGACGATGACGACGACTGATCCGAGGAGACGTGGGTCGGGGGCGACGAGGGCCGCTGGGAGCCGCCGAGCCAGTGCTCCATGGTGTCCATCGGCTTGAGCACCTGAGGAGTGGTGGGGGGCTGCTTGGTCTGCACCGGCATCGCCAGGCCGAAGTCGAACAGCCGCAGGCGGCCGTCCTTGGGGATCAGGACGTTCTCGGGCTTGAGGTCGCAGTGGAGGATCTTGCGCGCGTGCGCCTCCTTGAGCGCCTCGGCGATGGCGAGCCCGATGCGCATCACCGCCCGCACCGACGGCGGCGATGCGTTCTTCCGATCGCGCAGCGTCTGGCCCTCGAGGTACTCGAGGGCGACGTAGGGGTTTTTCGCGTGCTCCCCGACGCCGTAGATCGCCACGATGTGCGGGTGGTTGAAGCGGGCGGTGGCGCGGGCCTCGAACAGGAACCGCCGCGCCACCTCGTCGGAGCCGAACTGGCTCGCGTTGAGCAGCTTCAGGGCGACCTTCCGTCCCAGCTTGGTGTCCCGGGCGAGGTAGACATCCCCGAACCCACCACGCCCCAGCAGCCGGACCACCTTGTAGTGATCCACCATGGTCCCCGGCCCCAGCATGGCGCCGACCACGGGCTGGGTCTGTCCGAGGTCCTGCGTCTCCTCCATCATGTCAACGCCCGGCTCCTGGTCATCATCAACGCAGGACTCCATTGTCTTGGCGGGCGACCCCGACTGTCAACGCTGCCGCGTGGCTCAGATCCACCGCCGGAGACGGAGGGCGAGCAGCAGCAGGAGAGGAACGAGCGCCAGCGGCGAGGACCGCCGCGCCGCCCCCGCGGAGCAGCCCCCCTGCACGTCCTGCGGCACCTTGCCTTGCCCGGCCCCCTTGGGGGACTGCTGGCCGTAGGGGTAGATGGTGCAGACCCCCAGCTCGTCGTCGGCGTGGAGGGTCCGCTTGTCCAGCTCCCCCTGGCGGGTGGTCTCGTACATCGTCGAGGACTTCTCCTTCGAGTGCGCCAGGCCGAGGAGATGCCCGATCTCGTGGGTCACGATGTTCTGGATGTCGGTCGCCGCCTTGGTCTCGTCGTCGGTCGTTGTCCAGAAGTAGTCCTTGGCGTTGAGATCGATGTCGGCGTCCACGATGACGCCGGTGTCGGTGTTGTAGATCACCGTGGTCACGGCCGGCATGTCCCTGGTGACCGAGCCGTCGGTCACCCCCACGGGCGGCCAGGTGGCGTGCCACACCACCAGGTTCTTGCGATCCGGCCCCTCGTCCTGGCCCAGGGTCAGGTTGGACTTCTCGTCGGCCACCAGCCCGTCGTAGATGAAGTAGAGGTCGTTGCAGGAGGGCGACGCCCAGGAGTAGAACGAGCGCTGCACCGCCCCGACCGCCTCGTTGATCAGCACGTCCTTGCACCCGTTCCTGTTGATCGCGTAGCTGATGGTCCGGCTGGCCCAGTAGAGGTAGCGCCCCGGCACGCTGTCCACCTCGGCCCGCTGGTAGGCGAGGGACGGACGGGCGCCGAGCAGCAGCGCCGCCAACAACAGCGTGCGGATCATCTGGCTATTGTAGCACCTTGTTGCGCCTAGACCCCCCCGTCAGCGGGAGGCGGCGCGGCCGCGTCCGGCAGGGCCGGGACCGAGCCCTCGGCCCGGTGAAGCCCGACGGTCAGGTAGCCGACGCCCAGCGGGGCGGCGACGGGGGTGAACGACTGCTGCGTGGACGTGCCCCAGATGACGTGCTCCCCCGCCTTGCTGATCACCACGAACTCCCCGAAGACCCCCGTCGAGCTGCGGTTCGTGAACAGCGTCGGCTGCCCCGCGCATTGCTGGAAGGTGGGGATGCAGTTGACGTAGCGAACATCCCCGCCGGGGACAGCCTGGACAGTGACGTCGGGGATCGCCTTCATCTTGCCGTCCTGAACGCTCAGCACCTGCCCGAGGTAGATCGCGCTGGTCTGGAGATCGACCGCGGCGTCGCTGGCCACCCCGGCGAAGAGTCCGCCGTCGCGCTTCAGCGTGTAGAGCTCGATTCCGAACAGGTCCTTGCCCCGGGTGTCAACGGGCGCGGCCTGCAGCGTCGAGAGGTACTGGCCTCCCCCCGACGCGTCGGTGACGAGCAGGTACACCCGCGCTCCGTCCGGCACCCCGGAGAGGGTGAAGGAGCCGCTGCCCGAGGTGGGCGCCGAGTACACCGCGCTCTGGAAGAAGAGCGCCACGCGCACGTTGGGTACCCCCTGACACCCCACCGTGGTGAGGCAGGTCTCGAAGTCAACCACCCGACCCTTGACCTCCACGGCGCGGGCGGTCCCCTGGTCCGACGGGGTTGGACAGCTCGAAGAGCCGGGGCAGCCCGGGCCGCACACCATCAGCGTCAGGAGCGTTGCCAGCCGACCGGCGCGCGTCAACGGTTGACCCGGAGCGTCTTGATCAGCTTGCTGGTCTCCCCCGATCGGATCACGACCGGGAAGGTGAAGCGCTTGCCGCCCGCCTCCAGCGTGATCCTGTGGGTGCCGGGCTGCAGCACCAGCGGCTGTGACGGAGGGGTCGGGGTGTTCCGGTTCGTCGGCTTGTCGTTGACGTAGATCCTGGCCCACGGCTTTGACGAGACCAGCAGGTAGCCAGGCTTCTGACGCCTGTAGGGCACCCTGGGCCTGGGCCTGGGCTTGGGCTTCTCCGCCCTGGGCCTGGGCTTCTCCGCCCTGGGCTTGGGCCTGGGCTTGGGCTTCTCCGCCCTGGGCTTGGGCTTGGGCTTCTCCGCCCTGGGCTTGGGCTTGGGCTTCTCCGCCTTGGGCCTGGGCTTGGGCTCGGGCTTGGGCTTGGGCTTGGGCTTGGGCTCGGGCTTGGGCTTGGGCTCCGCCTTGGGCTCGGGCTCGGGCTCGGGCTCCGTCTTGGGCTCCGCCTTGGGCTCCGCCTTGGGCTCGGGCTTTGGCTCCGCCTTGGGCTCGGGCTTTGGCTCCGCCTTGGGCTCGGGCTTTGGCTCCGCCTTGGGCTCGGGCTTGGACGCCGGCTTGGGCTCCGCCTTGGGTTTGGGCTTGAGCGCCTCGGTCTTCGGCTTGCCCTCGCCGGCCGTGCCCTTGCCCTGGACGGCGGCGGTCGGCTCCTTCCTGGTGTCGCCCGCCTTGGTTCGCACCACCAGGACGTAGAGCAGCACGGCGGTGACCGCGACCACCAGCGCGACGCTGCCCAGGATCACGATCAGGATCCAGCGCCGGCGGATGACCTCCGACGACTCGACCGCCTCCGGGGCCTGGGTGGTGAAGAAGTCGTCCGTGGCCCGGGCGTGCGCGACACCCTCGCCAGCCTGCACCTGCTCCGACGGCTCGGCCGGCTCGAAGGTGACCGCGTCCTGCTCCTCCGGCGGCGGGCTCACCACCCTCGCCGGCCCCTGGAACGGAGAGGTCACCTGGGACGGAGCCTCCGAGCCGAACGGCCCGCCTGCCGGGGGGGGAGCGTCCGGTGGCCGCCCCTCGGAGAACGACTCGAACGAGTACGACTGCCCGGCCGGCTCCGGCGGGGGCCCCATCACCGGCTTGGTCTCCTCCGAGATATACGCGTGTCGATCCTCCGTCGCCTCGTCGATTCCGACGGTGGGGACAGCGCCGATGCCGGAGCCCAGCCTGGACTCGTCCACCGTGGTGGGCCCGTCGTCGGAGAACCCCGGCAACCCGGCTCCCGCTGTCGGAGCGGCTGGCGGCGGGCTGAGGCGCAGGTCGGCCACGTTGAGCTGCCCCGGGGCGATGGTCGGCGCGTTGGGATCCACGGGCAGGCCTCCGGGCCCGCCGCCGTGAGGATAGACCACGACCTCGCGCGGCGCGTCCCCGCCGGACTGTATCTTCTCGAACTCCGACTGGAGGATGGTGTCAGACTGGTCCTCCAGCTCGCGGGCGCTCACGTCCCCCAGCACCGGCTCCGGCGCCAGCGGATCCGGCCTGCCGGCGGGGTGTTTGGGCACGTCCATCGTGGACGCCAGCTGCTGGCTCTCCTCCGAGACCAGGGTCGCCTCCGGGTCCGCGTCCTCGAACTTCGGGAGCTCGCGGTACCCCTCATCCTGCCTCAGGGGCGGATGAATCGGCTTCTCGAGCACCGAAAGCTCCGCCATCCTGGCGTCGTCGAGCACCAGCTCCGTGGCGCTGTCGTCGTCGAAGATGGGCGCGTCCCCCGGGGTGGCGTCCGGCTTGAGCGAGACCGGAGGCCTCGGGCCCCTGGGCAGACCGGCAGGCTCGCGCGGCGGGGCGGTGGGGGCCCCGGTCTTTCGCTTGGGCGTGCTCAGGACCGAGGCGCGCAGGTTGGCCATCACGCTGGGTGTCGGGCGCGCCGGTCCGGTCGGTCTGGGAGGCGGGGCGGTCGGCGGCGCGCCGAACCCCATCATCGTCGCGCGGGCGGGCTTGCGCCGATAGCTCCGCGGCGGCGCCGGCGACAGGGAGTCATCCGCCACGGTGGGCACCGACTTCAGCCCCCGCTGCTCCTGGCTGAAGGTGGCCTTCATCCACCGCGACAGCTGCTTGGTGCTGAAGGTCATGCGGTGGCTCTGGGCGAACCGCTCCAGCTCCTCGTGCATCTCCTCGGCGCGCTGGTAGCGCCGCTCGCGGTCCTTCGACAGCGCCCGGATGATGATCTGCTCCAGCGCGCGGGGAACGGACGGGTTCAGCGACGACGGCAGCTCGATCTCCGCCTTGCGAACGTGCTCCAGCGTCGCGAGCTCGT
>Ga0316577_10001016_pt1 | contig 12611 bp, 9 predicted proteins | sample S5NA_FD_203073 | JGI IMG/M metagenome (GOLD analysis project Ga0316577, IMG submission 203073) | Rhizosphere microbial communities from salt marsh grasses in Alabama, United States - S5-7_050615r2r1 | ecosystem: Host-associated > Plants > Roots > Rhizosphere | place: USA: Alabama | collected... | reverse complement strand
TCTGGCCGGAGAAGGATTCACGCTGGCCAGCTATGACGCAGCTGCGCGCTGATCCTTGGCCCCCTCCCTATGTGAGCGGGACGACCTGGCAGGCCGGGGCCAGGCATAGGGCGCCTGCTTGCCGTCATGCAGCCAATGGGTTCAGCTTGTGACAGAAATCGAGACTTCCGACGCCCTATTGACAAAACACAAAAGCCATGATATACTGTTTTGGCAAGATTCGTCAGCGTATCGACAAAGTTCGTCAACACCCAGCCAGTGGAGACCAGCGAACGCATGACCGTCTTCGAGCGTCGCCAGCGCATCCAAGACCTTTTGCGGGACCAGCCGGGCATCAAGGTCACCGACTTGGCCCAGCGCCTCCATGTATCCGCTGGAACTATCCGCAACGACCTGAGCGCCTTGGAAAGGGAAGGAGTGCTCCGGCGCGTGCGTGGGGGAGCCGTTCTTCGGCAGAATCACCGCTTTGTCAGCCCTTCTTTTGCAGCCCGTGCCCAGCTTAACGCCGATGCTAAGGAATGGATCGCCCGTCGCGCTGCCGACATGGTCAAAGATGGGGATTCGATCCTCATGGATGCCAGCACCACCGTCTTTGCCATGGTTCCCAACCTTGAAGGCCTCCGGAACCTGACCGTCGTCACCAATGGAATCGAAATTGCCCTGGCGCTGGCTCGCTACGGTCATTCCGTGATTCTCATCGGGGGCATGGTGCATGCCGATGGGGCCTCAGTAATCGGCCACCTCGGTGGGAAGATTCTCCGCGATCTCCACATCAAAACCGCCTTCACCTCCTGCTCGGGCTTTTCGGTCGACGTCGGCCTGACCGAGATCGACATTCAGGAGGAGCAGGTCAAGCGGCAGATGATCACCAGCGCCGAGCAGGTGATTGCCCTCATCGACTCGAGCAAGTTTGGCAAGGTGGACTTTACCTCCTTCGCCAGCCTCGATCAGATCGCTCACGTCCTGACCGACAGCCGTCTCGACCCCCAGTTCATTGACCAGCTCCACCAGACCCATGTGGTCCTGACCATCTGTGGGGAGCAGACCGCCTCGCGTTTCACGCCCTGGCATGAAGCAAACGACCACATCAAGATCGGCTTCGCCAATCTCGGCGAGAGCATGCCCTTTGCAGTCGATGTGCGTCACGGGCTGGAACAGGCCGCCCAGGAGGCCAGCAACGTTGACCTGATCGTAGCCGACAACCAGCTCGACGGCGGCGTAGCCTTGCAGGTAGCCGATCGGCTTATCGCCAAAGGTGTGGACCTGGTCATCGAGTACCAGATCGACGAAAAGGTGGGCGGCCTACTCATGGACAAGTTCAAGCGGGCCCATATCCCGGTCATCGCCGTGGACATTCCGATGATAGGCGCCACCTACTTTGGGGTGGACCATTACCGGGCCGGGCATATGGCCGGTGTGGCTCTGGGTCGCTGGCTGGTTGAACAGTGGGATGGTGCCTTTGATCGCTTGATCATCCTGGAAGAGAAACGGCCCGGCGCATTGCCCGCCACCCGCATTCAAGGCCAACTGGACGGCTTGCAGGAAGTCATGGGTGAGGTCTCGACCTCGCAGATCCTCTATCTGGACAGCGGCAACACGACCGAGATCAGCCAGGCCAACATGCTCCAAGCGTTGCAAGAGTTGTCCACTGCCCGGCGGCTGGCGGTCATCTCGTTCAACGACGACGCGGCCTTTGGGGCCATCGGTGCTGCCCGCGAGCTTGGCCGCGAAGGCGATGTGGTGATCGTTGGCCAGGGCGCCGACCGGATTGTGCGCAAAGAGATCCGCCATCCCGAGTCACGCGTGATCGGTTCCACGGCCTATTGGCCCGAGCAGTACGGAGCCAAGCTAATCCAGGTTGCCACCAAGATCCTCAACGGTGAGCCGGTCCCGCCGGCCGTCTACAACGAGCACATTTTTATCACCCAAGACAACATCGACAAATTCTATCCGGAATCGAGCGCGACGGAGGGAGTTTGAGATCATGGCAGAACCAGTCCTGGAGGTAAGGCATATTTCCAAGCGCTTTGATACCACCCAGGCGCTGGATGATGTGTCTCTCGACCTTTATCCGGGTGAGATTCACGCCCTGATCGGGGAAAACGGCGCTGGGAAGTCTACGCTCATCAAGATCATGACCGGGGTATACCATGCGGATGAAGGCGAAATGCTGCTGGAGGGAGAGCCGATCCGGGTGACAAACTCGGTGGATGCACAGACATACGGCATCGCGGCAATCTACCAGGAGCCGATGGTCTATCCCGACCTAAACGTAGCCGAAAACATCTTTATCTCGCACCAGTCTCAGGGGTTCCTTGTGAATTGGCGAAAGATGTACCGGGATGCCGAAGAAATCCTGGCCAAGCTCGATGTCAAACTGGACGTTCGCATGCCAGCACGTGGCTTGACGCTCGCTGCCCAGCAGGCCATCGAGATTGCCAAAGCCATCTCCCTCCACGTACGAGTGCTGATTATGGACGAACCAACCGCCTCCCTCTCCGCCCACGAAGTGGAACAGCTGTTCGAGCTGACCCGCTCCCTTCGCGATCAGGGTGTCTCCATCCTCTTTATCAGCCATCGCATGGAGGAAGTATTCGAGATCGCCGATCGCGTAACCGTTTTTCGCGATGGGCGGCGGATTTCAACGCTACCACGCGCCGAGATCACGCGCGAACGAGCCATCCGTGATATGGTGGGACGCACGATTGAGGATTTCTTCGCCAAGACTGAGGTGGAGCGCAGCGAATTGTTGATGTCGGTCAAAGGCTTGACCAAGGAAAATGCCTTTTCGGACATTCACTTCGATCTGTATCGTGGTGAGGTCTTGGGCTTTGCCGGGCTGGTCGGATCGCGCCGCACCGATGTTGGGCTGGCCTTGTTCGGCATCGAACCTGCCGATTCAGGCGAAATCATTGTAGACAGCAAGGCCGAAAGGATCCACTCTCCAGAGCAGGCACTGCGCATGGGGATCGCGTACATGACCGAAGACCGGCGCCAGATAGGTCTGACGATGTCCATGTCCATCACGAAGAACATTACCCTGCCCATGCTGCATCAGTACCTTTCGCGATTCGGCCTGATCCGGAGGCGTGATGAAGAGGCTACTGCCGAACATTATCGGGAACGCCTGTCAATCCGTACACCTTCTATTCAGCAGCCGGTTGCCATGCTCTCTGGAGGCAACCAGCAAAAGGTGATGTTGAGCAAGTGGCTCAACACACGACCGCAGATACTCATTCTCGACGAACCCACACGCGGCATCGACGTTGGGGCAAAAGCTGAGGTGCATCAGATCGTCAATGAACTCGCGGCCCAAGGGTTAGGGATCATCCTGATTTCATCCGACATGCCTGAGATCATGGCGATGAGCGATCGCATTCTGGTGATGCGTGAAGGCAGGCAGATGGGCATCTTTGCTCGAGAAGATGCAACTCAGGAGATCATCTTGACGGCGGCCATGGGACAAAACGCGGAGGCATCGGAGGTCGCAGGGTTGGCAGGAATTCATGGCTCCTTTCACCGACGCCAAAGCTCGCCCGGATGAGACTTTCGTTGAACTGGAAGAGTACTTTCACCTGGACTAAGATGGCAACAGGAGCACTCGTATGGACCGACGACTGACAGACAAGCACATCAAGGCCGCCTACGACCTTGCCCAGGAACGGTATGCCCTGTTCGGCGTGGACACCGACGCCGCCCTGGCCCGTCTGGCGCACATCCCCCTCAGCCTGCACTGCTGGCAGGGCGATGACGTGGCTGGCTTTGAGAACCCGGAAGGGGAACTGGGCGGCGGCATCGCCGCCACGGGCAACTATCCCGGCAAGGCGCGCAACGCCGGCGAACTGCGCCGTGACCTCGACAAAGCCTACAGCCTCATCCCCGGTACCCACCGCCTGAACCTGCATGCCATCTATGCCGAAACCAGCGGGCAGCAGGTTCCGCGAAACGAGCTCCAGCCTGAACATTTCGCCGGCTGGGTGGATTGGGCCAAGGCGAACCACCACGGTATCGACTTCAACCCAACCTGCTTCTCCCACCCCCTGGCCGACGATGGGTTTACGCTGGCCAGTTACGACGCGGCTGTGCGCCAGTTCTGGATCGAGCACTGCATCGCCTGCCGCCAAATCGGCGAGTTTTTCGGCCGGCAGCTGGGCACGCCGTGCGTGACCAACATCTGGATCCCCGACGGCTTCAAGGACACCCCGGTGGATCGCATGACGCCGCGCCGGCTGCTCAAAGAGTCGCTGGATGCCATCCTGGCCGAGCCGATTGATCCCCAATACAACCTTGACGCCGTTGAGAGTAAGCTGTTCGGTATTGGCTCTGAGAGCTATGTGGTGGGCTCCCACGAGTTCTACCTGGGCTATGCCATCCAGAATGGCATCCTGCTCTGCCTGGACAGCGGTCACTTTCACCCCACCGAGGTCATCTCTGACAAACTCTCGGCGGTCCTGCTTTACGTAGAAGAGGTATTGCTTCACATCAGCCGCGGCGTGCGTTGGGACAGCGACCATGTCGTCACCCTGTCCGACGAGCTCCAGGCCATGATGCAGGAACTGGTCCGGGGTGAGTTTCTAGATCGTGTGCACCTGGGCCTGGACTATTTCGACGCCAGTATCAATCGCGTGGCGGCCTGGGTTGTGGGCACACGCAATGCCCTTCGCGCCCTTCTGCTGGCACTGTTGGAACCGCTGGAGCAGATGCGACAACTGGAGATGTCAGGAGACTACACCGCGCGCCTGGCGCTGATCGAGGAGCTAAAGGGCCTGCCCTTTGGCGCGGTGTGGGACTATTACTGCCTGCAGCAAGGTGTGCCCGTTGGCTTGGGATACCTGGACGAGATCCACGTTTATGAGAAACAGGAACTATCCAAGCGGGGCTAGGCCTGACAGGCTCTCCAACCTGCCAGGCCTGATCGGCGGCAACCATGCGTTTTGATCTGCTACACCCTCGGGAGCAATTGGTCCAGATCATGGACCGCATTTACCGCTATGGCCTGACGACAACCTCCGGCGGCAACCTGTCGGTCCTGGACGAGAACGGCGATCTGTGGATCACACCCGCGGCTGTGGATAAGGGAAACCTATTGCCGGGGGATATCATGTGCCTGACAGCCGACGGACAGGTGCTCGGCCCACACAAGCCCTCCAGCGAATATCCCTTCCACCAGGCCATCTATCAAAAGCGGCGAGACGTGCGGGCCCTTGTCCACGCCCATTCGCCGGCACTCGTCTCCTTCAGTATCACCCGCCAACTGCCCGACACGCGCATCATCCCCCAGGCGCACCACGTCTGCGGCCAGGTCGGCTTTGCGCCCTATGCCCTCCCCGGAAGTGAGCAGTTGGGGGAGAACATCGCCTATACCTTTGCCCAGGGCTTTGACGTCGTATTGTTGGAGAACCACGGCGCGGTGACGGCCGGATCGGATCTGCTCACCGCTTTCCAACGCCTGGAGACCCTGGACTTTTGCGCCCGGACGCAGATCCAGGCGACGAGCCTGGGGCCGGTCCACACCTTGAGCAACGAGCAGATCGCCCGTTTTGAAGAGCGTCCCTCGCCCCTGCCGACCTTCCGGCCGGTCCGCCACAGCAGTCCGGAACGGGCTCTGCGCCAGCAGATCTGCCACATGGTGCATCGCGCCTACGAGCAGCGGCTGATGACCAGCACCGAGGGTACGGTCTCGGCCCGGGTGGATCGCGAGCGTTTTCTCATCACCCCGTACGGCATTGACCGCAGCCATCTCGAGATCGAGGACATTGTCCTGGTTGAGAACGGGCGGGCTGAGGAAGGCAAGCGTCCCAGCCGGGCGACGCGGCTGCACGAGGTGATCTATGCTGAGCACGCCGATGTGCATTGCATCATCACTGCCCAGTCGCCGTACGCGATGGCCTATGCGGTGACGGGCCAGCCTCTGGACAGCAGGACCATACCGGAGAGTTATGTGGTGCTGCGCAACGTGCCCTTGGTCCCCCACGGACAGCAGTACGATGCCCCAGAGAAGATATCGGCTGCCATCTCGCCCAAGTCCCCGGCGATCTTGATCCGCAACGACACGGTGCTGACTACGGGAGCCAGCGTGCACCAGGCGTTTGACCGCCTGGAAGTAGCCGATTTCACGGCGTTTTCTCTGCTCAACGCGCTGCCCATCGGTCCGCTGGTGCCCATCGGCGAGGCTGAGGTGGAGGCACTTGAGGCCAAATTCGGATAGGAGCATACCAATCCTATGACAGCAGCCAAGATACTGGACCAATTGATCACCATGTCGCGCGTTCTGGGCGATCCGGCGCTGGACTATGCGATCCTGGGCGAGGGCAACTCTTCGGCGCAGATCGACGGCGACACCTTCTGGGTCAAAGCCAGCGGCGCGGAGATGCGCACCATTGAGGCTGGCGGGTTTGTGCAGGTGCGTTTCGGGCCGGTGTTGGACCTGCTGGAGCAGGAGGGTGTGGACGACCAAGCCGTCAAAGTGGCTCTCGAAGCCGCCGGGGTCGATCCGAGAGCGAAGGCCCGGCCATCGGTCGAGACCGTGCTGCACGCCATCGTCCTGCAGTTGGACGGGGTACGCTTTGTGGGACACACCCACCCCACCGCCGTCAACGCCGTCCTGTGTTCACAAAAGGCAGAGGAAGCCATCGCCGGGCGGCTTTTCCCCGACGAGATCGTCTACTGCGGTCCAGCTCCGGTCTACATTCCATACACCGACCCTGGTGTACCCCTTGCCCGCAAGGTGCGCGACGAGATCGACGGCTACCTGGACGAGTACCGCGAGACGCCCAAAGTCATTCTGATGCAGAACCATGGGCTCATTGCCTTGGGCAGGACCGCATCCGAGGTAGAGAATATCACGGCCATGTACGTCAAGACGGCGCGCGTGATCCTGGGTGCCTACGCGTTGGGTGGACCGCATTTCATGAGCGCAGAAGCTGTCGCCCGCATCCACACCCGGCCTGACGAGCAGTATCGCCGCCAGGAATGGGGCAACGGCTAGCCACCCAACCCGTCCGATATCCATTTTCCGAGCAACTATGAAACAGATCGCTGGACTTGAAGCCAGACTAAACGATTTCGATCCGGTCATCCGTGCCGCGGCTCTGGCAGAACTGATGGGGCTGATTGAGGGGGATGAGATCGAGTTGCCCCCCGAAACCGATGTGGTCAACATGCACTGCCACACCTTTTTTTCCTTCAACGCCTATGGCCACTCGCCCACATCGCTGGCCTGGCTGGGCAAGCGACGCGGCTTCAAGGCAATGGGCATCGTCGATTTCGACGTGCTGGATGGGGTGGACGAGTTTCTCGACGCCTGTGACGCGGTAGGGATGCGTGGCAGTGCCGGCATCGAGACCCGCGTGTTCATCCCCGAATACGCCAGCCAGGAGATCAACTCACCGGGCGAACCGGGCGTGTGTTACCACATGGGCATCGGCTTTGCCTCTGGCAAGGTGCCGGCCGCAGTAGTACCTATCCTGGCCGACCTGGGCCGCCGCGCCGACCAGCGCAACCAGGGCATCGTGGCCCGCGTCAACGACTACCTCGCTCCCGTGACCATTGACTACGAGCGGGATGTGCTGCCCCTCACTCCGGCGGGCCATCCCACCGAAAGACACATCGTCGTGGCCTATGTCCAGGCCGCTGAACGAACCGTCACCGACCCGGTCGCCTTCTGGGCCGAGCGACTGGGTCTGCCGCTCGGAGACATGGCGACGGTGCGGACCAATGACGTCCGTATGGCCGATTCACCCAAATTCCAGAACCTGATCCGGGCCAAGTTGATGAAGCGCGGCGGTGTGGGATACGTCCAGCCTGAATCGGGTATGTTCCCCTCCCTAACGGACTTACACGCGCTGACCGCTGCGTGCGGGGCGCTGCCTTGCGCCGCCTGGCTGGATGGCACTACCTCGGCCGAGCAGGATCCCGAAGCCTGGCTCGGGTTCATGATCGACAAAGGCATAGTCGCCCTGAACATCATTCCAGACCGCAATTGGAACATCACGGATCCGAAGGTCCGCAGACTCAAGGTGCGGAATCTACATCGCGTCGCCGAGGTTGCCCAGGAGATGGATCTGCCGCTCAACGTCGGCACCGAGATGAATAGCTTCGGCCAAAAGCTGAAGGACAATTTCGAGGCGCCCGAGTTGGCGCCCGTGCGGCAGGCATTCCTGAATGGCGCCTATTTTGTCTATGGTCACACCGTGCTGCACCGAGTCCTGGGGCTGGGCTATCAGAGCGCCTGGGCCCGCGCCCACCTGCCATCCCGCCGAGAGCGCAATGCATTCTACGAACAGGCCGGCCGCCGGGTGCCACCGGGCCCGACCAGGCGGGCCCTGCTCCAGGCCCTCGGCCCCGAAATGGCGCCAACGGATATCCTGGCTGCCCTGGAAGGAGAAGACCAATGATCTGTTGGGCCATTGCCACCGTCCCTGGCAGGTTACGATGAAGACCGCCGAGCAGATCGCTGCCTGGGCCGACAAGCTGCGCGACATCTCGGCTATGGGCCTGCAGTTCGCCACCAGCCCATACGAGCGGGACCAACTCCGACAGGTGCAGGACATTGCGCTGGAGATGTTTGCCCTGGCGAGCGGCCAACCGCTTAGCGACTGGGAGCCCTTGCGCGCGCCGGCCCTATCGCGGCCGACGCCCTTTGCCGCGGGCGACGCCGCCGTCATCGACGAGGCGGGCCGCATCCTGCTGATCAAGCGGGCCGACAACGGCAAATGGGCCATGCCTGGCGGTTTTTTGGAGGTGGGTGAAACCTCGGCCGAGGGGGTGGTTCGCGAAGCGCGGGAAGAAACCGGTGTGATCTGCCGGCCGGTTGCCGTGGTGGGCGTGTTCGATTCGCGTCTCTGTGGCACATCCAGCCTTCATCACATCTATCATCTGCTCTTCTTGTGCGAACCAGTCGAGGATCTAGGGAGGAACGGCGCGACACATGCCCACGAGGTACTCGATACTGGCTGGTTCCACCAGGACGAACTCCCGGAAGGGATCGATCCGGGCCACGTGGGACGCATACCAGAAGCATTTCGCGTCTGGCGGCGCGAAGGAGGAGCATTTTTTGATGGATTCCATGACGCGTGACAAATTGGCCGCCTATGAGCAGGCCGATCAGCTCCTGCCGGAGCGCAACCGGTTGTGGCCGTTGTACGGCGCCGGTTTGGAAAACCTGGGTCAGGACAGCAGGCCGATCGAGGTCCCGATGCCGGCGTATGGCCCTGACGAGTTGCTGGTGCGTCACGACGCCTGTGGCTTGTGTTTCTCTGACATCAAAGTCATCAGGCTGGGCGAGGAGCACCCGCGCATCTACCGCAAGATGCGCAGCAAGCCGGTGACGCTGGGCCACGAGGTGACCATGACGGTTGTGGGCGTGGGTCAGAACCTACAGGATCAGTACCAGATCGGGGACCGCTTCATTATCCAGGCGGACATCTTTGTTGCGGGTGTCGGCTATGCTTACGGCTATGAGATCCAGGGTGGCCTGTCTCAGTATAATGTCATCGATCAGCGCATCCTCAACGGCGACGATGGAAACTACCTGATCCCCGTCCGGCCCGGCACAGGCTACGCCGAAGCGGCCCTGACCGAGCCCTGGGCTTGCGTACTTGCAGCCTATGAACTGACCTATCGCACCGGCCTCAAGCCAGGGGGTACAGCCTGGATCATCGGCGCCCCAGGCATCGGTGCCGGCACGGTGCCGCTGTACACCATCAGCCATGGCTTTGACCCAGCATCCCATCCGGATCGCTTGTTGCTGACCAACGTCCCCGCCAGCTTCTCCTCCTGGCTGAGGGAACGGGCGGCAGCCCTAGGCGTCGCGGTGACCGACGTGGACGACCTGGGGAATCCCCCCGTCAAACCCATCGACGATATCATCCTCCTGGGCGCCGACCCGGACGTGGTCGAGGCTGTCAGCCATCACCTGGGCCACTTCGGAGTCATGGCCCTGGTCGCAGACAGGCCGATGCCCCGCAGGGTGGCGGTGGACATTGGGCGCATCCACTACGATCGCTGGGTCTATGTGGGGGGCATGGATCCCGACATCGCTCTGGCCTACCAGGCCACGCCCGTTCGCTCTACCCTCAAGCCCGGCGGAAAAGCCTGGTTTGTGGGCGCCGGGGGGCCAATGGGCCGAATGCACGTCCAGCGCGCCATCCAAGCGCACGCTGGCCCTGGCACGATCGTGTGTAGCGACGTCAGCGATGATCGCCTGGATGACCTGTGCACCAGTTTTGGCGATGAGGCGGAATCGAGGGGCATCGACTGGGTTTGCCTGAACCCACTGCACCAGGAGGACTACCAGGCGGGGATGGCTCGCTTCGCAGAGGAGGGTTTTGACAACATTGTCGTCCTGGCACCCATCCCCCGGGTCATCAGCGACGCAGCAACACACCTGGCCGAGGGTGGAGTGATGAACGTCTTTGCCGGCGTGGCCCGGGGCACCATGGCGGATCTCGATCTGAGCGACGTTTACCTCAAGAATGTGCGCGTCATTGGTCACTCAGCCTCGACCATAGACGACCTGCGTCTGATGCTGAACCAGGCAGAGTCAGGCAGGCTATCGCCCAACCGCTCCGTGGCAGCCATCGGATCCCTGAGCGCAGCCAAGGATGGGCTCAAGGCGGTCCAGGAGGCTGATTTTCCGGGCAAGGTCGTCATCTACCCCCAGATCAGGGAGATGCCCTTGACCGGGCTGTCAGATCTCCAGGACCGGTTCCCCACAGTCTATGCCAAGCTACGGAATGGCCGCGAGTGGACGGTCGAGGCGGAAAGGGAGTTTCTGAGGTTGATGTTGGCCTGATGTGGGCGGGCGCGTGACAGCGCCCCGACGCACTGGCTTAAGCCTCACAAGGAGAGTGGGTATGGGACGGGTGTTGGAGGACAAGATCGCCATCGTCACGGGTGGGGCTCAGGGGCTGGGGGAAGCCATCTGCCAGCGGTTGGCCCACGAGGGGGTCCATGTCGTCGTCGCTGACCTGAACCTGCAGGGAGCGCAGGAGACAGCAGCCGAAATCGCTGAGCAGACCAGCCGCCAGGCCATCGCCGTTAAGGTGGACGTGACCGACGAAGCCCAAGTCGAGGCCATGGTGCAACGAGCCGTGGACCAGTTCGGGCGGCTGGACGTCCTCGTCTCGAATGCCGGGATCCTCATTGCCGAAGCGGTGGACGAGTTCCCCGCCGAAAAGTGGCGGGCAGTCCTCGAGGTCAACCTGGTTGGCTACTTTTTGTGCGCCAAGCACGCCGCTCGGGTGATGCAGCAGCAGAGAAGCGGGGCCATCATTCAGATCAACTCCAAGTCGGGCAAGAAGGGGAGCTACAAGAACTCGGCCTATGCTGCCAGCAAGTTCGGTGGTATTGGCCTGACCCAGAGCATCGCCCTGGAGCTGGCCGAATATGGGGTGCGGGTCAACGCCGTCTGTCTCGGCAACCTCCTCGACTCGCCGCTGTGGGTCGACTCGTTGTATGCCCAATATGCTAAGAAATGGGGCATCACCGAAGAAGAGGTGCGCCAGAAGTACATCGACCAGGTGCCGATGAAGCGGGGCTGCACCTATGAGGACGTGACCAACGTGGTCGTCTTTTTGGCTTCGGACCAATCCAGCTACATGACCGGCCAGGCCATCAACGTGACCGGTGGCCAGGAGATGGGGTAGAGGAGGATAGGCATGGCCAAGTTCCTGGCCTTTGACCTGGGCGCCGAGAGCGGCAGGGCAGTTGTGGGCCATTTTGAAGACGATCTCCTTCGCCTGGAAGAGATCCACCGCTTTCCAAACGGACCGGTGCAGGTGCTGGATAGCCTCCATTGGGATGTACTGCGCCTGTGGAGCGAAATCCAGCACGGGCTGGGATTGGCGGCCCAAGCCTACGGCGGCAGCCTGGTCAGCGCCGGCCTAGACACCTGGGGCGTCGATTTCGGGCTGCTAGCTGCCGACGATGCCTTGCTGGGCAATCCCACCCACTACCGCGACAGCCGCACGGATGGCATGATGGAACGGGCCTTCTCAGTCGTGCCCCGGGCCGAGATCTATGAACAGACCGGCATTCAGTTCATGCAGATCAACAGCCTCTACCAGCTCTTGGCCATGGCCCAGGCGGATTCCCCGCTCCTGGAAGCTGCCCACCTGTTTCTGAACGTGCCCGATCTGTTCAACTTCTGGCTCTGCGGGCACAAAGCGAGCGAGTTTACCATCGCTACCACCAGCCAATGCTACGACCCGCGGGCCGGCGACTGGGCGCGCGACATGCTGGAGCGGCTGGGCATCCCGTCGCGGATATTCGGCGAAATCGTGGCGCCGGGCACAGTGCTGGGTGTTCTGAGAAGGTCCGTGTGCGAGGAGACCGGCAGCCCGGCGATCCCGGTGGTGGCTTCGGCAGGCCACGACACTGCCGCCGCCGTGGCGGCAGTACCGACGGCAACGGCTGACTATATCTACCTCAGCTCGGGCACCTGGTCGCTGATGGGCGTGGAGAACAAGGCACCGGTTATCACCGAACAGAGCCTGGCCTACGATTTTACTAACGAGGGGGGGGTGAATGACACCTTCCGCCTCCTAAAGAACATCATGGGCCTGTGGCTGGTGCAGGAATGCCGCCGGGAGTGGGCCCGCGCCGGGGCG
>Ga0316577_10001015_pt1 | contig 12616 bp, 12 predicted proteins | sample S5NA_FD_203073 | JGI IMG/M metagenome (GOLD analysis project Ga0316577, IMG submission 203073) | Rhizosphere microbial communities from salt marsh grasses in Alabama, United States - S5-7_050615r2r1 | ecosystem: Host-associated > Plants > Roots > Rhizosphere | place: USA: Alabama | collected... | reverse complement strand
AGCGTCCACGAAGTGCTGAAAGAGGGGGGGTTCACGAACGAATACCTTCTCTCCTATCAGTCTGAAGTGGGGCCCGTGAGGTGGTTGGGTGCCAGCACGGAGAGGGTCATCAGGGAGCTGGGAGCCAAGGGGAAGAAGAAGGTCCTGGTGGTTGGCATCGCCTTCACCAGCGATCACATCGAGACGTTGTCGGAGATCGACATCGAGTACGCCCACCTGGCCCATGAGGTGGGCATCACCCACTTCAAGCGCGCACCGGCGCTGAACGGCGAGCCCCTCTTCCAGGACGCCTTGGCAGACATCGTCCTGGAGCATCTCAGGAGCGGTGAGGCGTGCACGACCCAGTACGGCTTCCGGTGCCCGGGGTGCACGAACCCGGAGTGCCGGAACATCCTGAACCCGGTGGCCTCCTACAGGCGGACCCCGGTGAGGGCAGGTTGAGGGAGCTCACGCCGGAGCTGCCGCCAGTGGAAGGGCTCCATGTCCCCCAACGCCACTGTTGACGCAGCCACCCACGAACACCAGCGTAGGGATCGGGACGGGAGGATGAGGGCCGGCCCAGGCTGTGACTGCCGGCCCCCGGCGGCACCTTCCGGGGTCGCCGTGCTCACGTCCGAACTCTCCAGCGGAGGCCTTCCATGACCGACACACCCGATCCAGGCGCCCCCACCCCCGACTCCGCGTCCAACCAGTCCTCCGGAACACCCCCGGGAGGCTCTGGATTGCCGGAAAACGTGGCAGGTGCCTTGAGCTATCTCCTGGGCCCCATCACCGGCGTGGCCTTCTTCATCATCGACCGGCCACGAGCTTTTGTGCGGTTCCACGCCGTCCAGGCCATCGCAATAAGCATTGCCTGGGTGGTCCTGGCCATCATACTCATGGTTCTGAGCGCCATACTTGGCTTCATCCCAATCCTGGGTTGGCTGGTGAGCCTCCTTCTCAGCCTGGGGTTGAGCCTGGTCGGATTCGTCCTCTGGCTCTGGCTCATGTGGCAAGCCTATCAGGGCCAGGAGTGGGAGGTACCTGGACTGGGGCCCCATGTTCGGCGCATCGCCGATGAGTCGGGAGGGGCAGCGCCGCCTTCCGGTCCCGCCACCTGAGGAATCGGAGCCCGACTTTCCCCGCTACCTCCCCCCGGAGGTCCGGTCGATGAAGGCGTCCAGCGTCTCCTTCCAGAGGGGAAGAACCTGCTCGTGGACGTACATCATGTGCCCCGCCTCGAAGTCGGCGCGGCTGATGTTGTCCCGGAGATCCGGCGGGAGGCCCAGGTGGTCCATGGTCCAAACGGCGGCGAAGTACGGCGTCGCCAGGTCGTATAGCCCGGTGACCAGGAGGACCTCCAGATTGGGGTTCGCCCTGATGGCGCGCGCCAGGTCGGGACCCACATTGGGGACCCCGGAGAACCCGAAGCCGGGGCCCCCCGCCCGGTTCCAGTTCCAGGGCTGGACATTTCCACTGGGCACGTATTCCCGGTCGCCGTCGTACCCCAGCTCGGTCCGGAGATAGGTGTTCCAGGCCGCCGCGTAGGCTCCGCTGATGGCGGAGGACTGCGGGTCCCGGCCGGCGGTCTGGGAGAGGAGATCCTCGGCATCCCCCAGGAACCGTGCGTCCAGGCGCCCCACGACTTTCCCTCCGCTTCGGCGCATGAGCTCGGCTTCGAACTCCGGGGCCGACACCCGCAGGTCCGCCAGATTCAGATAATCACGACTCAGCCCGGTGTAGGATTCGAGCCGGTCCAGGATCTGCTGCCGGTGGGAGGCCGAGAGCTCGTTCCCCTCCAGGAGGGCGGTGGCGTAGTCCCCCACGGCGAAGGCCTCCACCTCCTCCAGGAAGGGACGGAGCTCGGGGGGGCGGTCGGGAAGGGCGTCGTGGTACCAGGCCGTGGCGGCAAGAGAGGGGAGGTTGGTGACATAGGCGATGTCGTCACCCTCCGCGAAGAGAATCGTCCGGAAATCCAGGACGGTGGAGACCAGGACGATGCCGTTGAGCTCGATGTTTGCACCCTGGAGCATGGGGGCCAGGACGGCGGATCGGGTCGTCCCGTAGCTCTCCCCCAGGAGGTACTTGGGGGAGTTCCAGCGGTTGTGCTGGCTCAGGAAACGCTGGATGAACTGTGTGATGGAGCGTCCGTCCTCCGAGAGGCCCCAGAACTCTCTTCCCTCCGTGTCTCCGAGCGGATGACTGAACCCGGTGCCCACCGGGTCCACCATGACGATGTCGGTCCTGTCCAGGAGGGTGGAGGGGTTGTCGACGATCTCGTAGGGGGCGGGACCCGCGTGCTCCGTGCCGGGGGTGCTCACCCGCTTCGGACCCATGATCCCCATGTGGAGCCAGAAGGACGAGGATCCGGGGCCGCCGTTGTAGGCGAACAGGACGGGCCGGTGGCTCAGCTCGGTGACGCCGGAGCGGGTATAGGCCGTGTAGTACATCTCCGCAATGGCCTTCTCATCGCCGTCCCGGAGGATGATGCTCCCCACGGTCGCGTCGTACTCCACGGTCTGGTCCCCCACCCTGATGGAGTGGTGCGTCGTCCAATGGGCCGGGGCGGGGTCCGGCGCAGGGGCGTCCTGGCCCACAAGGGTTCCGGGCACGGTGAAAAAGGTGACGTAAAGGAGGGCGACGATGGTTCGCATGGTCGTTCTCTCCGAAGGAGGGCCTTGACTTGGGGGAATCCCAGGGAACATGGACGTCGATACCGGGATGGGCAATGGGGAGCCTGCGTCCCCCCCCCTCCCTTCCCGATCCCATGTTTAAACCCCAGATTCTCCATAGGCTCCGGATCCCCCAGCGTCATCCACAGAAGGAACGCCCCCCGGCGGAAGTTGGAGGTTGGAAGAAATGAGGACATTCCTGGCTCTCCTGGTAATCGTTCTGCTCCCGGCCGGCCTCGGGGCACAGCAGGAACGAACGTTATTGGACCGACGAGTCGAACAAGGCGGGTTCGGCGGTCCGGCGGTCAAGTTCACGGAGATCGCCGACCAGTTCGGCGTCCTCGTCGGAGGCCGGGGGGGGTGGATCATCAACCATTCGCTGGTTCTTGGAGGCGGTGGCTACGGTCTCGCCAACACGTACGATTTCGAGCTCATCGAGAACGGGAGGGAACGCCACCTCGCCCTGGGATACGGAGGGCTGGAGGTCGAGTACGTGAACCGGTGGAGGGACGTCGCCCACCTCGCGGCGGGGATCCTCGTGGGGGGGGGAGGCGCGTCCTGGTACGTCCGGCATCGTAGGGACTGGGGGATCGCAGACATCAACGATGCCTTCTTCATTGCCGAGCCGTCCCTCAATCTGGAGATGAACGTGCTCCATTTCTTCCGCGTCGCCATCGGTGGCAGCTATCGGTTCGTGGAGGGACTGGACATGGTGGGTCTCGGCGACGCCGACCTGAGGGGGGCCGCCGGATCTCTGACCCTCAAGTTCGGCGAGTTCTAGAGGGTGCCGGGAGCCCCCCCCCTTCTTCCGGAGATCTGATGTCCCCGGCCGCCGGGGCAAAGGAGGGTAGAAGGCCGGACATCGTTGCGCTACGACCCGGGTTGTGGCTCGTGGAGACCCGTGCCGAAGCCTTCGATGTCCGGGCCGCCGTGGTGGCCGGCACGGCGCGGTGCGTGGTGTGGGACACGCTCTCTCGTCCGCCAGACATGGAGGGCGTGGCGGAGTTGACCGGAGACCTCCCCCTCTGGGTGGCCTACAGCCACGGCGACTGGGATCACGTCTGGGGAACTGGAGGCCTCTCCCGGGCCTGGGAAGAAATCGTGGCGCACGAGGCCTGCGGATCCCGGTTCCGGGATGAGATCCCTGCAACGCTCACGGAGAAGGTCGCCTCGGAGCCCGACCTCTACGGAAGTGTCGTGCTGGTTCCACCCACCCGGACCTTTCGAAGACGGATCACCCTCGAGTTGGGTGGAATCACCCTGGAATTGCACTCCCTCCCGGGCCACACGCCGGACACCATTGTTGGATACATTCCCCAGTGGAATATTCTCCTGGGAGGAGACGCTGTGGAGCACCCTCTTCCCTTCCTCAACCCCGGAAGCGGGATAGAGGGATGGGTTCGGAGACTGGAACGGTGGGCCGCCAGATTGGAGGCGGCGGGGAAGGGAGCTGCGGAGGGGAACGCTAGCGGTGAGGAGCCCGGCCTCGTCCCGCCCCTCCCCGTGGTCATTCCCTCTCACGGCCCCATCGGTGGTCCACGGCTCCTCCGGGCCAACGCCCGGTACCTCCGGGAGTTGGCCGCTGGAACGGAACCGGAGCTCCCCTCGGGACTGACGCCGTTCTACCGGGAGACCCATGCTGCCAACCTGGCCCTGGCCCGGGATTGAGCTCCCCTGGAGAAGACCCCGATTCGGAGCAGGCCCATCGGGAGCGGTCATCTGGAGAAGGAGGCCCGCACAATGCTGGAATCCATCGTCCTGCGCCGTGCCCGCACCGAGGACGTGGAGGCCGTCCAGCTCGTCCACTCGGCGGCGATCCGAGTCGGGGCCGAGGGATACTACGCCCCGGAGGTGGTGGAGGTCTGGGTGGAAGCCTTCAACCCCGACAACTTCCCCCGGAACATCCAGCGCATGGCCTTCTTCGTGGCGGAGCTCCCGGACGGGCGGATTGGGGGGTACCTGGCGTTGGACCTGGAGAACCGAGAGCTGGAGTCCCTCTACGTGGCTCCCTGGGCCGGGGGTTCGGGGCTGGGATCCTACATGCTGGGCTATGGGGAGGAGGTGGCGAGGATGGCGGGGCTCTTCGACCTCTGGCTGGACGCGTCCCTGAATGCCGCCTCCTTCTACAGGCGCCACGAATGGGAGGAGATCGGAAGGCACGCTCGCATACGGAAGGGGGTCGAGATCCCCGTCATCCGCATGGAGAAGTTCCTGGGGACCTGAGGCCGCAGGCTCAAGGCCCTTTCCCGTCCCACCACGGTAGCCTGAGGCATCTTCACCGGCTCCGGGCCGGGCTCTGGCCCGGGCTTGTGCATCGGGATACCCCCCTCGCACTTTCCCACCACGGAACGAACGCGGCCCGTCCCCTCGGGGCAGGGCCTGTCGATAAGGGACGAGAGGAGCGGTACTCATGGCGGACTTCGCTTATCAGGACCCCTTCCCCCTGGAGAAGGACGACACCACTTATCGCCACCTGACCCCGGACTACGTGTCCGTTGCCGAATTCGACGGGACCGAGGTCCTGAAGGTGGATCCGGAGGGACTCACCCACCTGGCCCGTGAGGCGATGCGGGACGTCTCCTTTCTCCTCCGCTCCAGGCACCTGGAGCAGGTGGCGGCCATCCTTTCCGATCCCGAATCCAGCCCCAACGACAGGGGCGTGGCCATGGCCATGCTCCGGAACGCGGAGGTCGCCGCAGAGGGAGTCCTCCCCTTCTGCCAGGACACCGGAACCGCCACCGTCTATGGAAAGAAGGGGCAACAGGTGTGGACGGGAGGCGGGGACGAGGAGGCCATCTCCCGGGGAGTCTACCAGACCTACACGGAGGAGAACCTCCGCTACTCCCAGACGGTCCCCCTCACCATGTACGAGGAGAAGAACTCCGGGAACAATCTTCCGGCGCAGATCGACCTTCACGCCACGGGAGGGATGGAATACAAGCTTCTCTTCGTTGCGAAGGGAGGCGGGTCCGCCAACAAGACCTATCTCTTCCAGGAGACCAAGGCCCTTCTGAATCCGGGAAAGCTCATCCCATTCCTCACCGAGAAGATGAAGACCCTGGGGACGGCGGCCTGTCCCCCCTACCACCTGGCCTTCGTCATCGGCGGTACCTCCGCCGAATCCAACCTCAAGACGGTCAAGCTCGCCAGCACCGGTTACCTCGACGGCCTTCCTGCCAGCGGAAACGAGCTGGGCCAGGCCTTCAGGGACCGGGAGCTGGAGAGCCAGCTCCTGGAAGAAGCCCGGAAGACGGGGATCGGAGCGCAGTTCGGCGGGAAGCATTTCGCCCTGGACGTCCGGGTGGTCCGTCTCCCCCGGCACGGCGCCTCCTGCCCCGTGGGCATGGGGGTCTCATGCTCCGCTCACCGGAACGTGAAGGCGCGAATCGACAGGGACGGTCTCTGGATCGAAGAGCTGGAGCGGAACCCTGGACGCTTCATCCCCGAGGAGTACCGGACCCGGAAGGAAGAGGGGGTGGTAGCCATCGATCTGAACCGCCCCATGAAGGAAGTTCTCGCCGAGCTCAGCAAGCATCCGGTGAAGACGCGCCTCTCCCTCACCGGTACCCTCATCGTGGGGCGGGACATCGCCCACGCCAAGATCAAGGAGCGGTTGGACCGGGGCGAGGAGATGCCCCAGTACCTGAAGGATCACCCCATCTACTACGCGGGACCGGCGAAGACGCCGAAGGGGATGCCCTCTGGCTCCTTCGGCCCCACCACCGCCGGGCGCATGGATTCCTACGTGGATCTCTTCCAGTCCCACGGCGGCTCCATGATCATGATCGCCAAGGGGAACCGCAGTCAGCAGGTGACGGACGCCTGCAAGAAGCACGGTGGGTTCTATCTCGGCTCCATCGGTGGGCCCGCCGCATTGCTGGCGAAGGAGAACATCAAGAAGGTGGAGCTCCTGGAATACCCGGAGCTGGGCATGGAGGCCATCTACCGCATCGAGGTGGAAGACTTCCCCGCGTTCATCCTGGTGGACGACAAGGGAAACGACTTCTTCAGGACCCTGGGATAGGGTCGTCGGGATCCGTGTGCTGCCATCCGGGTCCCAGTGGGGTAGCACGAGGGGAGACCCCGAAACGAACGAGACCCGAAGAGAACAGGAGGGGCACGCCGCTTGGCCGCCAAGGCTCGTCGCACCCTCTGGGCGTTACTGGTCCTGTCCGCGCTCCAGGGATTGAAGGAGGGGGAGGCACGGCTCGGAGGACAGACCCCGGATTCCACTACTACGGTCCGAGGTCGGGTCCTGGAGCAGGGGACCGACGCACCGCTCCGGGGCGCCGCCGTCTCCCTGGCATCCGGCCCGGATGGCACCCGGGGGATCGGCACCCGCGTCACCGGTGACAGTGGGGAGTTCCTCTTCCGGCAGGTCCGGACCGGCCTCTACCGAGTGTCCGTGACGCTTCTGGGGTACACGGACCTCCGGGACACCCTTCGTGTGGGCCCGGAGTCGGAGATGGAGCTCATCCTCCCGCTATCGGTGTCGCCCATCCCCCTGGAGCCCATCGTGGTCAGCGCCGAACGGCGCCGCCCCGATCACCTCGCCGGGTTCGAGAGGCGGCGTCGAACGCTGGGGGGGACATTCATGGACCGGCAGGAGATCGAGGGTCGAGGCGCCCTGGTGTTCACGGACCTCCTCCGCATGGTCCCGGGGGCCCGGGTGGTGCCCGTCTCCTACTACGGGCACGGCGTGCTCTTTCGGGGGGGCTGCGCCCCCTCCATCGTGATCGACGGGCTCCGTCTTTCCCCGACCCGGGACCTGGACGCCCTCCTTCGTCCCATGGACGTGGACGCGTTGGAGATCTACACCGGGGCCTCGCTCCCTGCTGAGTTCGGACCCACCCCCTGCGGTGCCATCGTGGTCTGGACCCGAAGAGGGGAGCCCACGACCGGAGGGGGGAGCTTCTGGCGGCGGCTCCTCGCCGCCGTGGGGTTCATCTCCCTCGCGTGGCTGCTGGTCCATTGAACGACCCGGAGGTCAGAAGGGCCGCAAGGGAGGAGGGGGCCTCGAGGATCCTGGATCACTCCAGTCCATAGATCCCCGGCTCGTTGTACCGATAGACGAACTCGAAGTCCTCCCCGGGGTCCAGGATCTTCGTCTCGTTGTACCAGCTCTCACCCCCGATCCACACCTTCATCGTGAAGACCAGCGGCGCGTCCTCCCCGTTAGAGGCCGAGATGTAGAAGCGGGCAGGCTGCCCGAGACTGACCGTCCGATCGAAGGGAACCGTCACGGAGGTGCTGTCCATGGAAGCGAAGTCCAGGCTCCCATCCGCACCCACGAAGAAATCCTGCGAGGTCAGGAGTGTCATGGAGGTGGAGGCGGTCCCGTCCAGATGGAACCGGGCCTTTCCGGGACGACCGGAGTTGGTGAGGTCACTGCACCCAAGCATGGCCATCCCCAGGGCCAGGACCCCCGCCACTCCCGACATCCGGCGTTCTACCCCACTCCACTCACCGCGCATCGTTCTCGACATGCAGCTCTCTCTTCCAAAGATCCGTCGGTTGACGGAGGCGCCGGCTTGGGCCGGTCCGCCCCCGGGCTGATGATAAACCACGCGGCCACGTTGGTTCGCCAGCTGGTGGCGGTGTATGGCCCTCGCACCGTCGAAGCAGCTCTCGCCGATCACCCCTTCTTCCCCCTGGAGGAAGGACCGGAACGGGAGGCGACTCACGGTGTCTCTCCCCTCCCCTTCACCGGCACGTGGGTCCAGATCAGGATGGCCCCGCACGCGCTGTTGTACCGAAGAGGGGTCCCGGCACCCTGGTAGACCTCGAGCCCCTCCACCTGATCCGGGTGAAACTGGTCCAGATCCACGATGGTGGTGATGATGCCGTCCACCCAGACGTCTGGGAAACAGGTCTCCCCTTCCATGAGGTTCCCCCGGGGAAACACCACCACGGAGGCCCCCACTCCATCCCGGTGGGCAATCCTCGCCCCGGGTATGGAGACGAAGAGATCCGTCAGGCGGGCGGGCTGCCGCTCCTCGATCTGCTCCCGGGTCAGGAGCACGCCGGAGAGCCCCTGATCCCGCCTTACATAGAAACCACTGGCCTCCAGAACCTTGGAGCGCACCGTCACCACCAGCGGATCCAGGCGAACGGGGTCCGGAGAGAGGCGGACCTCGATCTCCAGCGTCTCCCCGGTGAGGACCTGGATGGAGTCGGTCCTCACCCGGTATGCCAGGTGGGCCACCTCCAGGACTCTCGTCCCCGCCGGCACCATCTCGAACATGAACCTGCCGGCAGGATCGGATACTCGCATGAGACCGGTGCCGCGAACCCTGAGCTCGGCGCCCTCCACGGGATTTCCCTTCTCCTGGTCCACCACACGACCCACGATCCGGCCCACCGGCTCCTCCTGAGCCGCCAGGGTATTCCCCGCACCCATACCTACCGAGCACAGGAGGAGGCCGACGCAGGTAGCCCTGCACCGGACGGGACGCTCGAGAGATGAGATCAATGGCTTCGCTCCAGGTGTGGCCCGGGGGGACCAGCGCCCCCGCAAAGCCACATACGCCGCGAGAACGGGAATCTTGCTCTCCGGCCACACGGGTGCAAGAGTTCTCCGGGAGGGAAACCCTGGGGTCTCATACCGGGTAGGAACCTCCAGATCTTTCCCCTTTTCGACGGACCCGACATGCCTCGGCCGATCTCGATCCTGCCCCTGCGGACGACCCGGGACCCGGGAGCCAATAGCAGGATCCTTCGGCGTTCTGTTTTGCTCTCCCTCCTCCTGGGTCTCCCGTCGTCCGGGCCCTCTGCTCTCTCGGCCCAGGTGGTCCCCGACACGTCCAGGGTCACCATCTCCGGCACCGTGGTGGACCGCTGGTCGGGGCGCCCGATCCCCAACGCCGTCGTCCGCTTCGCCGAAACCGACTTCCAGGCCAGGACCGACGCCGCCGGCGAGTTCACTCTGGAGAACCTCCTCCGAGGATCCTACTTCCTGATGGTGGACGCTCCCGGGTACCGACCTCAACGGGGTGGACTCCGGGTCATCCGGACGGGTTCTCTTCAGATCCCCATGGAGCCGACGGGGGAAGTCCAGCTTCTCACGACCCCGCCCCGGACTCCGGGCTCCCGGGTGCTGGGCCGGGTGGTGGAGATGGAGTCGGGAAGGGCCCTGGAGGGGGCCGAGGTCTCTCTGGGAGGAGTCCAGGGATCACGATTCACCGACCACGGGGGACGCTTCGAGTTCGAATCCGCCCCGGCGGGCACGCAAGCGGTATCGGTGGCCACCCTCGGGCGGGCTCCACTGACGGATTCGGTGGAGGTCCTGGCGGGGCAGACGGTGGAGGTGGAGATCCGCCTGGCCATCCAACCGGTGGAGGTGGACCCCATGGTGGTCATCGCCACTCCCCGCAACCCCTACCTCGAGGACATGGGCTTCTACCGCCGCCGGGATCAAGGATACAGCGGGCAGTTCGTGAGCCGGGAGTCCATCGCCGAACGGGACCCCCGGAGTCTCGGGGACCTCCTCGCCGTGACGCCCGGCGTCCGGGTTCAGTATGGCGGAGCCGGTGGCTTCGAGGTCCGGCTCCGGCGAGCCATACAGATGAGCCAATCGGGGGGAGTCGGGTGCATCCCCGCCGTGTACCTCGACGACGTGCCGGTGGACGCGGGTTGGCTTCAGAACATCCCCCCCGACCGTGTGGATGGAATGGAGGTCTTCACTGGGGCCAACGCCCCCCTGAGGTACAACGATCCCTGCGGGGTCATCCTCGTCTGGACCCGGAGGGGGGGACCGGGCGGCGGGGAGTAGCTGGCCGCCTCTACCCTGTCGGCCTACGGATCTCGAAGTTCTCCGGAGGGGTCCCCACCCCGAGGTGCTCCACGAAGTAGTCCCAGCGCCGGCGGATCACGTAGGGCTCGTCGAGCCCGTGGGCCCGGTCCGGCATGATGAGAAAATCGAAGCTCTTGTTGGCCTTGATGAGGGCGTCCACCACCCGGATGGTGTTCGCGGGGTGGACGTTGTCGTCCATGTCACCGGTGATGAGGAAGAGCTTCCCCTCGAGGTTTCCGGCCAGGGTGTAGTTGGCCGAAGCCTCGTAGTTGTCCGTCCCCTTCACCGCGTCCTTCTGGTAGAGCCCCTGGTACTTCTCCGCGTAGGCGGCGTGGTAGCTCCGGTTGTCGTGGTTCCCGGAGGTGAAACGGCCACCTTGTAGAAGTCGGGATAGCGCAGAATCGCGTCGGTGGAGGCGAAGCCACCGCCAGAGTGCCCGTAGATTCCCACCCGGTCGATGTCCATGTACGCGCGGGCTGCCGCCAACTGCCGAAGGGCCGCGATGTGGTCCGGAATCCCGTTGTCACCCATGAAGCCCCAGTAGTTGTCCTCGAACGCCTTGGACCGGAAGGGGGTCCCCAGATGGTCCATCTGGACCACGATGAAGCCCAGCTCCGCCAGGGCCCGCTGGTCCGATCGAAGAACCGAGCCCAGGGACCCGCCGCTGAAGCTCCATTCCCCGACGCTTCCGATGAAGGGGCCGGGATAGATGTACTCCACCACGGGGTAGCTTCGGGTGGAATCGAAGTCCGACGGCTTGTAGAGGAGCCCCCAGACGGTGGTGACGCCGTCCCGTGCCTTGTAGGAGAAGATCTCCGGCATGCTCCACCCCAACTCCTCCGCCCGCGACACGTCGGCCCGCTCCAGCTCCCGGATCACCCGGCCGCTCCGGTCCCGGAGGACCGAAACCGGTGGCTGGTCCGGCCGGGACCAGGAATCCACGAAGAAGCGCCCGCCGGGAGACGCCGCCACGGCATGGTCTGCGTCTTCACCTCCCAACAGGGTCAGGCCGGAGCCGTCCAGGTTCACGGAGTAGAGGTCCGCCATGACGGGGATCCGTCCCTCCTCCCTCCCCCGGGCAGTGAAGTAGATCCGCCCCGTAGCCTCGTCCACGTGGAGGATGCTTCCCACGGTCCACGGACCGGAGGTGATTCGGTTCTTTAGGTTCCCCCGGTCGTCGAAGCGATAGAGATGGGCCCACCCGTCCCGCTCCGAGAAGAGGATCACGTCCTGTCCATGGTTGAGCACGTCCCAGTTGGGCTTCGCCCCGGTGATGTCCAGCGTCCATTCCACGTGGGTGGGGAGGGAATCCCCTACGATGAGGCGGGCCTCCCCCGTCTCCAGGTCCGCCTCCAGGAGCTGGATCCGCTTGGCTCCCCGGACGGCGTGGGTGAAGTAGAGGCGCTCCCCCCCCTCTTTCCACTTCACCGTGACCCAGGTGGAGTCCACCATCCCCGTGACGGAAAAGGTCAGGTAGGGTTGGGGCTCCATCTGGATCCGGAGGTTCTTCTTCGACTCCACGTCCACGACGTGGATGTCGAAGCGGGGAATGATGCTGTCCTCCGGGAGGGGGTAGGGATATTCGTAGGCCTTGGGCCGGGTACTGGTGGAGGAGTAAAGGGGCATCAATCCCACGTTCCGCTCGTCCATCCGCTCCACGGCGATCTTCCGGGAGTCCGGCGACCACTGGAGAACGGGCCGCACCGGCGTCTTGGCGATGATCTGGCTGGGCCTCTCGGCAGAGACGCCGTAGGCCCAGAGCTCCACTCCGTCCTCGGTGAGCTGGATGGAGTCTGACGGGTTTTCGGTGGACCGCACATAGAGGTTGTAGTCGTGGACGAAGGCCTCCCACCGCCCGTCCGGGGACTTCACGAAGGGGACCTTGCTCGGGAGTGTGTCTCCCGCGGTGCAGGTGTACCCCCCGATGTCGCACTCGAAGCGCTTCTCGTGAGCCCGGAAGGCAATGAGAGTCTCTCCCTCGTCGGTGAACTCGAAGTCGTTGAAAGGGAGCTTCGTCCCCACGTAGCTGGTGTCCGCCGCGAGGGAAAGGGCCGCAGCGAGCCGGTGGCGGTCGAAGAGAGGAGCCCGGGTGTTGGCCACCGGGTCCACCAGGACGAACTCCGCCCCCTCCGCCACCTTGTTCCGGTACCAGAAGCGGTTCCCGCCCCTCATC
>Ga0316577_10001014_pt1 | contig 12617 bp, 9 predicted proteins | sample S5NA_FD_203073 | JGI IMG/M metagenome (GOLD analysis project Ga0316577, IMG submission 203073) | Rhizosphere microbial communities from salt marsh grasses in Alabama, United States - S5-7_050615r2r1 | ecosystem: Host-associated > Plants > Roots > Rhizosphere | place: USA: Alabama | collected... | reverse complement strand
TGGGAATGTTGCCGCTGTGCGCTCCCAACGCGCCTTCCACAATCAACCCTTTCTCCATCGATTTCACCATATCGGCAAAGGACGTTTCGCCGGGTTTGATGGTCAAATGCATCAGGGCTGGATTCGGTGTTAGAGCGAATACATCACCACCCCATTGCTGGGCTTTGAAACCATGCCCGGTGGATGCAGCATTCAGCTTTTTGGCGTAATTCAGGTCGTAATAGAAACCTTGTAGCACGCCGTTTTTCACCAGCGGGAACGTGCTGCAGGGCGTACCTTCATCATCGAACGCCCGCGCATCCGGATGCTTATCGTTTAGCGGATCGCTGACAAGTGTGAGCTTGGGATCAAAGATTTGTTCACCCACCTTCTCGGCCACCGGCGACACCTTTTCATACACACTCTTGGCATTGGTGCCGCTTTCGATGCGCCAGGTCAGTGTATAGATACTGTGAGGCATGAAGAGCACCTTCATCCTGCCGGCTTGCGGAACCGCCTCACGGGCCGATTGGGTATAAAATAAGACGATCTCATCTAACAGGGCGTCCGGCATCGGTTCGAACGCTTTACAAGCATGGACGCGGCCGATCCCATTGCCGCTGCCCGGATAAATGGCGTGACCATATACGCCGGCCTCGGAAAAGCGACTCGACAAATTCGTGCCGGTGCTATTGAGAAGATGCATCGTTCCCAAAGAAGAATACGCTGTGGCCATAATTTCACCATTGGTATTGGAGGTGAGTCTGTCACACACCCGGCCGCATTCTTCCACCATCGTCGTACCGCTTAATGATTCTACCGAAGCGTCATAGGTGTCTAATTGTACCACATCCGTTGTCAGCGGAAATTCATAGTCGGCTTCCACACCACCCTGGACGGATTCAAGCGCATTCTGCAAAAATTCCTCGCGATCCAGCAAGTTGCGGGTGTAGGCAAAACCCAATTTGCCATTTTTAATGATTCTGAGGCTCAGGCCGGACTGCAGATTTGTGTCGATGTCGTGAAGTTTGCCGTTTTCAAAGGACACGACCTTGCTGACGTAGTTTAATGCGAAAATTTCGACCTGATCGCAGACCTTTTGAGTCATTTCAAGTAACCGTTCCATCCTACACGCCTCCTATCACAAGATTGCTTACCAGAATATGCGGACCGCCGTTGCAGGAACGCAGATTCATCTGTCCTTTGCCACACCCCCCAACTTTCGACAGCGTCAGATCATCGCCAACCGCCACAATATTCTGCAAGGTCTGATAGAGATTGCCTGTCATATTAATGTCCCGAAGCATCTCGCCCAACTTGCCGTTTTTGACTACATAGCCGTATTGCGCGCCGAAAGTGAAATTCTCGCCCGCGGTCTGCCCGCCTGTAGTATCCAGAATATAGAGGCCGTCGCCGAGTTGCGCCACCAAATTGTCAAAACTGTGCGAACCAGGCTCAATATAGATATTACCCATGCGCACAATCGGCGCATACCGGAAATCTTCGGCCACACAATGACCGGACACGGGTTCATCAAATTCCGCAGCCGTCCGGCGGGAATGCAGGCGTCCGGTGAGTACGCCATTTTTCATCAACGTTGCAGGCCGCACCGGCACACCTTCGTCGTCGTACTTGTAAAAGCCAAGCTGATGGAGCTGCGTGGCGTCGTCGATGATGGTTAAGACATCGTTACCCAATTTGCTGCCGATTTGCATTTTCTCACGCATGGCGGGCAGGGTTTCAATGATGTCAGCCTCGGAAAAATGTCCGAAAGCTTCATGCGTAAAGACTCCGGACATATTCGGATTCAGAATCACGTTATACACGCCGCCTTTCACCGGTCTGGCGTTCAACAAATCGAGCGCAATGGCGGTGCGCTGTTCAAAATTGCCCTCCTGGTTGCGCACGTTGCCAAAACCGTCGCTGCCGCCGGAGGCAACTCTGACATTTTGTGTAATGTTGCCGTCTTTACTGGTGAGCAAGCCCCCCAGGCGGGTGGTAATCAGGTCTTCCCGAATTTCGCTGCCGGCGGTGCTCAGAAAATAGCGTTCCCGCGTCAATTCGATATAGCGCACCTGCGTTGTGACGATCTTATCGTGTTGCAGGGGAATCTCATTGTATTGGCGGGTGAGGTCCAGTTTTTCCACCATCGACACATTGCGGGGATCTTCGTTGAGTTGCGGCTGAAACTCGTCTTTGATAGGCTCGACCTCGGCCAGTCGAACCGGTTTGTCGATATGCTGGGCAATCAGGCCGGCATTTTCCACTGCCATACGCACAGCCTGCTCCGCATCATTGGCTTTGGTAAACACCGCCGAGGCCAGTCCGCCGTCTCTGAGCACGCGCAGCACATAGCCGTCGGTGGAATTTGAGCCAATCTGGGTCAATTCCCGACCGTTGAAATGAATAATAGTTTCTTTCTTGATTTCGTACCGGATATCGGCATAGTCGGCGTCAACCCGGCTGAGCATCGCCCGTAGGCTTTTGAACATAATTGCCCTCCTTCTGTGAAAAAGGTGATAAGATCTGCACAAGTCTCCTAATAATCCAGGCATCCATCAAAGTTCTTGTATTGCACTCCAGTCCCTGTAAGCCGCATAATTCTGAAAGCGCATTGATTGAGCTTTACCAACAACCGGCAGTCAAATAAAGGTAGATCGTCAGGCGCCGGAATATCCGCCGACACCGACATGCGTCCGCACCGGGTTGAACGGTTGCTCGTCCAGGCGCCCTCCGATTGACCGCCCGGATGATCAAAGGGGACAGGGCGCCGTCGCGATTCATGGAAGCAAATATGGATCGTTTTAAAGGTTGACAGGAGGGGAAAGGTTGGGTATTTATCTGGCTGGACGTCCAGTCAATAATCGGCATTGCTGTATACTTGGTGTGATATACCTGCAATCCTAAGGAATTACTGATGGCCCCATCGGAATCCGACCCCAAGGCTCAGAAAATTCTCGATGCGGTGCGTAAGGTCCTGGCCGGCAACGGCTATGCCGGCACCACCATCAACCTGGTGGCCCAGGAAGCCGGCGTGAGCCGGGGGTTGCTGCACTACTATTTCAAGAACAAGGACGAGATGCTTGCTCGGGTACTTAAAGCCAATATGGAGGCAAGCATCGTCTTTATCGAAGATATTTTTCAAACCAGCCACTCTGCCCGGGAAATTGCGGACCGAACCACCGCCCTGCTTCGGGGTATCATGGCCGAGGACAGTGAGTTTTTCTGTGTTTTTCTGGAAGCTTTCGCAGCAGCACGCCAAAGCGCCATCATCAACGAGCAACTGGCCTCCCTGTATGGCAAGTTTCGCCTCGCCATCCTCGAACAGCTCAAGGCGGCCAGTCGAGAGGGGCGCATAGCACCGGCCCTGCCGCTGCCCGGTCTGGCAGCGATCATCACCGCCATCATCGACGGTGTCGCCCTGCAGTTGGTCACCGAGCCGGATCTGAGCCAGGATGATGAGATCTGGCAAACCATGGCGGCCGCGGTGAATGACATGCTGACAGGGTAGGCGTGGATAGAGCCAATCTATTTTTTAGGCCATTTTTGGTTGGCCGTCCAACCTAAATCTGGCCGGCTTTTGCAAGTGCTTCTCCTCGATCGAAATCGACGAAAAGAGCCAATCATGGCGGAGCATGATTCAGCCTTAACCCCCAAAGGAAAGGAGCTGTTCATGGAAAGTCAATTTATTGAACTGCCCAGCGGACTCGGTATTCACATGCTGGAAGCCGGGACACAGGGCCATCCCCCCGTGGTTCTGCTCCACGGATGGCCGGCCAGCTGCCGGGTCTGGCGGAATTGTATGCCGCATCTGGCAAGGGAGTACCATGTTTTTGCGCCGGATCTTCCGGGTCACGGCCAGTCGGGCAAACCCCTGGATGTTCGTTACGACCTGGGATTTCTTTCTACTTTTCTGCTGGATTATTTGAAAACCATGGCGCTGGAAAAGGTCCATCTGGTCTGCCACGATCTGGGCGCCCTGGCCGGGCTGGGTCTGGTGTGCGACCAACCCCGATACGTGGCGAGCCTCGTGGTGATGGACACCGGACCGTACCCCGACTGGCCGATCAGGGCAAAATTGCTGATCCACATCATGAAGAACCGCTGGCTGACCCACCTGCTGCTGAATCGATTTGTCTTTACCCAGCTTTTCCGCCATCGGGTTTTTTTTGACCCGGCCCTGGCAACCCCGGAACGCATCGCGCTGTTTCGGGATCCGTGGATTGAAGATCAATCCGGTCGCAAGGCTTTTCGGCACACCATCGACGTGCCACCGGCGCAGCTGGCGCTGCCTTTGGAAAAACTCCGCCACATCCGCGCGCCGGTCCTGATTCTATGGGCGCAGAACGATGACATCTTTCCAGTCACCATCGCCCGCCAGCTGCAGCAGGATATCCCGGACGCACGGCTTCGGATCGTTCCTGATGCAGGTCATTTTCTCCAGGAAGAAAAGCCGGACGCCGTGGTGGATAATATTAGGGAATTTCTTGCCCAATCCAACCGGTGGGAAAGGCAGTCGGGCGCGGCGTCCATGGATAATCCATGCATCGGCCAGATCTCCGGTGGTTATGGATCTGCCTCAGGATGAAGGTTTTGGCGATAGATCGCTTCCTGTTCGTCCAGGATCCTGTTCAGGATGGTACTGGTTGTCATGGGGTTCATGATCACGGCGCGTAGCACCACCAGGGGGTCTTCTTCCGAGTTGTTCTCGTATAGCGTCGTGCGGGAGACAAAGCTGTTGCCGGCTTCGCGTTGCAGGACCTGGATATTGCGGTTCATCATGTTCAAGCAGGCGTTGAGCGCGCGTCTTTGGGCCGGACCGGCGGATTTGAGCCGGTCCCGGAATGGGGGTGGGCAAACCCGGTAGGTCAGAATGTTGAGCTGGGGTGGGGAGACCAGTTCGAACAAGGCCCTTTGCCGGATGGCATCGGCGAAGGCTTGGGCCGTTTTAATTCCGTGCTCGATCAACAGGGCGTAGCCGCGTGAACCCATGATTTGAAGCGCGCTGGCCAGAACCAGCGAATTGGCTTCGCGCGAGCCGGCAATAGATTTAATGCCCAGGTCGACACTGCCCGGCCGGGCGATGTAGCGTGCATGGTAGGCGATGTGGTCGAGAACATGGGGGTCCTTGAAGTAGACCATGCCGCAGCCCATGGGCATGTACAGCTGTTTGTGGCCGTCGATGGTTACGCTGTCCGCGTATTCGATACCCCTGAGATAATGACCATATTTTTCGCTCATCAGGGTGGGGCCGCCCCAGGCTGCGTCCACATGGAAAAAGAGATCGTGACGGGCACAAATATCGGCCAGTTCAGGCAGTGGATCCACGCTGCCGGTTTCCGTGGTGCCGGCAATGCCCACCAGCGCCATGATGCGCGTGCGCCCCTGGGTGGCCTGGAGTTCGGCCATGGTCTTGGCCAGGGCTTTCAAATCCATGCGGTTGTGACGGTCCACATCCACCGCGACGATGTTGCGGTTGCCGATGCCCAACACGCCGGCGGCCTTGCGTAGGGAATAGTGCCCCAGGCGGGAGACCAGCACCATGCAGCGATCGATACCATAAGCCTTGAGACCGGCCGCCAGCCCTTCGACTTCGCAACCGTTGAAATCACCATCAGGCGGCATGAGGCGGTTGCGCGCCACCCACAAGGCCGTAATATTGGCCAGGGTGCCGTCCTCGGTGAAGCAGCCCAGGGATGTGGAGGGGCTCTGCACATGCTCGCGGTAGAAGGCCTCGTCCATGCCATAGATCAGGCGGTGGAGTTTGGCAATCACCTGTTTTTCCACTATCGAGACCACCTTGGAGGTCTCGATTTTGACCATGTTCTGGTTCAGCGCCGCGGTAATGGTCTTCAGGTGCACCATGAAATAGGGGATCGCCGAGGTCATGTGGCCGATGAAATAGGGCGAGGCCACATTCACGGCATGCGGGGCGATTTCGTTGACCAGCTGGGAGATCACATCGGCCAGCTTCTTTTCAGGGTGCCGCCCGATGCGGGTCTCCTTGAATCGTTCGGCCAGGTTTTTGAGGCTGACCGCTTCCGTGATACCCACATGCTGCTGCAGGAAATCATGCAGACCGAACAGGATTTGTTCCATGTATTTGACCAAGGCTTGGCGCGAGACGTCGTCTTCCGGCCGGATAAAAATACGGTTCAGGGTCTGCCAGTCGGCGATCAGTTTCTTTTGGGCAGCAGATGGGTCTGTATTCATGGTGACCGTAATTTCAGGGGGTTGGTTTAAAACGACTTCTAAAAACACGGGGTCACCTGTTCAACGACACTACCGCCGCTGATCAGGTTCTGATCGTTGGTGCCTGCTGCTCCAGACACAGGGACAAAGCGGCCACTAAGACCGCACGTGAATAGCCTATCGTTGATTCAAGCCCCAAACAACTTTAAAGTCGTTCTCTGCGCATCATCGATACGCCTCGATGAATGCACAACGTTACATGCCGCAAACGACCCACTCATTGCCACCTGCGGGTGACAAAGGATTTGTTTTTCAACCACAAATTCCCCCCATCGGATCTGTTCCCCACATGGACGCGGTCTCCACCACGGTAGGGCCGGCGCCGATCCCACGCCTTCGATTGACTCCCGGCAGACTGAGCGATGCCGTAGGACGCTACCTATGCGACGCTTGCTCCGGCATCGCATACGCCAAGTCGGCCACGGCGTTCCGGCGCGAAAACAGCCTTTACAGAGCTGTGGCCGCCATCACAGCAAGTAAACCAAAAAGAAGCCGGACCGCCTCACGGCGGCCCGGCACTAAGGAGGGTAAGGAGGAAGTTATGTGAAGCAACGGGGGTTCTTTGGTTCCTTGGGCAGGGCCAGCAGAAGGCCCCGTTGTTGAATCGTACATTAGCGCACGTTCCTTACGGAGAGATGACCTCAACATTACCAGATGGTAATCTGCACGCCATGCAACAACCACCTTGATGAAGCAAGCTTGATATTCTGGTTCTTTGCCTGGCGGAATGCCGCTATGGTCACAACATAGAACGGATGGCTCCAGATTCAACCGCCGGGCTTTCATCCACGGCGGAAGCGCTTCGGATCAATGTTCCCCGGCGGCCGATGTCTTTACCCAACTCACCCCTTGCCATGTTTTTCGGCGATCGTATTTCAGGGGAATCGATCCCGCCGGGCTTAAGAAAAACGGCATCCGCCGGCGACCCCGGCGTGGCGCACATCCCTGGATCATCGGTGGGCTGCATCCGCGGTCATCGATTAAGCCAGGTGTCCCACCTGCCGCCAATCAACGCCCAGCAGCTTCGCTGCCTCACGATCCACGGCGCGGGCATCGTCGCCGGCCAGGATCCGGCCCACCGGCGGATCGCACCAGGCACCGCCCAGGTGATAGTCGGCCAGGCCGATGGTGGCGTCCATGACCGTAAAGTCCGGGCTGCGGTAGCGGTTCAGCTCGATGATGGCCGCGTCCAGGCGGCGGTGAAAGGCTGCTTTTTTCCACGATCCGCAGTCACCCGCATAGTGGCGCGGCGGAAGCAGTCCCATCATGTTTTTCATGCTTCCGGTAATCCGGCAGAAGGTGTGCGCTTTGAGCACCGGCAGCGAAATCAGCACATGCTCCAAAACCGCCTGGGGCAGCCACATCTCCGGGAACAGCCGGCATGTCTCGTCTCGCATCCTGATAATCTGCGCCTGATTGAGATCGAGCAGCTCGACGTCCAGCCGCCGCGCCAGATCCTGGTATCCCAGGCGGGCGAATACCACCGGCGTCTCCAGTTGAGCAGCGCCGCATCCCTCGGCAATCACGATGGGGGCATGGCTGTGTTTTCGCACAAAGCCGATCACCGCCGCACATAGGGCCGGCGGGGTGGTGACCGGGTGAGCCGCGTCGTTGACCAGGTTGGGTTTTAGCATGACCGGCCGGCCGTCACTCAACCATTTCGCCGCCCCGGCCGCCGCCAGGCAGCGGGAAACCGTGGTCTCATAATCGGTAAAGGGGAGGCTGATCACGATGAGTTGATTCCTCGCACGGCGTTTCGATTTGCTGCTTGTTCAATTCGGATAACGTTTTTGCACTTTTCGCCATCTATCATTGGGCAATATCAGGGCGTTTGTATTGCGGCCGCATTTGAGATGGTTGTCTTGCGTTGTTTCGAGATTATAATATTAAGTACGATTCGTCTTTGAAAGCCACCACGGTCCCTATTTAAAATCCAGGAGTACGCATGTCAACGCAGATCGAATCACGAACGGTATGCATCGCCGTGCTGCCCTTCGAGAATCTTTCCGAGCATCGCGACGACGACTATTTTTCGCGAGGGTTCGTCGAAGATCTGATCACCGATTTGGCGCATTTTCGCAACTTGCAGGTCATCTCTTCGTACACCTCGCGGAAGATCGGCGCCGAAGCGCGGCACACCACCGATCTGGCCCGTGAGCTGGCCATCGATTATCTGCTCAAGGGAAATCTGCGCCGCGTCGCCGGCCATCTGCGCCTGAGCGCGCAATTGCTGGATGCTGCGGACGAGCGCGTTATTTGGGCCGAACGGTTCGATGTGCCCATGGAGGCGATTTTCGAGATTCAGGACGAGATCGTCGCGCAGGTGGTCGGGGCCATCTCCACCCAGATCGACAAGGTCCTGTTAGCTGCGGCACGCAAGAAACCGCTCACCAGTCTGGCCGCTTACGACTGCTGGTTGCGTGGCATGGATCAGATGCGCCTGGGCACGCCCGAAGCGGACCTTGAGGCGCGCCGTATCTTCGAGCAAGCCCTGGAAATCGATCCCAACTACAGCCGCGCCTATGCCGGTCTCTCCCTCTCCTGGTTCAATGACTGGAGTTGCCAGATTTGGGAAAAATGGGAGGAGACCGAACAAAAGGCCTACGCCTACGCGCTGGAAGCCAGCCGTCTGGACGATACCGATCACATCGTGCAGATGATCCTGGCCCGCATCCTGTTGTTTCGACGGCGTTTCGATCAGGCCGAAGTGCATGTGGACAAATCGCTGGCCCTCAACGCCAACGATTCCGATTGTCTGGTTCAGCTCGCTTTTAACAAGACCTATCTGGGCAAAGCCGCCGAGGGCGAACAGTTGTATTTAAAGGCCCTGCGGCTCAACCCCTACCGCAACGTCTGGTACTACCCCTACGGCGCACTGACCCGGTTTTGCCAACGCCAGTACGAAGCCTTTATCGAAATGGCCCTGAAAGCGCCGCTGACGGATGTATGGGTCGATCTGCCGGCCTATCTCGCCATCGCTTATGCCCAAACAGGCCGGCAGCGCGTCGCCACCGAGTATGTCGATATCTTCATCGATGCCTTTACCAAAAAAATCACCGCCGGCCGCCCACCGCAACCGGCGGAAATCATCGACTGGCTGAAGAAGGCCAATCCTTTCAAATACGAAGCAGACACCCGGCACTTGATCCAGGGGGTTATGGCGGCTGGCTTGGGCGATCCGGACGATACAAGCCAATCGATCGACGAGAAGCGCGTGCCGGAAAACATTACCGGCGCCATGTCGAATCGGTTCGTCAAGCAGGATGGCCTGTGGCAGATGTCCTTCGAGGGGCGTAGTGTCCGGATACCCGAGGTGAAAGGATTCATCGATATTGCCCGGTTGTTGGCCGTACCGGACCAGGAGATCCATTGCGCCGAGTTGATGGGCACGCCGGACAGCCTCAGCGAACCGGATCCGCTGCTGGACGAAAAGGCCCGGCGCGCCTACGAATCGCGCATCCGCGATCTGCAGGAAGAGATCCGCGATGCCGAAGCGATGAATGACCTGGGACGCGCGGAAAAGCTAAATGCAGAACTCGACCAACTCGCCGAGCATCTGTCCAAATCCCTGGGCCTTGGCAAGCGGGCTCGAAAGCTCGACGCGGCCAGCGACCGCGCCCGGGCCGCTGTCACCTGGCGCATCCGCAACGCCATTCGCAAAATCGAATCCATCCATCCCTCCCTGGCCAATCACCTCAACCACACCATCCGCACCGGGACTTTCTGCAGCTACACTCCTGAAAAAGAACTGCCCTGGCATTTTTAAAGATCACACCGACCTTTCCGGTGTTCCCTGCCTGGCACACTACCTCAGCCGCACCGTATGCACATACATCTTGGTGTGCTTTGTTCTGAAAAAGACACACACCGGCGCTTGTAAGGGGAAGCTGGACACCTCCCCTTTCATTGTAAGGTCGTTCCTTACGTCAATGGGTAAAAAACCCATTAAGAGAAAGGAGCGAGTCATGAAGGTAAATCAACAAAACTTGAATGAAAAATTTGATTTCGCGCACCTCAAACAACGGGGAAGATGGATTGCCGTTTCGCTGGTCTCCGGTTTGATGCTGCTTCTGTTGAGCATCCAGCCGGCCCAGGCCCATGGCCATTGTTTCGAGCCCAGCCCGGGTCTGATGCTGGTGGCCTATACGCACTTAAACGGCGGGAAAGACGGTGTGGCGCTCATCGATCTGGATCCGGAATCAAAAAGATTCGGCAAAATACTGCAAAAACGCCCCATTGGCAGGGGCGTGTTGCCGCACCACCTCTATTTCAACAACGACGAGACCCGACTCTTTGCCACATCCTTGAGCGGATCGTTCCTGTACGAGATCCGCTATAAAAAAGATAAGCACAACCGGCCGCGCATAGGCCGATTCGTCCCCATCGATACCGGCGGTAATCTCATCGGCGAAGACATGTACTTCACCAGCGACGGCAGCCGATATTATGTGACCTTCCTGGGCGGTCGCGGCGGCGAGCGTGACGGCAGCTTGGGCGTTTTCGATTCCGAGACCAATGAACTGATAGAGACCATTGCAGGTCCGGAGCCCCAGGATCCATCGTCGGAGCAGCCGTTTATTCTATACCCCCACGGCATTTCGGCCAATGAAGACTTCGGCTTTTTTATGGTAACCTCGGCTTCCAGTCCGGACGGTGTTAGCGGCATTGGAAATACGGTGACCCAGATCGACCTGGAGACAAACGAGCTGCTGAAGACCTATCGGGTGGCTGATTCTCCAACAGATCCGTCCGAGACCGTCGAAGTTTTGCTGCTGCGGGACGATTTCCCACCGTACGCCCTGGTGACGACGGGCACCGGCGGGGATATCTGGATCGCCGCTTACAATGACAGTACGGGTCTGTTCGATCCGTTCGAGAAGAAGGTGGAAGGTGACGATCAGGGCCTGGGCGTGCCGCTGGAGTTTTATATCTATGAAAATGAACAGAAAGAAAAAGAGCTTTACGTAAGCTTTGCCTCACCAGGCGTCGTCAATGTTTACAGCCTCGAGCAGTTGCCTGACCTGCCCCTGAAGCGTACCCTGCCTGCAGGTGCAGGTGCCCACCACATGGCGTTTTTCAAAACCTCGTCCGGGCGTGAAGTCGTCGTCATACAAAACAACCTGATCAATCTGGAGGGTTTGAACGAGGGGACCCTGATGGTGGTGGATATCTATACCGGTGAAGTACTGGACACGCTGGATATGCGCGCTGACTATGGCCTGCTGCCCGAGTCCGTGGAGTGGGCTTACGGGCATGGGGCCGACACGCACCACTGATGGGATGCAGCACTCGCAAGCGTCCAAATAGCTTCTCGCCAGGGCGGGTGCAATATCCAAAACGCGTCTGAAATGAATGCCGCCGAACCCGATGGGTCCGGCGGCATTGGTTTCAAAATGGTTTATAAAGCCTGGATGCTCTGGATTGCAGGATTGTACGGAGGCCTGCCTTTGTCGCAATGAAGTCGCGTTTGACCTCAAACGCTTAAAGCGTTATTCTGCAGCCCATGCCGATTCGCTTGCCAACCGTCATTGATGCCCATGCCCACTGCGGGATCATCGATCGCAGCTGGCCCCAATCATTTGAAGACTACGCCCGGCAGGCGGCCGCAACCCAGATCGGTGGCGTGGCCCTTTTTTCACCGGTTCAGGAGATCTACGACCGCTATGATCCTGAGTTTGTGGATACACCCGCCTGGCGCCAGCGCCGCAGAGAGAGCAATGCCCGCCTGCTCTCATTGCAATCCGGCGAACTGACCGTCTATCCCTATTTCTTCATCTGGAACGACTTTGCCGTGGAGCAGCTTTCCAGCGCCCACTGCGGGATCAAGTGGCACCGCCATGCCGGTGAACCGGTCTATTTCTATGATGATCCCAAGTGCCGGCCGGCCCTGAATGAAATCCAGCGCAGGCGGCTGCCGGTGGTGCTGGAGGAGGAATTGGACAACACGGTGCGTTTCATCCGCGAACTGGCCCATGCGATCGTGGTGATCATCCCGCACCTGGGAATGCTCAACGGCGGTTTTAGGGCCATTGCCGAGGCCGGTTTGTGGTCCCAGGCCAACGTGTGGGCCGATACGGCCCTGGCCTCAGCGAGCGAGATCTGTGAATATCTCCGGCGCTTCGGCCACCAGCGGCTGATGTTCGGCTCGGACTTTCCATTTGGAGATCCCTTTGCGGAGCTGCAGAAAGTGCGCCGCCTGGGCCTGGATCCGGCCGTGGAAACCGCGCTGCTGGGCGGTAATTTTCTGCGCCTGCAGGCGAACGTTAACCACCAGATCAGGGGCCATTCCTGAATGCCTTACGAATTGGCACTCCTGATCATCAGAAGCCAAACATTCTTTAGGGTTCAAACAACATGAAAATTACAGACGAGATATTTCAGGTGGG
>Ga0316577_10001013_pt1 | contig 12618 bp, 7 predicted proteins | sample S5NA_FD_203073 | JGI IMG/M metagenome (GOLD analysis project Ga0316577, IMG submission 203073) | Rhizosphere microbial communities from salt marsh grasses in Alabama, United States - S5-7_050615r2r1 | ecosystem: Host-associated > Plants > Roots > Rhizosphere | place: USA: Alabama | collected... | reverse complement strand
CTTTGTCCTTGGGGAGCTCTATGCGGGATTTTCAGGCGGCATGAAAAATCGGGAGAACCGAGATGTCCTGAGACGCTTTCTAACAAAATCCTCTGTTAAAATCTTGAATGCCACATCCGAAACCGCCGAAATATTTGGATCGCTCAAGAATGCACTCAGGAAAGCAGGTACCCCCTTGCCCATCAACGATGTCTGGATTGCAGCACATGGCATCGAAACCGGTTCAATTATTGTCACCTATGATCAGCATTTCCGAAAAATTTTGGGTATCCGTCTTTGGGATCGGATTTGATACCCCGGCAGGGCAATCGTATTTGGATCAGTTTTCATGCGATTGCCCGGATTGCCTGCACTTTGAGGTTGACAAGGTCGCTTGAAAGCCTAAATTCAAGGTATATGCTCATTCCGACAGTCCACCTGCCATCCATGGGTGAACGGACACCCTCTCTGGATATTGCCCATTGACGCAGTTTTTCGGATCTCCCCTTATCCTCGATCGTGGAATCCTTGCTGGCCGGTCCAGTCGCTCAATGCCCCCTTGAGGTTGCACTTCCCACCGCACTCCTCACACGCGGCGTAAGCTCATCATCACCCTGGCGGTGGTGGCCGAGGGAGCGGTGCGCCCACCGGTTGTACGCTTGCCATCGCATCGCTCCTGCGGCAGGGACAGGGGACTGGGCCCAACTCAAAAAGGAGGCAAAGATGCGTTTCTCCGACTTTTTTGTTCCGCGCTGGCAACATTCAAACCCCCAGGTACGCATCAAGGCGATCGGCCGTCTGAAGAATACCAAATTCCTGTCCCAGATTGCCGAGAAAGACGACGTCCCCGAAGTGCGTGAAGCTGCGGCGGCGCGGCTGGCGTCCTTGCAGGTCAGTGAGACAGAATAACCGCTTCGACGGTTTGACCTGATCATAAACCGGTGGCCTCACCCTGGCAGGTGCTGGGCTGCTTTCTGACCGTCGACAGATACGGGGCCAGGCTTGGGGGAAGATCTCGATGGGGTTGGCTTCCGGAATGCTGAGTAGATTCCTGCGCCTTCATACGGGCACGCGATAGGTGTCGTAAGCAAGCTTCAAGATGGTCAGGGCCACCACGGCAAGTAAAAAGGCCCGCACCAGGCGTACCCCGCGCCGGATCACCAGGCGTGAGCCTAAAAAAGCGCCCATGATCTGTCCGCTGCCCATGATGATACCGATCCAGAAGAACACTTTGCCGCCGGCGATAAACGCCGCCAGGGAGACGGCGTTGCTGGTGAAGTTGGTGATTTTGGTGTGGGCCGTGGCGCCCCGCAGGTCCAGGCCGAGAAGCATGACAAAGGCCAGCGCCCAGAAGGATCCGGTGCCCGGTCCAAAAAAACCGTCGTAAAAGCCCAGGATGAGCCCTCCGGCCAGGTAAAACCTGAATGGTGAAAGTCGTTGGCGCCCTGGCGTGGCGCCCCGATCATGGGCGGCGATCAGATAGACGAAGACCCCCATCAGCAGGACGGGGATGATATGCCGCAGAAAGCCGGCCGACAGGAATTGGATCGCCGCCGTGCCCCCCGCGGCACCGATAGCGGTCCAGAAGATCCCGGCCAGCAGGGGCCGCAGCGCCACGAGGCCCTTGCGGGTGTAGTTGATCGAGGCGGTGAGACTGCCGAAACTGCTCTGGAGTTTGTTGGTGCCCAGGGCCATATGGGGTGGCAATCCCGCTGCCAAGAGCGCCGGCAGGGCGATCAGCCCACCGCCGCCGGCAATGGAATCGACAAATCCCGCCAGCAGGCCGGCCAGCCACAGAAATAAAAAAGTGCTTGGCGCCGAAAATTCCATGGCCGGCATGCATATCAGAGATGACCCCCAAAACCAAAGGGATTCGATCGTAGCGCTTCAGCGTGGGCAACGGATATCCCAACGGTGGAGGCCGAGCTTATGGCTAATTGCAATCCAATGCTTATCTATCTGAAAATGAATCTGAGACCGAATCGCCCGCAAGTGGGAGGGGGACGCAGACTCTGAAAACAACCCATGATAGAGGTGAGCCGTGAAACACCAACTGGAGCTTTTTTCCGATTACATCTGACCCTGGTGCTACTTCATTACCGGGCGTATTGAACGACTACAGAAAGATTTTGAGATAGGGGTACGCTGGAGGGCATTTCCGCTCCATCCCGAAACCCCGCCGGAGGGACGCACCCTGGAGGCGCTCTTTGCCGGACGCGGGCTGAACATTCCCGCCATGCTGGACCACCTGTCCGCCACGGCTCGCCAACTGGGCCTGCCCTTTGGCGATCGCCGGATGACCTACAACAGCCGCGGCAGCCAGGAACTGGGTAAATGGGCCGAATCCCAGGGGCGCGGGGAGGCCTATAACCGAGCTGTGTTTCAAGCCTACTTTGCCGAGGGCCTTAACATCGCCCAGGTGCCGGTGTTGCAGGCGGTGGCTGAAAAAATCGGCCTGGATCCCGTAGCGGCCGGCGAAATTCTGCGGCGGCGTCCCTATCGGACGGCGGTGGATGCCGATTGGCAGCGTTGCCATGCCATGGGCATTACCGCTGTACCGACCTTTCTGTTGGAAGGCCGCATGCTCGTGGGTGCCCAGCCCTACCAGGCGCTTGTGGATCTGATGGCCCAAATGAGGGTCCCACCTCGGCAGACCTAACTTTTCCCGGTGGCCGGTACATTCAGATACTGCCTGAGAAAACGTGCCGTGTGGGAAGCACGTCGATGGCGTAGCAGCTGTCGGGGGGAGCCCTGGGCCACCACCCGCCCGCCCTGATCGCCCCCTTCGGGCCCCAGGTCGATGATATGATCGGCGGCGGCCACCATTTCCAGGTTGTGCTCAATCATCACCACTGAATGGCCCTGGTCCACCAGGGACTGCAGGGCACCGATGAGCCGCTGCACGTCGGCCGGATGCAGGCCGGTGGTGGGTTCATCGAGGACAAAGAGGGTCCTGGCGGCAGTGGGCTTGGCCAGCTGTTTGGCCAGCTTGATGCGTTGGGCTTCGCCTCCCGAGAGGGTCGGGCTGGGCTGACCCAGGGTCAGGTAGCCCAGGCCGATGTCGCACACGAATTGCAGCTGGCGGCGGATGGAGGGGATCGCCGCGAAAAATCGGACCGCCTCGGCAAAGGTCATCTCCAGGACATGAGCCATATCCCGGCCCTTGTAACGCACCGCCAAGGTATCGACGTTGAAGCGTCGGCCGCGACACACCTGGCAGGTGACATAAACGTGCGGCAGGAAAGCCATCTCCACCTTGGGGTGGCCCTGGCCGCCACAGGCGGCGCAGCGTCCCTGGGCCACATTGAAAGAGAAGCGTCCCGGCCCATAACCCAAGGCCCGCGCCCGCGGCGTGGCGGCAAAGAGCTGACGGATTTGACCGAGAAACCCGATATAGGAGGCCGGCACGGAGCGGGGTGTCTTGCCGATGGGGCTGTGGTCCACTTCGCGGACCCGGTCCAGGGCCTGCCAACCAGAGATGCGGGCGCCGTTGTTTCCCCGGGGCTTGCGGCCGGCCAAATATCCCTGCAGGCCGCGCAGGAGGGTCTCCTTGACCAGGCTCGACTTTCCCGATCCAGATACGCCGGTGACGCAGATCAGGCGCTGGAGGGGAAAGTTCACGGTCACCCCTTTGAGGTTGTTGATCGTGGCCCGTGAGAGGGTCAACCGGGGAGCACTTTTAAGCGGACGCAGGCGCGAAGTGATCGAGCGGACATGTCCATCGAGCATGGCTCCGGTCACCGACAGGGGCGTCTTTTTCAAATCGGCCAGGGAGCCTTGGGCCACCACCGCTCCCCCGTCCCGGCCTGCTCCTGGCCCCAGGTCGATGATGGTGTCGGCGCTTTTAATGGTCTCCTCATCGTGCTCCACCACCAGGACAGTGTTGCCCCGGTCGCGGAGGCGGCGCAACGCCGCCACCAGGATGCGGTTGTCGCGGGGATGCAGGCCAATGGTGGGTTCATCCAGGATATAGGTCACGCCGGTGAGGTTGGAGCCCAGCTGGGCGGCCAAGCGGATGCGCTGGGCCTCGCCGCCGGAGAGGGTGTCGCCGCTGCGGCTCAAGGGCAGATAGCCCAAGCCCAGTTGATCCATCAGCGTCAGCCGTCCCGAAAGCTCGTCCAGGATAGGATCGGCCACCGTCCTAAGGGACGGCGCAAAGGAGAGCCCCTGCAACAGCTGCTGTACCCGGGCGGCTGGATGCTGCACCAGATCCCAGATGGAGAGGCCGCCCACCGTGATGGCCAGGGCCCTGGGGTTGAGGCGGCTGCCTTGGCAGGCTGGACAAGGCCGGCGCATGGGCCCGCCGTTGTCGTGCTTGGGGTCGATCTCCCCCAGACCCTGGCAGCGGGGGCAGGCACCCTGACGGCTGTTGAAGGAAAAGTGGCGCGGATCCGGCTTTTCGGCGCCAATCCCACAGGAGGGACAGATTCCCTTGAGACTGAAAATCTCATCGCGGCCACGCTTTGGATCGAAGCGCACCAGGGCGCCATCACCCTCGGCCAAGGCCGCTTCAATGAGCCGGTTCAGTCGGGCGGCGGTGGGGGCGTTCGCCTTGAGGCTGCCGATCACGATCTCAATGTTATGCTCCTGGTAACGCGACAAGGCCATGCCGTCGGTCAATTCACGGATTTGGCCGTCGATGCGAACCTGACGGTATCCGGCCCGGCGAGCGCGGGCCAGAACTTCCTTGTGAAATCCCTTGCGACCGGCCACCTTGGGCGCCAGGATCAGCGCCTTGCCTGCGGACCTGCGCTGTTGCAAGCGTTTGACGATTCCCCGGTGATCCTGAGCCGTCAGGGGCCGCAAGCATCCCGGACAGTGGGGGGTGCCCAGTTTGCTGAACAGCAGCCGCAGAAAATGGTAGACCTCGGTGAGGGTTGCCACGGTGGAGCGCCGCCCGGCGTGGCTGATGCGTTGCTCGATGGCCACGGCCGGCGAGAGCCCGGTGACGGTGTCCACCTCGGGTCGTTCCATGACACCGACATACTGACGCACAAAGGGGGTCAGGCTCTCCAGATAACGCCGCTGACCTTCGGCAAAGAGAATGTCAAAGGCCAGGGTGGACTTGCCCGACCCGGAGACGCCGGTGAGGGCCACCAGCTGGTTGCGGGCGATGGTGAGCCCCAGGTCCTGCAGGTTGTGCTGGCGCGCCCCGCGGACGGTGATGCCCTGGCGAGGGTCGTCGTGCCCGTTGGGGACCTGGCGGTCGGCCGACGCCGGGCGTCGCTTGCGATGGGTCACCAGACGGTGGGAAGTGCTCAGGTAGCGTTTGAGAAAAGCGGCTGTGTGGGACCCTGCAGCCCGGGCGACCCGCTGCGGCGGCCCCTTTGCCACCACCCGGCCGCCGGCTTGCCCGCCCTCGGGACCCAGGTCGATGATCCAGTCGGCGCATTTGATCACGTCCATGTTGTGCTCGATGACCAGGACCGAGTGGCCCTGGTTCACGAGCTGCTGCAGGGCTGCCAGCAGCCGGCGGATATCGTCGAAGTGAAGGCCGGTGGTGGGCTCGTCAAAAATAAAGAGCTGCGCGGTACGCTTTTTTACAGTGAGATAGCGGGCCAGTTTGAGACGCTGGGCTTCGCCTCCCGAGAAGGTGCTGATGGGCTGTCCCAGACGGATGTAGTCCAATCCCACCGCCACCAGGGGGGTCAGGGCCCGCACGATTTGCTTCTGATCAGCGAAAAATTCCATGGCCTGGGCCACGGTGAGGGCCAGGACGCCGTCGATGGTGTGGCCCCGGTAGGTTGCGGCCAGCACCTCCGGCTTGAAACGCCGGCCGGCGCAGACCGGACAGGTGACGTAGACATCCGAGAGAAACTGCATCTCGATCTTCTCGAACCCCTCGCCCTTGCAGGCTTCGCAGCGCCCGCCCGTGACATTGAATGAGAAGTGGCCTGCGGTGAGCCCGGCCGCTTGGGCGGCGGGGGTTTCGGCAAAAAGCCGACGCACACGGTCCAGGGCTTTGGTGTAGGTGAGCAGGTTGGCCCGGGGGGTGCGTCCGATGCTGCGCTGGTCCACCATCACCACGTCGTCGATGAGCCCGGCGCCGGTCAGGGTGTCGTGTTTACCGGGACGGCCCTGGGGATCGCCCTTGAGGCGCTTGATGCCTTTAAACAGGATTTCCTCGGCCAGGGTCGATTTGCCCGAACCCGACACCCCTGTCAGGCAGACCAACAGTCCCAGGGGAAGTGCCACCTGGATTCCTTTCAGGTTGTTGGCCCGGGCCCCCCGGACCTTCAACCAGCGGGTCGGGTCGGGGCGCCGTCGCTGCCTGGGCACGGGAATCTCGCAACGTCCCGTCAGGTAACGGCCGGTGAGGGAGTCGCCCACCTGGCCGGTGGGTCCGAAATAGACCACCTGGCCGCCCCCCTCTCCGGCGCCAGGGCCCAGGTCGAGCAGGTAGTCACTCTCACGGATGATTTCCGGGTCGTGCTCCACCACCACAACGGTATTGGGCCGATCGCGCAGGCTTTTTAAGATACGCACCAGGCGGTGGCTGTCCCGGGGATGCAGACCGATGCTCGGCTCGTCCAGGACATAGAGGGTGTTGACGAGTCCGGAGCCCAGGGCCGAAGCCAGGGCCACCCGCTGCACTTCTCCGCCGGAGAGGGTGCGCGACTGGCGGTCGAGGGTCAGGTAGTCCAGGCCCACGTCGCGCAGGTAGGTCAGGCGGCTGCTGATCTCGGTTAAGAGAATACTCGTGGCGGCATCCACCGTCTCCTGGGCCATGTTTTTGAAAAAGGCATCCGCCTGGGCGACATTCATGGCGTAGACCTGGTCGATGGAGCGCCCTGCCAGGCGATAGCGCAGCGTTTCCGGTTTAAAGCGCGACATGCCGCAATCCGGACAGGGGGTGTAGCCGCGGTAGCGCGACAGAAAAACGCGTACGGGCATCTTGTAGGTCCTGCTCTCCAGCCATTTGAAAAAGCCGCGAATGCCGTAGTAGTCGGCATCGCCCTCGATGATGGCCTGCTGCTGGGTGGACGTCAGGTCCACGAAGGGCACCCGGGTGGGTATTTTGCGGCGGCGGCAGAATTTCAATAGATCGTGGTACTCGAATTTCTCTGACTGGGCATCGCCCCACGGTTTGACGGCGCCCTGAACGATGGAGAGACTGCGATCAGGAATCACCAGATCCAGGTCGATGTCGATGACCCGGCCGAACCCCCGGCAGGTCTCGCAGGCTCCCACCGGGCTGTTGAAGGAGAAGAGATTGGGCACCGGTGGCGCATAGGTGATTCCACAGGCAGCACAGGCCAGTTGCCTTGAAAAGGTGTAGCGGCGGGTGGCGTCGATCCAGACATCCAGGCGACCGTTCCCCATGCCAAAGGCCTGCTGGGCGCTGTCGATGAGACGTTCCCGGGCTTCGGGTTTGAATATGATCCGGTCGGCCACCACGTCCACGTCGGTTGGAACAGTCTCAGGGTCCAGGTGAGCCAGATGCTCCACCTGTCCCTGGTTCAGGATCCGATCGTAACCGGCCTGGATCAGCTCCGCGTAAGGACTGGTAGTATGGGAGCCTTTTACAGGTGCCGGGGCATTAGCGACATATGGAAAGGTGAGGATCAGGTGCGTGCCGGGCACCAGGCTGCTGAGGGTCTCCCAGACCGATTGGGGCGTGTCGGGCTGCACCGGCCGGTCGCACTTGCGGCAGTGCAGCAGGGCCGCACGGGCAAAGAGCAGTTTAACGTAATCGGTCAGTTCGGTCATGGTGCCCACGGTGCTGCGGGAAGTGCGCACCGGCTCCTTGCGGTCGATGGCGATGGCCGGTGGAATCCCGTTGATGCGCGCCACCCGGGGGCGGTCCATGCGGTCCATAAACTGGCGGGCGTAGGGTGAGAAGGTCTCCACATAGCGCCGCTGGCCTTCGGCGTAGAGGGTATCCAAGGCCAGGGAGCTTTTTCCCGAACCGCTCACGCCCGTGATGACCGTCAGTCGATGGAGGGGGATCTCCAGATCGAGGTTCTTCAGGTTGTGCTGCCGGGCGCCTTGGATTTGGATGACGGGTTTGGGACTCATGGATGACCGTTTTCTGTTCAAGCGGTTTGCGAAAGGAACTGGCTGCAACGCAAGAAGGTAATCATTCCTGGGTAAAATCAAAGCCCCGACCGGTATGCCCGTGGACAAGGAGCGGCCGGTTGCCCTATGATGGGACCATCCCCAAAGGGCTGCCGACCGCCACGGTGCCGGATCACGGCCGGCAAACACCTGAAACCGCCTGACAAGGAGCTGCGGCCATGCGCTACGGCGCCATGAACTTTCCCATTAAACCAGTCTGCGAGGAGATCGAACGGATCGCGGCCCTGGGTTTCGACTACCTGGAGCTGGCCCTCGATGCACCCATGGCGCACTTCAGTATCGTTAGAGCCCAGGCACGGGATATCCAACGGATGCTCTCCCGATATAGCCTGGGGCTGGTGTGCCATATGCCGACCTTCGTGTCCACCGCCGACCTGACTGAAAGCATTCGCAACGCCTCCCGCAAGGAAGTGCTGAGCTCCCTTGAAGCTGCCGCTGAATTGGGTGCCACCAAGGCCGTGCTGCATCCCAGCCATGTGGGCGGACTGGGCCCCCTGGTGATGGAACAGAGCCGCCGCTACGCCATGGAGAGCCTGATTCAGACGGTTGAGGCTGCCCGTCGGCTGGGGTTGCAAATCTGCCTGGAGAACATGTCGCCCAAGTATCTTTCCCTCGCAGAACCCGAGGAATTTGAGGAGATTTTTGCCGCGCTGCCGGATCTCTGGTTGACTCTGGACACCGGTCACGCCCACATCGACGATCCCTCCGCCAACCGCGCCTGGCGTTTCCTGGCCCGCTATGGTGAGCGAATTGGGCACGTGCACGTGAGCGACAACCGGGGCCGGCATGATGAACATCTGCCCCTTGGGGCCGGCAGCGTGGATATCGTCGCTGTGGTGGAGGCCCTCCATCACGCTGGCTACGACGATACCATCACCCTGGAGATTTTCACCCAGGCGCCCGGGGATCTGATTTCAAGCCGGGCGTTTTTGGAAAGGCTGTTACAAAAGTCCGGTAGACGGTCTAAAAAATGACAGGAAAGGGTTGGAGGGCATTAGACTTTAATTGATTTGGAGGGAGTCGATTCGTCGAGATCTTGATGCACAAGGCTGCGCGAAAACTTTAAGCCACCACCATGGCGACGGCGAACTTTTCGCGCAGCCTTTCTGTGCTTTAGACTTTGAAACGTCCCACCATCTCGTTTAGCTGTTCAGCCAGGGTCGATAGCTCATCGGCACTGAGACGTACCTGGGAACTGCTGTTGGCGATTTCGCCCGACGCTTGGTTGACTTCAGCGATCTCCTTGGTAATCATCTGGGCGACATTGGAGCTTTGGGCGACATTTGAATTGACCTCTTCGATACCGGACGATGCCTGGGCAATATTGTCGGCAATCTCCTTGGTGGAGATGGATTGCTCCTCCACCGCCGTTGCAATGGTGGAGACGATTTCATTGACGCTGTCAATGACCTGGCCGATCTGTTCAATGGATTGCACGGTGGTGCCCGTGGCGTTTTGCATGCCCTCGATTTGCTGCCGGATATCCAGGGTGGCTTCCGCGGTTTGCTTGGCCAGTTCCTTGATTTCGTTGGCCACCACGGCGAACCCCTTGCCAGCCTCTCCGGCCCGGGCCGCTTCGATGGTGGCGTTGAGGGCCAGCAGGTTGGTCTGCTCGGATATTTCGGTAATCGTCTCGGTCACCTTGCCGATGGCTTGAGCCGCCCTACCCAGCTCGGTCATCTGATTGCCAGCCCCCTGGGTCTGTTGGACGGCGTCAACGGAAATTGATCTGGCCTTTTCGGCGTTCTGGGCGATTTCACCGATGGTGGCCGTCATCTCTTCGGCAGCCGAAGCCACCATGCTGGTATTGGTACTGGATTGCTCCATGGCCGCCGAAACCGAGTTCATGTTGGCACTCATCTCCTCGGCCGATGTGGCCACGGTCTGGGATTTTGTAGATGTCTGTTCGGCGCTGGTCGACATCTGTTGCGAGATGGCCGAAAGCTCGGTGGACGAGGAGGACAAGGTCTCAACGCCTTTGACGATATCCTTGATCATGGTGTGCAGCTTCTCCATGAATTCGTTGAAACAACGGGCCAGGTCGCCCACCTCGTCATTCCCGGTGATCGGCAGGCGCGTGGTCAGATCCCCCTGCCCCTGGGCAAGTTCCTTGAGACTGCCCACAACCCCCTGGATCGGCTTCACGATGGAACGGGTAATGAATAACGCCAAGCCCACGATGGCTGTAATGCCGATCAGGGCCACGATGCCCGCCACCCCTTTCAGGGTCCTAATGGCGGCAAAGGCTTCGGCCTCGTCGATTTCGGCTAGCAGGGCCCAGTTCAGGCCGTTAAAGGTCAGGGGTGTGTAAGCCGACAAAACCGGATTACCGTTGTAATCCATGATGATCTCTTGGCCGGTTTCACCCCCCAGGGCTTCGCGACTGGCCTGGGTATCGACCTTGCCCTTGTCCGGGTGACGGAAGGAGGCGATCACCGTATGGTTTTCCGGTTCAAGGAAGGAGTCGGAGCGCATCAACATGTCCGGCCCCACCAGGTAAGTCTCACCGGTTTTACCCATGCCGGTGCGTTCTTTCATGATGACATTCAAGCGGTCAATGGGAAATTGAAAGATCAGAACCCCGATTTTTTCCTGGCCGGCGAAAATGGGCGACGCCACGAATCCGGCCGGCGCTTCATAAGAGGGAAAGTAGGGTTTAAAATCGGTTATCGCCACGAAATCCGGGGAAGAGGCTGCTTTAGCCTGGCGAAACGCTTCGCCGAGTCCTGTATTGGCGTAGGGGCCGTTGATCAGCGAGGTGGCGTAGTCCAGCTCCTTGAAAACTGTATAGACGACTTGGCCGGTATGCGGCTCGACCAAGAAGATGTCGTAGTAACCGAATTTTTCCAAAAAATCGCGAATAACCGGATGAACCTCGCTATGCACCTCGCTGTACTGGGAGGCATCCAGGGCCTTGTCCAGCTTGTCTTTCGAGCCCAGCGGATTGGGATTGGCCCTGATATAACTATACTGCAAGGCCACCGCAGTATCGTCCAACTGGTTGATGATCCGGTCGGTATCCGGTGTGTGACCATCGTTTTGCTGCCTGTAGGCGCTGCTGAATTCGTTGGTATAGTAGGTCGCCAATTTCGAGCGCAGATCTCTGATCTGTTCTGGCCCATAATGGTTTTCGTTCAAGAAGTTATCGTGAGCAAAGTCCAATTGGGCCATGGCGTTGACGATCATGCGGTCTTCGGAAAGGGTGACCACCTGGTTGTAAACGGTTTGAAGGTAGCGTTCGATTTGGGCCTTTTTAACATCCCGCATACTCACGAGCTGATTGAATGCCTGGTTGGTTAAAGCGTTGCCGGCTTGGTTGAGGGCCACCACGGCCAGAACCGCAAAGGGGATGATCCCAACTGTGAGGAATGCCGCTAGCAACTTGGCTTTTAGTTTCAGTTTCTTGAACATTTCATGCCTCCAAAGATATATTTGCTTGATATCGGGGTGTTGGGATCTTTTCAACCTACCAGGCGCAATCGGGCCGAAACCGCTTGAACACGTCTGTAACCTTAGATCATATCCCCTGTTTCCTTTACATCGCGTAAGATGGGATTGAACTTGAGAAAATAATTCCATTGGCCGGGTTGCGCGGCATTTCGATTCATGTGAACCGACTTTTACCTGCGGATGGATGAATGACCGTCTCCACCCAATTATATGGATTAATCTACCCTCAAGATTGGCCTGCAATCGTCTTGGCGTCATTGTCAATGGACGAAGGCCCCTCACCTTTTTTTCCCATAGTTGCACACCTTTTTTTCATATTCAGCCATTTACGCTATCTTATGAAAATTATATCTTCTTGATATTATATAAAATTGACATGGGTGGGCCTTTGGCCTGGCCTTTGCTATCTAAATTGTTGAGACCTGTTGCGCATCCCAGAGTGGACGCAACCCCTGGAGTGGATCTGATTTGATGACATGAGTTTTCTGTTGCTCTGCCATGCAGGCTCAGAGAGAGGAGATGGACCTTTTATGGAAAATTACCCCACTACGGCAGAGCGTGATTCGTCTTCTGAAGACCCCATCCGGAATGCGATGCTACGCAAGGCCCTCGATGATCGGGAGCGATTTTTAAATAGCTGCCCCCACTTGAGGGCGTACCAGCGTCAAATCGATCATCTGCTGGATCGCGCCGGCAACGTCAACGGTCGCATGGCGGTTCTGGCCACCTTGGCCCAGGCTAAGATGCTGGAGCTAAGAGACCGATTGAATGATCTGAACCGCATTCTTGCCGGACCTTCCGATTAACACGCCATCACAGCGGCCGAGGCACCTGGTTCCAATATATCCCGACATTACGGGTTTGGGCAGTACCCAGAGACAACCGCTCGCAATAGTTGGGAGAATCATGCAGACATTAAAGTCGGTATGATATCCCCCAAATTTAGTATGATTACGCTAATTTATAGAGGTCCTGATAGGATTACAGCGGATATTCGCTCGAGAAGTATATATCCCTGTAGTAAGCTTTTATGTACCCATTACTATTGTCTGTATCTGCTAAAATTGCAATTGCATCGATGAAGTGATACGCTGTATCAAACAACTCCTT
>Ga0316577_10001012_pt1 | contig 12621 bp, 9 predicted proteins | sample S5NA_FD_203073 | JGI IMG/M metagenome (GOLD analysis project Ga0316577, IMG submission 203073) | Rhizosphere microbial communities from salt marsh grasses in Alabama, United States - S5-7_050615r2r1 | ecosystem: Host-associated > Plants > Roots > Rhizosphere | place: USA: Alabama | collected... | reverse complement strand
CGCCCATCCGCGGACGCCGGGGCCCGGCCCCGCCGGGCTCCTCGCGCGAGGGTTCCCGATGCCGACGTCGCGCCGCGCGCCCGGTCCGTCCCGGCTGCTGACGGCCCTGCTCTGGCTCCTCGCCGGACTGTTCGTGCTCGGGGGCATGGCGCTCGACGCTCGCGGAGCGTTCGCCGGCTCCCTCCTTCTCTTCCTCGTCGCCTCCGTCGCCCTCGTCGCCCCTCTCGCCCTCGCCCGACGCGCCGCATCGCGGGCGGAGCGGACGGAGTCTCCGACTTCGGACGGCTCGCCGCCGACCTGACGGCCCGGCCGTGCCCGCGGTCCGGCCCCACAGCCACCGCCCCTTGGCGGTCAAGCTGTCCCGTGGCGCCGGGTCCGACCCCCACTCGTCGACGCTCCACGTGCGGGATCGCGACGCCGCGCGCCCCGTCCTCCGGGGAGCGAACGGCGCGGATTTCTGCGGCGGACGTTTCGTGCAACATCACGCCGCCGCGCCGGGCCGGCCGGTGGGGCCGCAGGAATGCCGCTTGCAGCGAACTGGTCCGTCCGACCCGGTTCCACCGGGTGAACGGCCCTCTGGCGGAGAGACTCTCATGCGTGCCCTCCGTGTGTGCCTCGCGCTTCCGGTCGCCGTCTTCGCCCTCGTCGCCGCTCCGTCCGCGATCCTCGGGAAGGGAGCGCCCGGCGAGCGGGTCTCGCTCTCCAGCGGAGCGATGGAGATTCCCGCCTTCGCGAGGAAGTACAAGGTCAGCTGCAACCTCTGCCACATGCCGTTCCCGAAGCTCACCGAGTTCGGCGAGACGTTCGCGGGGAACGGGTTCCAGTTCGCCGTGGAGGAGCCGCCCCGCGACACGATCGACGTGGGGGACGAGCTCCTCCACCTCGTGAAAGACCTTCCCCTGGCCGTCCGCTTCGACGGATACGGCCAGGCGATCTCGGATCCGGAGGGCGGGAGGGTCTCGAACGACCTGCAGTTCCCGTGGGGCATCAAGCTCCTCACCGGCGGGACGCTCGCGCCGAAAGTCAGCTGGTACATGTACTTCTTCCTCAGCGAGCGAGGGGAGGTGGCGGGTCTCGAGGACGCCTACCTCCAGTTCACCGACATGTGGGGCAGCGGCGTCAGCCTGATCGCGGGCCAGTTCCAGGTCTCCGACCCTCTGTTCAAGCGCGAGCTCCGGCTCGAGTTCGAGGACTACATGGCGTACCGCGTCCGTGTCGGGGATGCGCGGGCCGACCTGACGTACGACCGGGGGCTGATGGCGCTCTGGTCGCCGTGGACGAACGGCGATCTGGCGTTCGGGGTCGTGAACGGCCAGGGACTCACGGAGGCGCGGGACGTGCGCCAGTACGACCGGGACGCGGGCAAGAACCTCTTCCTGCGCTACTCGCACTCGTTCGGCGCCTTCCGGTTCGGGGCGTTCGGCCTGTTCGGGGACGAGAAGGCGGACGGAGTCCGCAACACGACCTGGGTGTTCGGGCCGGACGCCACGCTGACTCTCGGCGACCTGTGGGAGCTGAATGGCCAGTACCTGTACCGGTCGGACGACGACCCGTTCTTCGGGCTCGCCGACGCTCCGTCCGACACCGAGGTGCACTCGGTGCTGGGCGAGGTCCTGTGGTGGCCGCAGGGTCGGGCGGGGCGCTGGACGCTGTCCGCGCTGTACAACTGGGTCGACTCCGACGACCCGGTGTTCACGCTCCGGGTGGGCGAGGGGACGGAGGAGGATCCCTACATCGCGACCTACTCGTTCGGGGCGGTGGGCGCCAACTGGCTCTTCTGGCGGAACCTGCGGCTCACGGGCGAGCTCGGCTGGAACTTCGAGGACGAGTACGCCCGGCTGGCGCTCGGGCTGATCGCGGCGTTCTGACGGGCCCGGTCGTTCACGGAACGACTTTCTCGCGCGGCGGGGCCCGGCATGCCGCCGGGCCCCGCTCGCATCGCGCCGAGGGCGGGCGCTCCGGCGCCCGCGGGCGGGTCAGTCGCAGAGACCCCGGTCGGCGACGGCCCGGACGATGTCCGAGGTGGAGACGATTCCGATCAGCATCCCCTGCTCGACCACCAGGACGCGGTGGATCCTGTGCTCCAGCATCAGGCGCGCCGAGTCCCGGACCGGAGTGTCGGGGGAGAGCGACCAGACGGATGGCGTCATCGCCTCCGCCACGGTGCGGTCCCCGAGGTGATTCCACTCGGGGCCGTCGGCCGTCTCGATCCGCTCGAGCACGTCGGCGCCGGCATCCGCCCAGAAGTCCGTGAAGTAGGACGAGCCAGCGGCGTCTCCGTCCAGCTCCTCCGGTGCATCGTACTCGCCCCACTCGGACTGGTCCGCGCGGTGTCGGGGCGAGCCGGGGTTCGTCGACTCGAACTCGAGAAGGTCGCTCGTCGAGATCACGCCCACGAGGTCTTCGCCGGCCACGACCGGGGCGCCGCTGATCCGGCGCGAAGCGAAGATCTCCGCGAGCTCGTGGAGGCTCATGTCGGGGCTCACGGTGACGAGCTCCGAGGTCATGATGTCGCGGAGTCTGAGCATCGTCGTCCACCTCCCGGGGGACGGGGGGAGACCTCGCCGTAGCGGCCGTCATCGTCGTTCCCCGGGAATATACACGCTCCGGGGACGCCGGGAGAGACCTTCACACCTGTCCGAGTCCCCCCGAAACGGGAATCTCGGCGCCCGTCACGTACGAGCTCCCGTCGGACGCGAGGAAGACGGCCGCGGCCGCCACCTCCGCCGGCCGTCCGAACCTCCCGAGCGGGATCTGCCCGACCATGGCGTTCTCGAGTCGCGAGCGGTCCTCGGCGCTCATTCCGAGCCGGTCAAAGATCGGCGTGTCGATCATGCCCGGGCTCAGGGCGTTCACCCGCACACCCCGCGGCTGGAGCTCGACCGCCAGGGTGCGGGCCAGCGAGCGCACGGCGGCTTTCGTGGCGGCGTAGACGGAGAGCCCGGGAACGCCGGCCGTGTTCGCGGTCGAGGTGACGAGGATCACGGAGCCGCCCTCGCGGATGTGTGGCAGGGCGGCCTGCACGGTGAAGAACGTGCCCCGGAAGTTCACGTCGCAGGTCCGATCGAACTCCTCCTCCCCCACCTCCTCGAACGGGGTCGGCTCGTAGAGGCCGGCGCAGGCGACGACGACGTCCACGCCCCCGAACCGCTCGGCCGTCTCCGCGAACAGCCGGACGAGGTCGTCGATCCGGCCCACGTCGCCCCGGCGCGCCAGCGCTTCGGGGCCGAGGTCCGAGGCCGCCACCGCGAGACTCTCGGGGTCCCGGCCGAGGATGGCCACGTCCGCGCCCTCCTCCCGGTACGCCCTCGCGATCGCGAGTCCGATCCCGCTGTTTCCTCCGGTGACCACGGCGACTTTTCCCTCGAGACGCATCCCTCTGCCTCCTCGGCTCCCTCCGACCCGCCAGCTTCGTGCGCGACGTCCCGACCGTCGGGTGCGGCGCGGGGTCTGTCAAGGGTACCGACGGCTCGCCGCGGGGCCCATCTTCCGCGACGTCATGCGCGCACACGAGTACCGTTCCGGTGAGGACGTCGCGTCTCCCGTCGCCGATGTGTTCGGGTACCTCGCCGACGTGCGGAACCTGAACGCGCTCACGCCCGCCTTCCTGCGCTTTCGGATCCTCACGCCGACGCCCGTCCCGATGGAGCGGGGGACGCGGATCGAATACCGGCTGTCCTTCCGCGGGATTCCGCTCCGCTGGACCAGCGAGATCACCGACTGGGAGCCCACGCGGTTCTTCGCCTACGAACAGCGGCGCGGACCGTACCGACTCTGGCGGCACGAGCACGCCCTGGAGTCCATTCCCGGCGGCGGAACCCGCACCACCGACCGCGTGCTCTGGGACCTCGCCGGTGGGGCCGTGGCCCGACGGCTCTGGGTGGAGCCGCACCTCGAGCGGATCTTCGAGGTCCGGAACCGCGTGCTGCGCGAACGGTTCGGGACGGTCAGCGGCGTCGCTCCAGGATCGCCGTGACGGGGAAGTGGTCCGACGGATAGCGTCCCTCCCGGGACGCGCGGATCACCCCGGCTTCCCGTACCTGCCATCCCCCCGAGACGAGGATCGCGTCGATCCGGCCGCCCGTCGCGATCCCCTCGAAGCCGTGAAACGTGCCGGGGTCGGTGGAGTCGGGGTGGGCGACGGCGAACGCGTCGCGGAGGCCGGGCGGCGTCGTGCCCGCCGTCGCCCGGAGCGTGGCCAGCGGGCGCGAGTCCGGTGGGGCGTTGAAGTCGCCCGTCACGACGATCTCGCGTCCGGCGCGCACCGCGTCCGCGCGGCTCGCGATCATCCCCGCGGCCCGCTCGCGGGAAACGGCGGACTCGTGGTCCAGGTGCGTGTTCAGCACGAGCGTCTCCGCCCCGCTCCGGCGGTCTCTCAGCGTCACCCACGTGCAGACGCGCGGGATGCGGTTTCCCCAGGTGGCGCTCCCCGGGCTCCCGGGCTCGTCGGAGAGCCAGAACGTGCCCGAATCGATCGGCGCGAATCGCTCCGAGCGGAACAGGATCGCCGCGTATTCCCCCTTCCGGGCACCGTCGTCCCGGCCCACGCCGATCTCCGCGTACCCGGGGAGCGCCGTCGCCAACTCGTCGAGCTGGTCCCGGAGCGCCTCCTGGAGACCGAGGACGTCGGGGTCGAAGGACCGGATCGTCTCGACGACCAGGTCCCGTCTCCGCGACCACGCGTTCTCTCCGTCGTCGGCGGTTCCGTAGCGGATGTTGAAGCTCATGACCCGGACGGGCCCGGAGCTCGCCCGGAGACCGCCCTCCGGGCCGGGCGCGGCCTCCCCGCCCGGCGTCTCCACGCCGAGCGCGAGGCCGACCGCCATCGCCGCGGCGACCGCGACCGTCCTCGTCACGGTCGGCACTCCGCGATCACGGTGGCGATCTCGTGGGCACGGAGACGCACGGCGAAGCCGTCTCCCCTCCGCGGCAGCCCATCGCCGGGATCCTCCAGGTGGTTCGCCCGGTGGGCCGACGAGGTCGGACACGAGAGACGCACCTCGGATTCCGCCGGGCGGCCGGCCCATTCGACGAGCCGGAGCACGAGCGCCTCCGAGTCCTCCGCCCGCTTCACCCACTCCACGCCGATCGACCCGGTCGCGGCCGAGAGGAGCGAGAAGCTCCTCCCGAGCGGGCCGCGATGCGCCGGCTCAAGCGCCGCCAGCAGCGGAACGCCGTAGGCGGCGGCGAGCTCGTGCGTGCGGGCGTCGAGCCAGTCTCCGGCGTGCGGGTACAGGGCGAACCGGAAGACGTGCCGGCCCCGGTCGGCGAGCGAGTCGGGCCACGTCGGCGAGCGGAGGAGGCTGAGCCGGAGAGTCCCGTCGCGGTAGTCCCAGCCGTGCTTCCCGTCCGTGATCACCGAGAACCCCGTACCTCCCGCGGACACGTCTGCCCACCGGCCGCCGGGGACCTCGAACTTCGCGCGCTCGGCCTGCGTGCGGGGCCGGCCGGAGCGTCCGATGGTGCCGTAGGGGATCTCCCAGGTGGCCGAGTCCGGCTGCTCCACGGGCTCGAACGCCACTTTCAGGAGCTTGTGGTCCTCCCTCCAGTCCACGTCGTTCCGGACCTCCAGGAACCGGGCGGTTCGGCCCAGCACGAGCTCCTGCCGGAAAGTGGAGGCTCCCCAGGTGCGCTCGACGACGAGCGTCGCGGCACGGGGGGTGACGGACGAGGAGAGGGTCGTGACGCGCGTCACCTCGTCGCGGTCGCCCCAGGTCACGATGTTCCAGGCGTCCCACTCGGCCGGCCGGTCGTCGTAGACCCAGAGCGCGTTCGCGCGGCCCCCCGGCCGCAGCGCCTGCCGACCGTTGGCCTTGTCGAGCAACTGCACGATCGCGCCCGTCCGGGGGTCCACTTCGACCCTCAGGAAAGCGTTCTCGATCCAGGTTCCGCCCGCGGCCGGCGCGGGCAGGGGAGACACCGGCACGCCCGGGAGACCGTCGGCACCGGCCGGGATCGCCACGGCACCGAGCGGCGGAACCTCGGGCACGTTCACGAGCGCGATCTCCGAGCCCAGATCGACGAACGACGCCCCGGTCCGGCGAGTTGCGAGCGGGTTGAACAGCACGTACGCGCCGTCTCCGTCTCCCCGCGTGTCCATCGCGGCCCGCACGGCGCCGAAGGCCTCCGCAATGAGCGAGTCGGTGGTGGCGGCGGCGGAGTCGTAGGTGGCGATCGCGTCCGTCACGACCTCCGGGATGCTCGAGCCGGGAAGGATGTCGTGGAACTGGTTGAACAGTACCTGCCGCCACGCCCGCTCGAGTCGCTCCCGGGGGTACGACGGCCCGTCCGGAAGCCCCGAGGCGACGGTCGCGATCGCCTCGGCCGTCTGGAGGGCCGCCTCGGACCGCCGGTTCCTCTTCTTGATCTCCGCCTGCGTGGTGTAGGTGCCCCGGTGGTACTCGAGGTAGAGCTCGTCCCGCCAGACGGCGAAGGAGTCGTCCGGAAGTCCGGCCCGCACGGCCGCCACCGCCTCGTCGGGCCCGGCGAACCGGAGCGTGGGAAACACGGGGATCCGGTCGGCGTCCTCCTTCCGGCGGAGCATCTCGATCGTGGGCCCGCCTCCGTGGTCCCCGACCCCGTAGAGCACGACCTGGTTCCGGCCGCCCGTCCGGGCCCGGTCTTCGAGCCGCTGGGTCACGAGCCGGTCCGGGTCGAGGTCGTGGACGTACCCGTACGGGTTGTAGGTGAAGATCCGGGTGCCGTCGTTGCCCTCCCAGAAGAAGGCGTTGTGCGGGAACTCCGTGGAGTCGTTCCAGCGGATCTTCTGCGTGACGAACCGCTCGAACCCCGTGCCCCGCAGGATCTGCGGCATCGTCCAGGCGTAGCCGAACACGTCCGGCGTCCACGCGGTCGGCGACCGCGCCCCGAAGGCGCGCTCGAAGTACCGCTGTCCGTAGAGCCCCTGACGAATGAGCGACTCCCCGTGGGGCAGGTTCTGGTCCGACTCGACCCACCAGCCGCCGACCGGTACCCACCGGCCCGCGGCGACGGCGGAACGGATGGAGTCGGCGAGGCCCGGCGCGTGGACGTCGAGCGCGTGGTAGTACGCGGCGCTGCTTCCGGCGAACACGTAGCCGGGGAAGATCTCGGACAGCTTCAGCGACGTGCGCCACGTGTTCTCGATGACCTCGAGAGTCTCGTCCCAGCGCCACAGCCACGCGGCGTCGATGTGCGAGTTTCCCACGAGGTGGAGCGTGTCCCGGCGCACCTCCTCGGCGATCGGCGCGAACGTATCCATCTGCGCGGCCACCAGGGCCCGGTACGCCTCGCCCCCGTCCTCGCCGAGCGCCGCGAGCCAGCGCGCCGCGTCCGGCTCCGGGCCGGTGGGAACGCGGCCGGTCAGACGCCGCGCGTAGCGTCGTGCCGCCGCGAACTCGGGGTGGCCGGGCTCCCGGACCCGGACGGTCGGAGTCAGCCACAGGGGGCGGTCGCCGGACGGCGCGATCTCGAGACGGAGTGGCTCTCCCGTCCGGCAGGGCGCGCAGAGCTCCACCCGTCCGTCGCGCCACGGGCGAGGAGTTCCGTTCACCCGGTAGCCGGCGTCCGCGCCGAGACCGCCCGGATCGAGGTCGAGAGACAGGCCCGCGAACGCCGCGGGCACCAGCAGCGAGACCGACAGGGAGCCCGGGTCCTCGACCGGCGCCTGAACGGCGAGGTCCGTCAGCTCGACGCGGCCGCCGGCCACCCCGAGGAGCGTCGCCGGATCGATCCGGACCGGGTGTCGCGCTTCGCCCCGCGTCCACGTCGCCGCGAGCTCCGCGGGCGGACGTTCGAGCGCGGCTCCCCGAAGGACGCCGAACGGCGCCTCGAATTCCACGAGCAGCGGCTCCCCGGGCGGCGCCTCGTCCCAGCGGGCCTCCGCCCGCGGCGGGCTCGCCCCGCCGCCCTGACGCACGGTGACGTGGAGATGGCGGAGCGTGTCGGCGCCCCAGACGTGCACGGGCATCGACACCGGCACCCGAAGGGTGCCGCCGCTCCACCGCGCCGGCCCGTCGACTCGCAGGTCGCCGAGCCCGAGGCCCGAGGCGGGCAGGTGGTGGGCCACGACGCCCTCGGGCCGGTCGGCGGAGAGCCGGAGTCCCGCTGCGCTCCCCGGCTCGTCGTCCGTGATCCGTCCGAGCACGCCCACCCCGCCCGTACGGTTTCGCACCTTGAGGAGCACCGAATTCGGGCCTTCGGCGAGACGCACCCGGATCGTGTCGGCGCCGGTGCCGAGGCCGCGGGGCACGACGTTCACCCAGACTCGCTGTCCGTTCACGAACGCCACGATGTCGTCGTCGCTGTCCATCACGAGCCGGACGGTCCGCTCCTCGGGGGCTTCCACCCAGGCGTGCGCGTAGAACACCGACCACTCGCTGCCCTCGCCGAGCGCCTTCGCCAGGTCGATCGCGCCGAGAGAGTCCGCTTCGATCCCCTGCCACGCCTGCCCGGCGCCCGATTCGCCCGGCGACGGGAGGACGCGGTCCTCGCCCGCGAGGTAGTCGCGGAGCACGCCCGCGCGGCCGGAGTCCGCCGGGATCGGGCCCAGGACCGCCCAGCGGCGGACCGGCAGGTCGGAGGAGACCTCCTGCGCCGCCAGCGGCAGGGGAGCGAGCAGCGCCGCGAGCGCCGCCACGGATGCGGCGCGTGCGCGCCGGTGCGACGAGAGGAGTCCTGCCCGCATCATTCGAGGCTCCAGGATCGGTGCGTCCGGGCGCCCGGCGCCGCGCGGGTCGCGGTTCGGGACGGAGATGGGACGATCGGGGCTCACACCGACCGAATGTAGGCGTCGGACCCCTTTGGCGCCGCCCCGGCGGCGGCGTTATCCTGCGGTTCGTGGACACGCCCGCACGGTCCCGCCCCGTCCGCTCCGAGAGCGCACCCTCCGGCCCGTCGGCCGCCACGGGGTTTCCCGCGGCGGAGCCGCTCGCGCGGTACCGACCGCGCCTCGCCGATCTCCGCTCCCGGCTGGCCGCCGCGGCGGGCGCGAGGGGCCTGCACGAAGTCCGGTGCCCGCTCACGGACACGCCCCTCGGCGAGCTGCCCCTGTCCGACGCGGGAGGAGTGGCCGAGGCCTTCCGGCGGGCGAGGGCCGCGCAGAGGAACTGGGACGCCGTGGCCCCGTCGGACCGCGCCCGTCCGTTCCGCCGCTTCCACGACCTCGTGATCGACCGACGGGACGAGATCCTCGACATCCTCCAGCTCGAGACCGGCAAGGCCCGGCGTCACGCCTTCGAGGAGCTGCTCGACATCCCGATCACGACGGCCTACTACCTGGCGCGCGGGCCGGCTCTGCTGCGCCCCGTCCGGCGCCGGGGCGCCGTCCCTCTCCTCACGCGCGCGATCGAGCACCGCCGCCCGTGGGGCGTGGTCGGATTCGTCGTTCCGTGGAACTACCCGCTGAGTCTGGGAGTCGCCGACGTGGTTCCGGCGCTGATGGCCGGCAACGCGGTCGTGGTCAAGCCGGATCTCCAGACGACGCACACCGCGCTCTGGGTGGCCGAGCGGCTCGAGGAGGCGGGCCTTCCGCCGGATCTCTACCTGGTGGTCTCCGGGGATGGCCCGGAGGCGGGCGGCGCGGTGGTGGAGAACGCGGATTACCTCTCCTTCACCGGCAGCACGGGGACCGGGCGGATCGTGGGGGAGAGGGCCGGCGCGCGGCTCATCGACGCGAGCCTCGAGCTGGGAGGGAAGAACGCGCTGATCGTGCGGGAGGACGCCGACCTCGAGCGGGCCGTCGACGGGGCGATCCGGGGGAGCTTCGCGAACGCCGGACAGCTCTGCATCGCCAGCGAGCGGCTGCTCGTGCATCGGCGGCTCCACGACGCGTTTCTCGCGCGCCTCATCGAGCGGGTGGCCGGCCTGCAGCTGGGCGCCGGCCTCGACTGGGGGACCGACGTCGGATCGCTCTCGTCCGCTCCACAGCTCGCGAAGGTGGCCGCGCAGGTCGACGATGCGATCGCCCGCGGTGCGACCGTGCAGATCGGCGGCCGGGCCCGTCCCGATCTCGGGCCCTTCTTCTTCGAGCCGACGGTGCTGACCGGCGTCACTCCGGAGATGCGCGTCTGGACCGAGGAGACGTTCGGGCCCGTCGTGTCGGTCCGCCCGTTCGACACGGACGACGAGGCCGTGGAGCTCGCCAACCAGGGCGGCTACGGGCTCAACGCGAGCATCTTCGGTCGCGACCCGAGGCCGGCGCGCCGGATGGCGGGTCGTCTCGCCGCGGGGACGGTGAACGTGAATGAGGTGTACGCCGCCGCCTGGGGGTCCGTCGACGCTCCGATGGGCGGCATGCGGGCCTCGGGCGTCGGCAGGCGGCACGGAACGCAGGGGCTCCTCCGGTTCACGCAGGCGCAGACGGTGGCCGAACAGCGTGGCGTGCCGCTCGACGCGGCGGGGCCGTGGCTGGCACGTCCCGGGGCCCGGAGCCTGCTCGCGTTCTTCATGAAGCTGATGCGCCGGACGCCCGGCCTGCGATGAGGACGATCTTCCTCACCGGATTTCCCGGCTTCCTCGGCTCCGAGCTTCTTCCCCGTCTCCTGGAACGTTCGGCGAACACCGAGGCCGTCTGCCTCGTGCAGCCGCGGTTCGCGGCCCTCGCCCGGCAGCGCCTGGCGGCGCTGGAGCTGGCCGATCCCGCCCTTCGGGGCCGGGCGCGGCTCGTCGAGGGGGACATCATCCTCCCCGATCTGGGCCTGGGGCGGGACCGTCGCACGCTCGCGTCCCGGGTGGCGGAGATCCACCATCTCGCGGCGGTCTACGACCTCGCCGTCCGGCCCGATGTCGCCGAGCACGTGAACGTGAACGGGACCCGCCACGTGCTCGACTTCGCGGCGACGTGCGACGGGCTCGCCCGCCTCCACCACGTCAGCACGTGTTACGTGAGCGGACGCCACGCCGGGATCTTCACGGAGTCGGACCTCGAAAAGGGGCAGGTGTTCAGCAACGCCTACGAGGAGACGAAGTACCGCGCGGAGCTGGCCGTGCGGGATCGGGTGCGCTCCGGCCTCCCGGCGACGGTGTACCGACCCTCGATCGTCGCCGGCGACAGTCGGAGTGGCGCCACGCAGAAGCTCGACGGTCCCTACTTCCTGATCCGCCTGCTGCTGCGACAGCCCCGGGTCGCGGTCCTGCCGGTGGTCGGAAACCCGGAGACGGCGCGGCTCAACGTGGTCCCGCGCGACTTCGTGGTGGACGCGATCGTCCATCTCTCCGGCCTGCCGCACTCGGTCGGACGGACCTATCAGCTCGCCGACCCGGAGCCGCCCACGGTCGCCCGGGCGATCGACGAGATCGCGCGCGCGGCGGGACGGCGGGTCGTCCGTGTCCCCGTGCCCCGCGGCGCCGCGAAGGCCGCGCTCCGGTCGGTGCCCGGGCTGCAGGCACTGCTCGGGTTCCCGGCCGAGGTGATCGATTACTTCGACCACCCCACGCACTACACGGTCGAGAACGCCCGGGAGGACCTCCAGGGCACGGGGATCGAGGTACCCCCGTTCCGGGAGTGGGTCGAGCGGCTCGTCGCTTTCACCCGCGCGCACCGCCGGCTGACGTCCGATGCGATGCGCTGAACGGTCCGCGCGCTACTCGAGCGGCGGGGCGGCGACCTCGCGGGCGCGACGCAGCTTCGCCAGCAGGACCCCGCCGACGATCGCGACCGTCCCCGCCGCCTGGAGCCAGGTGGGCGTCTCCCCGAGCGTGAGCCACGCGACGAGCAGGGCGACGATCGGCACCGTGTTCGAGTAGACGGCGGTCCGCGAGCCGCCGAGGTGACGCACCCCGTAGTACCAGATGATGTAGGCGAGGGCGATCGAGAGGGCGCCACTGAACACCAGCCCCGCCCACGCGCCGGCGCTCACGGAGGTCCAGTCCTGTCCGAGCAGGGCCGGCAGCGCCGTGGCGGAGAGCGCCGCCGTGCCGATCCACATCGTGGCGGCGGTCGTGCGCAGCGCGCCGTGCCGACGTACGAGCGGCGTCGCGCCCACCGTGTAGGCGGACCACGCGACGGCGGCGGCGAGCATCGTGATGTCGCCGCGCAGGGTCGTGGACCCGAATTCCACGGCCCGGCTCCCCCCCCAGACGACGAGGATCACCCCCGCCATCGACAGCACGGCTCCGGCCCACCCCGCGGCCGAGATCCGCTCGTGCTTCAGCGCGGTCGAGAACAGGGTCACGAAGATCGGGACCGTGGCGAGGATCAGGGCGGCGTTGCCGGCGCGTGTCCAGTGGACGCCGTAGATGAACAGCAGCTGGTAGACGAAGTTGCCGAGAAGGCCGAGCCCGACGAGGGCCGGGAGCTCGCGCCGGTCGAACGTGAACCCGCGCCCGCTGCGGCGCAGGAAGTACGCGAGGATCGCGGAGGCCATCAGGAAGCGGAGCGCGTTGAAGGCGAGGGGGTGGATCTCGCGGAGCGCCGCCTTGACCACGGAGAAGTTCGCCCCCCAGATGAGAACGAGAACGAGGATCGCGAGGTCGGGCGAGACGGGCCGGCCGCCGCTCCCGGGGGCGCCGTTCCGGGTCGGCGCGCGCAGGGCGTCGGACGCGGCGGCCTTCGGAGCGGCGGGGTCGGGCACGGAAATCCTCGTCGGCAGAGCGTGGCGGTCGGCGGTCGCCGTGAGGGTGATAGCCGGCGGACCCGGACGC
>Ga0316577_10001011_pt1 | contig 12626 bp, 10 predicted proteins | sample S5NA_FD_203073 | JGI IMG/M metagenome (GOLD analysis project Ga0316577, IMG submission 203073) | Rhizosphere microbial communities from salt marsh grasses in Alabama, United States - S5-7_050615r2r1 | ecosystem: Host-associated > Plants > Roots > Rhizosphere | place: USA: Alabama | collected... | reverse complement strand
CCGTATTCACTTGCTGAGGCGCAGATTAGCACCCGTGAGATGTCTGGCCGGCTGCCCTTAACAAGCAGTACCGAAGTCCGTGCCTTCTCAATGATGCGCATAGCAACCGAATCGACAAGCTTACGCCGGGATCGTCTCTGGCCTAGCGCCCCAAGCACCACCACGTCATAGGTATTTGACTCAATCTCGTGCATGGCGACGGCCTCAGCATCCCCTGCTTCGACGCGCACTTGAACCGGGAGTCCCTCCGCAGTGAAGCCCTGGGCGTCAACCAACAGGGCCTTCGCGAGGTCATCGATCTTGCGTTTCTTGCTGGCGATCCCGAGCAAAGTGACCTCCGCGGCCATTGCTCTGCCAAGTGCCAAGGCGAAGCGCAGCGTATTCTTGCGCTGCGCAGATCCGATGGAGCAAAGTAGCATCTTCATTGACAGATTCCTCGTTCGCGCATGGACACTCCGAATCCTAGTGACCGGCAACAACCCCCAGGAGCCTGAGAATGACAAGTGCCGCACCGATGAAGGGCAATATGGAAAAGAGGAGACGAATCCGCGGACCTGCAAAGAACCGTGTTGCCGTGGCCCCTATCTGAGCCCCGATGGCCGCGCCGGTTTGCATCACCAGGGCCATGAGTATGTCGACGTTCCCCTTTAAGGCATGAGTCAACGTACCAAACCCCGCAGAGATTACCACCTCAAAGAGATCGGTCCCGACGGCGACATGGGTCGGCACGCCAATCAGATAGACCAACATCGGCATGCGGATGAAGCCACCTCCAACACCGAGCACCCCGGCCAGCAAGCCCGTCAGGAAACTCACACCCAGGACCGTCCAGAGGGAGATCGACGCAATACCTGAGACGGGGAAAGAAACGGATGGGGGCAGCCTGATCCCATGTACACGACGGCTGACCCCTTGAAAGGCAAGTGCATCTTTGGCTGCTATCTGATCCGCACGCACCATCTGAAGTGCACGAAGGCTCTCCCACGCCGTAAAGGAGCCGATGGTCAATAGAATGACAATGTACGCAACACCGACCACAACATCTATGTTTCCAGACGCCTCCAGGTTTTCAATGATCTGGGCACCCAGTTCTATGCCAGGTATCGTGCCCAGCACCATCAGCAACCCCAGCTTGATGTCCACGTGACCCAGGACACGGTGCCGCCTGGCAGCAACAATGGACTTGCCCGTCATGTGGGCCAGATCCGTGCCGATCACAAAGTTCATGGGCACGCCAACCAGGAACATCAGAGGACCAGCAAGGAATCCTCCCCCAACGCCAAAGAAGCCCCCGAGCAGCCCTACCAGGAAGCCAACTGCAGCGAGGAAGACCGGGTTGACCGTGACGTCGGAAATGGGAAAGTACATAATCCGAAGCAGCTACTCCAGTTGATCCAGCCCCAACAAACCCATGATAAAGGAAGTAACAGCCTCCAACACCACGCCCTGGGCCACAATCAACACCAGGGCCACGACAGCATACAGCACCAGGTTGTCCGAGAAGAGCCGAGCCAGCGGCTGACCCAGGAATTGGAGAACCAGCAAGAAGTATCCAAGTACCAGGGCAGCATACACCAAAACTTCAATAGCAAAGTTCCGTATCAGCCTCCTGATCTCAAGTCTCTTCACCCTGCTCGCCTCCTATCGCCCGCGGACACGCACCCGGTTGTCCCCCTGGACGCGCACACATCCTATCACAGATCCCACTTACTGTCAACAGGAATGTCGCGCCCCGGAAATCTGCAACCGGCTGCAGCAGGCAACCCGGCTCACCCCTACGGGTCGGACACGGTTGCTTTTCCGCTCCACGCCATGAGCAGTCCAGCACTTGAGTGTGGAGCCAGTATGTGGTATAATGTAGTCGTAGTCTAGCCTGGGGATGAAATGGTTTCGACAGGGAAGGCTGGGCTGGAGCTGCAAGCCGAGGCGCCTGGACCGCGTTAAAAACGGGCAAAACAACAAGTGCCAAACAGCGCACTACACCCGCTATGGCGCTCGCCGCGTAAGCGGCAACGCAATAGCCTGACCGCTTGACGGTCACGTCTGCCCTTTCCCGCCCTCGGGGGGGAGGTCTGCAGGCGACATCAAACCGGGGGTGCACTCCCACAGACGCCGATAAGTGGGATCATAGACGGGACAGAGTCCCGTATCGGCTGCCCTGAGTCGCAGCCTGTTGGCCGGCGGCAATCCAGGAGAGGATCAAAAGGTCAACTAAGCTTGTAGTATGCTCCTGTTCGAATTCTCTGGACGCGGGTTCGACTCCCGCCATCTCCACTGAAACGCGGGGAGTGGGCGCAGGTCCACTCCCCCTTGTTCTTTTGGTTCCTGTTCAAGAGAACACCTACCCGAAACAGGAGAAACCCATGACTGCAGAGCTGTCTAGCATCGTCAAACGCACCGGAGCGGTCGTGCCGTTCAATCCGGATCGTATCACGAATGCCATCTACCGCGCGGCCGTAGCCGTGGGCGGTCGTGACCGATCCATTGCCGAGAACCTGACACAGCAGGTGGTTGCCATCCTCCGGGAGACAACGCCGTCCGGCGCAACGCCAACCGTCGAAGAGATCCAGGATTTGGTCGAAAAGGTCCTTATCGAGAATGGACATGCCAAGGTGGCGAAAGCCTACATCCTATACCGAGAGGAACGCGCAAGGCGCCGCCGAGAAAAGGCAGGCCGGGGCTATCGAGAATCCGGCAACATCCCATGGCGCAAGATCTACGAAGTGCTCCGCTGGTCGATAGATCACGACCTGTACAGCATCCAGCGCCTCAATGCGCGCCTGGAAGCCGGCGAATTCCCAAATATCGTCCAGGAATCAGATCGCGCTTACGAAGAGGACGTAGACACCGCGGCGCAACTGGTAACCAATCGAAAGGATGTAGTCAGACTGGTGATGATTGCTGGCCCATCCTCGTCGGGCAAAACCACAACCACAATCAAGTTGGGTGAGCGCCTCGCCAAGGTCGGCCTGAGTTTGATCACTCTGAACATAGACAACTACTTCTTCGATCTGGAACAACACCCCAAGGACGAATTCGGAGACTATGACTTCGAAACGCCCCAGGCTCTCGATCTCGACCTCATCAACGAGCACCTGGTGCGCCTCATCGACGGCGAAACCGTCAGGATCCCTTTCTACGATTTCAAGACGGGCCGACGCCAGGACAACGTCACACCCATGCGCCTTAGGCCTTCTGACATTATCCTGATCGACAGCCTGCACGGACTGTACCCCCCCATGACCGAGGACGTCCAAGACGAGAACAAGTTTAGGCTATACATCGAGCCATTGCTGCAGATGAAGGGCCCCGGGGAGCGTATGATCCGCTGGACAGATCTGCGCTTGATGCGGCGCATGGTACGCGATGCACACTACCGTGCCTACGATCCGAGACGCACGCTGGAGCACTGGCACTATGTACGCAGCAGTGAAATGCGGAACATCATTCCTTATGTCAATACTACAGACTACATCATCAACGGAGCTCTTCCCTACGAGCTGCCCGTGATGCAGCGCCGCCTTCTCGGACTGTTCGCTCAATGGGCGCAGGACTACGAGGGCGATCCTCTGCGAGTGGATGCCTACACGCGAGCCACTCGACTGCACCAACTATTGCAGGCAGTAGTGCCCGTTGACGCTGAGGACGAGGACAAGATCCCCCCAACATCTCACCTTCGCGAGTTCATCGGGGGCAGTCGTTACAAGTACTAGATCGGCATCTCAGGCAACGAGCCGTAGCGCGGGACGGGTGTTCTATTTGGGATGGTTTCCTACCATGCCCTGATGAAACAAGTGAGGGCAGACCGCGAAACTAGGCTGTCTCAGAACGAGCGTAGATTTCTTGCACGCGACGCCAATCCTCCGGCTGGTTGACATTAAGAAACGAAAGGTGTTCCGGATCGAATCGGGCAATCTCGTGCTCCTCCACATAGCGAACTCTAACGTCTTCAAAAAAGGCCGTGATCTTGCTTTCGTGACGATCGAGGAGCTTGGCCATATGGGGCAGGCAAGTCTTGCCATAGATGGCATGCAGTGGTTCCAGCATCTGGCCCAGCCGTGGAATCACCACATCAGAGCCGTCGGCCAGGGGGATCATGTACCGCAGTAGGGACTCGCTTAAGAACGGCATGTCACATGCCACAACCAGCGCAAACCGGTGGCGCGCAGCACTCAGACCGGAGTAGATACCCATCAAGGAACCCATGCCCCGGACCCGGTCAGCTACAAATCGCACCGGTAGATGGAGCGCCTCGTAGCGGTCTGGTTCATTGGCAACAACAAGAATCTCGTCGCTCACAGGAGCCAGTCTGCCAACCGCACGCTCGATCAGAGATTGTCCCGCGAGTTCAAGCAGTGACTTGTCCCGGCCAAAACGGCGGCTCTTCCCGCCCGCTAGAATTACTGCACTGACAGGCAACTCGGTTGTTGGTTCTCCCCTGCTAGCCATCATGCCAGTGTATGCTCCATCAGCCAGCGTCGAATAGTGCAGACGGAGTAGCCACTGCGATTACTTCCCAGCCGCCGCCACCGCAAACAGGCGCACGAAGCTGTGATCCGCTCTCCGCTCGACCGGGAAGCTTTTCCGGAGGCGATAGTTGCGTGCTAGCCCTCTGCCCAGCGACCGCTCCACACGCTCCTGATAGATGGCCAAGGAACGTGCAGACGTATCTCCGCTCTCCAGTGCCTCGACAGCGGTCTCTGCCGCGAGTCTACCCGCGATCATGCCATTCACGATCCCGCCACCGGTCAGTGGATCCACCTGTCGGGCCGCATCCCCGACAAGCATCAGGCCGCCAGTGAACGACTGCCTGCACGGCAGGGCAACCGGCACATTTCCAGCGATAAGCGTCACCGGGCTTCCTGCCGCCAGAGTCCGCTCCCGCTCGATGAAACGGTTCAGGTAGGCCAAGGCCGTCACCTCGCCCAGATCGGCCTGCATGCCCAGCCCTACATTCGCCCGGCCCTCCCCCTTGGGGAACACCCACGCATAGCCGCCAGGGGCTAGGGTCTCGTCAATCCAGTATCCCAGGCAGGCCGGGTCCCAGTCTATCCCAGCAAGGAGGTACTGAGCGCAGGCCATGGTGTCCTCCAACGGCAGTCGAGTGTCCAACCCAGCCCAAGTGCCTACTCTGGACTCGACTCCATCAGCAGCTATGACGATGCTGGCCTGGATCGCCACGTTTGGTTTTCCGACTACACTGGCGACCACACCCGTCACCGATCCATTCTCGGAGAGCAGTCCTGTCACAGGCGTCTTGACTCGTACCGCTGAGCCAGCCTGCGCGGCCCTTTCCGCCAGCACACGGTCAAAAATCCGCCGCTCAAGGACAAAGCCCCCTCCGCCACTCCCTTCCCAGCGCTCTAGCATGTGCGAGCCCACCGAAGCGATGATCTGGGCCTTGCTCACCTCAGCGGAGATCCAGCCCGCGCTCGGTTCGAGGAATTGAGACACCGACTCCGACGGGACTCCCTCCGCACAGCGCACGGGTGAGCCTATCTCCTGTCGCTTCTCCAGAAGCAAGACCGACAACCCCTGGTCAGCGGCCGTCCACGCCGCAATTGAGCCAGCCGGGCCGGCCCCAATCACGATCAGATCGTAGCGTGCGGCAACGCTTTGACCGTAAACATCCGCCCAGGTGTCTTGATGCCCAGCCAGGGCGCCTACAGGGCAGGCTGCCACACAAAGGCCACAATCGTTGCAGGAAGCACGGATCGCTAGAAGCGTCTCTGTCAGATCGAGGGCATCAACGGGACAGACGCTGACGCATCCGCCACAATGCGCACATCGGCTATTATCGACTCGGACCACCATCCCCCCTTGGCGCACAAAGGCGCTGGGGATCAACCTCCCGGTCGCTCCCCAGCGCCTAGCCATCGCAGTCTGTCGAGGTCTGTTACTAGTCAGACTCCATGCGCGACTTCAAATACTCAATCGCCTGGCCCACTGTCTTGAGCTGCTGTGCCTCTTCGTCCGAGATCTCGCCACCGAACTCGTCCTCCATAGCCATAATCAGCTCGACCAGATCCAGCGAATCGGCTTCCAGATCCTCGCGGAATCGGGCATCCAGTGTGACCTTGTCCTCATCGACTCCCAACTGCTCCACAATAATGTCCTTGATCCGTTCGTACAGATCATCCATGGCTCTTTCACCTCCCAGAGATTATTTTTGGCAATCGATCGCAAGCCTACATTCCGACATTCTACCAGGAGTGGTCTGCTGTGTCAACTCGCTTGACATTCCGTGCCACCCTTGGTAAGATGCCTACCACTAGTCGTAAAACACCTCGCACAGTTGAAAGTTACGGGCGGTCGTACTAGGACAATCATGCTGGAACAGCGAAAGTCAGAGCACCTACGCATAAACCTGGAAAAGGATGTGAACTTCCCCCGCCTTACCACCGGCCTGGAGCACTTCCACTTTGTGCACAACGCTCTGCCCGATCTGTCGCTCACTGACGTGGATCTCACACACAACTTCCTGGGCAAAGAACTCCGGTTGCCATTGCTCATTTCCTCAATGACAGGTGGGACCGCGGAGGCACAGCGGATCAACTACCATCTGGCCGAGGGCGCGCAGGAGGCGGGGATTGCCATGGGACTGGGTTCCTTGCGAGCCGCCCTCGAGGCTTCTCACCTGGCGGACACGTTCCGAATCCGGCATCTGGCACCGGACATCCTGCTGTTTGCAAACCTCGGTGCTGCACAGTTGAATGCGGGTTTCGATGTCAAGCATTGCCAATTGGCCATCGACCTTGCGGAGGCTGACGCGCTCATCTTGCATCTCAATCCCCTTCAAGAAGCCCTGCAGGAGGACGGTGATACTGATTGGCGAGGGTTGCTGGGCAAGATCGAAGCCGTTTGCCACCAAGTCGATGCACCCGTCGTGGTCAAGGAGGTCGGCTGGGGCATCTCAGCCCCAGTCGCCAAGCAATTGGTGGATGCCGGAGTGACCGCTATTGACGTAGCTGGAGCCGGAGGGACCTCCTGGAGCCAGGTAGAGATGCACCGTGCCCCTACCGAACGCCTACGCCGCCTGTGCAGCCAGTTCGAGGACTGGGGGCTCCCGACAGCGATGGCGTTGGTCGAGGTCCGGGCTGCCCTTCCAGGGGTGCCGGTCATCGCCAGCGGTGGGCTCCGCTCTGGCATGGATTTCGCCAAAGTGTTGGCGCTGGGTGCCGAGCTCGGCGGACTCGCCGGGCCGTTTCTAAAGGCTGCCAGCACCTCGGCGCAGGAAGTTGTCGATCTTACCACGGAACTGGCGGACGTGCTTCGCACAGTGATGTTCGCCCTGGGAATCGGCGACATAAGATCCCTGCAGGGCACGTCGTCCCTCCTTCGCACCTCAGGTTCGAGACTATGAACACCGAGGGCATAGTGAGCCCGTCAAATGCGCTGACAGATCTGCTGTCGCAGATCGAGCAGGAACTGCAAGAGATCGCGCGCTGCCGACATCGCAGCCTGGAGCCCTACTATGGCATGATGCACTACCACCTCGGCTGGGCCGACGAAAATCTAGGTGCCTTTGATGCCAACCCTGGCAAGCGACTTCGTCCACTTCTATGCTTGCTGTCGTGTGGTGCGGCCGGAGGCGACATGCGGCAGGCTCTGCCTGCCGCCGCTGCCGTTGAACTAGTCCACAACTTCTCCCTGGTGCACGACGACATTCAGGATGGAAGCCACACCCGTCGGGGACGGAGAGCAGTGTGGGATATCTGGGGACTGGCACACGGTATCAATGTGGGTGACGGTCTCTTTGTACTGGCGAGATTGGCACTACACCGGCTCGCCGAGCTAGGTGTTCCCCTGCCACGACAACAGTTGGCTACCCTTGTTCTGGATCGAGCCTGCCTCGCTCTCTGCGAGGGCCAGTATTTTGATATGACGTTTGAAGAGCACACCAGCGTAGATTTGGAGCGGTATCTGTCCATGATCCGCCGCAAAACTGCAGCTCTATTGGCCGCTGCCGCAGAGCTGGGTGCTATCATTGCCACCGATGATCTGGGGCTAGTTGAGCACCACCGCAAGTTTGGCGAGAATCTGGGAATGGCCTTCCAGATTCAGGACGATATCTTGGGAATCTGGGGGGAAGAACAGCGCACAGGCAAATCTGCGGCCACGGACATCCGCGATCGCAAGAAAACGCTTCCGGTTGTCTATGCTCTCAGACAGGATGCCGAGCCTGATGCTGCATCCAGAATTGACGAGCACTATACACGAGTGGACGCCCTGAATCCAGAGGCCATCCAGGAAGTGATGGGCTTGCTAGAATCCGTAGGGGCAAAGGAGTACGCGGAGAAGATGGCGCGTCAATACTACCGGCAAGCCATTTCGCACCTCGACCGGGCAGGGCCAGCAAACGACAGGCAGATCCAGCTTCGAGAGTTGTCGGCCTCACTTCTCGGAAGAGAGAGCTAGCAGAGAAGACTACATTCCGTAGCCCGGGAAGCCAGCCCAGACAGGAGCGGCCTTTTTCCTACGCCAAATCGGGCAACAAACCCCCATCTTCTCCCCAGTGCCTGATAGTCTGCACCAGCAGCCACAATGTCCACACCACAAGGGCGAGAACATTGATTGCCGAATTAAGAATCCTCCACCCCGCCAGTTGAACGTCGGGTGCAGACAGACTCAACCAGTGGAAGAATTGCGGATCGTGCAAGGCATAATTCACAACACTGGTCACGCTCAAAACAAGATAGAGGCCAATCGCGCACCGTTGAGTGGCCATGGCTATGGCCAGCAGAGCGAGCACGGCGAAGCCATAGTTCTCGTGTATCTCGGTAGGAAGCACAAAGAAAGCAAAGGCAACATAGGCGGCTGACATCCAACTCCAGCTATCACCAGATGGCTTCCTAAGCAGTGTGGCTAGCGCCAGCCCGTAAGCAGCAGCGAGCAGCAGTAATCCGACCGCGCGGTAGCTCACCCCACCCAACGATAGGGCCGTGTCCTCGATACCTATCTTACCACCCATCACCAACCACCATAGATTGTGGGCATTCGCCGATAGAACCGCGTGGTGCCCCACTGTGCTACGCAGCTGGGCAACTGCCCCCGAGAGTGCGCCCGAGGCCGCCATAGGTACCATAACCGCCACCAGCCCGAGAAGTCCACCAGTTCCAGCCCGAACCAACCCGCTCCATCTTTGGCGCTGGAATGTACGCAGGAGAGCCAATGGGCCAAAGACGAGAGCCTGGGGCTTGGTCAATCCCGCGACTGCGAGCGCAAAGAATCCCCATCCGGCCCGAGCCACCTCCACCAGGGCAAGACTAAGCACAACTAGCAGCGTGTGTACCGCATCAGTCTGACCGTACAACCCGGAGTTGTAGAGCACCGCAGGATTGAACAGATAGGAAATCGAAATCAGCCACGCGCTTCGCTCTGTCGTGTTTGACCGAGCAAGGACAAAGACCAAAGAACCCGTTAGCAGGTCAGCGAGGACAGCCGGCATGCGTAGCAGAGTCCGATGCACGGGATCGGCCAGAAGAGCCGCATTGGCCGTCACTGCTCGCAAGGCAGGATCACCTGCGCTGACAGGGTAGAGGAAGTCCGGAGCAAACAGAGCCTGATAGACTCGTCCCACGGCTTGAAACACATAGAGCAAGACAGGCGGATAGTCCGCGATCCAGAGCCCGTCGACCACCACGTAAGCCGAGCCCAGGCCCCAATGGGTCAACTTGTACGACCAGACCACGTAATCCTGAACATCTGTGATGAATCCAGGCATTGCGGCCAACGGCATGCGAACCGCCAGAGCGAACAGCAACGCTAGGCCAAGCCACCGCAGCGTTCGGGGCTGGATAGGATAGAAGCGTCGTAGCACCCAGGCCCAGGCGAGGGCTAGCAGAATAACAAGACACTGCAGCCAGAACACGACTCGCACAATCCAGGCCGTTTCTACTCTTCGACAAGCCAGTCCCCAGCCTACGGCGAATAGCGCCAGCAACCCAACTGCCCAGGCGATCCTCCACGATCCGCTCCAGGCACGGACGATGCCAAGCAGCAGCGTCAGATCCAGAACAATGAGAAGCACAGTCCGGGGGGCCGGGATCACCAGTCCGGCCTGGGGCTCAAAAACGGCAGAGACCATCTGGAGGCCAAGGTTCCGAACATCAGGCGGCGCGCTGAAGGTATCCGTTTCCAGGCCCACGACCAGATCACCAGCAGGACCAACCTGATCCCGATTCACAGCAAGGGCCACCTGCTGGCCTGCCCCCCCAGGTAGGCTTTCGAAAGGAACCTGTCGTCCATTCAGTTGCACCAGGAAATGACCCGTCGGGGAATCAAGTCTCAGGTGAAGGAACCCTGCCTGGTTACCAATACCGCGAAAGAAGAGGGCTGCTTGCTCACCACTCCACCGGAATCGTCCATCTGGCCCATCCTCACGAAACGAAAAACCCTCCACGAGTGGATTGGCACCCGCAAGTCCAAGATCGATCTCCATGGGCAAGTGTGTCTGGTAGGCAACGAAAATGACGGCCAGTGTCAGGCACAGAAGACCAAGCCCTACCCACCTGTTGCTCATCACCGATGGTTCCCGTGACTCGTCCCCAGAAGAGACTGGACCAGCGCCATCGCCTCCTCGCGAGTACGAACCTGGTCATCGGCCTGAGCTTCCCGCACCGCCTCGAGCAGATCGCCAATTTGCGGTCCAGGAGAGAGGTTGAACTCGGACATCAGGTCATGACCATTGACGAGTATAGGTGGATTCACTCGCTCGGGCTGGTACTCCCAATAGTCCTCCAGCATTCGAACAGCCACCGACAACAACTGCAGCCATTCTCGTTCACCCGTGCCGGGGGCATAGGTTGCCCTGTGGTCGGCCAGGGAGTGCAGGATCACATCCACGCCGGCGTCGCCTGTAGCCCGGAAAAAGCGGTAAACAGCCCGGCGAGTAACCTCTGGCTGCTCAGCCAGAAGGAGGGGTCGCATGTGATTGCGGACCACTGTTTCGACCACACGCACTTCGTCCCCACTGAAGCACAGTCGGCGCAATGCGAGGGCTGCGATCCGAGCACTCCCCTTCTCATGTCCAAAGAACCGATTCCTACCCTCGCTATCACATTCAAAAGCATCGGGCTTGCCGACATCGTGCAGCAAGGCTGCCAACTTGAGTGCCACCCCACGCGACCGGCAATCAGTCAGCAGCTCAGATAGGTGCGCCCTGATGCGAGCGGCATAGCGATCAAGGCCAGACAGGGATGGGATGTCTACGTCTTGACTGTAATCCAACTCGGGATCAAGTCCCGCGAGGATGATTTCAAGAGCATGCAGCGTCTCTAGCGTATGTTCAAAGACATCAAGATGATGCGGTGCAGTCTGAGCCAATCCCTGAAGCGGCACCAACTCGGGCAGGACAAGAAAGAGCAAGCCCAGTTCTTGCAGGATCTCGAGAGAACGGCTGGCAGAGGGCAAGAAAAGGAGCTGTACCAACTCATCGCGGACACGCTCCCCTGAGACTTCGACCAAGCCCGCACCATCCCGTCGGATGGCTGCGATCGTCTCTACTGTCAGTTCGAAGTCCAGTTGAGCCGCCAGCCGCACTGCCCTCATGGCCCGGAGCGGATCGTTTCGGATGCTGTCAGGGGACACGGGCCGGATCAGTCCTCGGCTCAGGTCAGTGAGGCCGTCATGATGATCGATAATGGTCCCTGGAAAACGAACATCTATCGCCAAGGCATTGATGGTAAAATCTCGATCCGCCAGGTCAGCAGCCAGGTCAGGCCCCCGGAACTGTGCAACATCCACCACCAGGGGGGGCGCTTCCCGAGATTCGTGCAGGATCGCTCGCCCGGTGCGCCGCAGGTCATCCAGGGGATAAAAGCCTCCTCGAAACCGGTCTGCCAGCCTCCTGGACAGGCGTAGCCCATCACCAGCCACGACTACATCCAGGTCATGAACCTCTCGACCGAGCCAAGGATCCCGCACACACCCGCCTACCAGATATGCGTCGAGATCTTGCTGAGCCAGCCAGGCTACAACCTGCTCCTGTAGGTTCACCTGCATCGCCCTCCCCTTGGCTTTGCATCAGATTCTAACATGAGACTGCAAGACTGACAAGGGAGAGGCACAGCCCTCCCAAAACTGCAAAGTCAGGGCTCCGCTGGCCTAGCCCTGACTTTGGGGATGAATCTAAGTACGACAGTTGCAGGATGGGCTGCCTAGAGGGAAGGCTGCCCACAGCTTTCCTCGCGAAGGCGCTCCGCCCAATCAAAGCCGGCTGCAAGCGCCTTTAGGTTCATTTCCTCGGTGCCTGCTGGAACTCGATCCGTGATGGCCATCTCGAGGGCACTCCTTGAGACGATTCCCGTCAAGCCACTGACGAGCCCTAGGGCCACGGTACTGGCCGCAATTCGCCGGCCCGTCGCCCGCTCGGCAATCTCACTGATGGGAGCTGCAACGGCCCGATGACTGGGCAGTCGGCTCACATTGGATGCATCGACCACGATGCAGCCCTCCTCCTTCACCTGAGGAAAGAACCTGTCACAAGATTCCTGGCTCATGCACAGCAACAGGTCCGCCGCGATCACCTTGGGATAGTCGATCGCACCACGGGCAAGAATAACTTCAGAGCGGCTCGCCCCACCCCGAGCCTCAGGGCCGTAGCTCTGCGTCTGCACAGCATTCAG
>Ga0316577_10001010_pt1 | contig 12632 bp, 10 predicted proteins | sample S5NA_FD_203073 | JGI IMG/M metagenome (GOLD analysis project Ga0316577, IMG submission 203073) | Rhizosphere microbial communities from salt marsh grasses in Alabama, United States - S5-7_050615r2r1 | ecosystem: Host-associated > Plants > Roots > Rhizosphere | place: USA: Alabama | collected... | reverse complement strand
CCGTGCCATGGAGCACGGGATGCGCAAGGTGGACGTCTTCGTCAAGGGCCCGGGCTCCGGTCGCGAGACCGCGATCCGCTCCCTGACCGCGGCCGGCCTCGAGGTCGGCTCGATCCAGGACGTCACGCCCCAGCCGCACAACGGTGTCCGTCCGCCCAAGCGCCGCCGCGTCTGAGCGACCAGAGACTTCGCGAGAGTAGGTAGAGAGAACCATGGCCCGCTACACCGGACCGATCACCAAGAAGTCGCGTCGCCTCAAGACCGACCTCGTCGGTGGTGACAAGAACTTCGACCTCCGTCCGTTCCCGCCCGGCCAGCACGGCCGCCGCCGGATCCAGGAGAAGGAGTACCTGACCCAGCTGCAGGAGAAGCAGAAGGCCCGCTTCACCTACGGGGTCATGGAGAAGCAGTTCCGCCGCTACTACAAGGAGGCGGCCAACCGCCCGGGCAAGACCGGCGAGAACATCCTGACGATCCTCGAGTCCCGGCTCGACAACGTCATCTACCGGGCCGGCCTGGCCCGCACCCGTCGCCAGTCCCGTCAGCTCGTCAGCCACGGCCACTTCGAGGTCAACGGCGTGCGCGTCGACGTCCCGAGCTACCGGGTCGAGCCGTACGACATCATCACCGTGCGCAAGCAGTCCGCCGAGTCGTTCCCGATCCAGCTGGCGCGGGAGACCTACGGCGACCGCCCGACCCCGGCCTGGCTCCAGGTCGTCCCGGGCACGCTGCAGATCCTCATCCACCAGCTGCCGACGCGCGAGCAGATCGACACCCCGCTCACCGAGCAGCTGATCGTCGAGTACTACTCAAAGATCTAGTCGGGGCTTCCCACGCAGAGCGTGGGACCCAGCCACGACGCCTTCGGCAGGGAGCTCGCTGCGCTCGCGCTCGGTGATGTTCCGGAGAGTCCACGCCTCGCACGCTCGGCTGCCTCTCCGGGGTCGCTGACGCGAGCGGGAGGTCCCGGCCGGAGGCCTGGGCCCGGCCACGGACGTAGGTGGTCGGGACGGCCGGTCGGACCGGCACCCGTGCGCGTCATATAGCGGGCCGCACGAGAAAGAGGTTCACAGTGCTCATCGCACAGCGTCCCGTCCTCAGTGAGGACGTCGTCTCCGAGAACCGGAGCCGTTTCGTCATCGAGCCGCTCGAGCCGGGCTTCGGCTACACGCTCGGCAACTCCCTGCGCCGTACCCTGCTCTCGAGCATCCCGGGTGCCGCGGTCACGAGCATCCGCATCGACGGCGTGCTCCACGAGTTCTCGACGATCCCGGGCGTCAAGGAGGACGTCACCGAGATCATCCTCAACATCAAGAGCCTCGTCGTCTCCTCGGAGCACGACGAGCCCGTCGTCATGTACCTGCGCAAGCAGGGTGCCGGCGCGGTCACCGGCGCCGACATCGCGCCGCCGGCGGGTGTGGAGGTGCACAACCCGGACCTGCACATCGCGACGCTCAACGACAAGGGCACCGTCGAGATGGAGCTGACCGTCGAGCGCGGTCGCGGCTACGTCTCGGCGCAGCAGAACAAGTCCGGCGACCAGGAGATCGGCCGGGTCCCGGTCGACTCGATCTACAGCCCGGTGCTGTCGGTGACCTACAAGGTCGAGGCCACCCGTGTCGAGCAGCGCACCGACTTCGACCGCCTCGTCGTCGACGTCGAGACCAAGAACTCGATGGCGCCGCGGGATGCGCTCGCCTCGGCGGGCAAGACCCTCGTCGAGCTCTTCGGCCTGGCCCGTGAGCTCAACATCGAGGCCGAGGGCATCGACATGGGCCCCAGCCCCACCGACGCCGCGCTCGCCGCGGACCTGGCGCTCCCGATCGAGGACCTCGATCTCACGGTCCGGTCCTACAACTGCCTCAAGCGCGAGGGCATCCACTCGGTCGGCGAGCTCGTCGGCCGCAGCGAGGCCGACCTGCTCGACATCCGCAACTTCGGCGCGAAGTCGATCGACGAGGTCAAGGCCAAGCTGGCCGGGATGAACCTGGCCCTCAAGGACAGCCCGCCCGGGTTCGACCCCAGCCTGATCGCCGAGCGCTACGACGACTTCACCTTCGGCGAGGGCGAGGACGACTCGGCGTTCGCCGAGGACGAGCAGCTCTGACCGTCGCCTCCCGGCACGCTTACCAAGGAGAACAGCAATGCCCAGCCCCACCAAGGGTCCCCGGCTCGGAGGCGGTCCCGCGCACGAGCGGCTCATCCTCGCGAACCTCGCGACCTCGCTCTTCGAGCACGACCGCATCACGACCACCGAGGCAAAGGCGAAGCGGCTGCGCCCGCTGGCCGAGCGCCTGGTCACCTTCGCCAAGCGCGGTGACCTCGCCTCGCGCCGCCGCGTCATGACGGTCGTGCGCGACAAGGGCGTCGTGCACCGGCTCTTCGTCGAGATCGCCCCCGACATGGCCGAGCGCAACGGCGGCTACACCCGCATCACCAAGATCGGTCCGCGCAAGGGCGACAACGCCCCGATGGCGGTCATCGAGCTCGTCCGCGAGCCGGTCGCGAAGAAGGCCGCCGTCAAGGAGGCCGAGGGCGCCACCAAGCGGGCCGCCAAGGACGACGCCGCCGCACGGAAGGCCGCGCAGGCGGAGGCAGAGCAGGCCGCGGCGGAGACCAAGGCCGCGGAGGACGCTGCAGCCGAGGCGGAGGACGAGACCACCGAGGCCGCCGAGTCGACCGAGGTGGACGACACCGCGGCCGGGGCGAGCGAGGCCGAGGGCACCGACACGGACACCGACGCCGAGGCGTCTCCGGACGAGGAGTCCGAGGACAAGGCCTGAGTCCTGCCCGACGTCACGAGGGCCGCTTCCCGATCCGGGAGGCGGCCCTCGTCGTTCGTCCGGGGTGGTGACGGGGACCTGACGTCCGCCGGCAGGTGGGCGTCCCGGCGTCCGGACCGCGGATACGGTGGGCCGATGCGACGCGTGCGTGGGCTCCTGGCGGCGGGTGCCGCGGCGGTGGCGCTGGTCGGCACCGGGGGTTGCGGCGCCGACGACTCCGGGCCGCCCGGCTCGGTGTCCCCCGCAACGTCGACCTCGGATCGGGGAGCGGACGCGCGACAGGACTACCCGGACGTGGAGGCCGTCGAGGCCACCCTGGCCGAGGACGGCAGCCTCACCCTCGCCGTCACGCTCTCCTCGCCGTACGACACCCCGGAGCGTTACGCGGACGGCTGGCGGGTCCTCACGCCCGACGGCACCGAGGTCGCCACGCACACCCTCGGGCACGACCACGCGAACGAGCAGCCCTTCACCCGCACCCAGAGCGGCGTCGAGGTGCCCGATGGCGTCACCGAGCTCGTCGTCGAGGGGCGCGACCTGGCCAACGGGTACGGCGGGGAGACGGTGACCGTTCAGGTCCCCTCGTCCTGAGCGCCGGCGCCGCTGTCACACGTCTCGACAGAGTCACTCCAAAGGTGCGGCGGCGTGCATCCGAACGGCGTCCCCCGAGCGACGAACGGCCAACGGGTGAACAAGCCACCCGACACCCTGGGCTACGCAGGCGTCGAGAACGTCGGGCTGCTCGGTCCGGGCCTCCGCGCGGTCCGACGAGCTCACTGGAGGTGGTGCGAACCGACCCGGATGGCGATGTTCTTCGTGGCGACGTAGTTGCGCAGCGCCTCCTGTCCCTTCTCGCGGCCGAAGCCGGAGCGCTTGACACCGCCGAACGGGGTCTCGACGCCACCGGCATACCACTCGTTGACGAACACCTGTCCGGCCTCGAGGCGGTCTGCGGTCCAGAGCGCCCGGTCCAGGTCACGGGTGAACACCCCGGCCACCAGGCCGTAGTCGGTGGCGTTGGCGACGGCGACGGCCTCCTCGGGCGAGCTCGCCCGCAGCACGGAGAGCACCGGGCCGAAGACCTCCTCGCGGGCCACCTCGGACTGCGGGTCGACGTCGACGAGGACGGTCGGCGCCATGAACCAGCCGGGGCGGTCGAGGGCAGCCCCGCCGGTCGCCGCCGAGGCTCCCGCGGCGACCGCCCGCTCGGTGAGGCCCCGGACCCGCTCGAGCTGGCCCGCCGAGACCACGGGTGTCAGCTCGGCGTCGTCGATCCCCGCGCCGACCCGGAGCCGGGCCCCCGCTGCGGCGACCCGCTCGACGACCTCGTCGTGCACTCCCGGGGTCACGATGAGCCGCGACATCGCGGAGCACACCTGTCCGGCGTTCATGAAGATGCCCCACCGGGTGGAGTCGACCAGCGCGTCGATGTCGGCGTCGTCGAACACCACGGCGGCCGACTTGCCCCCGAGCTCCATGACCGTCGGTACCGCGCGGTCCGCCACGGCATGGAGGATGGACCGGCCCGTGGCGACCGACCCCGTGAAGACGACGTGGTCGACCCCGGGGTGGTTCACCAGTGCCGCTCCCGCGCGGGGTCCGTCGCCGGTCACGAGGTTGAACGCCCCGGGAGGCAGCCCCGCGGCCTCGACGGCCTCGGCGACGACGAGCGCGCCCAGCGGGTCGAGCTCGGGGGCCTTGACGACGACGGCGTTGCCCGCAGCCAGTGCCGGTGCCACGCCCCGGCCGACCATCTCGGCCGGGTAGTTCCAGGGGATGATGTGCGCCGACACGCCGTGGGGAACGGGAACCGTGTAGTCGACGTAGCCGTCGCCGAGCGGGATGGAGGTGCCCTCGAGCTTGTCGGCCAGGGAGCCGTAGTACTCGAAGTAGCGGATCGTGCCGTCCACCTCGGTGTACGCCTCCGACAGCGCCTTGCCGGAGTCGCGGGACAGCACGTGTGCGGCACGGTCGCGCCTCGCCGCGAGCTCGCGGCCGATGCCCATGACCCAGCGCAGCCGCTCCACCGGCCGCACCGAGACCAGGGAACGTGCGTCCACGCACTCCCGCGCTGCGGCCACCGCGTCGTCGACGTCGCGCTCGGACGCCAGGGCGACCTCGGTCAGCGGTTCGGCCGTCGCCGGGTCGAAGAGGGTCCGACGCCGGCCGTCCGCGGCGTCGACCCACCGGCCGCGGACGAAGCCCCGCCAGTAGCCGTCGATCTCGGACACGTGGTCTCCTCCTGTCACATTCTCAGGCGCTCGTTCGTCGGATCGTAGGCGGGCTCCGCCAGCACCCGGGCAGGTCGGCGTTCGCCGACGACCTCCACCTCGAGCAGTGTGCCGGGCCGGGCGCGCTCCGGGTCCAACCATGCGAAGGCGTACCCGGACCCGGTGGTGTAGCCGTAGCCGCCGCTCGTCACGAGCCCGACGGCGCGGTCGCCGTCGTACACGGCCTCGCCTCCGTGGCAGTCGGCCTCCGTGGCATCGACGGCGAGGTAGGCACTGGCCCACCGGCGGGGCCGGGCGTCCCTCTCGAGCAGGGCTGCGCGTCCCACGAAGTCGCCCTTGTCGCGCTTGACGAAGAGCCCGACCCCGGCCTCGACCGGGTCGACGTCGTGCGTCATGTCCCTCGACGTGCGGTAGGCCTTCTCCATCCGCAGGCTGTTGAGCGCGTGGTTGCCGACGTCGGCGACGCCGAGGTCGGCGCCCGCGGCCACGAGACCGTCGTAGACGCCGAGCATGGCCTCGGCGGGCAGGTGCAGCTCCCACCCGAGCTCGCCGGTGAACCCGACGCGCAGTGCGCGGGCAGGCACGCCGCAGACCTCGACGTCCGCGACCGACAGCCAGGGAAACGCGTCGTTGTCCAGTGGCGCGTCCGTGCACCGGCCCAGCAGCTCGCGCGATCTGGGCCCGGTGACGACGAGCACGCCCACCTCGCGGGACACGACCTCGAACCGCACGTCGGCGAGGCCGGGCAGGTGCCGGTGCAGGTGCTCGACGTCCTTGCCCTCTCCCAGCGCCGCCGACACCAGGTAGAAGTGGTCGTCGGCCAGGCGGGTGACGGTCATCTCGCCCTCGAGGCGCCCGGTGGGTGTCAGGAGGTACGTCAGGGTGATCCGACCCACCCGGGGCAGACGGTTGGTGGTCAGGTGGTCGAGGGCGTCCGCGGCGTCGGCGCCGCGCAGCTCGATCTTGGTGAAGGCGGACAGCTCGAGCAGTCCGACCCGCTCGCGGACGGCGCGGCACTCCTCCCGGACCGGTTCGAACCACTCGACCCGCCGGAAGCCGACGTGGTCCTCCCGGGGGAGCCCCGCGGCACCCGGGAACCACTTCGGCCGCTCCCACCCGTAGACCTGGGTGAAGACGGCGCCACGTTCGGCGAGCCGGTCGTGCAGCGGCGACGGGTACAGGGGACGCAACGCCGGGCGCTCGAGGCCGGGGAGGGGCGTCCGGTGGCGGTACTCGTAGTCCTCGAGCCCCTTGAGGCGTCCGTACTCGGGGCGGTCCTCGGGGATGAACCCGAAGCGCCGGGGGTCGTAGCCCCGCACCGACAGCGCGGTCTCGCCGTGGGCCATCCACCGGGCCAGCTCGCGTCCCAGGCCGGGTCCGTCGGCGATGCCGACCTGCGCACCGCAGGCCATCCACACTCCGGGGACACCGGTCGGCCCGAGCATCGCCTCGCCGTCCGGTGTGTGGGTGATCGCGCCGCGGACCACGCGGCGGATGCCGATCGACTCCAGGACCGGCATCCGTTCGAACGCGCGGGCGAGCCAGGGCCCGATCCGGTCCAGGTCCGCGCGGAAGAGCGGATGCTCGAGCTCCCAGCCGGGGCCGTCGGGCCACGCGGCCTCCGCGCCGGTCTGCTCGTAGATGCCGATGAGTGCGGCGTGCTGCTCCTGTCGGACGTAGCCGGAGACGTAGTCGTCGCGGATGATCGGCAGCTCGCGGTCCAGCGCAGCGATCTCGGGCACCTCGTCGGTGACGAGGTAGGTGTGCAGCGCGTTGGCCATGGGCACCCGGAGGCCGACCATGGCGGCGACGCGGTCGGCGTAGCACCCGGCCGCGTTGACCACGTGGGCACACGTCACCGTCCCTGCGTCCGTACGGACGTCGAGATCGCCGTCCGGGCGCCGGTCGATCCCCACCACCCGGGTGCGTCGTCGCACCGAGGCGCCCAGCGCCCGGGCTCCGGCGAGCAACGCGGCGGTCGCGCCCGAGGGGTCCACGTGACCGTCGTCGGGGGTCCACACGGCCCCGAGGACCCGGCTCACGTCGTAGAGGGGCTGCCGGGCGGCGATGTCGCCGGGTGTCGCCCAGCTCATCGCGTTGCCGGCGTACTCGGCCACCCCGAGCTGGCCCCGGAGCCAGTCCACCTCCACGGGCGTGTAGGCGACCCGGAAGCTGCCCGTCCGGTGCCAGGACGTCGCGACCCCGGTCTCGTCCTCGAGGTGGGCGTACAGCTCGGTGCCGTAGCGGCGCATCGCCGCGAGCGTGTACCCAGAGACCGAGTGGGTGATCTGTCCAGCGGCGTGCCAGGTGGACCCGGAGGTCGGTTCCGCCTTCTCGAGCAGCAGGGTGTCGGTCCAGCCCTCGTGGGCGAGGTGGTACAGCACGCTCGCGCCCATGATCCCGCCGCCGATCACGACCACGCGGGCCCGGTCCGGAACGCTCATCTGGGCTCCTCGGTCGCACCGTGATGTCACATCTGTACTATTTCGATCTCCCGTGGGATATTCGTACCATGCCGAGCGCCCCGTCGACCACCTCGGCGATCCTCGACGCGATGGCGGAGGCGTACGACGACCTCACGCCGCAGCTCCAGGTCGCTGCTGCGCACCTGCTGGACAACTCCGCCGACATCGCCGTCTCCTCGATGCGGCAGGTTGCCGACGACGCCGGCGTCCGCCCCAACACGCTGGTGCGGCTGGCCCGCGCCCTCGGCTTCGACGGCTACGACGACCTGCGCCGGCGCTTCAGGGACGAGCTCACCCGCACCGGGAGCTCGTTCCCCTCCAAGGCCCGATGGCTGCAGTCGCTGGCAGCGAGCGGGAAGTACGGAGCGCTGCTCTCCCAGATGGCCGGAGCGTCGATGGCCACCGTCGAGCAGCTGTTCGTCGATGTCGACGCCGCCGAGCTCAAGGCCGTCGCCGACACCATCCTGGAGGCGCGCCGGACCTCGGTCCTGGGCGTGGGAGCAGCCGGACCGCTCGCGACGAACTTCTGCTACGTCGGTGGGATGGTCGCGCCGAACCTGGTCGCGATCCCCACCAACGGCGGCCTGCCGATCGACGACGTCGCGCGCATGGCCCCCGGGGACGTGCTGGTCGCCATGACGTTCTCGCCGTACCGCGTGGAGATCGTCGAGGCGACCCGGATGGCCGCCGACCTCGGCGTGCGGGTCGTCGCCGTGACCGACAGCCGCTCGTCGCCGATCGCCCGGATGGCCGACTACGCGTTCGTCGTGCCGACCGAGACGCCGCAGTACTTCTCCAGCGTGATCGGCGCCGTCGCGCTGCTGGAGACGCTGCTGGCGTTCATGGCGGCCGAGACCCCCGCCGACGCCGCCACCGCGATCGAGGAGTTCCACGAGCGACGCCGGGCCGCCGGCGTCTACGAATGAGGACACGAGGAGACACCGATGCACCTCGCCCACCCCGGCCTGAAGGACCCGGAGTACTACGTGCCGGGGCTGCCCCGCGACTGGGTGGCGCACCGATACGGCATCGACCCGGCCCAGGTCGCGAAGCTCGGCTCGGCGGAGAACCCGCTCGGACCGTCCCCACGGGCCGTGGGGGCCGTCCACGAGGCGGCCGGCCGGCTGCACCTGTACCCGTCGTGGACCGGCGAGCCGCTGCGCGAGGCGCTGGCGACGACCTATGGCGGGACCCCGGAGCGCTACATCCTCGGTGCCGGCGAGACCGAGGTGATCGCCTGCATCATCCGGGCCTTCGCCGAGCCCGGGGGCAAGGTGCAGATGCCGCGGCCCTGCTTCCCGATCTACCACCTGTTCGCCGAGGCCGAGGGCCGCCGTCCCGTGATGGTCGACACCGACGACATGGCGCTCGACGTCGACGCGTACATCGCCGCCGTCGACGTCGACACCCGCATCGTCTTCGTCACCAACCCGCACTCGCCGTCCGGGACCTGGCTGGGTGAGTCCGACGTCCGCCGCGTCGTCGAGGCCGCGCCGCACGCGCTCGTCGTGCTCGACGAGGCGTACGTGCACTACTCCCGGACTCCCGGCTACCTCCACCTCGCCCACGAGTACCCGAACCTCATCGTGCTGCGCACGTTCTCCAAGGCGTTCGGCCTCGCGGGTCTGCGCATCGGCTTCGGTGTCGGCGACCGAGCCATCATCGACCCCCTGCTCGCCGTCAAGCCCACGTGGAACATGGGGCAGCTCCAGATCGCCGGCGGGGTGGCGGCGCTGGACGACACCGAGCACGTCGAGCGGACGGCGGCGCTGATCTCGGAGCAGCGTGCGCGGGTGGCGGAACGGATCGCCGGGCTGGACCGGTTCCGCATGGTGCCCGGCTCGCGGGCCAACTTCTTCCTCGTCGAGATCCTCGACCCCTCGACCGACTCCACGGCCGTGTTCGAGGGGCTGCTGGAGCGGGGGGTGATCGTCAAGGACGGGTCCGTGTCGTTCCGTGGCCTCGGGCACCGGTACCTGCGGGTCGACGTCAACCTCCAGGAGCACATGGACCGTCTCGTCGACGCCCTGGACGACCTGCCATGAGCACCACCCCGCAGCCATGGCGGCCGCCGGCGGCCGAGACGTCCGGGGGTGCGGCGCCGCGGGCGCTGCCCGGACGCGTCTACACCGATCCCGGGGAGCTCGAGCGCGAGCTGGACGCGGTGTTCCCCCGGACCTGGCACCTCGTCGGCCACGTCGGCCAGATTCCCGACGACGGCGACTACCTGACCGCGACCGTGGGCGACCAGGGCGTCGTGGTGCTGCGCCACGCCGGGGAGGTCCGCGCCATGTACAACGTCTGCCAGCACCGTGGTCACGAGCTGCTGACGTCGGAGTCGGGGCACGTGAGCACCATCATGTGCCCGTACCACGCCTGGACGTACGACCTCACCGGGCGGCTGCTCCGTGCACGCCGCGCCGACGTCGGCCCGCTGTGCGTCCCCCCGGTCCGGCTGGAGTCGATGGGCGGGTTCCTGTTCGTCAACCTCGACCCGGACGCGCCGACGCTGGAGGACTACGTCCCGGGTGTGGCCGCCGAGCTCGCCGCGTTGGAGCCGAGGTCGGAGGGCCGGGTCCTCAGTTGGACCAACACCGCCGTCGTCGAGGCCAACTGGAAGCTCGTCGTCGAGAACTACAACGAGTGCTACCACTGCCCCAACGTGCACACGTCGTTCACCACCGGCGTCGTCGCCCGGGACAGCTACCGGATCGCCAGCAGCGGCAACTGCGTTCGGCACACGGCCCGGGCGACGGCCCGTACGGCCTACCGACGGGACACCGACGACGACGTGTACGGGTCCTTCTTCGTGTGGCCGCTGTCGTCGATCCAGTGCTACCCCGGTCGGGTGCTCAACACCTTCCGCTGGGTGCCGCTCGCCGTCGACCGGACGCTCCTGATCCGTCAGTGGTGGTTCGAGGAGCCGGAGGTCACGCCCGCCCAACGGGAGATCATCGACCTCGACTGGGAGACGACCGTCGCCGAGGACCTGAAGCTGCTCGCGTCGGTGCAGCGAGGCATGCGCAGCCGCGGCTACCGTCCCGGACCGCTGGTCATCGACCCGTCCGGCGTGGCCGACACCAACAGCGAGAACCCGGTCCTGCACCTGCAGCACCTCGTGGCCGCGACGCAGTCCGACGCCCCGCTGCCGTGACCATGCCGTCTCGCGACCCGCTGGTTGCCGCCGCGGCCGAGACGCCGTCACTGACGCTGACGGACACCGAGCCGACCCTCGACCTCGTCGGCCTTCGCCGCGACCGGCTCCGAAGGGTCCGGCAGGCGCTCGCCGACGCGCAGGTCGACGCCGGGTTGCTCTTCGACCCGATCCAGATGCGCTACGCGACAGGGTTCAGGGCGTACGCCACCTTCCAGATGCACATCCCCTCCAACTACCTGCTCGTCGTGGTCGACGGCCCGGTCGTGATGTTCGCCGTCGACCAGGTGGCCCCGCTGGCAGCGGCGCTCGAGACCATCGACGACGTGCGTGTGCCGGTCCCGGTCACGCCGTTCGGCGCGGGTGCCCGGATCGGCGCGAACACCGATCGCCTCGCACGGATGGTGAGCGACACCCTCGGTCCCGGCCGGCGGCGCCTCGCGGCGGGCCGTTGCCACGTCGCCCTCCCGGGCGCGCTCGAGCGGTGCGGAGTGACGGTGGTCGACGCCGACCTGCCGCTCGAGCGCGCCCGGAGCGTCAAGCTCCCCGACGAGGTGCGCGCGATGAACGTGGCGATCGCTGTCGCCGAGACCGCGCTGCACCGGGTGCGCGCGGCGGTGGAGCCGGGCGTCACCGAGCACGAGCTGACGGCCATCCTGCACCGCGTCAACGTGGAGCACGGGGGGGACTGGATCGAGACGCGGCTGCTGTCCTCGGGAGACCGGATCAACCCGTGGGAGCGCGAGTCCAGCGGCCGGCGGCTCCGCCCGGGCGACCTCGTCGCCGTCGACACCGACATGGTCGGCCCGCTCGGCTACTGCGCGGACATCTCCCGGACCTTCCACTGCGGCCCCGGCCGGCCGACCGACGTCCAGCGCTCGCTGTACTCGACGGCCGTCGAGGAGGTGACCCACAACGCGGGCCTGCTCGAGCCGGGCCTCCCGTTCGCCGAGCTGACCACCCGGCTGTGGGCGCGGCCCGACCGACTTCGCGACCGTCGGTACGACATCGCCGTCCACGGCATCGGGATGTCCGACGAGTGGCCGTGCATCTTCCAGTCGGAGGATGCGCACGCCTCGTACGACGGCGTCGTCGAGCCGGGGATGGTGCTCGCGGTGGAGAGCTACGTCGGGGAGAACGACGCCGCCGACGGCGTCAAGCTCGAGGAGATGATCCTGGTCACCGAGCACGGCACGCGGCAGCTGACCCGGTTCCCCTACGAGGAGGAGCTGCTCGGATGACCTCCGGCGACGGGCGGCGCGGCGCCCAGCTGGCCGACTTCCTCAGCGACCACCGCTCCTGGCTGACCGAACGGCATCGTGACCTCGCGACCGCCTTCCTGTCGGACACGCTCGGCTGCATCGTCCACGGTTCGGGCCAGCCGTGGGCTCGCGCCGCCGCTCGTCACGCGCTGCGTTCCGGTGGCGGCGGGCCGTGCCTCGTCGTCGGGGCCGGCGGCTCGGCGTCGGCCGCCATGGCGGCCTTCGCCAACGGCGTCTCGGCACATGCCTTCGAGCTCGACGACGTGCACGAGGAGGCCATCTCCCACCCCGGCGCCGTCGTCGTGCCCGCGGCCCTCGCCACCGCGCAGGAGCTCGGGGCGAGCGGGCGTGACCTGCTCGACGCGGTCGTCGTCGGGTACGAGGCGATGGGTCGGGTCGGCATCGCCGTCGGGCCGGCCGCCCACATGCGCGCCGGGTTCCATCCCACGGGTCAGTCCGGGGTGTTCGGCGCGGCCGCCGCCGTGGCGACCCTGCTGCGGCTCGACGGGCCGGGCCTGCTCGACGCGTTCGGACTGGCGGCCTCCTTCGCCTCCGGGACCACGGAGTTCAGCCAGAGCGGCGGGATGAGCAAGCGCCTCCATGCCGGCCGGGCGGCCGAGGGCGGTCTGACGGCCGCACGGCTCGCCGCCGACGGCGTGGAGGGTCCGACCGGCGGGCTCGACGGACGCTACGGCTTCTGCCGCATCACGACCACGGCCCCTGCCGTCGAGCTGCTC
>Ga0316577_10001009_pt1 | contig 12633 bp, 11 predicted proteins | sample S5NA_FD_203073 | JGI IMG/M metagenome (GOLD analysis project Ga0316577, IMG submission 203073) | Rhizosphere microbial communities from salt marsh grasses in Alabama, United States - S5-7_050615r2r1 | ecosystem: Host-associated > Plants > Roots > Rhizosphere | place: USA: Alabama | collected... | reverse complement strand
CGCTCGCGCGAATTTGTCAGGGCCCGTCCCGGCCGAGGCAGTCGGCCCCGGGGCCGGCGGCGAGGCCCGCGATCAGCCCGACGTGGTCGGTGAGCTCTCGCTCACGATCGATCTCCGCGGAGTCGGGCACGAGCCGAGGATCGAGACCGAGCGCCCGGCCGATGTGGGTGAGGCAGAGGCCGGTCGCCGGGTCCGCGAGGCTCGCCAGCACGTAGTCGAAGCGGGCGACGAGGTTCCCCACCGGGAAGGTGAGGCCGGGCTCTCCGGGCCGGTAGTCGCGCCACACGTCGACCAGGCCCCGCGGGAAGACGGCGCCCAGGTCGTCCATCATCCGGGACCGCTCGTCGCCGAGGATCCGCGTTCGGCCGAGGTATCCCCCGGTGAGGTCGGCGCTTCCGTCCACGTTGAGGTCGCCGAGGAGGATCACGTTCTCTCGCGCGAGCCGCTCGGCGCCCACCGTCCTGCGGACGAACTCCGCGAGCGCTTGCCGCTGGCGCGATCGGATCTCCGCCGTCTCCCGCTCCTGGTCGGGGGTGTCGCTGCCGTAGGGGGCCTGCATGTGCGTGAAGAACAGGTGGAGCGGCCGTCCCGCCACCCGGACGCGCACGTAACCCGCGCCCTTCGCGACGCGACAGTCGGCCCTCGCGCACTCCTCGTACTCGTGGAACCGGACGGGCGCGTCCGACGTCCGGCGGCCCGCCACGCGCGCTTCGAGGGCAGAGGAGACTCCCGGTACGGAGTCGGGGACCTCCTCGAACGGGAGACGGCTGAGCAGCATCAGCCCGGCGTCCGAGCGAAACAGGCGCCCGCTCCCGAGGCGGTCCACGCTCCAGGGATACGCGGGCCCGAGGATCGCCAGGAGGTCAGCCCGGGCGGCCTCGCTGAAGACCTCCTGCAGAGCGACCACGTCGAGGTCCGCCGACAGGATGCGCCCGGCGAGCGTCTCGGCCCGGGCCTCCGTGCCCGTGAACGGGATGAGCTTCGCGTTGAGCGTCCCGATCCGGATCCCGGTGACGGGGGGCGGGGGGACGACCGCGGGCGGCGGCGGGCCGCAGGCCGCGAGGAGGACGGCGCCGAGAGCGCCTGCCGCCGGCCTCCGGCGCGCGGCCGCGGCCGCGCGACCCCGGCCCCGCGGCCGCCGCCGTCCGGCTCGCATTCGCTCGGTTCCGGTCACCTTCGACTCCGCGCGCGGGGACCCCGGGCGCCGGGCGACCGGGGTCGCGGCGGCGCGATCGCGGGGAACTTAGGACGGGGCCGGTCGTAGCGGGATGCGCGACAGGCGGTCACCGTCGACGGAGGAGTGCCATGCGCAAGCGGGCGTCGTGGATCATCGGATGCCTGGCGGTCGCGATCGCGACGCCGGCCGCCGCCCAGGACGGGCGGCCCGGGGCCGACGCGGAACGGCTCCCCTCGGTCGAGCTTCCCCCCGAGCTCGACCGGGTGCTCAGGGACTACGAGCGGGCCTGGAGCGGCTCCGACCCCGCCGCGCTCTCGGAGCTGTTCACGCGGGACGGGTTCGCGCTCCCGCTCGGCCGTGCCCCGGCGCGCGGAGCCGACGCGATCCGCGCGGCCTACGAGAACGCCGGCGGGCCGCTCCGTCTGCGGGCGCTCGCCTGGGAGGCGGGCGATTCGGTGGCCTGGATCGTGGGGGCGTACGGGTACCGCCCGGACGGAGTCGACGCGGGGAAGTTCGTGCTGGCCCTGAGCCGGAGCCCGGGCGGTCCGTGGAGGATCGCCGCCGACATCGACAGTCCGATCCGACGGAGCCAGCCGTGACGAGCGCCCTTCTCCTCCCCCTCGTCTTCCTGGCCGGTCTCGCGTCGTCCGGGCGGACGGACTCGTCCAGCGGGCGCGTTGCGGAATTCGCCAGCGCGGGCGCGTCCGCGGACTCGATCCGGATCTCGGGACGGCTGGCGGGGGCGGACGGGAGACCCGTGGCGGTCTCCCACGCCCACCTCCAGACGTGGGACGGGGACTCGATCATCGCCTCGGCCCGGGTCGCGCCGGACGGGTCCTGGGCCCTCTCGACCGACGCGCGCGGCGCCTTCGTGCTGTGGCTGAGCGCGGTCGGCCACGCGGGCGCGCGGGTGGGCCTCCTGCTGCTCGACGGGGCGACGATGCTGCGCGTCGACGCCCGCCTCGCGCCCCACGACTGGCGGCCGAACCCGGGACGCGTGGTGGCGATCGTCGGCGGGAAGGGGGAGGAGGAGTCCGTGCCGATGGAGCGCGACGCGTCGGGCGCGTGGACGGCACGCCTGCCGGCGCGCGGGGACACGGTCGCCTTCCGCGCGGTCGGGCTCGCGTGGTCCGGGGCGGTGGCGGGCACCGACGCCGAGCGGTACGCGTACGACGGCGCGGGCGGCTACCGGGCGGTCCTTCGCGCCGGTCGGGACGGCGCCCGGGCCGTCGTGGACCCGGGCCGCTTCCCCGGCGGCACCGCGGCCGCGTTCGTGCGCGTGGAGCCGGAGGACGGCGACGCCGGGAGATTCGGAGCGTTCAGCCGCGATCTCTTCGGCCACGTCGACGCCTATTTCGACCGGCGGACGCGCGCCGAGGCGGCGGGCGCGACGCTGGCGGAGATGCGCCGGATCTACGAGGAGTACGATCCGGCGCCGGCCGCGGCGACACTCGCCACGCATCTCGATCGGACGGAGAGCGCCGGCCTCCGCGCGTGGATGACGACCGCGTACCTGGCCGCGCCCATCAAGACGGATTCCGCCGCGGCCCGGGCGGCGCTCGCCTCGATCCCGCCGACCTCGGAGGCCTGGTCGATAGACCCGCGGGCCCTGCCGGAGGCGCTTGGACCCTCCGGCCATCCCGACGCCGCGCGGTCCTACGCGCGCGCGGTGGCGGATGGACACCCCGATCCCGCGGTCCGGGCCGTCGCTCTCGGGGCGTTGCTCGACGACGCGCTCGCCCGGGACGACGCCGAGACGCTCGCCGCGCTCTACGACCGCCTCCTGGCGGAGCACCCGGACTCGAAGCCGGCGACGCGGGCCCGCGAGCTGTACGCCCCGGACCGGCGCATCCAGCCGGGCCGCCCGGTTCCGGACTTCGCGGTTCCGTCGATGGACGATCCCGCCGTCACGGTCACGCGGAAGAGCCTGCACGGTCGGACGTACCTCATGGACTTCTGGGCCACGTGGTGCGGGCCCTGCATCACGGAGATGCCCTACCTGCACGCGGCGCGTACGCGGTTCGGGCCGCTCGGCTTCGAGATCCTCAGTCTCTCGTTCGACCTCGCGCCCGAGGACGTGACTCGCTTCCGGGCCGAGGGGGAGTGGACCATGCCGTGGCTCCACGCGTTCGTCGTGGACGGGATGGACTCGACCCTGGCGGACGACTTCGACATCGTGAGCATCCCGCGGGCGATCCTGGTGGGTCCGGAGGGTCGGATTCTCGCGACGAACGAGGACCTTCGCGGGGAGCGGCTGGCCGAGACCCTGTCGCGGGTCCTGGAGAACGGGGGAGAGCGATGAGACGAGGGGGTGCCGGTCGGATCGCGCGCTCAGCGGGCGCGGCGCTCGCGGCGACGATCGTGGCGCTGGCTGCGTCTCCCGCCGCGCCGGCCCAGGGCGTCCGGGGCGGCGCCGACTCGGTGAGGGTCCGCGTCGCGGGCGTCAAGACCGTGGAGGCGGCCCGCGACGGCGCCGGCGCTCTGCTCGAGATCCGGGTGGCCCTCGACCACGCCCGGGGCTTTCACTCGTGGCCGGATGAGCCTGTCGTGCCGCCGGAACTGGCCGGCCTGAACCCCATCGCCACCTCGATCGAGCCCGTCGGCCTGCCCGCGGGCGTCGTCGTGGAGTCGATCGAATGGCCGGACCCGGTCGTCGTCACCGTCCGCTACTCCGGACCTCCGCTCGAGCTCCTCTCCTTCATGGACACGACAGTGGCGCGGGTCCTCGTCCGACTCCCGCCCGGCGGCATCTCTGCCGGCGGCGTTCCCCCCGATGCGACGGCCACGCTTCGGGTCACCCTCCAGTCGTGCGACGAGGAGTACTGCTATCCGCCCAGGCGGCTCTCCCTCGAGACGCCGCTCGTGCCCGGCGACGACGACTGAGTCGGGTCGAGGCCCGTAGGAGCGAAGATGCGCTCGGACGCCGGTACTGTGGAGGGTTATCTGGCATCGCTGCCGGAGGATCGGCGCGCGGCGATCGCGGCGGTGCGGGAGGTGATTCTCGCGAACCTTCCGGACGGCTACGTGGAGACCATGAACTGGGGCATGATCTCGTACGAGGTGCCGCTTTCCACCTGTCCCGACACGTACAACGGGAAGCCGCTGATGTACGCGGCGCTCGCCTCGCAGAAACGCCACATGGCGGTCTACCTCACCGGCATCTACCTGGATGAGGCGGAGAGGGAGGCGTTCGAGCAGGCGTACCGGGCGACGGGAAAGCGGTTCGACGTCGGAAAGTCCTGCGTCCGCTTCCGCTCGCTGGAGGACCTTCCGCTCGACCTGGTCGGCGACGCGATCTCGCGCTTCGCGGCGGACGACTTCGTGGCGCGGGTGACGGCGGCGACCTCGGTCCGCGAGGCCCGCCGCGCTCGCGAGCGCTGACCCCGACGTCCCGACGACCGGAAGAGAGGCGCCCCTGTTCCTGCTCGAAGAGCCCTACGTCTCCGACTTCCTGGCCCACGCCGCCGCCGTCTCGGGCGCCCCGATCCTCCGGACCCGGACGGCGGAGCGCCTGTTCCGGAACGGAGAGGCGAACCTCGTGGGCGACGTGGAGTTCGCGCGGCTCGCGACGGCCGGCCGCGCCGCCTCGGGCCCGGGATCACGTCTCTACGCGAACTCCGAGAACGGGATCGGCTGGATCGCGCGGCACCTGGCGCACACGGACCTTCCGTCCGCGATCGGGCTTCTGAAGGACAAGATCCGATTCCGGGAGCTTCTCCGGGACCTCGACCCGGAGCTCTTCGTCGCGGGGGGGACGGTGGACGAGCTGGCGCGGCTCGACCCGTCGGCGATCCCGTTCCCCGTCGTCCTGAAGCCGGCCGTCGGCTTCTTCAGCTCCGGGGTGCGCGTGGTCGGGTCGGAGCGGGACTGGCCCGGGGCGTTGCGCGGCGCGAGCGCGGACGCCGACCGCTACCGGGGAATGTACCCCGAGGCCGTGCTCGACTTCGCCCGGTTCGTGGTCGAGGGCCGCATCGAGGGAACCGAGGTCGCGGTCGACGCCTGGTTCGACGAGCGGGGAGACCCGGTGATCGTCGACGTGCTCGAGCACGCCTTCGCCGACGAGGACGACGTCACGGACCGCGTCTACCTGACCTCGGCCGAGATCGTGGCACGGTGGCGGGAGCCGCTCGCGGGCTTCCTCCGGGAGGTGGGGCGCCGGGCCGGCCTGCGCGACTTCCCGGTGCACGCCGAGGTGCGCGTGGATGCCGGCGGTCGCATTCGCCCGATCGAGGTGAACCCGATGCGGTTCGCGGGTCTCTGCGCGACCGACATCGCACACTTCGCCTTCGGCATCGACCCCTACGCCTCGTTCCTGCTCGGCCAGCGGCCCGACTGGGAGGCGATCGCCCGGCGCGAGTCCTCGGTGTGGGCGCTCGTGGTCGCGGAGGTTCCGCCCGACGTGGACCGCGCGCGCGTGGCCGGCGTCGACTGGGACGGCCTCGCGGCCCTCGTCCCCCGCACGCGCGCTCTCCGTCGGATGGACTGGCGCCGCTATCCGGCGTTCGCGTTCCTGTTCGCCGAAGCTCCGGATCGCGACCCGGCCGCGTTCGACGCCGTTCTCCGGGCCGATCTCAAGCCCCTGCTGCGGATGCGCTGACCGGAAGACGGCGGATCCCGTAGCCCGTACGCCGCCAGGCGGCCGCGATCAGGAGCGAGAAGACGGGACCTCCGTAGCAGAACGCCGCCCACGGCGCGTAGGCGAGCGTCGGGACGCCGAGCGTGCCCGCCATGAACACGGCGGACACGGTCCACGGCATCAGCGGCTCCGTGATCGTGACCGAGTCCTCGAGCGATCGGGAGAGGTTCTCGGGCGCGAGACCGCGCTCCTCGTACGCTCCGCGGAACAGCCCCCCGATCACCAGCGCCGTCACCCCGCCGTGACTCGTGAGCGCGATGGTCGTCGCACCGGCCGTCATCGTCGCGGCCACGAGCCCGAACACGGTGTCGACGGCGGCGAGGAGGCGTCGGATGAGGAGGTCGAGGGCCCCCGAGGCGTCCATCGCGCCGGCGAGCAGGAAGGCCGCGATGACCACGACCAGCGTGTCGGCCATCGAGCGGAGGCCCCCGCGGACGACCAGTTCCCGGAAGGCCGGACCGAAGCCCGCGGGGTCGTGTCCGGCGGAGACCAGCATGTCGAGGCGGAATCCCCCCACGGCGGCCACGATGGCGTCCCCGACGGCGAATCCCTGGAGCGCGACCCCGAGCCCGAGGGCCACGACCGAGGAGAGGGCGATCGCGAGCGCGGGAGGCGTCCGGCGGGCGATGCTCCACACGACGATCGCCGGAGGGACCAGGACCAGCGGGCTCAGGTCGAAGGCCGTCTCGAGGTCCGCGAGAAGACGCGCCGCCCTCGCGGACGTCCCTTCCGCCGCCGCGAGCGCCGGTCCCGACGCGATGGCGTACAGCACGAGCGCGACGAGGAACGACGGGACCGCCGTGTACAGCATGTGGCGGATGTGCCGGTAGAGGTCGGCGCCCGCGCCGATCGCGCAGATGTTCGTGGAGTCGGAGAGCGGCGACATCTTGTCGCCGAAGTAGGCTCCCGACACCACGGCCCCGGCGGTCGGAGCGAGCGGCGCCCCGACCGCCGCCGCGGTGCCCATGAGCGCGACCCCGATCGTCCCGGCCGAGCCCCAGGACGTCCCGGTGGCGAGCGACATCAGCGCCGTGGCGAGGAAGGCCGTCAGCACGAGCCAGCGAGGACTCACGAGACGCACGCCCCAGCTGACGAGGAAGGGGATCGTTCCGGACAGGACCCACGAGGCGATGAGCAGGCCGATCGAGAGGAGAATCAGGATCGCGGGGAGCACCTCCGAGAGCTGGCGCCCGGTGGCGCGCTGCACGTCGTCCCAGCCGTGCCCGTGCCGCGCCGCGACGAAGCCGGCCGCGGTCGCCGCCGCGAGCAGGACCGCGACCAGCAGCTCGGAGCCGGTCCCCACCGTCAGGGCTCCGAGCAGGAAGAGACCGAGCATGACGACGAGCGGGGCGAGGGCCTCGCCGATCGTGAGGGGCGCGTCGGTCCGGAAGCGTCTCACGCGGGTGCGCCCCGGTCTCAGGCGAGGGGACCGAGGGCCGTCGCGAGATCCTCGATCAGGAGATCCGCGCCCTCGAGGCCCACCGAGAGACGGATCAGCCCGCGGGGGATCCCGAGCGCGTCGAGCCGGTCTTCGTTCGTGCCCCGGTTCGGCGAGATCACGAGGCTCTCGACGCCGCCCCAGCTCACCCCGATCCGGAAGCGGCGGAGCCCGTCGATCACGCGCCGGACGCTCGCGAAGTCGCCGCGTGCGAGGTCGAAGCTGAACAGCCCGGTCGTGCCGGCGAGCTGGCGTCCCACCAGGCGCGCCTCCTCCCCGTCCGCGAGCGCGGGGTGGTGGACGCGCCGCACCGCCGGATGGTCCTGCAGAAACGCCGCGAGCGCGAGCGCGTCCGTCTCGTGCTGCCGCAGACGCACGGGGAGAGTGCGCATCCCCCGGAGGAGAAGCCAGGCGTCGAACGGCCCGAGGACTCCGCCGTTCAGCAGGTACGAGCGGTAGAAGATCTCCTCGATCCGCGCGGCCGTGGACACGACGGCGCCGGCGATCAGGTCCGAGTGCCCGCCCAGGTACTTCGACGCCGTGTGCATCACCAGGTCGACGCCGAGCTCGATCGGCTTCTGGCACAGGGGCGTGGCCCAGCTGTTGTCGATGCCCGTGAGGATGTTCCGGTCCCGGGCGAGGGCGGCGACCGCGGAGAGATCGAGAACGCGGAAGCGCATCGTGCCGGGGCTCTCCAGCCACACGAGGCGGGTCTCGGGCCGGATCGCCCGCTCGACCGCCCCCGGATCGAGGTCGAGCACCCGATCGTGGGAGATCCCGAAGCGCCGGAGGTGCTCGGCAAGCTGAAGGGTGGGACCATAGGTGTCGTTCACGAACAGCACGTGGTCGCCCGCCTGGAGGAGGGCCAGCATCACGGCGCTGATCGCCGCCATGCCGGACCCGAAACAGAGGCAGGCTTCTCCGCGCTCGAGGGCCGCGATCCGGCGCTCCACCTCGCCCACGGTCGGGTTCCGGCCGCGGCTGTACACGCTCGTTCGGTGCTCCGCGCCGAGCCCTTCGAACAGGGCGTCCAGGCTCCGGAACGCGAACAACGAGGTCTGGACGATCGGTGGCGTCGCCGGCTCCGGCCGGGCCCCGGGTTCCGGCCCGGATTCCCGGTCCGCGGTCTCCGGGTCCTCCGCGGCGCAGATCGCGACGTCGCGCGGGTCGATGTGCATGCGCCAACCTCCCGGCGAGCCGCGGCCTCCGTCAAGCGGCGGCCGTGTGGAAGGCGTGGCGACGCGACCCTAGCTTCCCGCATGCGGGATCGTACACCTCGTTCCGAAAGGACGGCGGCCATGAGCGGCGAGCATGGAGACGAGCGGGAGCGGTCGGGCCCCAACCGACGGGAGTTCCTCGGCTACGGGGTGGCGGGAGGCGCCCTCCTCCTGGCCGGGCCCGTCGCCTGCGATCGCGGGGAGCCCGGTTCGCCGCCACGCGATCGTCGCGAGCCGGCCCCCGTGCCGGACGTCCCCGCGTTCGAGCTCGAGGAGGTGTCGATCGGCGAGATCGCGGAGGGGCTCGCCGCCGGCCGGTGGACGTCCCGCCGGCTCGTCGAGCTCTATCTCGAGCGGATCGACGCCACGAACCTCCGCGGCCCGGAGCTCAGGGCCGTCCTCGAGACCGATCCCGAGGCGCTGGCGGTCGCGGACCGTCTCGACGCGGAGCGGAAGGCGGGCCGGACGCGGGGACTCCTGCACGGCGTCCCGATCCTGCTCAAGGACAACATCGGGACGGCGGATGGCACGACGACCACGGCGGGCTCTCTGGCCCTGGAGGGCTCGGTGCCGCCGGGGGACTCCTTCGTCGCCGCCCGACTCCGCGCCGCGGGCGCGATCCTGCTCGGAAAGGCGAATCTCAGCGAGTGGGCGAACTTCCGCTCGACCCGATCGAGCAGCGGGTGGAGCGCGCGCGGGGGGCAGTGCCGCAACCCCTACGTTCTGGACCGGAACCCCTGCGGCTCCAGCTCCGGCTCCGGCGCGGCCGTGGCCGCGAGCCTCGCGGCCGCCGCGCTCGGGACGGAGACTGACGGATCGGTGGTCTGTCCCTCGCACGCCTGTGGTCTCGTGGGCGTGAAGCCCACCGTCGGGCTCGTGAGCCGGACGGGCATCATCCCGATCTCCCATCGCCAGGACACCGCGGGACCGATGGCGCGGAGCGTCGCGGACGCGGCCATCCTGCTCGGGGCGATGACGGGCGTGGACCCGGACGATGCGGCGACGGCGGCGAGCGCCGGCCACGCCCGTCCCGAGTACACGGGCGCTCTCGGGGAAGGGGGCCTCCGGGGGGCGCGGATCGGCGTGGCGCGCCGCTACGCCGGCTTCCACGAGGCCGTGGACGCGCTGCTCGAGGCGGCGATCGACGCGATGCGAGAGGAGGGTGCCGAGATCGTCGACCCCGTGGATCCGGGGCCGATCTCGGCGATGGCGGAGCCGGAGTGGGAGTGCCTCCTCTACGAGTTCAAAGCGGACCTGAACGCTTACCTCGCGGGTCTCGGCCCCGGGGCGCCGGTGCGGTCGCTGGCCGAGATCATCGCGTTCAACGAGCGCAACCGGGACCGGGAGATGCCCTGGTTCGGCCAGGAGATCTTCCTCGCGGCCGAGGAGAAAGGCCCGCTCACGGACTCCGCCTATCGGGAGGCGGTCGTCCGGGCGCGGCGTCTCGCGGCCGACGACGGGGTCGACGCGGCGGTGGACCGGCACCGGCTCGACGCGATCGTGGCCCCGACGGGCGGCCCGGCCTGGGTGACCGACCTCGTGAACGGGGATCACTTCGCGGGCAGCAGCTCGGAGCCCGCCGCGATCGCAGGGTATCCGAACGTCACGGTCCCCGCGGGCTTCGTTCACGGTCTCCCGGTCGGGGTCTCCTTCTTCGGGCGTCCCTGGAGCGAACCGACGCTGCTCCGGATCGCGCACGGGTTCGAGAGGGCGACGCGCCACAGGGTGCCGCCCGGCTTCCTCCGCTCCGTGCCGGGGTGAGGGACAGGATGGGCATCCGACCGCGGGCTGCGCGCTTCGCCGCCGGGATCCTGTCCGCGTGGGCGATCGCGGTGGCCGCCGGCGCCGGACGCGCAACCCCGGTTCGGGCTCAAGGGGTCGAAGAGTCGTACCGGCCGGCGGAGGGAACTCTGCGGATCGGGACGGAGCCGGACCGCGTCATTTCCGCGACCGCGGTCGGACACACGCTGCTTCTGCCCGACCGGGCCCGTCCGACGGGAATCGTGGTCTTCTTCGACGCCCGTCGGTTCGAGGGCTGGTCAGAGCCGGAGCCCGGAGGGTTCGATCGGGCGGCTCTGGACGTCGGCCTCGGCATCCTCCACCTCACGACCGGCGACCCTCTGGACTTCTTCTTCACCGACGCGCGGTTGGACTCCGTGGCCGAGCGAATCGCCTCGATCCTCGCGGCGCGGGACTTGGCCGGGATCCCCGTCGGGTTCGCCGGGCTGTCTCTGGGCGGCACACGGGCGCTGCGCATGGCCGTCCACCTGAGATCCCGTCAGGAGGGAGCGCGACTCGCCCTCCGCGGCGTCGCCGTCGTCGACGCGCCGCTCGACTTCGTGCGGGTCTGGGAGTCCGCCACGCGAACGCGCCGCCGGGACGTGAGTCCGGTCGCCGTCGACGAGGCCCGCTGGGTCCAGTACCTGCTCGCGTCGAATCTCGGAGGCACGCCGTTCGCCGCGAGAGAAGCGTACGTCCGGTACTCGCCCTACACGGCCACGGAACCCGGCGGCGGCAACGCCCGGTACCTCGTGGGCCTTCCCCTGCTGGCCTACCACGAGCCGGACGTCGACTGGTGGATCGAGCGGAGGGGTAAGAGCTATCCGGACATGAACTCGGTCGACCTGGCGGGCCTCGTCAACGAGCTTCGGCTGGCCGGGAGCGAGGAGGCCCGTCTCGTGACGACACACGCGGCGCGGGACGGCTACGACGCGGGGGCGTCCCCTCACACCTGGTCCATCGTGGACGATCGGTCGCTCGCCATCTGGTTCCGGGACAGGTTCGCGAAGGAATCCGGCCGATGACACCGAAGCCCGACCCCCCTCACGAGGTGCGACTCCGGATGGCCCTCGAGGCCGCGCGCGCCCGGGAGGGCGAGGATCGCGCCACCTTCCTCTCCTGGCTCCGGACCGCCGACCCCGATCTGGCGCGGGAGGTCGAAGCCGTGCTGCGCGGAGAGACGCCGCCCCACGACGCGGTTCCCTGAGGCCCGCAGGGCCGGGATCGTAGAGACCCGGCCCGTGCGGAGACCCGCCGTAGGCGCCCGGGTCTCAGTCGAGCAGCCGCAGGGGCATCACCAGGCACAGGTAGTCCGGCGCCCCGGAGGCGGGCAGGAAGGTGGCGGCCCGCTCGGGAGCCTTGAACTGCATCAGGATGTCGTCGTCGGGCATGTAGCGTAGCACCTCGAGCAGGTAGTTCGCGTTGAACCCGATCTCGAGGGCGTCTCCCTGGTAGTCCACGGGCATCTCCTCCTCGGCCTCGCCGAGGTCCGGGGTCTGGACCCGGAACGACAGAGTGCCATCTCCGAACGCCATCCGCACGCGGTGCGTCTGGTCGCTCGCCACCACGGCCATCCGCCGGATCGCGGCGGCCAGGTTGTCGCGGTTCGCGGTGGCGACACGGTCGTTGTCCGACGGAATGACCTGCTGGTAGTTCGGGTACGGGCCCTCGATGAGACGCGTGAACACCCGCCGGTTGCTCGAGCGGAACCCGAGATGATTTCGGGAGCGCGCGATCTCGATCTCGTCCTTCCCGTCGAACAGGCGCTGCACCTGCTGGAGGGCCTTCGGCGGGACGATGAGGTCCGTCTCGGGCGCGCCGAGTCCCTCGAGGGGAACCTTCATCCGGGCGAGGCGATGCCCGTTGGTCGCGACCATCGAGGCGGAGTCGGGACGCAGCTGCCACAGAACCCCGTTCAGAATCGGCCGGCTCTCTTCGGTCGAGACGGCGAACGAGACCCGGTTGATCAGCTCCTGGAGGTCCGACGCCTTCATCTTCCAGCTTTCCTCGAAGTCCACGTCCGGAAAGCTCGGAAACTCCTCCGGCGCGAGCCCGAACAGCTTGAATCGGCTCTTCCCGCTCTCGATGCGGATCTCCACGCCGTCCACGATCAGGTGCACGGGAGCGGCCGGGAGCTCGCGCGCGATCTCCGCGAACTTTCGGGCCGGGATCGTCACCGCCCCCGCCTGTTCGACCTCGGCGTCGATCCGGACGGAGACCGAGATGTCCAGATCGGTCCCGCTCAGGGAGAGTCCTTCTTCATCCGCCTCGAGGAGGATGTTGGACAGGACGGGAAGCGTGGTCTTCGTGGGGATGGTGGCGGCGACCGCGCCGAGTCCCGCGTGAAGGCTGTCCCGCGTCACCGATAGCTTCATGCCGTGCCCTC
>Ga0316577_10001007_pt1 | contig 12646 bp, 9 predicted proteins | sample S5NA_FD_203073 | JGI IMG/M metagenome (GOLD analysis project Ga0316577, IMG submission 203073) | Rhizosphere microbial communities from salt marsh grasses in Alabama, United States - S5-7_050615r2r1 | ecosystem: Host-associated > Plants > Roots > Rhizosphere | place: USA: Alabama | collected... | reverse complement strand
CAAGGAGTCGTCCTCCACCTGGTAGAGGCGACGGGTGTCCAACTCGAGCCAGTCGTAGTAGGTAATGTCGGACAGCGCACCGGTCTCGCAAAAGTGTGCTTCTACTACGTTTGCGCCATCGAGCAGCGCGCTGCTATCGAAGACAAAGCTTGCCAATTCGTCGGTGTATCTGCCATCCCACAAATACTGGCCCACCGACACCCCGTTGACGTAGAATTCCGTGCAGTGATCTGGATCTTCCGCAGTAGACCGCGTCAACCCAGACATGAAGACTGTCAGTGTCGGGCTGTATGGATCTGTACTCAGACCGCCTATGTGCGTGGGGAATTGCAGTATTGGCTTGTTGTCAGGGTTCCCAGGATCCAGGCGGTAGTAACGAGTGAAATCCCAAAACCAGTGATCCCATGGATCCGAAGGCAGTCCGCCCGCCCAGGGCATGTAGGGGCGGTAGAGGAGGTCCTCTTCAAGGCGAATGGTGCCTGAGTAGTAGGCGCTGACTGGTACGGTTGTCGTGGGCACCACGCTGGTGGACGGCATCCGCAGCCCAGGCTCTCCACCGTAGGTGAGCCAATAGACGTTTGTGTCTGTGTACTTGGTCCGCGACTGCTCGCCGTAGAACCAGAAGGAGGCCAATTGTCCGTCTGTCTCGAGTACGCGGATGGGCACCTCGCGACCCCGGTAGGCCAGCTTGTACGTGGTGGTCGGGATCGTACTCACTGGGACACCTACTGCGGCGAGGTCCGCTGCGGTGACCTGGTAGATTCCGTCCTCGTTGACCATGATCTTGTAGATCGGCGACTCGGCATCCAGCGCAGCGAGATCAAGGCTTGTGGCTGGCACGGCGCGGGCAGGTCTCCGGCGCCACTTCGCGGCAGATGCATAGTTGAGCAGGCTGGCGGACAACACGGACTCGAAGCCAGGGTCAGGCTGGCTGGCGGCCCCGAGCTCGGCGCCGCGCCGGTAGGTAAAGTCGATCCCGACGGTGAAGCTCTTGTGCCATACCACATTTCCCGAGACAGGGTTGTATTGGACAGGATTCAACTCTACGGCTATGAATCGCTGGTCGCGGATGAATCCGGCGCTTGCAACCTTGGCTATGACATCAGGAACCAGAGCATCTTTGGCATAGATGCTTTGGTCCTCCATATACTCCCAACCGGCTGTGGCGGCTCCGGGCGCTGCAATGCCTATAGGAGAATCGGGGTCTGGCTCCAGAAGCGGCGTCGGTGCAGGTAGCAGCCTGTGCGTACCCGAGATGGTCTCCGATTCCTGGACCGACACGCGGAGTTGATAGTCAGCGTCCAGGGGGATGCCCAGGAGGAGTTTCCTGGTGGGCAGCTGCGGGCTGCCGGCTGGGGAACTCGACTCGAAGCCTGGGACGGAGACAAGATCATAGGCGATGTTGTTGGCGGTTTGATGCTCAAACGCGAGATTGTCGAGTTGAATAGAAACTACGATGCCGTCTGCATCTGACTCGATCAATGTGATCTGATCGTCTGAACCAGCCGGCTGATCCAGCGGTGCCTCAACAGCAGCCTGCACTGAGCCTGAAATAGCAAAGAGCCAGGCTCCGAGAATCACGGCGAGGATAACCAGAGCACCCAAGGTGCGGGATCCATTCATCCTGTTCCTCCGTGGAAACAGCGCGGTCTAGGCTTTGCGGCGCGGCCCGGCGGTTTCATGGGCGCACAGAGCCCCTGAGTAGATCCCGCACAAAGTCGACTACTTCTGGACCGGGTACAAAGCGTAGGTGGTAGCAAGCAACGTCTTGAAGCAGGGCAGAACAAGTATGCATGGACAGCTCTACCTGCTCTCTGCTCCATAGTGGGAGAAAAACCTGCGATAGCAGTTGTGCAAACGCCTCTCCGGCAGTCATCCGGGTGCACTCGTTCTGTTCGCCATGCGAAAGAAAAAAGATGAACCTAAGAGGCGTTCGCGAAAAGCTAGCTGCGCGTGGGCCCCTGGTCCAGGGGGTGCCGTACAGCAGGGTAGTGTCTGCGAGCTGGCGAGCGAGGACGTGCTCGTCATCGATTACGGTCGAAGTCGCGGGGCCGAAACTTTGCCAGAGGCTTGCCATGGTCGATTTGCCGGAACCGGATACGCCCGAAAAGAGAATCCCCGCCTCGTCAAGTGCCACTGCACAACTGTGAAGGAAAAGGCCACCACGTCCAGAAAGCAACATCACGACCGGGACGGGCAGGACCTCGACGAGCAATACCTCGCGGTCAGGCGGTTTACTGCCAGGGCGAACTGTCTCGGGCGTGGTGAGCAGCACGTCAACGAGTTCACAGGGCTGCTTGGCCTCCGCACGTACGAGGAGGTTTCCATCAAGTCGTGCCACAAGGATGGATTCGCCATCCTCGCTGACGAAGGCATTCCAGCCCAGGTGCTCTCCTGTGGACAGGGGATGCCAATCTGCTGCCCGAACGCTCTGGTGCTTGAGGCGCACGTTGATGACTGCCTCGGCCGGTTCGTCAACCACAAACGAGTCAACGCGGCCCACAACCCGAACTCCTAGCTCGGTGGTGAGGGATACAACCAAATCCGCTACGTTCAGTCTGATCTCGCTATCTTGCATCCCAATGCCTCGATGATGAACATCGCACGAGACAAGAAAGATTCCGCCCCTTCTCCCGCATCGACTTGTTGCTGGTCTTGATCCCAGCGCCGTCGCGAGAACGTGAAGCGGAATCGCTTGCGGAACCTCCCACTAGTGGGTCGAGAGCTTCCTCGCCAGAGCGTTCAAATGAGCCTTTGCCGATGTGCACGACAGCATCCCCTCCGACCGGATGACCGCTGTCGCTGGTATGCATGAACAGGCCGCGCGAACGAAGGCTGCGTGTGACGGCGCTTCGATAGTGGCACCTGGTTTGTGCTTTGGCAGAACATGCATTCCAAGGCCCGGCGGACTATCCGCCGGGGCCATGCTCCCGACGCTCTGCCTGCCTATGTACCGGTGGTGTCTGCGCAGTTGGCTCCCGGGATGTTGCAGGTCGAGCCGAGCTCGATAACGGGATTCACGCTGTTGCAGTTTGCCAGAACCGGATTCTGGATTGCCAACCGGACCTGAGTTAGCTGGGGCTTGGTGTACTGCTTCTTTGCCTTCATCTCTTCGCTCCTTCTGTCATTCTCAATTTCTCAGCACGCAGATGTGCTAATTCACATAACCAGTCCACTCGCTCGGACACAGCTTCCGGCCCGTATTCCAGCTGTGCACGTGCAGGGCACTGCTGGCAATACGGTCGAAACTCACATGCGCGGCATTCGAGACTGGCTTCATCGTCTCTTACCTCTTGGCGAGTGCGCGCGAGCAGGTTCCAGCCTTCCCGAAACGTACCGGTCGTGAGATCGTGGTTTGGGTGCCGGCCTAACACGCACATCGTCATCTGTCCGTGGGCATCAACGAAAAAGCTGTACAGACCGGCGCCACACGTATAGGCCGTATCCTGGCGCGGCATCGTCTCCAGATGCTCAGAGAATGCAGCCCATGCCTCAGCCCTCGCTTCGCCGGAAAACTCGAGCTCTATGCGATCCTGCAGCGGCAGACTGTAGTCATAGGGTCCGTAGCGATCCTCCATATGCTCCAGCCTGGGACTGAGCAGCACATCAAAGCGGAAATCGCTACCGAGGCTCTTGGCAAACTGCGCCAGGCTGTCGAGCTCGTGCCGGTTCTGAACCATTGCCGGCGTCTTTAAAAAGATCTTGATATCCCGCTCCACTAGCTCACGGATGCCATGCATGCACCGATCGTATGAACCCGGTATCCCAGTTATGCTCTCGTAGACCTCCCTGGTCCTGCCGTAGACACTCACTTCCACGAACAGCGGCGGATACTCCGCGAGGTGATCTGCAATCCGCGGCGTAATCAAGGTCGCATTCGTGAACAGAATCGGCAAGATTCCCCTGGATTTGACATGATCATAAATGTCCAGAGCGTCCGGTCGCAGCAGTGGCTCGCCGCCCGTAATCGTCAGGCTAAAAACCCCCATGTCTGCAGCCTGGTCAACGATGTGCCGGATCGTCTCAAGGCTCATCTCAGTTGAGCGAGCGTGCTGGTCTGTGGCCTCCTGCCGGCAATAACAATGCACACAGCGAAGGTTGCACCGCTGCGTAACCTCCATGGTACCGCCGAGAGGAGCCGGTCCTTTTCGCAGGCGCTGACCGAGTTCCTCCAGGCTAAGAACGGGCAGATGGGCGCAATCCACTTCACACTGCCCGAATCGCGCCGACGGCTACTAGCTGGTCGATAAACTCGTCAAGATCCTGAGAGAGAGCACTTGCTTCTACATCATACTCGTCGAGAAGAGCCTCTCTGATGTCGGCAAGGGTGCGCTCACCGTCGATTAGCTTCCAGATGTCAGCCCCTACGTTGTCCAGGGTGTAGATGCTCTGCATATCAACGAGATTCCGACGTATCGGCACCAAAATAGCCTCGCCAGCTATCTCACGATACACAACAGAAGGATCTTTTTCGTACCGTCTTGCAGTCAACCGCTCCATCCCGCCTTCCAGCACGTATGACATTCTTGGTCTACACCCAGGCGACGTACCGTTTAGCCTTAGCGGCGCCCAAGGACTTGCTTTTCCTCACTCACTGGCGAGCAGAAAACGAACACCAGCAGAGGGTTCCCCCTCTGCCAATTCTGCGACTATTCTACCACAGTGGTTCTCACCTGTCAAGCATCCCAGAGTACCAGCGCATCGAACAGCCACACTGATCGTTTGACACCACAAGAGACTGGATATCGGGGCCAGGGCGACCACTAGGGGTAGGAGGTATCGCTCCCGGGCCTCTTACAGCATCAAAGCCCTTTGGGACAATAGGAGACTGGGCACAGGCAATAGGACCAGTCCCTGCGTGTCCGGACCGCACTCACATATATTACCGCCAAAGTCATCAAAAAGGCACGGCCTACCTCCCGATAGGATGCTACGTACGATCCCCGGGACCTGTCGTGCGCTCGCGTTGACAAAACCAGTCGCTCATGTTATAGTGTGGTTAGCTTGTTCAGGGGAGGTCAAGCTGGTGGGGACCCTGCGTCCGCGTCCACTCCGCGAATCTGGTCTCTGAGCCGTATCCTCGTTGGCGGTGGTCAACTGCTGCCGCTGATCTTCTGTCTGTTTCCGCATGTTAGATCACGAGTAGACCTTTGGCAGGGGCAGGTTGATATTCGCCCCACTGGTCCTGTTGGTTTTCACTACTTGCAAGTCGCGTTGATCGAGGAGGATCCATGATTCGACCAAAGTTAGAGTTTCTGTCGTCGGAGACGGTGAGCCGTGCCATTGATGAAGCCTACGAGTTGCTGTGGAATCCCGGAGTTCGTGTCCACTACGACGAAGCCCTGGAACTGCTAGCAGATGCAGGTGCGACGGTGGATAAAGAGTCGCGAGTGGCCAGGATCCCGCGTCAGTTGGCAGAGAAGGCTGTGGAGAGCGCACCGAATGAGTTCTACCTGTACAACTTGGATGGCGAGCCGGTCGTACACTATGGTGGTGACGACGTGCATTTCGATCCCGGCTCGGCGGCCATCGAGATCGCAGACTATGCTGCGAATCAGTCGCGAGTTCCGGTAACTGCCGACTGCGAGAACTATGTCAGGGTGGCTGAGATGCTGCCGCAGATCGATGCCGTCGCTACTTCGATCGTCTGCGGGGACGTGCCCCAGAGCATGGCCGATTGGTATCGTCTCTACTTGTTGCTGCGGTACAGCCGCAAGCCGATCGTCACGGGCACGTTCGCCATCGAGACATTTGCCATCATGCACGAGTTGTTGGCAACGGTAGCCGGCAGTGCGGAGGCGCTGGCCGACAAACCGCGAGCGGTCTTTGACGTCTGCCCGTCGCCGCCGCTGTTGTGGAGCGATATCACCTGTGCCAACCTGATCGACTGCGCGAGGACTGGCACACCTGCGGAGCTCGTGTCGATGCCCCTGATGGGGGCTACGGGACCCGCAACGGTGATTGGCTCGGCTGTGCAGCATGCTGCGGAATGTCTTAGCGGCATTACTATCCACCAGCAGGCCAAGCCTGGTAGTCCTATCGTGTGGGGAGGCTCGCCTGCCTCTTTCGACATGCGAACCGGGACGACCCCAATGGGTGCCATGGCGACCATGATGCTTGACTGTTCGTATGCCCAGATCGGAAAGTCTATCAAACCCGGTGGCTTGCCGACGCATGCGTATCTGGGCATGGCTGACACCAAGATCGTCGATGCGCAGACGGGCTTGGAGACGGCATCGGGCGCGATTCTTGGAGCCCTCACCGGTGTCAACATGATGTCTGGCCCCGGCATGATGGATTTCGAGAGCTGCTTCAGCCTGGAGAAGCTGGTGATCGACGCGGAGATCGTGGGCATGGTCAAGCGCCTGGTGGCAGGAGTAGACGACTCGGAAGTTCCGCTTGCGCTGACGGTTATGCGCGAAGTGGGGCACGCGGGTAACTTTCTAAAGAGCAAGCACACCCGCCGCAACTTTAGGAAGGAGGACTATATCCCCACGGAAGTGATCGATCGAGACTTTCGCCAGAATTGGTTTGATAAAGGGGCACTTGACGTTAGCGCCCGCGCGCATCGCCGCGTCCAAGAGCTCATCGCCGCGTGGGAACCACCGGCATTGGACGATGGTGTTGTTCGAGAACTGGAAGCTGTCGCCACGCGCTCGGCCAAGGCATTTGGCCTGGAGAGATTGCCCGAACGGACGATTGGGTAACGAGATCGGAGAAGACACGATGTCTGAAGACTTGTTCAAACTGATGGCCCAAAGTGTGATCGATGGAGACGACGAGGAAGCGACAGCGCTTGCCCAGCAGGCTCTGGAGCAGGGCGTGGATCCCTTGGAGGCGATCAACAAGGGGTATACCGCGGGGATGGATGTAGTGGGCGAGCTGTACTCCAGCGGCGAGTACTTCTTGCCCGATCTCATCCTTGGAGGCGAGGCGATGCAGGCTGCGCTGGCTGCGCTAGATCCGGCCCTGAAGGCTTCAGGCCAGGCACGTGAGGTGCTAGGGAATGTGGTGCTGGGTACGGTTAAAGGTGACATCCACGAGATAGGCAAGTCTCTGGTAGGATCGATGCTGTCGGCGAATGGGTTTGATGTCTATGACCTGGGCATTGATATCGAAGCTGATGAGTTTGTAGCCAAGGCTCGAGAGTACAACGCCGACATCGTGGCTCTTTCTGCCCTGCTGACGACAACCATGCTGCATCAACGAGATGTGATCGAGCATCTTGCCGAGGCTGGTGTTCGAGACAAGGTCAAAGTGATGGTCGGGGGCTCGCCAGTTACTCAGGGGTGGGCCGATCAGATCGGGGCGGACGGTTTCGCCGAGGATGCTGCCGGCGCCGTGGTCGTTGCCAAGAAGCTGATGGGTGCGTAGCAATAGGCGGTGTGTACGGGATTGGCTTCGTGGTATCAAACTGGACTTCCAGAGCCCGCTGGCTGCGTCTCGGCTGGCAGGCTTTGGAAGTCTTTCTTCTAGCGTGGCGTAGGGAGGAGATCATGGGGTATACATATGCGGTCTTGGGCGCTGGCCGGCAGGGCACTGCGTGTGCTTACGATATGCTCAGGTTTGGCGAAGGCGACAGCGTCATTCTGGCGGACCTGTCCTTGCAGGTCGCACAGGCGGCGGCTGCTCGGGTAAATGAACTGCTTGGCACCGACCGGGCGCAGGGCGTGCAACTGGATGTTACAGATGCACCGATGGTGAGTTTGCTTCTTCAGGGCGTGGATGCGTTCTTGAGTGCGGTGCCGTACTATTTGAACTTGGGCATCACTGAGGCTGCTGTGCAGGCGGGTGCGAGTATGTGCGACCTGGGCGGTAACACGGACCTGGTTCGCGAGCAACTAGCCTTTGACGAGCAGGCCAGGGTGGCCAATGTCAGCATTATTCCCGACTGTGGGCAGGTCCCCGGCATGGGCACTACGTTGATGGTCTATGCCATGAGCCTATTGGATGAGCCGGAGGAGGTTTTCATGTGGGACGGCGGCCTGCCTCAGGAGCCACGCCCGCCATTCGACTACTTGCTCACATTCAATGTCGCGGGTCTGACCAATGAGTACGCCGAATCCCCTATCTTTTTGCGAGACGGCGCGCCGACCCTGGTGCCTACCATGGACGAGTTGGAGGAACTCGACTTTCCGCTTCCTGTGGGGCGGCTGGAAGCGTTTACCACCGGAGGCGGTGTGTCGACGATGCCCTGGACCTTTGAGGGCAAGCTCAAGACGGTGCAGAACAAGACCGTGCGATACCCGGGGCACTTTCAGCAGCTACGGGCCTACTACGATCTGGGCCTCTGGGATCTGGAACCTGTTCGAATAGGCGAGCGAGAGGTTGTACCGCGAGAGGTATTTCACAGGCTGTTCGAGCCGATGGTTACCTATCCCGAGGACAAGGACCTGGTGGTGATCCGGATTCGAGCCATCGGACGACGAGAGGGCAAGGCTGCCGAGGCTGTGCTCGATCTGATGGACTTTTACGACGAGGAAACAGGGTTCACCGCGATGGAACGAACTACTGGATGGGACGCGGCGATTGTCGCGGGTATGATGGCGCGGGGGCAGACGGCGCGCGGGGCTGTGCCGGTGGAGCTTGCAGTGCCGCCAGGCCTGTTTGTGGAAGAGCTGGCAAAGCGAGGGATTCGCGTGCAGACCAGGATCACTGCGCTCGAGTAGCTGACTGGAAGCGGGGAACCTTCCTCTGTCGGACCATGCCCGACAGGCCGAACCTAGTAGAAGGTAGGGCAATGTCCAGCGTAGACGATGCGGTGCGCAGGAGCATAGAACGGCATCACCTCGTGTTGCCAGGCGAAGTCGTCGTGGTCGGTGTTTCTGGCGGACCGGACTCACTCTGTCTGCTGCACATACTCAACGGCCTGAGGGCCGACTATTCGCTGGCCCTCCATGTGGCGCACTTGCACCATGGCTTGCGCGGTGCCGAGGCCGACGAGGATGCCGAGTTCGTGCGCGCCCTCGCTGCCGAGTGGGAGCTTGGGTGTACCATCGAACGAATCGACATCGCCGCCCTTGCCGGCAGACACCATCTAGCCTGGGAGGAGGCGGCACGCCGGGCACGCTATGGCTTTCTGTGTCGCGTGGCAGAAGTGGTGGGGTCTGGATGTATCGCGGTCGGACATAATGCCGATGACCAGACCGAGACGGTAATGATGCACTGGATTCGCGGCTCTGGTCTAGCGGGTCTGCGCGGGATGCTGCCGGTGACGCCGCTGTCGGAGTATCGGCTGATCGAGGATTTCGCTTCCAGGCCTCCCAGGGCAGACTTACGTCTGGTTCGTCCGCTGCTAGAAGTGACCAGGGCCGAAATCGAGGCATACTGCGCCATCCACGGGCTGGAGCCTCGATTTGACCGCTCAAATCTGGACACTACCTACTTGCGAAACTGGCTGCGCCACGAGGTACTGCCCCTGTTGGCGAGCCACAACCCCAATGTGGGCAAGGTCGTCCGGCGTTCGGCACAGGTGCTGGCAGACGACTATGCGCTGCTGCGCTCCCTGTTGCTGGACACCTGGTCCAGTGTGGTGCGCCGGGAGGAGCCAGAACGGATCGCACTCGATCTTGAAGGATGGCGCGCCCTGCCCACGAGCCTGCAACGATCGATCATCCGAGAAGCGGTTCACCGCCTGAGACGCACATTGAGGGACGTCGGTTTCATCCATGTAGAGAATGCCCTGGCGGTGGCTCGGGACGGCGCTACAGGGGACCAGGCCACGCTGCCCCAGGGCCTGATGCTTACGGTGGGATACAACCGATTGGTCGTCGGATCTGCAGGTGCTGCTCCAAAGCTACCAGACTGGCCCCTGCTCGTCGCGGGCTCTGATCCGGTGCCGGTGCTGAGCCCTGGCAGCACACCCTTGCCTGGCTCAGCCTGGCAACTGGAAGTCAGGCTGGTTGCTCGTGAGGATCTTGCGAGTGCCTGGGCATCGAACCACGACCCATGGCGGGCGTTTGTCGACGCCGGCATCGTGGGCCGCCTGTGGCTGAGGGCACGCCAGGCCGGCGATCGCTTTCAGCCACTGGGTATGGGCGGATCCACGGTCAAGCTATCTGATTTCTTGACTAATCAGAAGGTGCCGCATATCGTGAGGGACCAGTTGCCGTTGCTGGTCGGTGATGTGGGCATTGTTTGGGTGTGCGGCCAACGAGTTGACGAGCGCGCTCGCGTGCGGGATGGAACTGAGACAGTCCTGGTCCTGCGTTTTGTGCGGCAGAACGAAGGCTGATAGGCACAGGGCTACAGACGGCTGTCCTCCAGCGGCGTGATTTCGAGGCTGGCTATCTCCATGCATTGGCCGGGCGGCACTTCCAGCAGGCCCCATCGGATTCGTCCCCGGGGAGTCAGTACCAAGTATTGATTGTCCTGCCACATCACAAACCCCAACAGCCCTCCTGGTGAGGGGGCATCGAGCACCGTGTGCCTGTAGCTTGAGCCGTGCTGCGCCACGCTGAACCGTGCAGACTCCCTGCCCCATTGCAGCTCATAGACATGCCATTGGGTCATTTCGACCGGGATGGTGGCCTCGCGAATCTTGAGCCCGCGCTGGATGCGAGGCCAAAGGATGCGATATACGGGGGCGATGTTCATGAGCGGCACCACCAGAGGTGCCAAGGGTGCCCACAGCAGCGCCGAAGGGCGTTGGGCATCGATGCATGCCGCTTTCCATCCAGAGCCCGGCACGTCGATGTCGAGCTTTATATTTGAAGGGGCTGAGGCGTAGAAGAACCAGATCGCACGAGGCAGTGCGGGCAGGCGTTTCTCTGTCATTAGCAGGGGATCGTTCCAGAAGCCAAAGCCAGCCGTTCCATGAAGCTCTTGCGCCTCATGAGAGAAGCGAGCCCGCACAGTCAGTCGAAGGGGAGGAGTCCAGGCGAAGCGTCTGCGGGGAAGCCCTTGGTAGTCATCGATCTGGGCATTCGTATACCTCCTCGATGCCGCGCCGGCCGTGACGAACTTCAGGGAGCTGCCCGTAGGTTCCAATTGGCCTGCTCCCACGAGATGTGTCCTCCAGCGGGGTCCCAGTTCACCAGCAAACGTTTCGCGTACCTCATTCATGCCTGTCCCGTCCTCGCGCATGAATTGTACCATCGCTCGAGCAGGAAGGCAAAAGGCCTCGGTAAGGGGCCGGAGGCCAGGGGGTAGACTTTTCTGACACCGCGCCGTCGCTTGCTGCGGGCTGATTTTTCGAGTATAATGCGCGAGTATGACAAAACACGGTTGCCCATCGCAGCACGGCATGGACAAGTCCCAGACACGGTCCCTGGTCTGTATTGCCCGACTCGGTATTGGAGTGGGCGTACTCTTCTTGGTGCTGGTTGCGGGTGTGACTGCTTGCGGAGAGCCAGAGCCAGTATACGTTACGATCATGGCTGATGGACAGGAGCAATGGCTGCGCGTCACGAATCTTGATTTGACAGTGCGGGACCTGCTCGAAGCCGGCGGCGTTGAGGTGGGGCCGCTGGATCAAGTGGAACCAGACCTATACATGGGCATCACTGAGGGAATGTCCGTCGTGGTGACAAGGGTTACCGAGACATTCGTCACAGAAAAGCAGACGCTGCCATTTGACCGCAAGACGGTCAAGAGTGAAGGCGTACCAGAGGGCGAGCACAGATTGTTACAGGCTGGCTCCAACGGCGAGCTCGAGATCACCTACCGCGTGACGTTGGAGGATGGTGTAGAGGTCGATAGAAAGGAAGTCAGCCGGCAGGTGTTGGCGCAGCCTGTTGATGAGACCGTGCTGATCGGCGTGCAAGGCGCACTGACGTCGGTGCCGATTTCTGGCACCATTGCGTATCTGTCGGGTGGAAACGCGTGGATCATGCGCCAGTCAAACGATCTGCGACGCAACCTCACAGGCTCCGGCGATCTGGACGGGAGAGTCTTTGCTTTGTCGAGAGATGGCGTGCGCTTGCTCTTTACGCGCTCGATGTCAGGTGCTGATGATTCTACGATCAATTCGCTGTGGCTGGCAAGGACATCGTTGGTGGGAGAGGAACCGCAGTACTTGGGCTTCACCAATGTGGTGTGGGCGGAGTGGGCGCCAAACGGACAGAGCCTAGCCTATTCGACTGCCGAGCGCACCGGGGGGGTTCCTGGCTGGAGAGCCAATAACGATCTCTGGGTCATGACACTTGCCGACGAAGAAGCAGGCGTGGATGCCAAGATCGAGCAAGTCCTGCTGCCGACTGCTGAAATCCCCTATGCCTGGTGGGGGCGCTTGTATTCATGGTCTCCTGACGGCCTGTACCTGGCGTACGCCCAAGCTGATGAAGTGGGTATCCTCTCCGTGCGTGATGGTGTCCAGGTTCCCCTTGTATCGTTTCCGGAATACCGGACGCAGAGCCACTGGGCGTGGGTACCTAGCGTTTCCTGGTCGCCGGACGGTTACCTGCTGTCATTTGTCTCGCACGAGAGTGACCAGGAGGGGCTGCCGCCTGAAGATAGCCCCGTGTTTGGGCTCTGGACTGCCAGTGTCGACGGTGAAATAGAGATACGGCTGGCAGAGGAAGTGGGGATGTGGGCCCAGCCTCGATGGTCGTGGCAAGATGGCGGGCTTTTGGCCTATGGTCAGGCACAGAGTCCCAGGAACTCGCAGGATAGCCGCTACGAGCTCTTTGTCATGGATCGGGATGGA
>Ga0316577_10001006_pt1 | contig 12648 bp, 2 predicted proteins | sample S5NA_FD_203073 | JGI IMG/M metagenome (GOLD analysis project Ga0316577, IMG submission 203073) | Rhizosphere microbial communities from salt marsh grasses in Alabama, United States - S5-7_050615r2r1 | ecosystem: Host-associated > Plants > Roots > Rhizosphere | place: USA: Alabama | collected... | reverse complement strand
GAGGTGGGAGTTCCAGCGCGGCTCACTGACCCAGACGTCGTCGTGCACGTAGGAGTCATAGCCCACCGGGATGTCAAGCTCAACTTTGTTGGTCAGTTGGGTGCCCTCCTGCACCCCCGGCGTGACCTTCACGCGGAGCACAATGGTGTCGCCCCAATTGGCAGGCAAGGTGGGCGCCTCCAGGACCAGGCGGGAGGGAGTGCTCTTCGAGTCATCCCAAAGGCCAAAGCCCTCGTCCGAATACCAGTCCTCCCACCGCGTCCCGGTGGGCAGGGTATCGGTCAGCACCACGGGACCGGTGGCCACTGGCCCGTCGTTGCTATAGTCAATCTCATAGAGATAGGTCCCGCCAGGGACCGGATTGTCGGGCTCGGCACGCTTGTAGATATGAGCCTCCGCCGCGCCCTCACCGCGGATGTGGATCCAGGCCTCATCCTCGTTGTTCCAGTCGCGGTAGTCGTACTCAGCCCAGATTTCCACGCGGTTGACCAGGTCCTCACCCACACCGGCGGTGTTTCTTACTACGAGCTGGAACTCGGCCTCCTCGCCGGGCGCGACCGGGCCCAGCGTCCAGATGATCTTGTTGCCGTCAAAGGTGGTCGAGGTAGCATCGCTGCTGTCCACTTCGTGGTGCATGTTCGTGTCCAGGGTGTCGGTGATGATGACCGGGTCGGCGATGGCCTCGCCCTCGTTCCGGTAGCGGATGGTAAAGACAGACAGGCCTCCGGGCAGGGCCTCATTCCCCCCCTCGGCCCACTTTTCGACGCGCATGTCGGGCGCCGGTCCCTGGAAGGTATTGATGATCCTGTCGCCGTCGTCCGGCTCCCGGTACTGGACGGCCACGGACTGTCCCGGCTGCAAATCCCAGCCGACATCGTCAAAGTCGCACGAGAAGCTGCCGCCGTCGGGATCGGCCGTGGTGTCAATCCCGTCCGGGCCGTAATCCTGGCCCCAGATCTCGCAGCGCACGTCGAGCGTCTCATCGAACCAGTCAGCGGTGATAGTGCCGGCGATCGTATTTTCGAGCACGTCCAGATCGTCGGCGATGTCACCGACCTGGATGACATGATAGAAGCCATCGTCGGAGCGGATGTAGATCCAGTCGTAGGGCTCGATATCGGGCCTGAGCCCCAACCAGTCCTCGTCCCGCGTCTCAAAGCCAGCGCCACTCCAGCCGCTGTTGGCATCGCTCACGATGGTGGCATAACCTTTCGGGTTGTCCAGGCTGTCGGTGACCGTGATCCAGAAGGTGTGGTCGATCGGATAGTTGCCCCCGACCCAATCGTCGCCAACATTGACGCGCATCCAGGGTGCCTCGAACACGTTGATCACGGTGTCGCCGTCGGGTTCGTCGTACTGGATGGCCACCTGGTGACCGGCCCGCAGATCCCAGCCCATGGCCCCAAAGTCGCAGAAGTAGCTGCCGCCATCGGGATCGAACTGGAAGCTATCACCCGGCCCCCCGCTCTCCCACACGTTGCACCAACCGTCAACAAGGGGTCCGGGAAGCCAGTCAGCATAGATGCGGCCGGTAATGGTGTCGTTTTCGAGGTCGAGGGTGCCGGTGATGAGACCCAGGCGCACGGTGCTGGTGTAGCCATTGTCCATCTCACCGTAGACATAGTCATAGGCCTGGATGTCGGGGCGCTCGGGGTCCCAGGGATCGCCTACGTTGGTTGAAAAGCCGGTGCGACCACCCCACCAGGGGATCACCTGTGTCTGAAGTTCGGCAGTGCCCTTTTCGGTTGAGCCATCGCTCTCAGTGACGGTGATCCACAGGGTGTGACCAGGCTCGTAGTCCCCCTCCACCCAGTCATGGCCATAGTTGACACTCATGTTCAAGTCGAGGGCTTGGATGGAGTTGACGACATAGTCGCCGTCCGGCTCCCGGTAGTGGACATCGAGGGACCAGCCGGGCTCCACATCCCTGGGGGAAAAGTCGACCAGGTAGTCAGCCGAGCCCGTGGCGTCGAGGTCGAGACTGAAGGACTCCCACCAGAAGCCCCAGGCCCCGGCCGCGCCCTCCAGCGTCTGGGAGGCGAACCAGGGAACAGTGATGGTGCCGGCGATGGTATCCTCCTCCGCATCCAACACGCCCGTGATGGTGCCGACCTGGACCGAGTTGGTATAACCGTCGTCGGAGCGATAGTGGACCCAGTCATTGGGCCGGATATCGGGCCGGGAGGGAGACCAGTCTTCGTTCTCGGCGACGAACCCATCGTACCATCCCCCGTCGTGCATGGAACCTTCGAGGGTGGTCTCGACACTGGCCGTGGCCTTGACGTCCGTGCCGTTGCTCTCGGTCACCGTGATCCAGAAAGTATGGCCCACGGGGTAGACGCCGCTGGCCCGATCCTCGCCATAGTTGACGCCCACGCGCGGCCCGGCAACGTGCCCCTGCCACTCGCTCTCCTTCTCTCCAGCGCCGCCCTGGTCGTTGGGATCGTCGGTGGCAATCTGGGCGCGGTTGGTGACGGTTTCGCGGAATGGGGCGGTGACCTCCACGGTCACCTCGAACTCAGCATTGGTGTGGGCAGGCACCGTGCCTAGATCCCAGACGATGGGACCGCTGCCGCTCCCGGAGTGGGAAAAGCCAGAGGTATCGCTGACGTAGGAGAGGCCGCCCAGCATGGTGTCGGTGATGACGCAGTTGCTGGCGTCCGCCCCGCCGTCGTTGCGGTAGCGGATGGTAAAGACCCAGTCGCCCCCTGAAATCGGCGCGCTGTCGCTCCACTTTTCGATGCGCAGATAGGGCACCTGGTCAAAGTGGGCCAGCTTGTAGGGCCCATTGGTGACGATGTTGGCCGGGTCGGTCCATGAACCACCGTGGGTTTCGATGGCCCACTGGGGCTGAGGCCGGGCCGGTGGCAGACCGGCGATCACCGGGAAGTAGGCAGCCGGCCGTGCCAGCGTAAAGCGGATGTGAGTGCTATCCAGTGCCTCCACGCCGACCAGGTCCGGGTCGGTGATCTGTCCTTGGTTGTACGCCTGGGCGTTTTCGATATCCCAAAGGAGCCAGGCGTTTCCGCCACCAGTGGCCGGCTCCAGCGAGCGCAGCACGCCGTACTCGACGTCGTAGGCCGTCACCGGGTTGCCATCGGTCCAAGTCACGTCGCTGCGCAGGGTGAAGGTAAAGACAGTCGCATCCGGCGACACGTCCCAGGCGGTGGCCAGCTCAGGCAGTACAGCTCCAGTCTCAGGGTCCACATTGGTCAAGCCCAGGAAGAGTTGGTTCATGTAGTCCCACTGGGTGGACAGGGCAGGGTCGAGGGAATTGGGCGCTCCCCAGGCAACTTCGATGGGTCGTGGGTCACCGCTGAACGACCACTCGCCGAGGCGCTGGCCGCCTAAGGAGCGGTAGGTGCGCTGCAGGTCAGGGCGGGTCAACCGACGAAGCATATTGGTGAACAGGGGAGCCACGACCGTGTCAGACTCGACCAGAGTGAACTCAGCCTGCTTGTACAGGTCGAGCCGGGTCGATAGATTGGGCTCGCCGGCCGCCGACTCGACCAGCGCATCGTAGGCAGGGTTGTCATAGCGGGCATAGGGCCCCACCCAGCCGCCGAATAGAACGCCGTGCCAGTCGTGGGCATCGGGATAGTCAGAGACCCAGCCGAAGCGCCACAGGCCCGGCCGCTCCTCAGGCGAACCATTTTGCAGCAGATCCGTGTACTCCGCCCAGGGCAGGTGCTCCACGGTAGCGCTGATGCCCAGCGTTTCGTACCACATGTCGCGGACCGCTTCGGCGATCGCCTGGTGGTACTCGGAGGTGCTGACCATGAGCACGATCGGCGGGTCGCCACTGTAGCCGGACTGAGTCAGGAGATCCAGCGCCAGGGTCGGCGAATAGGGGCGACCGATGCCCTCCGCGTAGCCGTCGACGTAGCCCACGTGCCGGGGCGGGGTGAAGGTTAAGGCCGGCAGCTCGTCACCGGTCAGCACTTCGCTGATCAGTCGCGTCCGGTCGATGGCCGAGGCCAGGGCGCCGCGCAGCAGTGGATCATCGAGAGGCTCCACGTCGGTGGAAAAACCATAGAAGTAGGTGTACCCCCAGGGAAATGCGTGCAACTGTGAGCTGTACGGGCCGACCTGAATGTCTTCCAGGGCTGAGGCAGGGGGGTCGATGGTGTCCAGCTCACCGGCCTGATAGCGGGTCCAAGCCTCGTCCTGGTCAAAGTAGTAGCTCGTCACTTGAGTAATGACGACGCTCCCGGCGTCGTAATAGTCGTCGTTCTTCTCCAGAAGGATGTAGGCGTCTGCAAGGGTCTGTGCTGGCGAGGCATTTCCCTGCCCGGGGGGGAGCTCAGGTGCCGAGGTGGCTACTTGGTTCCCCAGTAGCACGAAACAAACTGCCAACAGCGTTGAGACGGCAAGTATCGCAGCCCACCGTCTCCTCAGAAGTTGCTCTTCAGAATACATTGTCTCTTTCTCCTTCGAATTTCCGTGCAACATTGCACGGTCCAACACTGTCTCTAGATTACAATACGGTCCGTGTGTTTCCCTCCTTTCTACACGATACCAATTTCAGGCTGGATCCAAGACAAATGCCGCAGGTGAGCCCATGGCTTGCGCAATGGGGCCTCCGGCAGCTACGAAAAAGCACTATGTTTCCCGCCGCTACAACGGACCCACGTTCCAGGCTGCCGGGGACGCGAAATGTCGGGCCCCCTGCAGCCTTCTACCTCTATTATACCACATGACGTCAAGAAAGTGGCCGCTCAACTATAGGGAAAAAGTAAACAGACGGTTACAGTTTTGGAGAACCGGTTGGCAGCGCCTCTCTGAGAGGAGGGGTTGGCGCTGCCACACGCCAACCGCTTCTCGCCGCGCCAGGGTTTATCTGTCTTTACGAACTGGAGGGGCGGCTCTCGCCAGGGAAGGACGACCGGGAGGAGAAGGACTGCGGCTAGGCAGCGAGGAGTAGGCCGACGCCCACCAGTACCGGGGTGATGATATTGAGCAGGACGTTGTAGCCCAAGTAGGGCATGAGCCTGGGCAGATCCTGGGCATAGCGGTACACACCCACGACGGTGAGTACCGCCAGGGGAAAGACCAGAAACCCCACCAGGGCCGCCGTCGGCAGGTAGCCCAGCCACACCCCAATGAGCAGCGAGGCGAAGGTGCTCATCAAAAAGAAGCCATAGACGACACTGCTGGCCCGCTTGCCGATCAACATGGGCAGGCTGCGCCGGCCGACGGTCCGGTCAACCTCAACATCGGGATATTGGTTCAGCAGCCACAAGCAGTTCCCCAGAAAGAAGGGAATGAGCGAGGCAAAGAAGGACGTCCAGTTGACCTCGCCGGTCAGGACATAGTAGGTGCCGGTGACCATGAGCAGGCCGAAGCCAAGCCCGGTGACTAGCAGCGAAAAGAGCGGCAGCCGTGTGATCCAATTGGTGTAAACGACGATGACCAACAAGCCTAGGGCGCCCAAGGGCAGGATCAACCACCCCCTCACGAGGAGGAAGTAAAGCCCGATCAATGCGGTGAGAAACAGAGATCCCACGGCGATGCCCAGTGCGGTGGGCGCCAGGTCAGGCCGTTCCCGCAGAGTGCCACTCCCGCCGCTGAACGGCGTGCGCTGGCTGTGAAGGTCTAGACCACTCCGAAAGTCCGAATACTCGTTCAAGGCATTGACACTGATATGGGCAAAAACCGCCCCGAAGAAGGCGAGGGCCAGGTATAGGAGATTGGTCTCACCGTGCGTCCAGACAGCAGCACCGGTGGCCAGTAGCACACAGGCCACGTCGAGGTACAGGAAGTCGGCGCGCATCAGGCCTAGCCACGGTTTCAGTCGGTTCATACCCATCTCCCTTGAGGATTCTCAGCATCGCTGCCGGCGGGCTGCCATTGTACCACCGGCCCGCAATTCCTGCAAGCTTGTTGGGGCGAGGATTGAATGACCAACCGACTCAGGCAGCCTTCTACACCCTGAGGGAGGAATTGGCATCGCGGGATGAGCTGCTGCAGACAAGCAACCCGAAGTCCATACCCTCAGTGACTGCATTTGCCGTGCCGGCTCGGCGCGGCGTCAATAGAGACCACCAACCTGGGTGTCTTTGCTCACGAGGAATGGATGGCGGCATCAACTCAGCCCAGAACCGGCGTACCTGCGGGCGACGGTGTCCGGCACACCATCAAGTAGACGAGGGCTCTCCAGCCTCTCGCCAGGAGAGGCTGATCCGGGTACCCTGACCCCCTTGGCTCTGAATGTTCAGCCGAGCCCCTATGGCCTCGGCTCGTTCACGCATGATGCCCAAGCCCAGGTGATCGGGTGGCACCCCTCCAGGATCGAACCCCTGCCCATCGTCCCAGATAACGAGCTCGACCGACCGCCCCCGCTCGCCAGGATCGGGGGCAGCCCGAAGGGTGACCTCGGCCCGGGTGGCACGGGCATGTTTGACGATATTGTTCATTGCCTCCTGGGCAATACGGTAGACGGCGACGTGGACGTCGGGGGGCAGCGTCACATTCCTCTCGGCCGTCACAGCGACAGGGATCCCAACGCGGCCCATGGCCGCCTCCGCTAGCTGGTGCAGCAGGTCGCTCAGGCTCGCCTCCACCAGAGCGGTCGGGCGAAGCTCTAACAAGAGGGTACGCATCTCGGCCAGTGCGCCGCGGGTCAATTGGCGGAGCTCGCCGAGCAGTTCCGTGCCCTCCTGCCGATCTCTCTCCCAGGCATCAGGCACCGCTTCGGCGAGGAGGCTGGCGGAAAACAGGGTCTGAGTCACGGCGTCATGCAGGTCACGGGCCAGGCGGCCTCGCTCCGCGATGACGGCCGACTCCTGAGCCTGCTGGTAGAGTCGCGCATTCTCGATAGCGGCACCCACCTGGTGAGCAAGGGACTGTAGTACGGAGAGATCGGTCTCGTCAAAGTCATTGAGACGGTCGCTCTGTGCATCGAGGACCCCAATGACCTCGCCTTTGACCGCAATAGGCACAATCAGCTCTGAGCGAGTCTTGCTGCGGCGCATCCAGACGTAGCGCGGATCCTGGGCGACATCGGGTACGAGGAGAGGCTCACCGGTTGCAGCCACCCAGCCTGAGAGCCCTTGATGGCCGACTTTGAGGTGCGCCGGCCGGAATTCGAAGTCGGGATCCTCCCAAAGTTCGCCAGCCCCGACGCGGTAGACAACCTCATCGCCCTCGATCAGGCCAATGCCGACATGGTAGTAGCCGAATGCGGCCTGGATCATGCGCGTGACCTGCTGCAGGACCTGGGTGACATCCAGAACGAGAGCAAGTTCGCGGCCAACCTGATTGATCAGACGAAACTGCTCAGCCCGGCGCTGCTCTGAGGCGAAGAGACGGGCATTCTCGATGGCGACACCAATCTGAACGCCGATCGAGGACAGCAATTCGACGTCCGAGCGGCCAAAGTCGACCTGACCGCGGGTCATGGCAAAGAGAGTGCCAAAGACGGCAGCTCTCGAGACCACAGGAGCGATGGCCACGGAACGAAACCCCTGCTCCCTGACCAACGGCCGCGTCAGCCGCGGATCGCCGGCAAGGTCGTCAACGACGAGGGGAGCGCCCGTCCGAACCACGCGGCCCGAGAAACCCTCACCGACCGGCAAATTGTCGATCGCAGCTGCCAAGTCTGCGCCAAGTCCCCTCTGCGCAGCGATCTTGAGGTTGCCGCTCTCCGGAGAATCACTCTCCTGCTCCAGTAGATAGATCCCGCCTGCCTCCAGTTCCATCACCTCGAGCGTCTTGTCCAAGGCGTCGGCCAGGATCTTTTGAGGGTCCAAGGAGCGACTGACCACGGTGGAAATGGCGTTGAGGGCAGCCAGCTCCTTGGTACGGTTGGCCACCTGCTGCTGCAGCTCGCGACTTTGCGACCGGATGCTTCGTGTCCGCAACCAGAAAAGGAAGAAACCGAGGAGTGCCAGCACGACCAACGCGATGCCACGGAACCACCAGGTTTCCCAGAAAGGGGGCACAACTGCAACCTGAAGCGAAGCCCCTTGTTCGTTCCAGACACCATCAGCGTTGGAGCCCTTGAGCCTGAGCGTGTAGGTGCCCCCGGGGAGGTTTGTGTATCGCCCGAACGGCTTTGTCCCGACATAGTTCCAGGCCTCGTCGCGAAAGCCCTCCAGCCGGTAGGCATACTGGTTCTTTTCCACCTCGGAGTAGGTCAGGGCAGCGAATTCAAACTCGAAAAAGTTGTTCGGCCAGGCGAACGTCACACTGCTCAGGCTTTCGAGCGCCGTGTCAAGCTCAGGGTCCACGCCACCCTGGGTCAGGGATGTCAGCACAACGGGCGGGATGTAGGGGTTGTCCCGGATCTCCTCAGGGCGGAAGATGTTGAAACCATTCGTCCCCCCGAAAAGCATCTCTCCGTTTGCAGCCTGGGCGTAGGCACCCGGCATGAACTCGCTATCCTGCAGGCCATCCCCTGTGTCATAGTTCTTGACAGTCTCGTCGTCGGGGCTGAACCTGGAAAGGCCGTTGCTGGTGCTCAGCCAGAGGGTACCCTGTGCATCCTCAAGAATACCCAGAATGATATTGCTCGGCAGGCCCTGCTGTTCCGTGTAGCGGGTAAAGAGTCCGGTTGAGCGATCCAGTTTGTTGAGGCCGCCGCCTCCGGTCCCCACCCAAAGCACGCCCGAGCGATCTTCGACCACGCAGTTGATCACGATGTGGCCCAGGCTGGCTTGGTTGCCGGATTCGGGCACGTACAGAGTGGAGGTCTCAGCCACCGGGTCGAATCGGAGAAGCCCGCCCATGGTACCCAACCAAAGGATCCCCGCCCTGTCCCTAAACACGTGCCTGACCATGTCCTCGGTATTGACAGGATCCTCAGGATCGTAGGCGTACTGGGTGCACTCCCCCGTGGTCGGATCGAATCCGCACAGCCCGTAACGGTACCGCGCAAGCCAGAGCTCTCCGCCGTCGCCTGGGGCGATCGACATGACGGCACCTATGGCCAGGTCGGCCTCACCCGGTTCGGCCTCCAGGTAGTGAGTGAACCGCCCCGTGGATCTATCGAGCCTGTCGAGTCCGCTCTGAGTGCCGATCCAGAGCCCGTTCTCCCCGTCCGGAAGGATGGAAAGCACCCAGCCCGGCGCCAGACTGTGGGGATCAAGAGGGTCATGTTGGTAGAACACGACCTCACCCGTGTCATGGTCGAGCTGGTTCAAGCCCGCATCGGTGCCAATCCAGATAGTCCCCACCCCGTCTGCAAAGAGGGCATCGACGACGTTGTTGACCTCAGGATCGGCAGCGGGGGCGTCGATTCGATAGTGGGCGAACTTGGCCGCGGCGGGATCGTAGAGGTTCAGGCCGCGGGCGATGGTACCAATCCAGATCACCCCGCCGCGATCCTGGTAAAAGTAGGACACCGCATTCCCGCTGAGGCTGCTGGGGTCACTCGGGTCGTGGCGGTAGTGCACAAAACTTTCCGTATCGCGGTCAAAGCGATCGAGTCCGCCCGCCGTGCCGATCCACAGGCTGCCCCCCCGATCTTCTGCGACAAACGAGACCTCATCGTCGCTCAAGCTGGTTGGGTCATCTGGATCGTGGCGGAAGCGTACAAAAGCACTTGCTTCTGGGTCGAATCTATCGAGTCGCCCGTCAAAGTGAACAATCCAGAGGAACCCCAACCTGTCTTCAAAGATCTCTCCGATGGCGTTCGTATCGTCGATAGTGCCCGGGTCAGCCGGGTCGTGCTGGTACCGAGCGACAACCTGGCCGGTCTGCGGGTCAAACTGCTCGAGCCCCACGCCGTAGGTAGTCAGCCACAACCGCCCGGCGCGATCCTCGTGGATCAGTTGTACGATGTCAGAGCCCACAGTGCGCACATCTTGTTCGTCGTGGCGGTACTGGGTGAACCGGCCCGTCTCCTGGTCGAAGCGGTTCAATCCCTTCCTTGTACCCACCCACACGATGCCCTCACTGTCCCGGTAGACGGCATAGACCCGGTTATCGCTGAGGCTTTCGGGATTGTCAGGATCGTGCCGGTAGGAAACGAACCGGTCCGCGTCAGGGTCATAGCGGTAGAGGCCACTGAGATAGGTACCCGCCCACAGTGTGCCGCCTCGATCCTCGACCAACGTCCAGACGAAATCGCTGCTGGCGCTCTGCGGATCGGCGGTGTCGAACAGATCATAATGCAGGAAGCGGCCTGTCTGGCGATCATACCGGTCCAGTCCGCCCCGATTCTTCCGGATCCAGATCAGGCCGCGTTGATCCTGGTAGACAGACCAGATCCCTTGCTGCCCGAGACTATCTAGATCACCAGGCTCATGCCTGAAAACAGTGAAATCATAGCCATCATACTGGTTCAGGCCATCTTCCGTACAGATCCAAATGAATCCCAGGTCATCCTGAAGAATGCAAAGGATCGTGTTCTGCGAAAGTCCCTGTTCCCGTCCAATGTGCTGAAACTTGGTTTGGAAACGGCCTTGATAGAGAAGGGGATCCGCAGCGGGCATACCCGCTGGAGATGCAATTTCCGGTCCCCGATCGGCAAGCAATGGGGTTGCAGGCGAGGGCGTCGGCCTGGGGGTTTCGGCGCAAGCCGTTGCCAGCAGCATGATGAGCAGCAACCCCGGCCTCAACACAACGCTATGCCGGACCATGGATCTGTGCTGCACACTTGCCTCCTGAATGTGATCATCGAGGGCTGGCTTCCTCCCTTGCCATCCGGCTTCTCCTGCCACAGCTCACTATCACGGATTCAACGTTGGGCAGTTAGTCAACAGCAGCGGTCCTGGCAAGAGTACTGCCGCCTAGGTGGGCAGTCGGCCTTTTACCCATCCAGTATACTACAGACAGCGGCAGTTGGCAATGTCCCGGTGGGCAGGGTCGTTCCGGCAGGGAAGTGACTCCGGGTAGCAGAGATCAGCCCGCCCTAAACTTGACATTTCTCATTTTAATGATATAATTAGGATATTGTAAAAGGGTCCGATCAGACCCTGCAGGGGGAAAATGGAACCAAATCGGCAGGCGACAGGCCCCCCGGACAGCCCTGAGGGATAGCACCCAGGCAGAGGTGGAGGATGAGAAGCGACGGTGGCAGTAAAGAGTGAGGGGCGATTGAGAGCGCGATACCGTGTGCTGTCTGACCTAGCGGTGCTCATGGCAGACGCGACCGAATTGCAGCAGGTGGTGGACCCGTGGATGGACGGGGCCCGAGAGGTTCTCGGCTTTGATCGATGTACCCTGGCCCAGCTAGGTGACGATGACCGGACCTACCGGTTGCGGACGCTATTCGAGGGTCGCGAAGGGGTGCCCCGGGTCGAGATGGAGGCGGTGGGCACGGGCCAGGGGATTGCCGGATCTGTGATGCGCGGCCAGCAGGCGCGTCTACTCACCGACATGGTGGCTTCCCGGAGGGAGATCCCGGAGGTGATTGACCCAGGGTTGTGGGATGGATCGCTGTCAGCCATCCTGTCCGTCCCCATCAGGGCTCGCGGCAAGGTATCGGGCGCCGTCACCCTGGGGACGAGCTCGACGCACGGCTTTGATAGCGACGATATACAACTGGCGACCTCGCTCACGGCACTTTTGTCCATGGTCCTCGAACGCGAGCACCAAGCTGCACAGTTGCGCCGAACCCAGCGCGAGGTGGCCCGGCTGGGCTCCTTCCCGGAACTGAATCCAGCAGCGATTATCGAGATCGATCCGTCCGGTCAGGTCCATTACTTGAACCCGGCTGCCGCCGCGCTCTTTCCAGAAGTTCGACTGGACAGTCTACAGTCGCCGCTGTTTGTGGATCTACCCACCGCCCTGGAACTCCTCCACAAGACCGAGGGGCACTCTCACCTTCGTGAGCTCAAGATCGGCGACGTCTGGTACCAGCAGGTGCTGCACCTTGTGCCCAACAGCGATCGCATCCGCAGCTTTGTGATGGACATCACGGAGCGCAAGCGTACCGAAGAGGCCGTGCGCCAGCAGAACGAGTACCTGGCTGCGCTCCACGCCACGACGCTAGGGCTGATCAGCCGCCTGGATCGGGACGAGCTGCTGCAGGATATCGTCTCACGGGCGAGCCAGCTCCTGGACACGCCGCACGGGTTCATGTTCCTGCTCGAAGCTGGTGACGACGAGTTCGAACAGAAGGTCGGTTTGGGCATCTTTTCCGAGACGATCGGAGTCCGACTGAAGCGAGGCGAGGGAGCGTCAGGCCGCGCCTGGATGACGGGCAAGCCGATGGTCGTCGCTGACTATGACGCCTACGAGTCCCGCGCTCGCATCTACGGCCGGAACCGGATCAAGGCTGTAATGGCTGTGCCGCTGAAATCAGGGAACGAGGTGGTGGGCACGATCGGCATGGCGTACGGCAGCGGGTCAGATCGGACGTTCACCGACACGGAAGTGGAATTGCTGAGCCGCTTTGCCCAGTTGGCGTCACTGGCGCTAGATAACGCCCGGTTGTTCGCCCAGACGCAGGATCAAGCCCTGCGTCTGGCTGCTCTGAGCCAGATGAGCGATGCTCTAAGCCGGACCACCGATCTGCAAGAGATCTTTGGCATCGCTAGCGCCCAGATCCCGCTTCTCTTTCCCGGAGACCAGATTCGCATCACCCTGCAGCAAGCAGAGCGGCCCGGAGCGGCTGCATCCAGGCGAGATGGCAGAGCAGAGCAGGATCCGCAAGTCACGCCCCAGTCTTTGGTCGCGATGAAACCCGGGCCGGCTCTGACC
>Ga0316577_10001005_pt1 | contig 12649 bp, 8 predicted proteins | sample S5NA_FD_203073 | JGI IMG/M metagenome (GOLD analysis project Ga0316577, IMG submission 203073) | Rhizosphere microbial communities from salt marsh grasses in Alabama, United States - S5-7_050615r2r1 | ecosystem: Host-associated > Plants > Roots > Rhizosphere | place: USA: Alabama | collected... | reverse complement strand
TAGTCAAAATGTCGAAGTTATCAGATTTAACGCATTCACATCAGAATACATCCTGGAAGGTTGTACAATCATGATGGCTGATATCGTAATGAATGATGACAACTCGAAAAGTGTAAATCCGTCTATGTGTTATCAAATTCTAAAATTGGTCCACCTTTACGTCAAATACTTAAAAATTATGGGGATAACAAGGTAGTTCCGAAATGAGAAAGATCTGGTTAGTATTTACACATGATTTTTCAGAACATGTTCGACAAAAAGGGTTTTTGATTGCTTTGTTCAGTTTACCTTTGTTCATCGGATTCTCGGTGGGTTTAGGGTATTTTATGCAGTCACAAGAAATTAGCTCAGATGCAGTCGGATATGTAGATTTTTCAGGCATATTCACCAACCCATTATCAATTGCGAGTACTTCCGGGAGAGAAAGAGTTGAAATACTCCCATATTCGGATACTGCAGAAGTGGATGAGCTGCTTAAACGGGGAGACCTCCAGGCGTATTTTGTCATTCCGAACGGTTATCCAGGGGATAATAATATCGAATTATATTATTTCGATGAACCGGGGGAGAATGCAATCCACGATTTTTATGATTTCTTGCAGTTGAATTTGATGAAAGATTATTCACAGGAGATCAGGAATCGTGTGGCGATAGGAACAAATAGTATTATCCGCACGCCCGATGGTTCGCGTGAATTTCCTGAAAATAATCCAACTGTGAACATGTTCATACCACTTCTCATTGGATTGGGATTTGTGATGTTGTTGTTAATCAGCTCGGGCTACTTGATGAGCGGTTTTTTGGATGAAAAATCCAACCGAACGATTGAAATTATATTTACATCAATCTCTCCCGGGAAGCTAATTGTTAGTAAATTAGTGACGATGGTCGCGATTGGTTTCACCATGCTGATTACCTGGGTAGCAGTTGGAATCATAGCATTCATCGTTGGTTCGCATTTCCTTGAAATCAGTTGGGTCAGGGAAATTGAGATCGATGTGAGAGCAGTCATCACTATCCTGGTAGTGGCATTCCCATCATATGTTTTTGCTGCAGCCCTGATGTTGGGCATTGGATTCTTGCTAGGAAATAGCCAGGAAGCTGAATCTATTGGCCCACTTTTTTTTGTGATCGCATTCATTCCTTTGTGGTTTATAGTTCCAATAACAAGTGACATTAATGGATTAATCGCAATACTTCTCAGTGTACTGCCCATAGCATCGATTCTCACGATCGGTTTGAGGGGTATCTTTATTGAAATACCACTTTGGCAGCTGGTTTTGAGTGTTTCTGTCCAATTATTGCTGGTAACAGCTGCACTCTGGCTTGCAGTCAAAACTTTTCGGATGGGTATGCTGCGATCCGGCAGCGGCATACGCTTGCGAGAGTTGATTACAAAGGATGATCGCCTGATAAGCGAGAGGAAATCATGAGAAAGACCTTGGAAATTATCCGTTACGAATTGGTAACAGCATTTGGGAGAAAATCCTACCTTTTTATCGCATTTGGAGTTCCGGTTCTGGCGGTGATAATCTTCGCAGGATTCTATTTAATTAAAGCGTCCAAACCAACTGATCAGCTGACTCAAGAAGTAGAGGAAAATTTTCAGATAGAAACTGAAGGCTTTATTGATTATGCTGGCATAGTCACCAGCCTGCCAGAACATGTGCCAGATGAAGTATTAATTCCATTCGCCAACCAAGATAGTGCAAAAATGGCATTGGAAAATGGTGAAATAACTGCTTACTATATTATCCCCGCAGATTACGTTGAATCGGGAAATTTGATCTATGTTCACCCGAAATTAAATCCAATTGCAGAGGGGGGTCAAAATTGGGTCATGACCAGCACCCTCTACTATAATCTCTTAGATCAGAATTTCGAATTGGCATCTACTGTTTGGTCTCCTGCAAACCTGGTTCCCACAAATCTGTCAAATATCGCCGGGACTGATCGCACTTCTACTGGAGAATGTTCATCCCCCGGATTCACTTGTGAATCAAATGAGCTAATTCAACTCCTGCCGATATTGATTGTAGCAATAATTTACGTATCCATTGTCACGGGGGGAAGCTACTTGTTGAGGCTGGTGAGTAGTGAAAAGGATTCACGCGTAATGGAATTGTTAATACTGTCAGCTTCACCAAGGCAGCTGCTCAACGGGAAGGTGATCAGTTATTGTATCCTCGGATTCCTCCAGGTGCTCGCGTGGTTAGGCGCAATTTTCCTGGTATTCGAAATTGGAGGGACAACCTTGAATCTTCCTCCAGGTTTCTCGCTTCCGCTTTCTCTCTTGATATGGGGCTTGGTATTCTTCTTGCTAGGTTATGCAGTTTATGCAACGATAATGGCTGGTGCTGGTGCTTTAACTCCCAAGGTATCTCAATATACATCGGTTTATTTTGTGGTCTCTGCGCCCTTAATGATCAGCTATTTCTTCTCGATCATGCTCGCCATGAGGCCTCATTCCCCACTTGCTGTTGGTTTAAGCATTTTCCCATTATCAGCACCCGTTATGATGATCACCCGTTTGACGATCGGCAATGTACCTGTCTGGCAGCCATTGATGGCTGCCGGACTCACAATTCTCATGGCAATTCTGATTATGCGTGCGGTTGCACGAATGTTCAGAGCTCAGATCCTGCTCTCTGGGCAGCCATTTTCACTCCAACGTTATCTTAAGATCCTGATGAATATCTGATGGGATCACTAAGAAGTTGAGAAATGGTGTGGGAACGCTTGCTGTAACAATCGATTATATTACTGGAATAATAAATACTTTGAAGCAGGTGAGAAGGAGAACGCGATGGATCAGGTCCAGGTAAACCATATTTCCAAATCATTTGGCAATATTGAAGCAGTCCGGGATGTAAATTTTGAAGTTGGCAAAGGGGAAATATTCGGTCTGCTCGGACCGAACGGAGCAGGTAAGACGACCACGATTCGAGTGATGCTGGATATCTATAAGCCTGAACGAGGAACGGTCAATATTTTAGGGGGGCCGATGTCCGAAGAGAAGAAGAATTTAATCGGTTATATGCCAGAAGAACGCGGTTTATATCAGGATACATCACTCGAGCGTTGTTTGATCTATCTGGCGACATTAAAAGGTTTATCAACAAAGGAAGCCCAGCATCTGCTGGATAATTATTTAGAAAGATTTGATTTACTTCCGCATAAGAACAAAAAAGTCAAAGAACTAAGTAAAGGCATGCAGCAGAAGGCGCAGATCATAGCAGCGATTTTACACAGCCCTGAATTGATTATCATAGATGAACCCTTCACATCCTTAGACCCGATAAATACTCAGCTTGTTAAGGATTTAATGGGTGAGCTTCGTGAGCAGGGAGTAACAATTATGATGTCAACCCATCAAATGCACCAGGTTGAGGAGTTATGCGACCGCATCTTACTGATCAATCAAGGTATCAATGTTCTTTATGGAAATCTTGACTTGATTCGCAGGGAACATGCTGGTCATGAGGTAGTGGTCAGATCTTTGAGTGAAATTCCAAATTTAGACTCAGTGAAGTCGATGAATTCCAACAACGGCACAATAAAATTGGTGCTCAATGAAGGTGCGACACCCCAGGATGTACTGGCTGATTTGGTTTCAAGTGACGTAAAAGTGGAGAAATTTGAAATTGCCTTGCCAACCTTGGATGAGATATTTATCAAAGTTGTTCAGGAATAGCATGATTAATCATTTTACACGGATTAATTGAAGAGTGCTCTTCAACTTCACCGCGTCTTTGCTGATAGTTCTAATAAATCTATTACTCTTGAGGATCAGTATTCTTCGTATCTCTCAACCTCAAAAACAAATATTGTAGCTCCACCAACATGAACAGCAACCGGATTGGGGAGGGGAATTGGTCCTGATTCAATGGGAGTCGACACATAATCAACCCTTTGTTTGCAGCTGCTGCGGAGTGCCTCAACAATGGTTTTTTCCTGTCCAGATTTCAAACCGATGAGAAGAGTGGTGCTTTGACGACCTAAGAAACCACCAGAGCTTGGCAGGTGAGTAACCGAAAAACCAAGCTTGGTCAGTAAACTTAAGGAGTTCTCCAAATCCTGGTCCTGGATCACTGCCCCGATTAACCGATCTAAATTCGGATGCACTCCCGATTGTTGGCGGATGACTTCCGGCCAATTTCGCACGTCAGTTGTCAAGGCTGCATCAACTTCTGAGACCAATTGGTTGTAAATATCTTCACCGATCACTCCATCATTAAGTAATGAACTTAAAGTGCTGCGTTGGGATTGGAGGGTTTCCCGCCTGGCGGTCTCCATCTCCTCCGCTTCTAATTCTGGGTGTTCGGTCAATATTTCTTTTGTAGCCTCAACCAATACCTGAATATATTGTTCTAATAAAGGCGCAATTGTCTGCCAGGTGTGAGCAGAAATTAATCCCTGGTTGCGCATTTTTTCCATGTGATCGTAGGATGATTGTGTGGCAGTTGCCCGGGCATTTCTGCGTTGATATTCTTCTTTGACTGAACTGCGAATATTAACCCCTAAGCGCCTGATTAATGGTCCAATAGAGAGTCCCTGTACCAGAAGGGTAAAAATTACTACACCAAAAGTCATTACCTGTAATTGGCTGCGAGCAGTGCCCAAGGCAAAAGGTAGACTTAATGCCAGGGCCAGCGAAATCGCACCTCTTAAACCTCCCCAGTTAAGTATATGCTGCCACCGGAGTGGTATATCTTTGCCGATCCAGGCAAGCCCATAGATCGTGATTGCCCTTGCGATCAAAACCGCAACAATAGCGATGCCAATCATTTGCCAAGACTCGAATAGAGATGAGACATCAATTTGTAAACCGATTAACAAGAAAATAAAGGAGTTCGCCACGAATGCTGCGTATTCCCAAAAATTAAATAAAACAATGCGTGTTGTCGGGGACATACCAGCAGGTCCGATATTCCCGGCGATCAAACCCGCACCAACAACCGCTAAAACCCCACTGACATGGAACAATTCTTCCGCAATAAGAAAGGATCCAAATGCTAATATCGTTGTCAATGTGGTTTCAATCAAGTAATCATCAATGCGATTGATCATCTGGGATATGATCGTTCCAAGGACCAGGCCGATCGTTATGCCGCCGCCTGCAATCCGAATAAAATCAGCAAGGCTGGAAAAGAAATTAAATTGACCACCAGCAATCGCAAGTGATAGAACTAATCCAAATAGTACGATAGAGGTCCCATCATTCAGCAGACTTTCACCTTCGAGTAAGACCTGCAGTCTCTTTGGTACCCCCAGGTTTCGGAATAGTGCGATAACAGCGACTGGATCAATTGCAGCGACTATTGCTCCAAAAATCAGAGTATACAGAATTGGAATTCCGGTCCCCCAGCTAACCAGGGCACCGACAATTGCCATGGTCAATATCACACCCGGGATAGCGAAGGTGAGGATAGGTAAAATATCTCTCCGTAAGCTATTGAGATTTAAGTGGAATGCACCTTCAAATACGATCGGTGGTATCAATAGTGCAAAGATCAATGTTGGTTGAATGGTGATATCAACTTGGGGCAGGAGTGTAATCAATAATCCGATCACAACCAATCCCAAAGTGTAAGGCACACGGAATCGACGGGCGATTATTCCAACTAATGAAGCGATGAATAATAAGAAAATGATGACTTCTTCAACGAGGAGGAAGGATTCTTCACCTTGAAGTGTCTCCATTTCGCTAACCGGACCACCTTCTTCACTACCGTTAGTTTGGGTATCTGCTGGTGATTCCGAGCTCTGCTGGTTGAAAATTGGAATATCGGATAATGCACACCCGCTAAGGAAACCACTGAAGACAATTAGAATCGCTAAAATAACAACCAAAAACCTGAAGTGATTTGAATTTGGAAACATTTTATTCCAAGCTAACCAGACAGGGTTCAGGATCGGTGACCAGAATAGTCTGTCCATCCGTAAAAATGATCTGTGTTTTTTCGTGCCCACGTAAGATTGTCGTTCCACGGAATTTTACCGTAACTGGCCAGGGATATGGATTTATCCCGGAGAGATAAATTTTCCAGGGCGTGATAATTCTCAGGCCAAGTGACTCTAGAAACAATCCTAAGGGTGCTAATCCCCAGAGAGCATCATTATCACCAGATCCACCCCCGGATTTAGCGCTGTAAGCATAACTAAAACATCCATCGGCGTCAATTGATTTTTGAATTGAATTCATGATCTTGGTCACTAATTCCATGGCGGCGGTCCGAAACCCATAGGAAAGTAAACCTTCTCCAATAAATAGACACCAGGGCAGGTATACGGCATGGCAGGGCATATCTTCTGGAATTGATTCACTCGCCGGGCAACCCGGAATACCATAATCTAGCCAGAATTTCTTCGGGTTTGTGATGCTGTTTTCAACCATTAATTGGACTTCAACGTTTGATGGAATTTTAGCCCAGATGGGAAGAAATGTTGTGATGTCCTGGGCCAATAATCCTGAATTGGAGATAATCATCGAATCAGCCTTGTCAAGCCCATTTACTTCGATGATGCCAATTGACTGGTAAATTTGCTCGCTGGTTGCAGTGCCGAAACTCGGGAACCAGAGTATCTTTTCGGGTGGAACAATTTCTATGCGGTGCTTGCCGGAAGGGCTGTGCCCATGAATGATAATCTGGGTCTTTCGAGTGGTTTCGTGGGTAGTTTGAATTTGAAATATCAACCTCTGTGGTTCAGCAAAGGATTGGTCAATCTCGATGGTGCCTGAACCCCTGAGTTGACCTAGGATTACCTTTTTCGACCTCTGATGGCTATCTCTGTCCCAATAGGTATAACCGGATAATTCTTCACTCCAAGCATTCTCAACCGCATAACGCAAATTCTCGGCTTTCGCGCCCAATGATTCGATATGCTCATTGATGTTTAGTAATTTCGCTATATCGATCATCGAGTGGCATTCGTTATACAGGAACGCGCATAGCGACGGGCTCTCGCTAGTTGTGATTTCAACCCCTTGTGCTTTGGTATGCCATCGCGCAAAAATTGGATGATCTTCGAATCCTGCCTGAAGTGGGTGATCCCATTCTGGAATTCCATCCCCATCATGATCGTGCCCAGATGAAAACCATGAATTTAGATAGTTGATGAGTTGGGGATATATTTCATGCAAGAACTCCAGGTTTTGATCCACTTGATAAATCTTCCAGGCAATGGATGCCAGCAGTGGTGTCGCTAACCGGTTGCTTATTTGCCCACCCAATCCTGCTTTCCAATCAAGTTCTCCATTTTCATTGTAAGCATCCAGGTGGTTTCTCAGAATATCTTTCATTATCGAAGGGGAGGATGGGAGCAGGATATTCGCAAGGTAATAAGAATCAATTGGAGTCTGTCCGCTCCATTGCGGTCCATAATCGCTTCCATCACCCCGCGGAGAATACCCATCATCTGGGATGCGCGTTGTGACGTAGGAGAGATACTTTTGGTGAGATGTTTTGCCAAATAATAATCCGTAAGCGGTCTTTTGTGAAAATAGGAAGATTTGGTCCCACTCTTCACTTCCAGTATAGATTTCGATTTGGTTTGAATTTTGAAGTTCGACCCTTGCGATCTCAGCGTCCCAATTATGATTGGTGATTGCTCGTGCCTCATCGAAAGAATCATCTACGGTTTTTTGTGCAACATGGCACCAGGTAAATTGACGTGAATTCCCAGGAGGTAAATCAAGCATATTTACCAGGGCTGGATAAGGGCTGTTAACTGAAGATGCACCTCCCGTGATAAAAATAACAGGGAAGATTTCTTCCGTTGAACCAGATAAAACTTGGATTCCTTCTTTTTCAATTGGGACTGCACGAGATCCATTTTCAGCTGGTGTGAGTAATGCTACCAGCTCAAATTTTAGCTGCTGATTTTGAGCACTGATATTGGAGATATGAATTCGACCTGCTACTTGGTGAGAGTTGGCAACCCAGTATTCACTCACAACTGCAATCGATTCAAATGGAGAAAATGCAAGACTGATATAGTTAGGGTAAATTTTTTGGATTAGAGGGGCTTTCGAAAATTTTGCTGGGGTTGTGCTCGTATCATGTCCAATAGTAAAGCGCGGAAACAGGCGCATTTTTGTCGCGCGTAAACCATAAGTTGTTTGTAATGCAAGAGCTTGTGGTTCACCACTATTAAGCGTTAGCTCCCATATCTGATCGTCTAAATAATTCGTAGTCGATGTACGAGGATCTGCAGCGATCGAAATTGAAATTGGCTTATTCGAATTAAGAGTGAAATCCCTCATCGAGTTCTAATATTCCCCGAAGCCATCAGTGACATAACGAGTCAGCTCTGAAACACTTAATCCATCAAGACCCAATTTTCGCAAAGTTCGACCCCGGCGCCAGTAATCTGTGCGGTGAATTATACATGCGATCCGAATAATACTTTCAATACCACGGACAGAAACACCATATCTTTGAGCCATCGAAGCGAGGGGTACTAAACTCATAGGGACATCTTCGAAGATGTACCGGTGGTTCAAGGATATTGGGGCTTTAATTCCATAATATCCCGGTTGGTTATGAATTGCTTCATAGAGATCAGCACCAGAAGTCGTGTAAGCCATCTGTAACCATTCCATAGCGGATCTGGCACGAATCCCAAGTGAGGAGGCGACCGTGACCCGCTCACGATCGAGCACTTCCAATAATCGCGCAACGGAAGGTGTTACCCCATCAATGTAAAATTGGAAGTCCCCATGGGTAGATTCAATCCAACCTGCATTTAAGAGTGCAAGCGCTGGGTGAAAAATTGCACCCATATTATTTAATCCTGTGTTCAACACATCCACTCCATTGATGTATTGCGGATAAGCTTCATTGATCACTTCTAATACCTGATCGGTTTTAATCCCGGGAAGGGATGCAAGTGGAACTGCTTCCTTGATTCTGAAAATGCGAGCTTGGGCAGGTCCATCAGAACGGCTGGCATAAATAAAGGTCTCAGCTTCGGCGATATTGATCTCAGCTTTATTTCCGGAATCACGGACGATTTTTGCTACTTCAAGTGCGCCGCAAGTTCTTCCCGGGTGCAGGATAATCATTTGACCATCTTTCAGGTGGGGAGCAACAATGCGAGTGATACTGGCATGTGCAGATGATGGAACAACAACCATCAATACGTCTGCTGACTTAACTGCTTCTTCAATATCCGAAGTCACAATGTTCAATTTTCCAAAACCATGTGGACCCCCTTCATAGCTCTCTAGTTCTATGCCCCGCCTTGCCTTGATTGCAGCAATATGCTCTGGTGTACGATTGTAGAGATTGACCTCAAACCCTTGAATTGCCAGGTGAGCTGCCATCGCTTTTCCCCCATGACCAGCCCCAATAACTGTGTATCTGGTTGAAAAACTCATCAACCCTCCTTAGAATCAGATTTACCAAATATTAATTTGTGAGTTCACCTAATCTATCTGCTTCATTAACTGGTCTTCCGTTATTGTCTATAGTGTAGCATGCACCGTTTATTATCCGTGTATTAATCTTACCCCTCGCATAGGGGTTATTGCGGAGATGAGGTGCATCCATGATTCCTGTAGAGACCGCGCGAGTGAGGGTACCCGGGTCAATAAGAGGATCTGCCGCTCTGCCGGAAGCCAGGTTTTGGATTGCTTCTATCGTGATTCTACTTTCTGTGATTATTTCTTCTTTTCTTTCCTGAATGATTGGATCGGCCTGCATGTCTGGCTGACCGTTAAGGGCATTTTCAATTGATCTCCGAGCAAGGTTTGATGCTTCGATAATATCCTCAGCGGTGGCAGCATGATCAGCTTCAGTATGACCAACGATGTGGATAATATGAGGTAGCAATGACATTTGTAAATATATACTAGCAACTAAATGTGCTCGGGCAGCATCTATATCTAATGGATAGCTGAGTAACCCGGTTCTGGTCTGGCGCCAGATTCGAAAATCACTGTCTGCAAGTGGAGAGATCAGATCAATGACTGCTGACATTTTTGCTAAATCCATTGCGTCCGACAATCCTGGCGGGCTGTTGAACATTAACTGGGCGATATAATCCTTCACCCCAAATTTTTTTGCATTGTACGCAGAGAGAAAAGCAGAAACAGCAAAAAGGTGATCTGGCGCATCCCGCATACCCCAGTGATGAGGTTCATTCAATTCGACCGGAATATTCCTTTCCCCGTACCATCTCATAACTTGCTGGTGTTCCCTGATGGAGCCTTCCAGATCCCAAGGACCGCGACCATCCATCTGGTTAAACCAAAATAAAGGAATAGCACACCAAGCAATGTTGATGCTCTCCACGTACATCTCTGCCAGCTTGAGGAAATCGTCCGTGCCTGAATAGGTACGCAGTAACGGAAAATTCCCTATGCGACTCGCTGAGTATAATGCTTGATAATCTTCTTTTGAACGAACTGGAACCCCGCCTGCGCCTGTTTGGCGTGGATCCTGCCTTTCTGGATGATAAAAATTCTCCTGCGCATCTTGATCAATACCCAGAGAGATTACATCCAGCGACTGCTGCTCAGATATTCTGGAAATTCCATTAATTGTTGATTCCATTGTTGGGAGACCAAAATGATGGCGCAGTAATGGGTAAGGTGATTTCCAAAGGATACGGTCTATTGCGTCCTGGGGAAAATCCATCTCGGTTTGCGAGGCAACAGGTTGACCTTTTAAATATGCCAAAACGGCTTCCTGCGGTTCACCACCCACAAAAATTTTCTCAAAGAAACCAATCGATTTTGCTCTTGCAGCGACCGGAGGTGTGCCGCCAAATGCAAAGCGGACTCCCTGATTTCGTAGATCATCCGCTGCTTCTGCAAATTCACCTAACAACCTTTCACCAGTTTCAGGAGTCAACCGATATGAAACTGCAACCAATTCTGCTTTTTCCTTTTCGGCTGCAGCAAGTACCTCGCTGATTGGTACAGCTGGCCCCAGAAAAATAGGTTTCCAACCAGCTTCCTCTGCAAGCCGTGTAAATTTCATCACTCCTGCTACATGGACGCATTCTCCCAGGGCAGCCGTAATCACGGTTTTGTTCAAACCTGACATTTTGAGTAACTTGCTTTCCTATGAATTCAACTATTTTATGAGGGCAATAATAATATGCCCAATTAGTGTCCTGACAAAAATTGGATCAGGGAACTACTTTTTAGTAATTTTCGTCTATTCTGCGATGAAACTTTCCATTTCATTCTATCATAAGCCAATTTTCGTCTCATGGGTTAATAAATGCTGAGACCTGGGTTCCCAAATTACCCGCATGATATAATTTTTGAACTTCCCAGAGTGTAATTTTGAGTGAAATTTATGCTGATGTGATTTTGGTTGGTAATTATTGGAATTTGTTGCTATGGATTACAGGATTGAAAAATGGTTTGCTGTTAAGATGCGATATACGCAAATAGAAGGAGAATCCTGGAGGAGAAATGACTGATTTGCAGCGCGGCAAATATTTCGAAGAATTTGAAATTGGAATGAGTTTTTTTAGTCCCGGGCGAACAATTACCGAAAGCGATATCGTATTGTTCGCCGGATTATCGGGCGATTATACACAAATACACACAGATAAAGAATTCAGCAAAAACACACCATTTGGAGCACGTGTTGCACACGGATTGTTAGGTCTTGCCATTACCTCTGGATTGGCGGTTAGAACTGGTGTATTAGAAGGCACAGTCCTGGCATTTCGAGAGATTGAAAATTGGAAATTTATTAAACCGGTTTTTATTGGAGATACCGTGCATGTAGGACAAGAAATTGTTGAACTAAAAGCTCTTCCCAGACTGGGTGGGGGATTGGTGAATATCGAACTCAAATTGGTTAACCAAAAAGAGGAAGTAGTGATGAAGGGGATTTGGAAAGTCCTCGTGGCTTCATCGCCTGGATGACCTTATGCCGGACCTTGACCGTAATCCATCCGAGGAAGAATTCCCGGACTCTGTTAATGAGGATATCTCACAAGAAGCAGAAGAAGGCAAAATATCTGCGATTGATGCCGGTGATCGATCCGAAGACTCTGACAAACCTGAAGAGGATGGAGATGGTCGTGTGGATATCGATAATGATGAAGGATCTTCAGGTGAGGACTTCAAACCTCAAGAATCTGATTCTCAGGTGGAGATTCCAAAACCTGCTCATCCGGATATCCTGTTAGATAATAACGATCAGGGCCGATCTGAAGAATCACCAGCAGACGAGATTGGTTCATCTGATTTCTATTCTGATTTTAGTGCCAGGGGCTGGTATAACACGGAAGGCGATACCATGCCTGTGCAAATTTCAGCTTCCTCTGGCCAGGAAGGCAGCACAGAGAATCCCTCTGAAGAAACCCAACCAATCATAATTTCTCCCAATTTGTCGAAGGATCCACATAGAAATCCTGCCAATGAGGTATCCGCTTCTGAAGCTGCGAAATCTCCGACCAATTCTTCAACTGGTTCCTCACGTGGTTCACAAGTTCTCAAAACCGCTTATGCAACATCAAGAATTACGGGGATTGAGCGGGGAGCTGATCGCAGACAGTATACGGAATCAGCCTCAGGTAAGCAAACCGTACCTGCAACACAATCTTCGGCTCGAGGGATAAATATTGATCGGGGTGTAGGCTGCCTTCTCAGAGCAGCTATTGCCGGATTATTTTTGAT
>Ga0316577_10001004_pt1 | contig 12649 bp, 10 predicted proteins | sample S5NA_FD_203073 | JGI IMG/M metagenome (GOLD analysis project Ga0316577, IMG submission 203073) | Rhizosphere microbial communities from salt marsh grasses in Alabama, United States - S5-7_050615r2r1 | ecosystem: Host-associated > Plants > Roots > Rhizosphere | place: USA: Alabama | collected... | reverse complement strand
AAAAGGGCTTTTTCGACAATCTCGCAAGTTATCACAAAAGTTCGAATTCAAATTTTTGATGTTTTAAATTTTTGACGCATTCTGGCGTTTTTCTGCTTCAATAAATATACGTTTGACTTGCGGGTAATGCTTTTTTATTGTTTGGTCTATTTCTGAAATGACAAATTCAATTTCATTGGCTGTGGCATCGTCCTTGAAATCCACACTGATATTAGCAAGGATGTAATCCGGTCCCATATGCATGGTAAGGACTTCATTGACGTTCTCAATTAGCTTTTTCGATAGCAGAATCTCCCGAATGGTTTTTATCACAACAAGGTTGGCGCTCTCACCAATTAACAGGCCCTTGGTCTCATAAGCCAGCCAGATTGCGGTACCAACAAGTATCAGGCCGATAAGAATAGACGCGGTGCTATCAAAATATAGAATCCCGGTAATTTGTGATAGTGCCACTCCGGCAAAGGCTATCAAAAGACCAAGTATGGCCGCTGTGTCTTCAAAAAGTACTACAAAGACAGAAGGATCTTTTGCACGATGAATCGCTTCGAGATAGCCCCATTTGCCTTTAGCTCGGCTGAACTCACGGAAGGCAAAAAACCATGCAGCGCCTTCAAATAGCATGGCAAGCCCCAGAACTATGTAGTTTACCAGAGGATTAGATATTAGCCTGGGGTTTTGCAAATGCTGGATTCCCTCATAAAGTGAAATACCACCACCCAGTGCGAAGATAAAAATAGCAACAATGAAGCTCCAGAAGTAGATTTCTTTGCCATGACCGAACGGAAACATATCGTCCGGCGGCTTTTTCGCCTGTTTTAAGCCATAAAGCAACAACATCTGATTGCCGGTATCAACTAAGGAATGGATTCCTTCAGAGAGCATGGCAGAACTTCCGGTGATAAGAGCAGCAGTAAACTTTGTAATGGAAATAAGAGTGTTACCCACGAGGGCAGCGATAATTACTTTTTTGGATCCTGAGGCCATTTTTATTAATCTTTTCGCTCGATGTTGGACTTTGATATTGGGTATTAAACGTTCCTCTTCTTTAATCTCATCAGTAATTATAAACACTTCGTTATCTTTTCACGATCGGAAAAATAGTTCAACCGGAGATACATGAAAATTGGTACAAAGTGGTGCCTGTCTCTGAAAGAATATTTTACTGAAAAATAACAAAATAGCTCTATATCAAAATGGGGCTATCAAAAGCGACCGCAGAAGTTTCAAAAGAGCGGGTGAAGGATATCCGTCCGGCGGCAAAGAATTTTCTTTCTGGAATGCCCGTATTGCAGTGTGCGTGCGGGGGCCAGCTAAACCGTCATCTGAGCCAGCATCAAAACCAAGGCTGTTGAGGAGTTGCTGTATCTCCATTATCTCGTCGCGCATAAGCGGTTCATGTTCTGCACCCCGGCCATTCGCAATCTGTGGCAGGCCGATGATTCGATCGGAGAGATGGCCGACTGAGATTGCATAGTTGATTGAACGATTCCAGCGCAAGATGGTCCGGAAATTGTTGTAGACCAGAAAGGCCGGACCTTTATAGCCTTGTGGCAACACGATGGAACCTTCCATATCCTCCTGTGGCAAAGCCGTACCATTACTCCGCCGTACCCCAATTGACGCCCAGTCTTTAAGCGACTTTTTCCTGTCCATCATGGCAAGGGTTAGGTCAAAGTTTTCAGGGAGACGCACTTCGCGGCCCCAGATTTCGCCCGTCCGCCAGCCCATGTTAAAGAGAAAATTGGCAGCAGAGGAGAAAGCATCTGGTAGGCTACCCCAGATGTCCTTGCGGCCGTCGCCGGTGAAATCCACGGCGTATTTGGTGAATGCGGAGGGGATGAACTGCATATGTCCCATTGCTCCGGCCCAGGAGCCCGTCATCGCATCCGGCGTGATGTGGCCCTCATCGATAATTTGCAGTGCGCTTAGAAGCTCAGCCCGGAAAAAATCAGCGCGCCTCCGGTTGAAAGCCAGCGTCGCCAGGGCATCGATCACGCGGAAGTTACCTTGGTGATCGCCAAAATCCGTTTCCAGTCCCCAGAATGCGATGAGATAGCGCGGAGGAATACCATATTCAGCACAGATCTTGTTCAGCAAGTCGCGATGTTTTGCCAGCAGCGCACGACCGCGTATTATCCGGTCGTCTGTTACGCGCCGCCGTAGATAAGTCCAGAAGGTCTGTGTGAACTCCGGCTGCCGTCGGTCAAGTTCGATCACATGCTTTACCGGCCTTATATCGCCCAGTGCGGCGTCCAACGTCGCATCGGAAATTCCTTTGCCGCGCGCCTCTGCACGCAGCGCCGCAAGCCACTCCTGGAAATTCTGGTCGAAAAGCACCTCATTTGCCGTAGTTCTATCTGGCTCTTTGATAGCCTGTGCGATATCCTGCCATGCGGCAATTAACAAAACCAAACCAATTACCACTACCGATAAAAATCCCTTCCATCTCGTTGCGCTTCGCAAATTCATTCAATTCTCTTATCCGCCACGTATTCGGTTGTTGCTATAATCCAAACGCTTGATCAGTTATTTAGTTTCTGCCTGAAAATATAATAGGGTGAATGAAAAATAAAGCTGAAAATGTCGCTTCAAGATAGTTGATGCGGAATTGAGGGGATATTCTTTGTTGACTTCTAAGCATATACTCCGGCTGAGCATCTCAGATATCTTTTCACAGTCTCAGAAAATCAGCCTTCTGCTAACGTTTCGATAAGTCACACATATCAAAGGTTTTTGATCTGGATTATACTTTTAACTTCTGAATGACTACCTGAATATTCATCAGGGTGAAAAATAGATCGGATCAACATTATACAATATATAGTGTATAGGAAATGACCAGGTTTTCATAAAGATATTGAAACTGAGTAATAGATAGTTTTTTAGTATCACATAGGCTTGGAATCATTTAATATCTTGATTTTTTGCAAGATATCTTAAAAAATAGATGAAAATGAGGATCTCTGTAAAGTTAGCAAATTGTGATATGTTGATCGCATAAAACTCGAAGTTTTTGATTCCGAAATACCCATTCAAAACATGAAAATATCATCACCAGACCCACCCTTTAGGATTTTAGAGCGGTATCTTTGAGTTTGCAGTAATCCATATGGGCACACACGTGGTCGGCAAATCCGACACCAGCCTCTTCGTAAAGGCTGTATGCGGCATTGATTCCAACCTCTTTCAGGATTGGTATTTCATCCTCGTAACGCACTGACGCTGTGATCTGACCTTGATAACCTCTCTGAGCCATCTGTCGGATTGCAAATGTGCTGGTTTTGGGGTCCGGCAAGGCCAGCATAACCAGATCAACCCGACTTTTCGCCGGTTCGACTCGCTCCCAAAAATCGCTATCCTCGGCATCGCCGTAAACCACATTTCTACCAACTTTTTGATGTTGCTCCACCGTTTCAGCACAAAAATCCAGTCCGATCACCACGTCGCCGTATCGACGCCTCATTTCATCAAATGCACTCGTTCCCACGCCACCCATTCCGATAATCACAACCTCAGCATCGCCGGTCTCTATGGGTTTATCTTCAGGCAAACGTTTTGTAGTTTCGAAATTTCTCAGTCGGCCTGAAATACGCGAATAGATAATGTGGGAGGCAGAATTCAACGGTGCTGCCAAAATGAACGTTATCGAAAGCGCAACAGCGATAATAACCAGCCAGTCACCGCTCATCCAGCCCATGGCCACGCCGATAGACCCGACAATGAGACCAAACTCACTGTAATTGGCCAAGCTAAGCGAAGTAAGCATCGATGTTCGAGCACGCAGTTTGAAGCGTGTGAGGATGCCGAAAAACAGAGCTGCTTTGAACGGTACGGCCAGCGCCAGCAAAAGCGCTATCACGAATCCTATGGGCGTCAAAGAACCGGAGATGCCAATATTTAAAAAGAAACCTACAAGAAAGAGATCTTTGAAGCTAAGCAACCTATCGGCCAGTTCACCCGCCTTGGGATGAGTAGCCAAGAGCATACCGAACAAAAGCGCCCCCAGACCTCCTTTTAAATTGACCATTTCGAAGCTGCTGTACCCAGCAGTGGTCATCAATATTCCAAACAGCATCAGAAGTTCACCATGACCACATCGGACCAAAAACCTGGTCAGCAGAGGCCTGATGATAAAAAGCGAAGCTACGAGGACCGCTGCCCACGGTGAAGGGATGTCTCCGGCAGAGACTGCTAAAAAAACAACTGCAATAATATCCTGCATGATCAGTATACCTATTGCAATAGTGCCATGTCGGGAGGACGTCTCTTTCTTTTCCTCAAGCACTTTAACCGCAAAAACCGTACTCGAAAAACTCAGGGCGAAAGCGATCAGTATTGCGGTTTGCCAGCTTAGAAGATGAAAGTAGGGCATCCCTGACATACTAAGAATCCAGATCCCGGTTCCGAAGACTGCAACGGTAATAAACATGTGAATCGTTGCACCGGCCCATACTTCGGGCTTGGCAAGACTCTTCAACTTTAGTTTTAAACCGATGGAAAATAGAAGCAGCGTTACACCTGCATCGGCAATTTTTCCAAGAGTTTCGCTTCCCTCGACGCCGAAAATGTTAAGGACAAACCCAGCGATCAAGTATCCCACGAGAGGCGGCAGGCCGATCCTGCTAGAAGCGGCTCCGAAAACAAATGCGGCAACAACCCAAAATGGATCCATATTTGGAAGACCTCCTTAATCAAACTATTCTGAAAATGCGAAATGATTTTATATTACTATCCTGAAACGCCATTATTCCAAGCTTTCAAGTTATGGCAAAAAGAAACAGCTGAATCAATTATTACGCTTTAACACCAGAATGCAATATATTGGAGTTATAATTTAGGAATATTCCCCAATTAGTTGTCGTTAATTAGGCAAAATAAGTGAGTCATTTCCAATTGAGAGGGTGCGATCTTAAAGGGTGCAAGGGGTCAGGGATTCAAATTTTCAAGTGGAAATGCTTAAAAAATACAGAGAATAGGTTCTGTTTGCGAATTGGAAACCTAAATATTATTGGCTGGGGATTTAGATTTAATTGAAAAAGATGAAATTTCATATATGGTACTTTATCTTAGCGATATGGGGAGTTATCTTGCTTCAGGACTTTGATTTTTCGAAATTTCGACCTGTCGTAATTCCCTACAGAGAATTCATTCTGGCAGTGGTAACGGATCTTTTATAGAAAGCGGTGATGTGTCGGAATTTAATGGGTTCTTTACGAAAGACGCAGCATAGGCTTAAAAGGAGTATAAAAAATTCCTCTTTACAAACCGCTATTATCAGCCGATGAGCGGTCGTTCCCGTTCCAGTTTAAAATAAACCAGAAACTTTGGTTCTTCTTTATCCGTTTCCGTTGAATAAGGTCGACGACTGAGAGAATCGATCAATGGGGAATTTTCTTCTTCTCGAATTTTGGTTAAGTAGAGCCGCTTGCCTTTATAACCGGGGCCATCCGCTTTAAAAAGATACGTGGCATTTGAATTCGATTGAAGATTTTTGTGCGACTGTCGATCTCTCATAATAAACGCAAGAGAACCATCCTCCATCACATGAGGCCTGGCATAAACCGCTGAATTAATGTTTCCATCGCTATCTGCCGTTGCCAGCACGCCGAATCCTTCAGTGTTTTCAAAATATTCTTTCAGTTTCATAAGACCTCCTATTCTTAGTTTATTGTCTCTTCCAACCAATTATTGAACACTAAGACTCCAACTGATCGCTGCCAAACTTTTAGCACATCTATTGATAGATAACCAGAAGTTTTGGCTTAAACCCGTTTGCTTCAAAGGTTATAACCTGAATCTTGCAAGCGTCGAGTTTGCTGCATATACAAGGCGAAGGTCATGTAGCATTAGTGGATCCAAGAGCAATAACGCGGGATTATCTTATTTTTGAAGTGTCGGCATTTAATTCTGAATCTCATTCATTTTCTCGTCTTTAACTTTGCTTCTTAAACGGTAGCTGTTGCCTTTGATATTGATAACCACACTATGGTGCAACAACCGATCTAAAATTGCCGTCACAATGATCGTATCATGGAACAGTTCAGCCCAGACGGTATTGATTTGTCAACGAATCGTTCGGTATACGCTATAACTCAAAAATCGAATTGAGAATGAAAAGCGGGGAGTTGACGCTATATTACGGTTTCCGCGCTACATGACACAAGCATAAATACCTAAGGAATTTTTTACGATATCTTCATCTTCAATAAAGGCGAACTTTCTATGAACCATGGCAATTGACAAAAGTAAGAGGATCGACTCCTAATCGGTTACAAGGCATCTTTCTGGTTTTATTGTTTTCCTCGAATCTAATTCACTTCTGCTGAAATTCTCCTGGTTAAATAATCGTATCAAAGCTCCCGACAGACTGAATTACCGGCATCTAGCGTCTGATAAGGCCAATCAATGACTGCCAGGGGATCCATCAGGGTTATCATTTGGGGTTTTCTAATGGTATTCCACACAAACCCGTCGTAAGAAAATGATCTGTTTGGGATACCCAACGAGAAGTGTAAATGAGGAATGATATTGGATTTTGAATTGTCGGTATCGGCAAGAGTAGCTATGATATCGCCTTCCTTAACAATCACACCGTTTTCAATTTCCGAGAGAGGTTTTGTGTGGGCATAAAACGATATGAACCTTCCGGTGCCACTTCCGGAGTCTTCATGTTCGATAATTACAGCTTTGCCGAGATAGTCTCTGAAAATTGCCTTGACCACACCATCGTACATGACTGGGATCCGCGTTTTTTCATCAATACGGTGTATCCTATTGGCCCGGTCTTCATATAAACATAAATCGATACCCTCATGGGGATAATCCCGCAAGCCGTGATCGCCCCACCATTTGTCTGGGGAGTTAAACATCATACCATGACAAAAAATCCAACGTATAAATTCGTTTTGATCCAACGTATTTTCTTCAATAAGCATTTGGGTAAACCGGCTATTTTTAAAATGCAGGGTTTTTATGGTGTCCGAATTTAATGATTTCTTCGAATTCATAATGGTCTCCATATCTATTCATATTATCAGAAGCAATTGATAAGAACAAACATAACACGGGTGAGTTAAAATCAAAATGGGAACGATTGATTAATTTTTAAAAGGAACTCACTTTCGAAATCATGGAATAGCTATGATATCGTTTTTTAAAAGGACAAATTCGTTATTTGGGTATGCCTTTTTGATTTTTTATGGGTTTTACGATACATGTAAATGGTAGAAACTTGCTTAAGAATCTTTTTTAGACAAACATTCTATATTCAAACAGTTAATAATTGTTGCAAAGCTAATGGAATATCAATTCAATTCAGGGCGTAAAAAATAATGGAGACGGATCGAATTCGATTAAGATTGTATTTAGTTGTGTTCACTGTTTTGCTGTTTGTTGGGATCACAGGCTTTATGTTCATCGAAAATCTGTCATTAGTGGATTCTATTTATTTCTCCGTTGTCACTATGGCAACAGTAGGTTATGGCGACATTTATCCTCAATCTCCTGTTGGCAAGATTTTAGCACTGATATTAATTGTAGGCGGAGTTGGGACTTTCCTCGGTGTGGTGGCCAGCATCAACGATATATTTCTTAAGCGTCGGGAAGAATCATTTCGACGGCAAAAGCTCCACACTGTGACCGGATTGTTTTTCAGTGAACTGGGAACCAGCCTTCTTAGACAATTTACGCAACTTGACCCGAAATTAGACGCGCTACACCAGATTCTAAAAGTTTCGAATGAATGGAAAGACAAAGATTTTAATAAGGCTAAAAAGAGTTTGGAAGAACACCAGCATATTATTGATTCACGACGTGGAGACCTTCTAAAAATGAGGGAATATCTTCAGAACCGAGCCAACTTTCTCTTAGGAATACTGGAAAATCCAATTCTTCAGGAACATGGGAATTTTGCTGATTTGCTCCGCGCCATATTCCATCTTCGAGATGAACTTTTGAACAGGGTTGATTTATCTGAAATGCCTGACGCTGATCGGCAACACTTGGAGGGGGATATCGTCCGGATTTACAATTTTTTAGTCATAGAATGGCTGTCCCACATGCATTATTTGAAAGATAACTATGGATATCTGTTCTCGCTGGCTTTGCGCGTCAACCCTTTTGATCCAGACGCAAGCCCTGTTGTCGGAAACTCATAATCACAAGCCATCAAAGTCTTTATGAAGACACTTCTTATATAACAGTTATTAGTAATCTATAACAAAAGTACACAGGAAATTTTATTTAAATAGTATAACAAATTAGGAGGAATATCGAATGAATACAAAGGTAGATCGTAGAGTATTCCGAGATTTAAGTTATGGTTTGTATATTGTGACATCTCACGATGAAGGTCAGTTAAATGGTCAAATTGTAAACACCATCATCCAAGTTACTTCAGAACCACCAAAAGTGGCAGTCATAATCAATAAAAAGAATTTGACTCACGAGTATATATCAAAAAGTAAAGTTTTTGCCGCTTCGGTATTAGATGAATCTGCTCCCATGAAATTTTTTGGGCCTTTTGGCTTCAGGACCGGAAGAGACATTGATAAACTCGAAAAAGTTCAGTTCAAGTTGGGAACTACCGGTTGCCCTCTAATAACCGAAAATGCAATATCGGTTTTAGAAGCAGAGGTCATAGATCAAATCGACTTGGGTACTCACACCATTTTTATTGGGAATACGGTTTTTTCTGAAGTTTTAAAGGAAGGGATGCCTCTAACCTATCATTATTATCATGAGGTGCTTAAAGGAAAATCACCTCCGAACGCACCAACTTACACAGCGAAAAAATAAAATTATCACGTAATGAAATCTTTCTATAGCAATTCCAATATACATTGATTTTATAGTTTTAATTTTTTAGTTGATTGATGTAGATCTTAAAAATTCACTTTTTAATACCGAAATTTGAATGATTTTTGGACGAAATCTTCAATCAGAAAATCTTTGATATGCAATTACCTACAACTATCAAGTGGCTGAATTTTCTGAGATATCTTAATACCAAAACACAACTCAGGCATAATTTGTGTTTTGGATAGAAACGCTAACTTTGACAAATCCGATTTTTATAAGTTAGTCTTAATATATCCAAGTTCAGTGATATTTGGTATTCTGACAAGATATCTTTACTCGAGAGAGAGGTTGCATGGTGAACGAGATTTCGACGAAGCAGCTGGAAAAGGTGATTGACAGTAAATCGCACCGCATTTTTGACGTTCGCCCGGTCGATGCGTACAATGGTTGGACACTCAAAGGGGAGCGACGTGGTGGGCATATAAGAGGCGCAAAGGCCATACCTGTCAGTTGGACGGACGAAGAAAACTGGGATGATATTGTAAGGAGCAAGGGCTTAATGCCGAACCACCAGATAGTAGTCTACGGTTACACAAGTGACGATGCAGTGGAAGTGGCTGAAAGGTTTGTTATATCGGGTTACAAGGAGGTAAGCGTTTATTCCCGCTTCGTCGACGAGTGGGCCGCTAACGAATCCTTGCCCATGGACCAGATGGAGCGGTTCGAAAAACTGGTCTATCCAAGATGGGTCCATCAGCTCGTTTCCGGAGAGAACCCCCCGGGTTTCATCGGAAAAAAGTACGCGATTTGTCACTGTCATTATAGGAACAAGGAGGACTATGACATCGGTCATATCCCAGGAGCCATAGCGCTGGACACCCTTGAGCTTGAATCCCCGGATACATGGAACCGCCGTTCTCCTGAGGAGTTGGAACAGGCATTAAGGAAGCTGGGGATTTCTGCGGATACGACGGTGGTAGTATATGGAAGGTTTTCAAGCCCTCGCAACAGCGACCCTCATCCTGGTAGCAAGGCGGGACACTTGGGATCAATACGTTGTGGAGTCTTAATGATGTACGCAGGTGTGCGGGACGTCCGAGTGCTGAACGGAAGTATCGCCGCATGGGGAAACGAGGATTACCCCCTCTCAACGGACGAGGTGCAGCCTAAGCCGTTATCCGAGTTCGGCGATAGAGTGCCTGCATGGCCGGAGATTTTCATTGATACGGCACAGGTAAAAGAGCTTTTGCGATCCGGTAATGGAAACCTAATCAGTGTAAGGAGTTGGGATGAGTTCATCGGCAAGGTGAGCGGATACAATTACATATTCAAGAAAGGATGTATTCCAGGTTCGGTATTCGGCAACTGTGGTAGCGATGCTTACCACATGGAGAACTACCGAAATTTAGACCTCACAACACGGGAATACCACGAGATAAAAGGGATGTGGAACGAGGCTGGTATTACTTCAAACCATTTCAATGTGTTTTACTGCGGGACCGGATGGCGAGCGAGTGAAGCCTTCTTAAACGCCTACCTGATGGGATGGAACAAGATCGCAGTTTACGACGGGGGCTGGTACGAGTGGTCCAATGACCCAGCCAATCCAATTGCTGTCAGAAAACTGTTATAGCAGGAGCGATGCAAAGAGAATTGACTATACCGTCAAACGACGCTTTTCGGGAAATAGCCACGAAAACTGAGGAGGAGGAAATGCTGGCCGGGCTAATGGCGGCCCAAAAGCATTTACCCTGCAAGTTTTTCTACGACGAGGCAGGCTCTAAGCTATTTGAACAGATCACCAGGTTGGAAGAATATTACCCGAGCAGGACCGAGAAGTCCATCTTGAAAAGACACGCCGGAGAACTGATGCGAGGAGCCGAGGGCGCATCGTTAGTCGAGATAGGAAGCGGAGATTGTTCCAAGATCTCCATCCTTTTGCAAGCGCTGCCGGAGGTGATACTCAAGACGTCAATCTATGTCCCGGTCGACGTCAGCCTGAGTGCCATTGAAGAGTCCAGATGCAAACTTGAGGAGAGATTCGGTGCTATCGAGGTATGCGGGATCGTCGCCGATTTCATACAGCAGATCCACCTGGTTTCGCAATATGAAAACAAAATCTTCTGTTTCTTTGGGAGCACTATCGGTAACCTTGACAGACGAGATGCTGTCCGATTCGTCGAGAAGTTGGGCAAATTGATGAATACGGGGGAGCGGCTGTTACTTGGACTGGACATGGTCAAGGACAAAGCTGTTTTGGAAGGGGCATACAACGATGAAAAAGGCGTCACCGCCAGATTCAACAAGAATATATTGAATGTGGCCAATAAAATATTAGGAACCAATTTCGAGTCAGAATATTTCCGACACCATGCTTTCTTCGACGAGGAAAAGCAGAGAATTGAGATGCATCTAATGGCCACAAGAGACATAACCATCAAGTTCCCTTTTTTTGAGGGGGGCCTGGAAATACCCAAGGGACAGACCATTCATACGGAGAACTCCCACAAGTTTACGTCCCATCACATAGACGAGTTTGCGTCCGCAAGCGGGCTTTCAGTCCGGGCTGTATACACCGACAGCAACCGTTGGTTTACATTGGTAGACTACATCAAATAGGTCTATTATGTGCTCAGGGGGATGAATATGCGACCATAAACTTATGGTAAAATATTTCATAAGCGACCATAAATCCAGATAACTGCAATGATAAGTAATTATCTCAATTTTATTTGTGGTTATTTAATTCCGACTATTTTAATCTAATAAAATTGCTTTTAACTCCACTTTCTCGTTCTAATTGGTGCTTATATCAACCACTGCGAATCCTGTAAGTTTTATTTGCATAGACACTGTTGTCTGCGATTGTAAAATTATTCGCTCCTATTCCTTATCGTGAGGATGATTTTTTGCCTGAACTACCAGAAGTTGAAACCACAAGACGTGGCATACGGCCTTATTTGGAGGGTGTACAGATTGTATCTATCTTGGTGCGCAATCCCAATCTGCGCTGGCCCGTTTCAAAAGAGATAAAGGAAATATCTAAACAGCGAGTGCTTACTGTTCATAGGCGAGCTAAATATATCATTATTACGTTGGAGAAAGGATCGATTTTAGTGCATCTCGGCATGTCTGGAAGTCTGCGTGTGCTGACTGAACGAGTAGCTATGCTGAAACACGACCACATTGAGATGGTGTTGGACTCAGGCAACCTAATTCGATTTAATGATCCAAGACGATTTGGGTGTTTGTTGTGGACGACCGATTGGCCCACCCATAAACTTATCCATCATCTTGGACCAGAGCCTCTCACAAACGCGTTTAGTGTTGATTATCTGTATGCTTTGTCACGCGCGCGTAACATATCGATCAAGCAATTGATCATGGATAGCCGCGTGGTAGTGGGTGTTGGAAACATCTACGCCAATGAAGCCCTGTTTCTCTCGCGCATTCATCCTAAACGAGCGGCTAATAGAATCTCTAAGAAGCGTTTAGGTGCACTGGTTGATAATATTCGTGATGTGCTCAGTGAAGCGATAAATCAGGGTGGAACGACCTTGCGAGATTTTGTTGGCAGTGACGGAAATCCCGGTTATTTTAAGCAACAGCTCTTTGTTTACGGCCGGAAAGGGCAGGCCTGTAAATGCTGTGCAAATGAACTAAAGCAAATTCGGCAGAACGGTCGCAGTACGGTTTATTGCAGTTATTGTCAAAAATGAACTAATGGAGGCGTCAGACAAAAAAAGATGGCTTTAAAGTTGCTCTAAAGGGATTTTGTTTATAGTACCAAAGTATTCAAATATCAGGCGAACTTGTGATACCTTCAATTGTCATGAACGATACTTGATTT
>Ga0316577_10001003_pt1 | contig 12652 bp, 5 predicted proteins | sample S5NA_FD_203073 | JGI IMG/M metagenome (GOLD analysis project Ga0316577, IMG submission 203073) | Rhizosphere microbial communities from salt marsh grasses in Alabama, United States - S5-7_050615r2r1 | ecosystem: Host-associated > Plants > Roots > Rhizosphere | place: USA: Alabama | collected... | reverse complement strand
GGTAGAAACGATCGCAGAAACAGAAATCCCCACTATTGCTCACCATCATGATTTTTACTGGGAAAGGGACAGGTTCTCGGTCAATGCAGCAAGCGATTATCTTCGAATGGCATTTCCACCCAATATTCCCAACATCCAACACGTGGTGATCAACTCAGACGCTTTGGAACAGCTGGCTTTACGTACGGGGATCTCTTCTATTATTGTTCCAAATGTTTTGGATTTTGATAACCCGCCTGTTGTGGATGAAAAAAAGGTTCTGGCATTTCGAAAAAGTATTGGTTTAAATCCCGATGATAAAATTATTTTACAGCCCACGCGCATCATCCGCCGGAAAGGTATCGAACAAGCCATTGAACTGGTGAAGAAGCTGAAAGACCCTCGCTATAAACTGGTTGTATCTCACGAAGCCGGTGATGAGGGTTTTGAATACGCACAGTGGCTTAAAGAGTCTGCATTGGAACATGGGGTAGACCTTCGCATGTTAACAACCCAAATTTCAGATCCCTGGAATGGAAATGGGCATTATCAGACAGAATATACACTGTGGGACATCTATCCTTGTGCTGATTTTATCACATATCCGAGCGTCTGCGAAGGATTTGGCAATGCACTTATTGAAGCCGTTTATTTCAAGAAACCGATATTAATCAATCGATATGCAACATTTATAAAAGATATAGAACCTAAAGGTTTTGAACTGATAGTTATGGACGGATTTCTCACAAAAAACACCGTTCAAAAAACAAAAGAAATTATTGAATCTGCTGAACTAAAAGAACAGATGGTAAATACAAACTATAAAGTCGCCTCACGTTACTACTCATATTCAGTTCTTAGAAATCAGCTGAATACACTGATGGATGCTTTTTCTTTTCAACGGAAAAAACAAATATCCAATAAAGTATCAGACTCACAGCATGTCATCTATTTAAAAAGAGGCCCATCTCCGGTCTATAATGACCGGTCGGTACATAACGTCACAATGGATATGTCCGAATAAAATCATGTTAAATTCAGATTCAACAATTTAATAAAAAAATTAATAAAAAAAATGTGTTTACGAGGCAAGCTTCCCCGTGTAATAATAAGGTTGAAGTAGTTATGTCATTTCAATGCCTTAGCCGCAAGGATGAACACTGCTCCACCTGGCTTTTTGCAGGTGAATGTGAAGTGTGCAAGAAGGCTTAGGCTGATAAGTTATTGAAATGACTATAAACTTAGACACAAGAGTGGCGCGGGAAACACTCCCCGTGAACACGCACAAGAAATTGATTAAGTATAAATATGTACCGATCCCATTACAATCTCAATAAAAAACCATTCCAGCTAACCACAGATCCAAAGTTTCTTTGGCTCGGAGAGAAGCACAAAGAAGCACTGGCAACTTTAAAATATGGTGTTATCGACCAAAAAGGATTTCTGCTTGTTACCGGAGATGTGGGTACGGGCAAGACCACATTGATTAATGCTTTATTGGAAAACATCGAAGATGATACGCTGGTGGCAAACATAACAGACCCAGCACTTAATCTTATTGAATTCTTTAATTTTGTTGCTTTATCATTCAATATCCCAAAGAAATTTAACAATAAAATCGATTTTATTGTTTATTTCAGCCAGTTTTTAAAAAAAGTATACTCAAAAAATAGAAATGTCCTTCTCATCATAGACGAGGTTCATCGCTTATCAAAAGAGGTTCTTGAACATATTCGACTTTTATCCAACATAGAGCTCCCTGAAGAAAAACTCATCAACATCTTTTTTGTCGGCCAAAATGAGATACATCAAACCTTGGCCTTACCTGAATGCCGGGCCCTTCGACAAAGAATCAGTTTGGTTTATCAAATTGAACCTCTGTCAGAAAATGAAACCTTGGCATACATCAAACACCGATTGAAAGTCGCCGGAACCGAAAAAAACATTTTCACTCAAGATGCCGTTCGCGAGATCTATCATTTTTCCAAAGGTGTCCCGCGTCTTATTAACACCATTTGTGATCATGCGCTGTTAACGGGTTATGTTAGGAATTATAAAAAAATCACCCCGGATTTTATCACAGAATGCGCTCAACAATTCGATTCCATAGGCGAAACTCGAAACAACATTCATTCGATTTCTCATGAGCAACATTACCCCGATTGTCGATCCCATTTTGTAACATGTCCGTTTTTAAAAAATAGTGCCGAAGAAATGGCATCATCTGAAAACACAGACCCTCGGATTTTTATTTTACCCCAGTCAGAAACCACGCGAGAAGACGTAAACATTCAAGAAGAAACCCAGGTTTTTTTACCCCAGGCAGAAAGCACACAACAACACATAAACGCTCAAGAAAAAGCCCAGAATAGTACGGCTGATAGTTCTAACGTATCTATTGTAACACGCTCGCAAAAAAGAAAGTTTTCATGGTCACCTGTCTTATCTTTTGCAACACGCATAGGGGAAAAACTGGCGTCTTGGGCATCTGCTGCCGTGCCTTTGATAAAACTCATGCTAAAAAGGCTGATTTCCTGGGCATCTGCTGCCATAGATTTTATGAAACGCTTGCTAAAAAGACTATTTAACTTGGTTTCTACTATATCTTTACCAACATTCTTTCGTAAAAGAGAGTTCTTTTGGGCGTCTGTTGTATCTTTGACCTTGATGCTACTGGCCATCGCCGGTCTTTATCAGAAAGCATTGACAACGAAATCCCTCCCACCCAAATCGACAGCAACTGCTTTTAAAACAACGGTATCAACCCCAGGTAAAAGCGATGATCATCTAACCTCGCATATTGAAAAGATAAAAGCAGCGCAAACCACACCTGATCACCAAATAAAATTACCTTTTCCCCAAGAAACAAAAATATCAAAGCCCGATATTTTAGAGCAGGCTAAAACAGCGCTACAAAATAAAAAATTTAACCAGGCAATTGAATTGTTTGAGCAGGCCATCGCACAAAATTCAACAAACGTAACAGCAATTAAGTGGTACTACTCAAAGGCATTGCAAGGACAGGCAGAAATCGAACTCATAAAAAACCCCGATGCAGCAGAGGCGCTACTTTCCACGGCAATAGAGGTTGACCCTGGAAATGCCGAAGCTCACTTTGATTTAGGAAGGCTTTATACAAAATTAAAAAATTACCCAAAAGCCATAATGGCCTATCAAAAAGCTGCAAATTTAAACCACCGTTCTTCGGACACATTCTATAACCTTGGTTTTATCTATGCTGCAACCAAAGATTTTGCAAATGCCGAAAAGATGTTTCTTCAAGTCGTTGATTTAAAACCGTCTTATCTTGATAAAGCGCTTTTTAACCTTGCCGTGGTTCAACAAAAACAGGGGAAAAACCAACAATGCATCGAAAATCTTGAAAAAGCCATAAAAAACAACCCAAAGAATCAAAGGGCACAGCAATATCTAAAACAGCTTAGAAATTATAAGGACGTGTCATAGTGGTGTGTGACAAACAACACAGAATCGCCAAAGGGATATTAACAATAACTTTGATCTGGGTCTTTAGCGGTTGTGCATACCAGCAACCGTCCTTGAAACCGGCCCCTGAAGAACCGCCTCCTGCTGTTGAAATCAAACCTGAAACTCCTGTTTCAAAACCCGTAACACCTGCCGCGCCGGAATTTGAAGCAGACGTCATCGCACCCAAAACATCTAATTTAAAGAAGCCGACACCGGAACCCCGTGTCTTTTTACATAAGGTACGCTGGCCTGAAGAAACACTCTCTCACATCGCAAAATGGTATACCGGCACTGTAAAAAATTGGAAAGCCATTGCCAAAATAAATCCCGAACTGGATCCGAGAGACATTGGCATCGGCGACACGATTTCCATCCCCGAAGACCTGATGACCTCACACAAACCCATGCCCCATTCCTTCGTGCAGCCTGCAGTTCATAAAAATAGCACGCCAAGATCCTTATCCAATAAGAAAGCAACCCCGTCCGAATCTTCGAAATTGTTCGGGCCCATAGTATCCAAACCTTCCAAAACAAAAACAGATTCGGTCAAACTGTTTGGACCTGTAGAAACGCAACAGCCATCAAAAGAACCTGATACAGAAAAATTATTCGGGCCCATAGAGTAAAGATTTTGGTCCGGAGGACCTGGCTTTGTGTGTCTTTTTTTCCTATTTCCGGTTTACTGGTGCTGTTTTCAATCCGGTAAAAGATCATAAAAATAGAGCATGGTATCTGACCGTGTCAGGATACCGATTATGTTTTCATTTTCAACCACGGGAAGCCGTCCAATGTCGTATTTGACCATAAGCCGGGCTGCCTCAGTGGGGCTTTTCCCGGGAGCGATCGTAATAACATCTGTTTTCATAAATGCTTTGACCGGCCCTCTTAGCTGAGATTCTTTTTTTACTCTTTTAAAGTCTCTTCTGGAAATTATGCCCACAAGTTTTCCTTCCTCTACCACTGGGAAACCGGTACAGCCTTTTTCTCTTAACATGAACGCTACTTTTTTCATGCTGGTCTTCGAAGACACCGTAAAAACAGGAAAAGACATCAGATCACCAATCTGTACGGATGCTTGTTGATTGCCTTGGATCAATTCACAAATCATATCTTTAACGGCATCAGGGTTAACCGATTTGAGTACAGCAGAGCCGGCGGCTGGATGCCCGCCGCCACCCATTCCCCGCATGATCGCGCCGATATCAAAGCCGTCGACATTGCTCCTGCCGATGGTCATGCACTGGTCTCGCTTTTTGTCCCTGAATATTCCAAAGGCGGCATCTACATTAAGAATCTCTCTGTACATATGGACCACGACCGCAAGGTTATCCACGTAGTCTTTTAACTCCAGCTTATTAATACTGATACTGTAACCATTCAACCTAGCTCTTTTTGCAGATTGCAGCATTTCGAAAAGAATGTTTTTCTGTTTTTCTCCATAAGCCGGACGCAAAAATGAACTGATAATGTTCAGATCGGCTTTGCGTTCAAGAAGGTATGCCGCGGCATAGGCATCTTCGGCAGTTGAAGCGGGAAAGGTGAGATTACCCGTATCCTCATAGAGGCCCGCTAAAAAAAGTGTTGCTTGAATAGGGGTTAACACTTTCCTTTCCTGCTTTAACCGTCGAATCATAAGGGTAATGTTTGCACCCACCGGCTCTTGGCATTTCCATGTCGATTCTATATCTCCCACATTGGTATGATGATCCCACAGATGGACATCTAAATCTTTCTTCTCCTTGAGCTTACGGAGTCTTCCAAGTCGTCCCCAGCTATTGATGTCAACTACAATCAGACGTTTCACATCATCAAGAAAAACATCGTCAAAGGAAGATGTTTTCAGGATATCCTTGTGAATGGATAAAAATGCTTTAACATTCGGATTTATCTGTCCAGGAAGGACGGGAATTGCTTTTGGATACAAAATCGAAGCCGCTATGGTCGAAGCCAGACCGTCAAAATCGGTGTTCTTATGTGTGGTTACAACTTGCATGCAATACGCTCCTGCTATTAATGATATGCGGCAGTTCCCTGACGATAACATTTTGGGTTCTTAACATCGTCATGAAAACATATGACCCGGTTATGCCGGTTCGTTGTTATTTTCGGAAATTTACAGAAAAACTTTAAATATTTGTCAAAGACTCGCTCGGAAGAAATCATCCTATGCTCAACGTTGTTGACATAAGAAGGCTCATTATATAAATATTTGCCGATGAAAAGGGAATTATGCTGCGGCGAAAACGGAATGTTATACTGAAAAAGGTTAGGAATGAAATCATTAAAACGTCAACATATCGTCGGCTGGTGGCTGCCTGCAGATCATAAAGCTGAAACAGATGAACAGGCCATACGGTCGACAATTTTAAAGGTAACACAGCCGGTATATCTTTTAAACCTCAATGGCCGGCCGGGTATTGGCAGTGGAGGTACCATTACCATGGGAAGCAATACCCCGGCTCAGTCACCGGCCTTTCCAATAAGCGCATACGCCCCGCCGCTGCACCCCGAAAATCTTGGGGATCAGCAGTTTAAGGAACGGTATAATCTTCGTTATGCTTATATTGTGGGAGCAATGGCCAACGGTATTACATCGGCTAACATGGTGGAAAAGGCTGGAAGCGCCGGTTTGGTCGGCTTTTTTGGGGCTGCCGGCCTTGCCCTTGATCAAATTGAACTTGCCATTGACCGATTGCAGCAAAATTTAAAAAATATCCCCTTTGGATTTAATCTGATACACAGCCCCAACGACCCTGAGCTTGAAGCAGCCGTGGTTCGATTATATCTACAGCGAGGTATAAATTTGGTCAGCACCTCGGCATATCTGGATCTAACACTTCCCTTGGTTTACTATCGCGTAAAAGGAATTCATCGTGATAACCGCGGTGAAATAATTTGTCCCAACAAGGTGATTGCCAAAGTCTCAAGGGTTGAAGTGGCCGCAAAATATTTTTCCCCGCCTCCGCAAAAGCTCCTGGCGCAGCTCATTGACAAAAACATGATCACCCAGGCAGAAGCGGAGCTCGCAGGATCGATTCCTATGGCCGATGACCTTACCGCAGAAGCGGATTCCGGCGGCCATACCGACAATCGGCCGGCGATTTCGTTATTGCCCACTATGATCGCCCTGCGCGATGAATTGGCCGAAAAGTACAAATACAAAAACCAGCCCTGCGTGGGACTTGCCGGCGGAATCTCCACCCCCCACTCCGCCGCAGCGGCATTTGCCATGGGCGCAGCCTATATTCTCACGGGTTCCGTCAATCAATCCTGTATAGAAGCCGGTACATCTGAAACCGTCCGCCATATGCTGGCGGACGCCGGCCAGGCTGATGTGACCATGGCCCCGGCAGCGGATATGTTTGAAATGGGGGTAAAGGTCCAAGTGCTCAAACGGGGCACCATGTTTCCGCTTCGGGCTGCAAAACTTTACGACCTCTATTCCACCCACGATCGCTTTGAGAGCATTTCCGAAAAACAAAGAAACATGCTGGAAAGAGATTTTTTTAGATGCAGCTTTCAGGAAGAATGGGAGCAGACCAAAGCCTATTTTACACAACATGATCCCAAACAGATTGAACGGGCAGAAAAAAACCCCAAACACAAAATGGCCCTTGTGTTTCGATCCTACCTTGGCCAATCTTCCAACTGGGCCAACTCAGGCGACCCATCACGAAAAATCGATTATCAGATATGGTGTGGCCCGGCCATGGGCGCCTTCAACCAGTGGGTTAAAGACTCATTTCTCCAGCGATCTGAAAACCGTAAAACGGTTACCGTTGCCATGAACCTTCTTTATGGTGCAGCTGTAGTAACCCGATTTAACTGGTTAAAGCATCAAGGGGCGGTATTGCCTGTTGGCATGGGCAATTTTTCTCCAATGCCCCTTGAAAAGATTCACGAGTTGCTGAAATATTGAAACCCGGCCATGCTGGTGTATTCACGACTGCACAGAAAAATGTGCATCATTGCCTTCCGAACTTCCAACATATCAAGCAAACTTTTTAATATAATTATTATGAAAGTGCCGCATACCTCGTCCTGTCCAGTCCCAAAACATCGATAAAATCAGTCAATATACCGGTAAGATATAATGTTTTAACAACATTCATATCTACCTCCCACGATTCTACAGGCGCCTGATTGATGGATGTTTCCACATAAAGTTTTTTCATCACCTCAAAGCCCTTGTGTTGAAGCGGCTCATTTGAAATGATGCCTCTGGCCGTGTAAATAAAGTCGAAACGCTTATCCAATCCTTTTTTACGCCGGATAAAGATGATATACTTTTTGATCAACGCATCCATACCTTCATCGAATGCTGAATACCCCCTTGAATCAAAGAAAAACCCTTTTTCCGACATCCATTTGTTTAAATCCTGAATGATCTGATTGGCTTCGGGAATCGAAAATTTTAAGTCTGCCACCAAATGTCCTCCCAAAAAGACCGTAAATGCCTGATCCGGATTAAATTGTCTGGCATACCCGGACTGCATCCCACCCAATGGGTCCGGCGGCAGAAATTCCCGGGACCAGCGTTTCCATTTTGCCAGGTTGATGCTCAGTTTGTCGGAAAGTTCCCTGTTTGTAAAGAATTTAATCATATAGCACCTCTATAACTTGTTATATTGATATAACAATATAATATTTAAGTCCTATATTTTAATGTAAGCTAATAATGATGTTGACAAGTGAACTGTAATAATTAAAGTCCTTCCATAAATGAGGATTTTTGTTCAAGATCACTTGTCCGGCGCAGCCTTCAGGCGAAGACGGAAGACATGCGAAAAAAATAACTACAGGTATAGGTATAATATTCCGAAGTTATTTTTTGAGCCAAACCCCGGTAAAATAGGCTCCGCATCGGTTGAATAGGCTGCGCATTCAACGGGATAAACATTTCACAGGGCCGGTGCAGAGACTCGTCCGCCTTTGGCGGATTGGACAAAAAGACCATTTGTGGACAGATTTTATTAAATACTTGTTATATTAACTTGTCAACTATATTTTATCATCATTTGCTTGCAAATACTTTTTTCTTGCATTATGTTAAACAAATTATTAAAAGTGCAGATTTTTCTCTACCAAAATAGAACCTAAATTGAGCGATTGTCGAGTTTTTCGGAGATGCAAGGCATGAGACATGCAGCCGTAGTCTGCTACTGCAAATGTCTCATAACACAGTCCCGCCTGGGCGGGATTACGAAGCCGTTAAAATTGAATTATTCGCTGCATAAACTTCCTTGTAAAGTTTTAGCAGCTTAGAGTTTATCATTGAAACAGACTAAAAATAAAATACCACGCCAATTGCCGGTGGCAATCATCGGTATGGGATGTCTTTTCCCTAAATCATCCGGGTTAAAAGCATACTGGCGGCTTCTTTTTAATGGTGAAGACGCCATCACCGAAGTGCCGGAAACCCACTGGTCTTGGAAAGATTTTTTCGATGCAGATCCCAAAAAACCGGATCATGTCTACTGCAATCGAGGCGGTTTTATCCCCCCGCTTTCTTTTGATCCAACTGAATTCGGCATCCCACCGTCATCTCTTGAAGCCACGGACACCTCCCAGCTCTTGGGTCTGGTTGTGTCGAAGAGAGCCATTGAAGACGCCTTCCACAAAACAGGCACCGCATTCAATCGTAACAGAACCAGCGTTATCCTCGGCGTTACCGGAACCCAGGAGCTTGTGATCCCTCTGGGCGCCCGATTGGGGCATCCCATATGGCGCAGCGCCCTTGAAAATTCCGGAATCGATCCTCATAAAACCGAAGAAGTGATCCAAAAAATATCCGATTCTTACGTATCCTGGCAGGAAAACTCCTTTCCCGGGCTTTTAGGAAATGTCGTGGCCGGCAGAATCTCCAACCGCCTGGATCTTGGTGGTACGAACTGTGTGGTGGATGCAGCCTGTGCCAGTTCCATGAGTGCCATCCATCTTTCGGTCATGGAACTTACTTCAGGTCGAAGCGATACGGTAATTACAGGCGGCGTCGATATGCTCAACGACATCTTCATGCACATGTGTTTTTCCAAAACCATGGTGCTTTCCACTACAGGAGATGCACGACCTTTTTCGCAAGATGCTGATGGGACTGTTCTGGGTGAGGGAATCGGGCTATTTGTTCTCAAACGGTTAGAAGATGCCCAAAAGGACGGAAACCGGATCTATGCAGTCATCAAAGGTGTTGGATCATCAAGCGACGGAAAATCACAGAGCATTTATGCTCCCAGAATCCAAGGACAGGCCAAGGCGCTCAAGATGGCATATGATGAGGCTGGTATAGATCCCTCTACCGTGGAACTCATCGAAGCCCATGGCACAGGAACTAAAGTCGGTGATGAAGTCGAATTTCAGGCATTAAAAGGTCTATTCGGCCAAACGGAAAACAACCACCGAAGGTGCGCCCTCGGCTCAGTAAAATCGATGATCGGGCACACCAAGGCAGCAGCCGGCGCAGCAGGTCTGATGAAAGCGGCTCTATCCGTTTATCATAAAGTGCTCCCCCCGACCTTGAAAGCCAATCAACCGGATCCCAAATTGAATATCCATCAAAGTCCCTTTTACCTGAACCCTCAGTCCCGACCATGGTTTTCCAAAAACGAACATCCGCGCCGGGCAGGTGTCAGTGCCTTTGGTTTCGGCGGGAGCAATTTTCACGTGGTCATCGAAGAATACCGAAAACATAAACAGGAAATCTCCTGGGACGGATCTGAAGAAATCATTGCGTTCTCCGCCTTAAGTCAACATCAGCTCAAACAGGATATTCATCGCTTTAAAACCTTTGTGGAAAATGCTGCCTCCCATGAAGATATTCTGGCAAAAGCCACAAAGACGAGAAATGATTTTTCGAACAAGGATCCCTATCGGTTCCTGATGGTTTTTGAACCATCTGATGATGTCATCAATCTTTTAGATCGCGCCGTCTATGCACTTGAGACCAACCCTTTACAGGAAGCATGGCAACTCGAAAATATGTTCTACGGCGGGCCTGAACCATCCGGGAAAATGGCATTCATCTTCCCCGGACAGGGAAGTCAATATGCCAACATGGGACGTGACCTGGTCTGCCTTTTCCCGGAAGCAATGAACGTTTTAGAGCGTGCTAACAAAGCAATCGACAGTACCGTCTGCTTGACCGACCATATCTATCCGCTTTCACCTCAAAACGAAAAAGATCGACGCCTTCAAGAAGAAACATTGAGAAAAACGGATGTCGCCCAACCTGCCATTGGCGCTGTCAGTATGGCCATGTTGAAAATCCTTCAACACTTCGGTCTTCAACCCGATGCTGTATGCGGTCACAGCTTTGGAGAGCTCTCGGCCCTTTGTGCCGCCGGCTGGATCGATCTGGATTCTTTTCTTTCCCTGGCGAAAACCCGCGGCCGTTTAATGGCCAAGGCTGGTAATAACAGTCATCAAAATAATGGGGGTATGCTGGCGGTTAAAGCCCCCTTGGACGAACTCGAAAAACTTGTCAAAGATATAAAAACCGATGTCATTTTGGCCAACCGGAACAGTCTCACTCAGGGTGTTTTGTCCGGGTCGTTGGACGCTATAACAGAAGCTGAAGAAAAATGCAGGGAAAAAGGATTTGGAACTGTTCGGCTTCCGGTCTCCGCTGCGTTTCACAGCCCTCTGGTTCAACATGCCCAAAAACCGTTTTCCCGGGCCCTTAAAGCCATCAACATCCTGCCATCGGATATTCCTGTATTTTCCAATTCAACAGGCGCCTCCTATCCTTCTGATCCTGATAAAGCCAAGCAATTGCTGGGTGACCATTTGTTGTCACCGGTGGATTTTGTCAGCGAGATTAAAAACTTGTTCGATATGGGCGTGCGAACATTTGTTGAAGTCGGGCCCAAATCGGTTCTTACCGGTCTTGTGAATTCGATTCTAGAGCGACAGAAATATAAAGCCGTCTCTTTAGACAACGCTTATGAAAAACAATCGGGGGTCAAAAATCTTGCCCAAACAATCGCTCTTGTTGCATCTCTCGGCCATTTCGTTGACTTGAGTGTCTGGGAACCCAGGGATGGAGATGTAAAAAAACAAAAAATGAGCATATTGCTCTCCGGCGTTAATTATAGGAATCGGAAAGCAGGGACTAAAGATCAGGGGTCAGGGGTCAGAGACCAGAAGCCGGAGATCGGGGATCAGAGCTCAGAAGCCGGAGGTCGGAAACCAGAAGACAAAAAACCGGTTATAACAGATGAAAAAGCGGATCAGACAACACCGCCGAAACAACCTAAGACTCAACCGGAGTATGAAAAAATCAGTTCCAAAAACAACCAAAGCAGAACAAAATCCATGAAAACAAAACCACAGCAAAATAATATCATGTTGGATGCTCTTCAGGTGTTGCAGGACGGTCTGAAATCCATGCAGGCCCTTCAAAAGCAGACCGCTGAGACCCATCAAAAGTTCTTGGAAACCCAAACTCAGGCGACTAAAACCCTTCAGCATATGATGGAAAGCACCCAGCGGCTGGTCGAAGGATCCTTTGGGACTCATTCGAATAGAACCATATCTCATGAGCAGGCCGAAAGGTTCAAGGAAGATGTTTCAATAACTGAAAAAAGCTTAGCAAATGTCAGCCAAACTCATAACGACCTGCAACCCTTACAGGAAGAAAGGACGATTCCAACACATTCTGATGAAGCAGTAAAACCGGAACGCGCTAGAGTTCAGCACAAAGAAGCCACATTCAAAACTTCGGAATCAAAGCCTGCCATCAATGCCCCAACATCTTATGATGAAGACCAGAAAAACATCGAAAATCTCCTGCTGGACACGGTCAGTCAATTGACCGGCTACCCGGTTGAAATGCTGGAATTGGACATGGATATCGAGGCCGATCTCGGTATCGACTCCATTAAAAGGGTGGAAATTCTCTCGGCACTCGAAGAAAAAATGCCCGACCTGCCCGCTGTTTCCCCTGATGTCATGGGCACCCTCAAAACACTGGGACAAATTGTCAACTACCTGTCAGATACGCCGAATGATGCCGCCTACGGGCCTTCCGAAACAATAGATGTTGAACCATCTGATGCAAAATTCCCAAAAATAGAGGGAAGTCTGCTGGACACGGTCAGTCAATTGACCGGCTACCCGGTTGAAATGCTGGAGTTGGACATGGATATCGAGGCCGATCTCGGTATCGACTCCATTAAAAGGGTGGAAATTC
>Ga0316577_10001001_pt1 | contig 12654 bp, 11 predicted proteins | sample S5NA_FD_203073 | JGI IMG/M metagenome (GOLD analysis project Ga0316577, IMG submission 203073) | Rhizosphere microbial communities from salt marsh grasses in Alabama, United States - S5-7_050615r2r1 | ecosystem: Host-associated > Plants > Roots > Rhizosphere | place: USA: Alabama | collected... | reverse complement strand
GGGCCTCCCGGCCGTGGTGGTCCGAGGCGAGGCAGTCGACGTGCCCCTCGGCCAGCATCCGCCGGGACACCCGCTCCGCCTCCGGGCCGTGCTCTCCCCACGGGCTGCCGGCGTTCACGCACATGACCGCGCCCGCCTCCCGGAGCCGGGGGATCCAGGCGTAGGCTCCGCCGATTCCCGTATAGCGCTCCGGGTGCGCGAGGACCGGTCGCCAGCCGTGGGCCGTCACGCTCTCCAGCATCCGGTCCGGGAAGGCCGGCAACATCAACTGGGGAAACTCCACGAGCAGCGCGCCGCCTCCGAGCCCGAGGGCCCGATCGGAGAGGTCCGCCTCGGGCTCGTCGATCCGGATCTCGAACGAGAGGGAGAGCTCGAGCCCGTCGATTTCGGCGGCCTCCGCCGCGAGCTCCGCGTACCGCTCCTCGATCCGGTCGCGCCACCGACCCCGGGCGTGGCTCGCCGACAGGTGGGGCGTCGTCACGACCCGGCGGATACCCTCGTCGCGAAAGGCGCGCAGCCAGCGGATCGCGTCCTCCGGCGTGCGGGCGCCGTCGTCCACCGTCGGGACGAGGTGGCAGTGGAGTTCCGTGAGCTCCGGGTTCGCGGCGGAACGGGGACCCGAAGTCACGCCCCGTCCTCCCGTCCGATGCCCGCGAGCCGCCGCCCGAGCAGTCCCGCCGGGCCGACCGAGGCGCACAGGCGGCCGACGTCGCCTCCCGTTTCCGCGGCCGCCTCGAACGCGCACGTGAGCGCCGCGTCGGCGGCGAGAAGCCGCAGGGCCGATTCCCGGCCGCCCGGCGTCGCGACCACTTCGTCGAGGCCCAGGAGTCCGGCCGTGGCGAGCAGGTCCGCGATCGCTCCTCCCCCCAGTGGCGGCACCGCGCCCCGGGCCGCCGCCTCGCCGACCAGCGCGCGGACTTCGTCCTCCAGCTCGGGCGGCGCCATCCGCAATCGGGACTCGAGCCAGCGCTGCGCATCCGGCAGGCCGCTCATCCGGTCGACCCGGCCGCCGCCGCCTCGCGCGCCTGACGGGCCGCGGCCGCGAGCGCCTCGCCGACGCGCCCGGAGTCCCCGACGCCTCCCTGCGCGAGGTGCGGCCGTCCTCCTCCTCCCGAGCCCGTCACCCGGCTCGCGGTCTTCACGAGGTCACCCGCCCGGATTCCGCGCCCGATCCAGTCGTCGGTGACCACGGCGAGGATCGCCTCCCTGTCGTCTCCGATCTGGAGGTGGACCACCGCGGCGCCCGAGCCGAGCCGCTCGCGGAGCAGGTCGCCGAAGGCCCCGGCATCCGCGTCGGGCGGCAGCGCCGCGTCTCCCACCACGAGACGCCCCCCGTCGCCGAGCGGCTCGCCCGCCTCGACGAGGCCGTTCACGAGCAGCGCCGAGTCGGCGCCTCGCTGCTCCGCGAGCCGGGCCTCGAGGGTCTGCTTCTCCTCGAGCAGGGCCTCGAGGCGGCGCGGGAGCTCGGCGGGCGCCGTACGAAGCCTCTCGGCCAGGTCCGACAGCAGGCCCTCGGTCTCGAGCAGCCGCGCGTAGGCCCGCGGCCCCGTCACGGCCTCGATCCGTCGGATCCCCGCCGCGACGCCGGTCTCCGAAGCGATCCGGAACAGGCCGATCTGCCCGGTGGAGCGGACGTGGCAGCCGCCGCACAGCTCCAGGCTCACCCCAGGAACCCGGACCGTCCGGACGACGTCGCCGTACTTCTCCCCGAACAGCGCCATCGCGCCGTCCGCGAGCGCTTCCCTGTACGGCCGGTGCCGGATCTCGACGGGCGCGTTCTCCCAGATCGCCTCGTTCACCTGCCGCTCGATCGTCCGCCGCTCCTCGGGCGTGAGCGGCCCGTGGTGGTTGAAGTCGAACCGGAGCCGGTCCGGGGCCACGAGCGAGCCCTGCTGGTGCACGTGCTCGCCGAGCACCGCACGAAGCGCGGCGTGCAACAGGTGGGTCGCCGTGTGGTTCCGCTCCGTGTCGCGCCGGACGTGCTCGGCCACCACGGCCGTCACACGCTCCGGCGCCGCGGCGACCTCGCCGCGCGTCAGCTCTCCGACGACGACGGTCTGGTCCCGCTCGTTCCGGAGCACGGACTCGACCGCGACCTCCCAGCCGTCGCCGCGGAGCCAGCCGCTGTCGCTCACCTGCCCGCCGGACTCGACGTAGAACGGGTTCTCCGCCAGCACGAAGGCACGCGCCCCGTCGAGCCGGTCGAAGGCGAGGACCGGCGTCTCGACCCGGAGGTGCTCGTAGCCGACGAAGGCCTGCTCGGCCTCGGCGGAGGTGCCGCGCGCGAGGCGGAGCGCCTCCTCGGTCAGGCCCGCCGAGCCGGGGCCCGCGCCGCCCGGGGTCGTGGAGCGCTCCCGGGACTGCGTCCGCTGCGCCTCGAGGGCGCGATCGAAGCCCGCCGTGTCGATCGTGTAGCCGCGCTCCTCGGCCATCAGCTGCGTGAGGTCGAGCGGGAATCCGAAGGTGTCGTACAGCTTGAAGGCCTCCTCCCCCGGGATCGTCCCGCGCCCGCCGACCGGCGCGACCTCCTCGAACCGGTCCATCCCCGCCTCGATCGTGGACAGGAAGCGCTCCTCCTCGGAGCGAGTCGTCCGCACCAGGTGCTCGCGCCGGGCGGAGAGCTCGGGATAGACGTCGGACATCAGGTCCGACGCGACCCCCACGAGCCGGTCGAGCGTCGGCTCGCGCCGGCCGAGCAGCCAGGCGTAGCGACCCGCCCGTCGCAGGATGCGCCTCAGGACGTAGCCACGGCCCTCGTTCGAGGGGAACACCCCGTCCGCCAGCATGAACGCCACGGCCCTCGCGTGGTCCGCGAGGACCCGGAACGGGAGCCCCTCCTCCCAGTCCTCCGGCTTCCGCGAGTAGGCGCGGCCGACGATCTCCTCCGCCGCCTCGATGATCGGGAGGAAGAGGTCCGTGTGGTAGTTCGTGCGCGTGCCCTGGAGAATCGCCGCGATCCGCTCGAGCCCGGCCCCCGTGTCGATCGAAGGCTCGGGGAGAGGGCGATCGCCCTCGGACGTCCGCTCGAACTGCATGAAGACCAGGTTCCAGATCTCCATGAACCGGTCCGCCTCGCCGAGCGCCTCGAACTCCTCCGCGCTCAGGCGTCCGCCCCGCTCCGAATCCGGCCGAAGGTCGTAATGGACCTCCGAGCACGGACCGCACGGGCCCGTCTCGCCCATCTGCCAGAAATTGTCCTTGTCGCCGAGCCGGAGGATCCGCTCGGCCGGGATCTCCGTCAGCTCGACCCAGAGTCGGGCCGCCTCGTCGTCGGTGTGGTGGACGGTCGCCCACAGCCGGTCCGGCTCCAGCCCGAGCTCCTCCGTCACCCACTCCCACGCGAAGGGAATCGCCTCCTGCTTGAAGTAGTCCCCGAACGAGAAGTTCCCGAGCATCTCGAAGAAGGTGTGGTGCCTGGCGGTCCGCCCCACCTCCTCGAGGTCGTTGTGCTTCCCGCTCACCCGGAGGCACTTCTGCGACGTGACGGCACGCGGCGCCGGCCGCTCCTTCTCGCCGGTGAACACGCCCTTGAACTGGACCATCCCCGCGTTCGTGAACAGGAGCGTCGGGTCGTCCTCGGGCACGAGCGGACTGCTCGGCAGGTGCAGGTGGCCCTGCCGCTTGAAGTACTCTATGAAGCGCGAGCGGATCTCGTGCGATTTCATTCGGCCTTCCGAATCGTGTGTCCGGTCGAGTCGAGCCAAGCCCGTAATATGCCGTTCTCTTCGGGGGGGTTCAATCGGCGGGCAGGATCTCGTCGACGGCGGCCCGGACCTCGCTCCCGCCGAAGCCGCGCCGCAGCAGGTAGGCCGCCAGTCGTCGGCGCGCGGCCTCCCGGTCGAGGGAGGCGAGGCTGCGGGCGCGGCGCTCCGCGACGCGCCGCAGCAGCTCTCCCTCCGAGGTCTCCGTCTCGGCCAGGGCCTCATCGATCGCCGCCTCGGCGTCGGAGGCGTCCACGCCGCGCGCCGACAGCTCGGCCCTCAGCCGGGCCCGGCCCCGCGGCCGGAGCCGGATCCGGTCCCGGACGAACGCGAGCGCGAACGCCCTGTCGTTCACGTAGCCGAGCTCCTCGCAGCGACGGAGCGCCGCCTCGGCGGCCGGTCCCGGGTGGCCCCGGTCCCGGAGATGCCGGGCCAGTTCCGTGCGACTCCGGGGCCGCCACGAGAGGTAGCGGAGCGCCGCGTCGAGCGCCTCTGCGCGGTCGGCCTCGGCGGCCAGGGCCTCGACCTCGGCGGCGGTCAGCTCGTCGCCCGGGCTCAACGTCCGGGCGAGGACGAGGCTCCGGGGAAGGTGACGGAACGGCGCGCCGTCCAGGTGGACGAGCACGCCGCGTCGATCGTCGGTCTCGAGGTGGGTGATGCGGGGCACGGTTCGAAGACGGAGCGAACGGGCCGGGGCGCCGCCCCGGCCCGCGACCGTCACTCCTCGGCCGTGGCTTCCTCGGCGCCGTCCTCCCCGGCCTCCGCCGCCTCGGGGGAGATCCCCAGCGCCGTTCGGAGCTTCCGCTCGATCTCGTCCGCCACGTCGGGGTTCTCGCGAAGGAACGTCTTCGCGTTCTCCCGTCCCTGCCCGAGCCGGACGTCGTCGCCGTAGGAGTACCAGGCGCCGGAACGCTGCACGATGCCGTGCTCCTCACCCAGATCGACCAGGATCCCCGAGCGGCTGATCCCCTCGTTGAACATGATGTCGAACTCCGCCTGCCGGAACGGGGGCGCGCACTTGTTCTTCACGACCTTGACGCGCGTCCGGTTGCCGACCTGCTCGTTCCCTTCCTTGATCGAGGCGATGCGCCGGATGTCGAGACGGAGGGAGGAGTAGAACTTGAGCGCCCGCCCGCCGCTCGTCGTCTCCGGGTTCCCGAACATGACGCCGATCTTCTCGCGGATCTGGTTCGTGAAGATCACGGCGGCCCGGGAGCGGCCGATCGCCCCGGTCAGCTTCCGGAGCGCCTGCGACATCAGGCGGGCCTGGAGGCCGACGTGCGAGTCGCCCATCTCGCCCTCGATCTCGGCCCGGGGCACCAGGGCGGCGACGGAGTCGACCACCACGACGTCGAGCGCTCCCGACCGGACCAGGACCTCGGCGATCTCGAGGGCCTGCTCGCCCGTGTCGGGCTGGGAGACGAGGAGATTCTCCACGTCGACCCCGAGCCGCTCGGCGTACTGGACGTCGAGCGCGTGCTCGGCGTCGACGAACGCCGCGACGCCGCCCTCCCGCTGCGCGTTCGCGATCACGTGGAGCGTGAGCGTCGTCTTCCCCGAGGACTCGGGACCGAAGATCTCGGTGACCCGGCCGCGCGGGATCCCGCCGATGCCGGTCGCCTGGTCGAGGGAGAGCGCCCCCGTCGGGATGGCGGCGGTCTTCACCCGCGCCCCGTCGGCGCCGAGGCGCATGATCGCGCCTTTCCCGTGCTGCCGCTCGATCTGGTTGATCGCCACGGTCAGCGCCTTCTTCCGGTCCTCGCTGAGCTCCAGTGCCATCGCCCTCATCCTCGGAATGCGTGCTGGTGTGTCGACGCCGACAGTATACCGGCCCCCTCCGACTTTCGCAATTTGTTCGGGTCCGGGCCGATGACGCGGAACCGCCGGCCCCGGACCGTGATCTCCCCGTCTCAACGCGGCCTCAACCGGGATCCCCCGCGGCGGGCAACCTGCGCTCCCCGCCCGCCCCGCGCCACGGCCCGCGCCGCCCGGAGCGACGGAGAGCGCTTGCCCGGCCGCGGCGCCCGGCCCAACGTGCCGGGACCGCCGCCGACCCGATGGGAGGACGCGCATGGCAGAGCCGACACAGAGGACGTCCCCGTCCGTGCCCGCCGCGGCGATCGAGGGCCTCGGCACCTTCTACCTCGGCCTCCGGCCCGAAGAAGCGGGCGGCGGACCGTTCCTCTACGATGCGCGGGACCTCACGACGCACGCCGTCGCCGTGGGCATGACCGGAAGCGGGAAGACGGGTCTCTGCCTCACGCTCCTCGAGGAGGCTGCGCTCGACGGAGTGCCCGTGATCGCGATCGACCCGAAGGGCGACGTCGGAAACCTGCTGCTCACCTTCCCGCGGCTGGCGCCGGCCGATTTCCGTCCGTGGGTCGACGAGACCGAGGCGGCCCGGCTCGGCATCCCGGCCGACGAGCTCGCGGCGCGGACGGCGAAGAGGTGGCGGGAGGGACTCGCGGCCTCCGGCCAGGACGGGGAGCGGATCGCGCGGCTTCGCGCCGCCGTGGATCTCCCGATCTACACGCCCGGGGCGCGACACGGGCTCCCCCTGGCCATGCTCCGCTCGTTCGCGGCGCCGCCATCGGCGGTCCGCGACGACCCGGACGCGCTCGGGGACCGGGTCTCGTCGACCGTCTCGGGGCTCCTGGCGCTGATCGGAGAGGAGGCCGATCCGCTCGAGAGCCGGGAGCACATCCTCCTGTCGCGGATTCTCCTCGACCGCTGGCGCGCAGGACGGGATCTCGACCTCGGAGCCCTCATCCGGGCCGTCCAGGACCCCGGATTCGACACGGTGGGCGTCATGGGCCTCGAGTCGTTCTTTCCCTCCGACGCCAGGTTCGAGCTCGCGACCCGGCTGAACCGGGTGGCGGCGGCCCCGGGCTTCGAGGCGTGGCGCGAAGGAGACCCACTGGACGCAGGCGGGCTGCTGTGGACGCCGGAGGGCCGGCCCCGCATCTCGATCCTCTCGATCGGTCATCTCCCCGAGCGGGAGCGGATGTTCGTCGTCACGCTCGTCCTCAACGAGCTCGTGTCGTGGGTGCGGTCCCGACCGGGGTCCTCGTCCCTCCAGGCCCTGCTCTACATCGACGAGGCGGTCGGCTTCCTGCCCCCGACGCGGATTCCGCCCTCGAAGCCGCCGCTGCTGACGCTGCTCAAACAGGGGCGGGCATTCGGTCTCGGCGTCGTCCTCGCCACGCAGAACCCGGTCGACCTGGACTACAAGGGTCTCGGGAACGCGGGGACGTGGTTTCTCGGCCGGCTCCAGACGGAGCGGGACAAGGATCGGGTGCTGGACGGGATCGAGGGCATCGCGGCCGGGCCCGGTCTCTCGCGCGGGGAGCTCGATCGGACCCTGTCCGGACTCGAGACCCGGACCTTCCTCGTCCACAACGTCCACGAGGAGCGCCCGATCCGGATCCGGACCCGGTGGGCGATGTCCTACCTCCGCGGCCCGCTCTCCCGGGACGAGACCCGACGCCTGATGGACGGGAGACGGGAGTCGGTGGACGCGCGGAACGACACGAGCGCGGGGACGTCCTCCGGCGGCGCGCCGACGCGACCGGCACCGGGGACGGCGGCGGGCCCTCGCCCCGTCCTGCCCCCGGACGTCCCGGACGGGTTCCTCGCGCCGGAGCCGGACGTCCGGGTTCCGGCCACCTGGGAGCCATGGCTGCTCGGGCGGGCGGAGCTGCACTACGTCCGTGCCTCGCTCGGCATCGACCTCTGGGAAGACGCGGCGTGGCTCGCACCCCTCGACGCCGACTCGGCCCGGAGCCCGTGGCACGACGGCCGCGAGCTCCCCCTGCCGCTCGCGGACCTCGCCGACGAGCCGCCGGTTGACGGCGACTTCGTCGCCGCGCCGCCGTCGGCCCTCGCGGCGGGCGCCCGGCGCCGGTGGGAGTCCGGCCTGAAGACCGCGCTGTACCGGGAACGGCCCCTGAGACTCTGGCGCTGCACGGAGCTCGACCTCGTCTCGGAGCCGGGCGAGAGCGAGAGCGACTTCCGGGCCCGCGCCGGGGCCCGGGCCCGCGAGGCGCGCGACGCGGCCGTGGCGGAGTTGCGGGAGAAGTGGGGACGCAAGCTGGAGGCGCTGGAAGCCCGGATCGGGCGCGCGGAGGACCGCGTCGACCGGGAGCGCTCGCAGTACGAGCGAAGCCGTCTGGACGGAGCCGTCTCGGTCGGATCGACGCTGCTCGGGGCGCTGCTCGGCCGCAGGACGGGCACCCGGGCATCCACCGCGGCCCGTCGCGTGGGACGCGCCGCCGAACAGCGGGACGACGTGGTCCGCGCCGAGCGGTCGCTCGAGGAGCTCCGGGCGGAGCGGACGGAGCTGGAAGCCGGATTCGCGGCCGCGATCGAGGACGCGCGCGCCGCGGGAGGTCCGGCCCGGGAGATCGAGGAGGTGAGGCTCCCGCCCCGAAAGTCGGAGATCGCGGTGCGGGGGGTGTGGCTCGCCTGGCGGGCCCGGGCCGGATGAGCGACGGCGCCCGGGGCTCCAGCTCCGGGCGCCGCGCGGACCGAGGTCGGTCGGCGCCGTCAGTCCTTGAGGACGAACGTCACCTTCATGTTGACCCGGTACTCGACGACGTCTTCGCCGTCGCAGACGACCGTCATCTCGTTGATCCACGCGCCCTGGATTCCGTCCAGGGTCTTCGAGGCGCGCTTGATCCCCTGCTTCACGGCGTCGTCGAAGCTCGTCTTGGAGCTGGCGGTGATCTCGGTGACCTTGGCGACGGACATGGGATCCTCCTTGCTGGTTCGTCAGTTCCTTGCGGACGAACCGCAATCTAGCCCTTCGCGAGCTCCCGCGGGGTCGGACCTCAGGCCAATGCCGCCCGCAGCGCGCCGACGGCCCGCTCGATCCCGTCGTCGTCCACATCGAGGTGGGTGACGGCCCGGAGTCGGGCCGGACCGGCCGCGAGGACGCGCACGCCACGCTCGTCCAACCGGCGGGCCACGACCTCGGCCGCGGTCCCTTCGAGGTCCGCCATCACGATGTTCGTGTCGGGCGAGACGACCTCCACGCCGGGGACCTCCGCCCATCCCGCGGCGAGCCTACGGGCCCGTTCGTGGTCCCGGTCGATCCGCGCGAGGTTGTGGTCCAGCGCCCACAGGCCCGCCGCCGCGAGGATCCCGACCTGCCGCATGCCGCCGCCGAGTCGCTTGCGAAAACCCCACGCGCGCTCGACGAGATCGAGCGGACCCGCCAGCACGGAGCCGATCGGGCAGCCGAGACCCTTCGAGAGAGAGACCATGACCGTGTCCGCGCAGGCGGCGAGGTCGCCGAGCGATGCGCCGGTGGCCACGGCGGCGTTCCAGAGGCGGGCGCCGTCGAGGTGCACCGGGAGTCCCCTGTCGCGGGCGAGGGCCGCCACCTCGCGCATCGCGGCGAGAGGCACCGCGACGCCCCCGTGCATGTTGTGGGTGTTCTCCATCCAGACGAGGGCCGTATCCGCGTGGTGCCTGTCTCCGGGGCGGATCGCGCGGGCCACATCGGATGCCGCCAGCCGGCCGCTCTCCGAGGCGACCGGGTAGAGCTGGACGCCCGCCAGCCAGGCCGCGTCGGCGACCTCGTAGTGGAAGACGTGAGACTCCGCCTCGCACACGAGCTCGCTCCCGGGCCGCGTGTGGAGGAGGACCGCGGTCTGGTTGGCCTGGGTGCCGGACGGGAAGAAGAGCGCGGCGTCCTTGCCGAGCAGCTCCGCGATGCGCCGTTCGAGCCGGTCCGCCGTGGGGTCCTTCCCCAGCACCTCGTCGTCGACCTCGGCCTCGGCCATCGCCCGCCGCATCCCCGGCGACGGGCGCGTGACCGTGTCGCTGCGAAGATCGACCGCCGGGAGATCAGGCACCCGTCACCGCCGTCGCCCGCCCGCAGCGGGAGCAGAATTTCGCTCCGGGCTTGAGCGGAGCGTCGCAGACCGCGCAGCGTCCCTCGGCGGCCGCCGGGCCCGCGTCGCCGAGGGCGTCGCGGGCGGAGACCGCCTCCTGCGCGAGCTTCGCCCGCAGCGAGAGATAGTCGGACTCGGGGATCTTCCCGGTCTCGTGCTCGAACTCGAGCTCCCGCAGCGCCTCGAGCGCCCGCGTCACGCGGCGCTGCGCCGTCCGCGGTGCCTCGAGCTCATCCGCCGCCTTCCGCTCGACCAGCGGCGCGACGACCACCGCCACGAGGAGGATCGCCAGTATGCCGCCGAACACGTATACCGCCGTCACGATGCGTACCGCCTGTTCACTGAGGTGAAAGCGCCGCGCCGCCGTCGCGGCGGCGCGCCGATGCCAGCTCGAGAGCGCGCGCCACCGCGGCGGCGGGGTCCTCGAACCGCTCGATCGGGAACGACTCCCCGAGCCGGTCCCGCACGCCCACGAGCGGCCGGCCGATCTTCATGCACAGCGCCGCCTCGTTCAGCGTGCCCCACTCCCCCTCCACGGCGATCAGCGCCTCGGAGGCCTTGACCACCAGCGCGTTCCGCGACTCCCCGAGACCCGTCGCGACCGGCAGGTTGACGCCGGGAGCCGCCTCCGCGGGATCGTCTCCCGGGAGGATTCCGAGCACCGTCCCCCCGGCCGCGGCGGCGCCCTCGGCGACCGCCTCCATCACGCCGGTCCCGCCGCCGCACACGACCACCGCCTCCGCGAGGGCGAGCGAGCGCCCGATCGCGCGGGCGAGAGCCGCGCCTTCCTCGCTCGCGCCGGCCGAGCCGATCACGCCGATCCGGATCGGGCGGCGCACGCGCGTCCCGGCCACGGGCCCCGGGTACATCAGACCGCCCACCGGCTCCATCCGATCAGCGCCTCGACCGCGCGTCTCCACTCCACACGCCCCTCCGCGCGGGCGGACGCGCTCTCCGGATCCGGCCGGAACACCCGGTCCCGGCCGAGCGCCGGGAGGAACTCCTCCGGCCGGTCCCAGAACCCGCATCCGACCCCGGCCAGCCCCGCGGCCCCGAGAGCCGTGAGCTCGGAGGCCGCCGGGCGATGGACTTCGCGTCCGAGCAGGTCGGCCTGGAACTGCATGAGCCAGTCGTTCCGGGCCGCGCCTCCGTCCGCGCGGAAGGCGGCGAGCCGGACGCCCTCCGGCGCGGTCATCGCGTCCAGCACGTCCATCGTCGCGTAGGCCATGGCCTCGAGCGCCGCCCGGACGAGATGGCCTCGCGTCGTCCCGCGCGTGAGCCCGAACACGGCCCCCCGGGCCTCCGGGATCCAGTACGGGGTCCCCAGCCCCGCGAACGCGGGCACGAACACGACGCCGTCCGTGGAGTCCACGCTCGCCGCGATCGCCTCGCTCTCCCCGGAGGAGGCGAGGATTTCGAGCCCGTCCCGCAGCCACTGGACCGCCGCGCCCGCGACGAGGATCGAGCCCTCGTACGCGTAGTGGGGCTCCCCCCGGGGACCGCAGGCGATGGTCGAGAGGACGCCGGGAACATCCGGTCCCCTCTCGTTCCCCGTGTGGAGGAGCAGGAAGGCCCCCGTTCCGTAGGTGTTCTTCGCGTCGCCCTTCTGCCAGCCGCCGTGGCCGTACAGAGCCGCCTGCTGGTCGCCGGCGACACCGGCCACCGGGATCTCCGCCCCGAACAGGTCTCCCCGGGTGCGCCCGATCTCGCCGGCGGAGGGCCGGATCTCGGGCAGCATCGCCTCCGGCACGCCGAACATCGCGCACAGATCCGGGTCCCAGCCGCGCGCGTCGAGCGAGTAGAGCAGCGTGCGGGAGGCGTTCGTGTGGTCGGTGACGTGGACGCCGCCGCCCGTGAGCCGGTGCACGAGCCAGGCGTCCACGGTTCCGAACCGGAGCTCGCCGGCCTCGGCGCGATCCCGCCACCCGGCGTGGTGGGCCAGCATCCACTCCAGTTTCGTAGCCGAGAAGTAGGGATCGGCCACGAGACCGGTCCGGTCGCGGATCCGGTCGGCCTCGCCGCTGCGACGGAGCGCGAGGCACCGATCGGCCGTGCGGCGGTCCTGCCAGACGATGGCCGGCCCCGCCGCGCGGCCGCTCTCACGGTCCCAGACGACGGCCGTCTCCCGCTGGTTCGTGATCCCGATCGCCGCGATCTCCGCAGGCCCGAGACCGGCCTCCTCGATCGCCTCGCCCACGACGGCCACCACCGAGTCCCAGATCTCCTCCGGATCGTGCTCGACACGCCCCGGGGACGGAAAATGCTGCGGGAACTCTCGGTAGGCGGACCCGAGGGTCCGGCCGTCCCGGTCGAGAAGCAGCGCCCGGGAGCCGGTCGTGCCCTGGTCGATCGCGAGCACGGCGCGGGGCGCGCGGGTCAAGGTCTCCTCCTCACCGGCCCTCTCCGGGCGGGCGGCTCGCGAGGCCGGCGAAGTCGTAGCGCAGGCCCTGCCGGTCGAAGAGGGAGAGAAGCAGACGCACGGGAAGGCCCACCACGTTGAAGTAGTCGCCCTCGATCCGCTCCACGAGGGCGGCGCCGCGACCCTGGATGCCGTAAGCGCCCGCCTTGTCGAGCGCTTCGCCGGTCGCAACGTATTCCGCGGGTTCGCGGGGAGCAAGCGAACGGAAGCGCACGCGCGTGCGCTCCACGCCCGAGACCACGCGGCCGTCGCGCCGCAGCGCCAGGCCGGTGAACACCTGGTGCTCGCGACCCGCGAGCCGGGCGATCATCGTCTCCGCCTCCGCGACGTCCGCGGGCTTCCCCAGGACCTCGTCCCCGAGCGCGACGACCGTGTCCGCCGCGAGCACCGTCTCGCCGGGTGCGGCCGCCACGGCGGACGCCTTTTCCACGGCCAGACGGCGGGCGGCCACCGCGGGCAACTCGCCCGGGGGCACGCACTCGTCGAGACGCGGCGCCCGGATGACATGGGGGATCCCGAGCTGGTCGAGGATCGCCGCCCGGCGAGGAGAGCCCGACGCCAGGACGAGGCGGACGCTCACCTCTCGATCACCAGCGTCACCGGCCCGTCGTTCACGAGCTCGACCTCCATCATCGCC
>Ga0316577_10001000_pt1 | contig 12656 bp, 12 predicted proteins | sample S5NA_FD_203073 | JGI IMG/M metagenome (GOLD analysis project Ga0316577, IMG submission 203073) | Rhizosphere microbial communities from salt marsh grasses in Alabama, United States - S5-7_050615r2r1 | ecosystem: Host-associated > Plants > Roots > Rhizosphere | place: USA: Alabama | collected... | reverse complement strand
GAACTCCGCACCCAGGGTGCTGACCCGGGACGTCGACGGCATCGACGACACGCAGAAGCTGCCCGCCCCGTGGGTCGGCAAGAGCTGGACGCCCTCGGGCAGGCCCTTGAGCCGCTGGACCGTCTCGTACTGGTGCTTCGTCAGGGCGGCGGTGTGGTCCGGGCCCAGGAGGTCCGTGCGACCGGCGCTGCCGACGAGAAGCGACCCACCGCTGAACACCGCGGAGGGCTGCTCGGAGTCGCCCTCGTAGACGAGCCAGGCGATGTGCTCGAAGGTGTGGCCGGGCGTGTCGATGGCGACCAGTCGCAGGTCGCCGACCCGCAGCTCCTCGCCCTCGCGCGACCCGACGTGGTCGAACTCATAGCCCCCGTCGGCCGGCAGGTAGAGCTTCGCGCCGTGCGCGTCCCGTACCTCGTGAGCCCCGGAGATGTAGTCGTTGTGGACGTGCGTCTCGAGCACGGCCCGGACCCGGGCCTTCCGCTTGTCCGCCGCCTCGAGGAACCGCCACGCGTCGCGCTGCGGGTCCACGATCACCGCCTCGTCTCCGGAGGTCAGGAGGAAGCTGTTGTCCCCGAGACCGGGGGTGACGAAAACCTCGATGTCCATGATGGTGGAGCTCCTTTGCTCGCCGCTGGTTCCCGGCGAGCCGTCGCCGGGGGGCGACGTCGACCCGCCGCCGTTGGGGATCGACCGGGCGAAGAAACATTCGCTCGTTCAATTGAATGAGTGAACCACATCCCCTATGGTTTGGCCATGGTGAGTGTGCCAACGGAGGCCCTCGAGGACGTCGCGAGACGCTTCGCGCTCCTCAGTGACGCGACCCGGCTGCGCATCCTCAGGGAGCTGCACGTGGCCGGCGAGTCGTCGGTGAGCGCGCTCGCCGAGGTCGCCGACGTCTCCGTCGCCAACGCCTCCCAGCACCTCGGCCGCCTCGCCTCCGGCGGGGTCGTGTCCCGCCACCGCGTCGGGCGCACCGTGGTGTACCGCATCACCGAGCCGGCGGTCTCCCAGCTCTGCGACATCGTCTGCACCAGCCTCGACATCGCGCCCGAGGCGACCGACCGACCCCTGCCCGACTCCCACGCGAGCTGATGGAGGCTGCTGCATGACCGCTGTGAACCTGCCCACGCCCCGGGTCCGGGACGGTGACGGTCCCAACCCGCGGATGGTCAAGGTCATCGACCAGACCAAGTGCATCGGCTGCCACGCGTGCACGACCGCGTGCAAGTCCGAGAACGACGTGCCGGTGGGCGTGACGCGCACCTACGTCAAGAGTGTCGACGTCGGCACCTTCCCGCAGGCGCGCCGGGCCTTCCAGGTGACCCGCTGCAACCAGTGCGTCGACGCCCCGTGTGTCGCGGCCTGCCCGACGGCGGCGATGCACATCCGGCCCGACGGCATCGTCGACTTCGACAAGGACTCGTGCATCGGCTGCAAGGCGTGCATGGCGGCCTGCCCCTACGACGCGATCTTCATCAACCCCGAGGACCACTGCGCGGAGAAGTGCAACTTCTGCGCCCACCGCCTCGACGTCGGCCTCGAGCCGGCGTGCGTCACGGTCTGCCCCACGGGCGCGATCATGGTCGGCGACGTCAACGACCCCGAGAGCGAGGTCGCCAAGATCGTCAACCGGCAGCCGGTCGCGGTGCGTCGCCCGGAGAAGGCGACCCGTCCGAAGCTCTTCTACCGCGGCGCCACCCAGGTCACGCTCGACCCGCTCGCGGCCGCCGCACCCACCGGCGACACGTACGCCTGGGCCGAGAAGCCGCGCGGCTCCCACGTCGTCGAGGCCGGCAACCCCAACCCCGACGGCGGCAACACCAGCGCCGCCGCGATCCTCAACTACGACGTCAAGCACACCGCACCGTGGGACTGGCGGGTCAGCCTCTACACGTGGACCAAGGGCATCGGCGCCGGCGCCTGGCTCGTCGCGCTGCTGCTCCTGATGACCGGGCAGATCGGCGGCGACGACGTCCTGTGGACGTGGGTGGCCCCGATCGTCTCGGCGGTGTTCCTCGCGCTCACCGCGGTCGTCCTCATCCTCGACCTCGAGCACCCCGAGCGGTTCATCTACATCCTCACCCGACCGCAGTGGCGGTCCTGGCTGGTGCGTGGCGGGATCATCCTCTCCGGCTTCGCGGCGGTGCTCGCGCTGCACGTGGCGGCCAGCCTGTTCGGCTGGGACGCCCTGCGCACCATCGTGGCCTTCCCGGGCCTGCCGCTCGCCATCGGCACCGCGGTGTACACCGCCTACCTCTTCGCCCAGGCCAAGGCCCGCGACCTCTGGCAGAGCCCGCTGCTCGCGCCGCACCTCGTCGTCCAGGCGGTGCTCGCCGGGTCGGCCGCGCTCGTGCCCTTCGCGTTCGTGTGGTCCCCGGACTCCGTGGAGCCGCTCGCCTGGACCGTCGCCGGTGCCGCCGCGGTGCACCTGCTCTTCGTCGCCGGCGAGGCGACGGTGGCCCACCCCACCGCGCACGCCAAGCTCGCGGCCCACACGATGACGCACGGGAAGTACGCCGGGTCGTTCTGGACCGGCATCGTCCTCGTCGCCCTCGGCCTGCTCGCGCCCGTGGCCCTCACGGCCACCGCGTGGCTCGCCCTGCCCGCGCTCCTCGGCCTGCTGGCCCACGAGCACGCGTACGTCCAGTCCGGCCAGTCCGTCCCGCTCGCCTGAGGAGCCGTAAGACATGACGACCACTGATCGTTCCCCCGTCGAGCGCCTCGGCGAGCGCGTCAGCGCCGCCCGCGACGAGGTCACCGAGCGAGGCGAGACCTTCTACCCGGGCCCGAGCCGGGTCCACCTCGCCTCGTTCCCGCCCAAGGAGCGCTGGGACGACTGGGTCGAGCTCGACTCGCGGTCCTGGCCCAAGCGGGTCGAGAAGCGCTCGATGCTGGTCCCGACGACGTGCTTCAACTGCGAGTCCGCCTGCGGGCTGCTCGCCTACGTCGACAAGGAGACCCTCCAGGTCCGCAAGTTCGAGGGCAACCCCGAGCACCCCGGGTCGCGCGGCCGCAACTGCGCCAAGGGTCCGGCCACCTACAACCAGGTCACCGACCCGGACCGCATCCTCCACCCGATGAAGCGGGTCGGCGGCCGGGGCGAGGGCAAGTGGGAGCAGGTGGACTGGGACACCGCCCTGGACGACATCGCCGCCCGGGTCCGCCGGGCCATCGAGAACGACACGCCCAACCGGGTCATGTACCACGTCGGCCGGCCCGGTGAGGACGGCTTCACGGAGCGGGTCATGGCCTCCTGGGGCGTCGACGGGCACAACTCGCACACCAACGTCTGCTCGAGCGGTGCGCGCTCCGGCTACCACTACTGGAGCGGCATCGACCGCCCCAGCCCGGACCACGCCAACGCCCGGGTCATGCTGCTCATCTCGAGCCACCTCGAGACCGGCCACTACTTCAACCCGCACGCGCAGCGGATCATCGAGGCCAAGCAGAAGGGCGCCAAGCTCATCGTCCTCGACACCCGCCTGTCGAACACCGCGACCCACGCCGACCACTGGATCTCGCCCTACCCGGGTACCGAGGCGGCGATCATGCTCGCCGTCGCCCAGAACCTCATCGAGACCAAGCGGTACAACCGCGACTTCGTGCGGCGCTGGTGGAACTGGAAGCAGTACCTGCGCGCGGTGCACCCCGACCGCCCCGAGACCTTCGAGGCGTTCGAGGAGGTCCTGGCGACCCTCTACACCGAGTACACGCCCGAGTACGCCGAGGCCGAGTCCGGCGTCGACGCCTCCGTCATCCGCGAGATCACCGAGCTCGTCGCGAGCGCCGGCACCGCGCTGTCGACACACAACTGGCGCTCGGCGGCCGCCGGGAACCTCGGCGGCTGGCAGGTGTCACGAACGCTGTTCCTCGTCGCGGCACTCCTCGGCGCGGTCGCCTCCCCCGGTGGCACCCACCTCAACGCGTGGAACAAGTTCATCCCGAAGCCGATGCACCTGCCGGGTCACCCGCACCAGTGGAACGAGCTGACCTGGCCACTGGAGTACCCGCTCGCGATGAACGAGCTCTCGTTCATCCTCCCGCACATGATGCAGGAGGGTCGCGGAACCCTCGACGTCTACTTCAGCCGCGTCTACAACCCGGTGTGGACCAACCCCGACGGCATGGTCTGGACCGAGGTGCTGCGCGACGAGGAGATGGTCGGCTGCCACGTGGCGCTGACTCCGACGTGGAACGAGACGGCGTACCTCGCCGACTACGTCCTGCCGATGGGCCTGGCCTCCGAGCGCCACGACCTGCACTCCTACGAGCAGTACGACGGCCAGTGGATCGGGTTCCGCCAACCGGTGCTCCGTGCGGCCCGCGAGCGCATGGGCGAGACCATCACCGACACCCGCCAGGCCAACCCCGGCGAGGTGTGGGAGGAGAACGAGTTCTGGATGGAGCTCTCCTGGCGCATCGACCCGGACGGCTCCCTCGGCATCAGGAAGTACTACGAGTCGCCGAAGAACCCCGAGCAGCGGATGTCGGTCGACGACTACTACGGCTGGATCTTCGAGAACTCCGTCCCCGGCCTGCCCGAGAAGGCGGCCGAGGAGGGGCTGACGCCGCTGCAGTTCATGCGCCGGTACGGCGCCTTCGAGGTGAGCAGCCACGTCGGCCAGGTCTTCGAGCGTGACGTCGAGGCCAAGCAGCTCGAGGGCAAGCACGTCACCGACCTCGGGCGGGTCTACTCGACCGCGCCGAAGCCGCCGGCCGAGAACCTCGCCCCGACGGGCGCGCCGCAGCCCGACGCGCAGGGCCGCAACCCGGTCGGCGTCGAGGTCGACGGCGAGGTCAAGAAGGGCTTCCCGACCCCGAGCGGGCTGCTCGAGTTCTACTCCGCCACGGTCGCCGAGTGGGGCTGGCCCGAGTACGGCATCCCGACGTACATCAAGAGCCACATCCACCACGAGAGCCTCGCCGAGGACCAGAAGGTGCTCATCTCCACCTTCCGGCTGCCGACCCAGATCCACACCCGCAGCGCCAACGCCAAGTGGCTCAACGAGCTCGCCCAGACCAACCCGTTGTGGCTGCACCCGGACGACGCCGCCCCGCTGGGCGTGAAGACCGGCGAGCTGGTCCGGGTCTCGACCGACATCGGCTACTTCGTCGTCAAGGCGTGGGTCACCGAAGGCATCCGCCCCGGCGTCGTGGCCTGCAGCCACCACATGGGCCGGTGGGTCACCAAGGAGCAGCCGGAGCGCAACGGCGGCCAGACCGCCGCCACGGTCGACCTCGTCCGCGAGGGCTCGACGTGGACGATGAAGCGGCTGCGCGGCGTCGGGCCGTACGAGTCGAGCGACCCCGACACCGCCCGCATCTGGTGGAGCGACGTCGGCGTGCACCAGAACATGACCTTCCCGGTGCACCCCGACCCGATCTCGGGCATGCACTGCTGGCACCAGGCCGTCCGGGTGACCAGGGCCCAGCCGGGCGACAGCTACGGCGACATCAGCGTCGACACCGACAAGTCACGGGCGGTGTACCGCGAGTGGCTCGGCAAGACCCGTGACGCCCGGCAGGTCTCCCCCGACGGCTCGCGCCGCCCGTACTGGCTGATGCGCCCGCTCAAGCCCGGGCCGGAGGTCTTCCGGATCCCCGAGCAGGGAGACGCGTGAGCCCGGTCACCGAGCGCGCCCGCAGCACCGCCGAGGTGCTGCGGGCCCTCGCCGTGCTCTGCGAGTCGCCGCACCCCTCGCACGCCCGGGTCGCCGAGGCCCTCGACCTCGGCAGCACTCCCTCGGCAGCCGACCACACCCAGGCGTTCGTCCTCGGAGCCGTCCCGTACGCCTCGGTGTACCTCGGGCCCGAGGGCATGCTCGGGGGCGAGGCCGCCGACCGGGTCGCGGGGTTCTGGCGCGCCCTCGGCTACGTCCCGCCCCCCGAGCCCGACCACCTCGCCGCGCTCCTCGGTCTGCTCGCCACCCTGACCGAGGCGGAGGCGGGCGAAGAGGACCCGGCCCGGGCGGCGCTGCGCCGACAAGCCCGCTCGGTCCTGCTCTGGGAGCACCTGCTCACCTGGGTGCCCACGTTCGCCCGGGCCGTCGCCGGGACCGGGTCGCAGTTCTACGCCGGCTGGGCCGGGCTGCTCCTCGAGGTGCTCGTCGGGGAGGTCGCCGAGCTTCCCCAGCCCGAGGAGCTGCCGGTCGCGCTGCGCGAGGCGCCGGGGCTCCCCGACGACGTCGACGGCGCCCGCGACCTCGCCGCGGCGCTGCTCACGCCGGTGCGCACCGGCATCGTCATCACCCGGGCCGACCTCGCCCGCGGCGCCCGCGGCGAGGGCCTGGGCCTGCGCATCGGCGAGCGCGCCTTCACCCTCGCCTCGATGCTCGAGCAGGACCCCGTGACGACCCTCGGCTGGGTGGCCGAGATGGCCGACGCCTGGGCCGACGAGCACCGCACCGACCTCGGGTCCCTCGGACCCGTCGCGGCCTTCTGGGCCGCTCGCGCCACCCAGACCGCCACCACCTGCCGCTCCCGGCGGGACCCGACCGAAGAGGTACTCCATGTCCGCTGAACCGATGACGACCGACTTCTCCCAGCTCACCGAGGACGACGTCCGCCGCATCGTCAAGGAGGAGCTGGGCACCGCCCTGAAGAAGGACCCCGGGATGAAGACCGGCGCGATCGTCGCGTCCAAGGGGACCCTCGACTGGGCGTACCCGCCGCTCATCCTCGCCAGTGCCGCCGCGGCGGTCGGGATGGACGTCGGCATCTTCTTCACGTTCTACGGGCTCAACATCATCCACAAGGACTACGAGAAGAAGCTCAAGGTCGACGCCGTGGGCAACCCGGCGATGCCGATGCCGGTCCAGATGCCCGACCTCGTCACCGCCATGCCGGGCATGGTGTCGGTCGCCTCGCGGATGATGAAGAAGCGCTTCGCCGACCACAAGGTGGCGACCATCAGCGAGATGCTCGATACCTGCCGGGAGATGGATGTCCGCTTCATCGCCTGCCAGATGACGGTCGACGTGTTCGGCTACGAGCAGAGCGACTTCATCGAGGGCGTGGAGTTCGGCGGCGCGGCCGCCTTCATGGCAGACGCCCGCAAGTCCAACATGACCCTGTTCATCTGACCCCACCACCGTCCGCCACCACCGAAGGAGACCCTGATGAGCGAGACCACCGAGGACGTCCTCGTCGACGCCCGTGAGCTGATGTGCCCGATGCCGGTCATGGCCGCGACCAAGGCCGCGCGCCGGCTGGAGCCCGGCCAGCTGATGAAGGTCATGGCTACCGACAAGGGTGCGCTGAGCGACATCCCCGCCTGGGCCGAGGCCAACAACCACGAGGTGACCTCCACCAGCGAGGAAGGCAGCGACCTCGTCTTCATGATCCGGATCGGCGAGCCCGACTGAGGATCCCCGTCCGGGCTACCGTGACCCGGTGAGCTCGCCCCTCCCCGGACAGCCCGGCTTCGTCGCACCACATCCCTCGGACCGCCCGCGCAGTACGCGTCGGGCGGTCCGGGTGCTGTTGCTCGACGATCACGGGCGCCTGCTCCTCCTCCAGGACTCCGACCTGGGCCTGGAGCCCGTGGCCCACTGGTGGGTCACGCCCGGCGGCGGAGTCGACCCCGGCGAGAGCGACGCCGAAGCAGGCGTCCGCGAGCTCCTGGAGGAGACCGGGCTCGAGGTGTCCGAGCCCGACCTCGTCGGGCCGCTCCTCGAGCGGATCGCGGTGCACGGCTACAGCGACAAGGTCGTCGAGCAGACGGAGGTGTTCTTCCTCGTACGGGTCGAGGCCTTCGAGCCCGACACCTCCGGTCACACCGACGAGGAGCGCCGCACCGTCGTCGAGCTCCGCTGGTGGAGCCCGGAGGAGCTCGCGGAGACCGACCACGACGTCTGGCCCCGCGACCTCGGCGACGTGCTCTCCCTCGCCGCCGACCCCGGGCGGTGGCGGGACGGCCCGGTGCGCGGCACCGAGGTCGAGGAGTCCAGCGTCCCCGCCGGATGAGCCCGCGTCACGCGACGCGGAACTCGTTGCCCTCGGGGTCGGTCATCACGACGTGGCCGAGCTCGTCGTCGTGGCGCTCCTCCCGCACGACCGTCGCCCCGATCCGCTCGAGGTCGGCGACCTTGGCACGGACGAGGCGCTCCCGCCGGGACCAGTCCCATGGTGGCTCTCCTGCCACCCGCAGGTCGAGGTGCAGCCGGTTGCCCGCCGAAGTGCCCTGCGGCACCCGGAGGAAGCCGATCGCCGGCCCCCGCCCCTCGGGGTCGACGATGGACGCCCCGTGCGGGTCCTCGTAGCCCGGCTCGTGGACGTAGCCCAGCGCATGGGCCCAGAAGTCCGCGAGCAGGTGCGGGTCGTTCGCGTCCGCGCCGAGGGTCCAGTGCACCGCCATGGGCCCGAGGCTAGCCCGAGGTCGGAAAGCCACTCGCCCACGGCCCGCACCTCCTGAGAGGCTGGCGCCCGTGGACCTGCTCACGCACCCGCCGCGCTGGGCCCCGCTCGTGGGCCCCGGCGTGTGGACCGACCTCGTCGTCGCCCACCTCGGCGGCGCCGAGATCACCGACGAGGGCGACCACCTGCGCGTCGTGACGCCGGGCAACCCGACGTTCTGGTGGGGCAACTACCTCGATGTCCTCGCCCCCTCCCGCGCTGCGGACGTGGACCTCTGGCTCGCCCGGTTCGAGGCGGCCTTCCCCGACGCCCGGCACCGCACCTTCGGCCTCCCCGGCCCGGTGTCGGACGCGTGGCTCGACCGTGGCTTCACCCCCGAGGTCGTCGTCACCCTGCTCGCCGACGGCCCCGTCGAGGCAGGCCCCCCGGTGCCCGGGTACTCGGTCCGGGTGTTCGGCGAGGACGCCCCCTGGCAGGACGCCGTCGAGCTGCACGTGGAGCACCACGACGGCCCGGCGACGCCGGAGCGCTACCGCGAGTTCACCGAGCGGCGGGTCGAGAGCCAAGCCCGGATGACTGCCGCCGGCACGGCCCGGTTCCTCGGCGCGTACGAGGCCGACCGGTGCGTCGCCCACCTCGGCGCCGTGCGCTGCGGGGAGGTGGGTCGCTACCAGTCCGTCCTCACCCACGCCGGCCACCGGGGCCGCGGCCTGGCAGGCCACCTCGTGGGCCTCGCCGCGACGTGGCTGCGCGCCGGCGGGTGCGACCGGCTCGTCATCGTCACCGAGGAGGACAACCCCGCGGGCCGTCTCTACCGGAGGCTGGGATTCGACGGCACCGACCTCGCGTACGGCGTCAGCGTCCCGGACGTCGCACGGCTCAGTCGGTGACCGTCGGCCGCGGCCGTGGCCCGAGGCGGGCGCGGCCCGACCCGATCCGACAGCCGGCCGATCGACCGCTGGTGCGCGAAGAGCAGACCGATGCCGAGCCGCTGCGGCGGGCCGGCGGTGGCCGGGGAGTCGCTCACTTCCTGACCGATTCGCCCCCGCCGTCGGAGGTCAGCGCCGCGATGAAGGCCTCCTGGGGCACCTCGACCCGGCCGACCATCTTCATCCGCTTCTTGCCCTCCTTCTGCTTCTCGAGCAGCTTGCGCTTGCGGGAGATGTCCCCGCCGTAGCACTTGGCGAGGACGTCCTTGCGGATGGCCCGGATGTTCTCCCGGGCGATGACCCGCGAGCCGACGGCGGCCTGGATCGGCACCTCGAACTGCTGCCGCGGGATGAGCTCCTTGAGCTTGCCTGCCATCATCACGCCGTAGCCGTAGGCCCGGTCCTTGTGGACGATCGCCGAGAAGGCGTCGACCTGCTCGCCCTGGAGCAGGATGTCGACCTTGACGAGGTCGGCGACCTGGTCGCCGGCGGGCTCGTAGTCGAGGCTGGCGTAGCCACGGGTCCGTGACTTCAGGTTGTCGAAGAAGTCGAAGACGATCTCGGCGAGCGGCAGCGTGTACCGCATCTCGATGCGGTCCTCGGACAGGTAGTCCATGCCGAGGAGGGACCCCCGCTTGGACTGGCAGAGCTCCATGATCGCGCCGATGAAGTCGCTCGGCGCGAGGATCGTCGCGCGCACGACCGGCTCGCGGACCTCGGCGACCTTGCCGCCGGGGAACTCGCTCGGGTTCGTGACGACGACCTCGCTCCCGTCCTCCATCGTCACGTCGTAGACGACGTTCGGCTGGGTCGAGATCAGGTCGAGGTCGAACTCGCGCTCGAGCCGCTCGCGGACGATCTCGAGGTGGAGCAGGCCGAGGAAGCCGCACCGGAACCCGAAGCCGAGGGCCGCCGAGGTCTCCGGCTCGTAGACGAGCGCAGCGTCGTTGAGCTTGAGCTTGTCGAGGGCGTCCCGCAGGTCCGGGTAGTCGGAGCCGTCGATCGGGTAGAGGCCGGAGAAGACCATCGGCTTGGGGTCGCGGTAGCCGCCGAGGGGGCGGGCCGCCGGCACCTTGGCGTTGGTCACCGTGTCGCCGACCCGGGACTGGCGCACGTCCTTGACCCCGGTGATGAGGTAGCCCACCTCACCGACGCCGAGGCCGTCGGCCGGTGTCGGCTCCGGGCTGATGACGCCGATCTCGAGCAGCTCGTGGGTCGCCTTGGTCGACATCATCGCGATCCGCTCGCGCGGGTTGAGGTTCCCGTCGACGACCCGGACGTACGTGACGACCCCCCGGTAGGTGTCGTACACCGAGTCGAAGATCATCGCCCGGGCCGGGGCGTCGGCATCGCCGACCGGGTGGGGGAACTGCGCGACGATGGAGTCGAGGAGCGGCTCGACGCCGGCACCGGTCTTCCCGGAGACGCGGAAGCAGTCCCCCGGCTCGCAGCCGATGAGGCCGGCGAGCTCGTCGGCGTACTTGTCGGGCTGCGCCGCCGGCAGGTCGATCTTGTTGAGGACCGGGATGATGGTGAGGTCGTTCTCCATCGCGAGGTAGAGGTTCGCCAGGGTCTGGGCCTCGATGCCCTGGGCCGCGTCGACGAGGAGCACCGCGCCCTCACAGGCCGCGAGGCTGCGGGAGACCTCGTAGGTGAAGTCCACGTGGCCGGGGGTGTCGATCATGTTCAGGACGTAGGAGGAGCCGTCGACCTCCCACGGCATCCGTACCGCCTGGCTCTTGATCGTGATGCCCCGCTCGCGCTCGATGTCCATCCGGTCGAGGTACTGCGCACGCATCGCGCGGTCGTCGACGACCCCGGTGATCTGCAGCATCCGGTCCGCCAGGGTCGACTTGCCGTGGTCGATGTGGGCGATGATGCAGAAGTTGCGGATCGACTCCGGCGGCGTGGCGTGCGGTGGCAGCGCGGTGCGGGCACGGGGGGACACGGGCGGAGGGTTCCTCGGGGTCGGGGGGCGTTCAGGGCACTGTCCCCCAGTGTCCCACGCCCGAAGGGCAGCCCCGAACCGAGCAGGGTGGTCGCTACCCTCGCGCCATGCCCGCACCCCCTGCGCCCCGCCCGGGCCTGCTTCGACGGATCCTCGCCCGGTTGCGCCCGGCGCGTCTGCCGGCGCCGGGCTACCCGGGGGACTTCACCGGCCGGCTGCGCCCGGTCTACTCCCCTCACCCCGACGGTCAGCCGGACCCGGGCGAGATCGTGTGGACGTGGGTCCCGTACGAGGAGGACCACTCGAAGGGCAAGGACCGTCCCGTCCTCGTCGTCGGGCACGACGGCCCGTGGCTGCTCGCGCTCCAGCTGACGAGCAAGGACCACGACGGCCGTCCCCGGTGGCGCGGTGGTCCGCAGTGGGTGGACATCGGACGTGGCGACTGGGACCGGCAGCGGCGGCCGAGCGAGGTGCGGGTCGACCGGGTGGTGCGGGTCGACCCCTCGGCGGTGCGTCGGGAGGGATCGGTTCTCCCACGCGACCGCTTCGACGCCGTCGCCGCAGCGGTCCGCGACGCCCGCGGATGACGCCGGACGCACGAGGGCCCGTCACCGGTGGGTGACGGGCCCTCGTGCGTCGGGCTGCTCGGCTCAGAGCTGGGCGGCCCGCTTGGCCATCGCGGACTTCTTGTTCGCGGCCTGGTTCTTGTGGATGACGCCCTTGCTCACGGCCTTGTCGAGCTTGGTGGAGGCGGCCTGCAGCGCGGCGGCGGCCTCGTCCTTGTTGCCGGCGTCCGCGGCCTCGCGGAAGCGACGGATGGCTGTCTTGAACTCGGACTTGACGGCCTTGTTGCGCTCGGTGGCCGCGCGGTTGGTCTTGATCCGCTTCAGCTGGGACTTGATGTTCGCCACTGTGGTTCGTGTCTTTCGGTCGAGGGTCGGATGCCGTAGAGGGCGGCAGTCGCGGGTCGGGACCGGGCGTGGGGCACCCGTGGTTGACTCGCGCTGGATGGTGCGTCGTGCGCGCGCGACCACGCGCGCACGCAACTGACGAATCTACCAGCGGCGGTGGCGCGCCTCCAAAACGAGTGGCGTCACCCGGCGTGCTCACGGCCACGGGCGTGCTCACGGGTGATGGTGAGCACCGCCCGCTCCACCGCGTAGACGGGGTCGCGGCCGCCACCCTTGACCTCGGCGTCGGCAGCGGCGAGGGCGTGGACGCACGCCGCGAGTGCCTCGGCGGTCCATCCGGGGAGGGCTCGGCGCGCCTTGTCGACCTGCCACGGCGCGATGCCGATCTCGCGGGCGACGTCACCGGACCGGCCGCGCCCCGCGGCGCCGACCCGGATCAGCTGGCGCACCTGCTGGGCGAGCACGGCGACGATCGGGACGGGGTCGACCCCGACGGCGATGGCGTGGCGGAGC
>Ga0316577_10000999_pt1 | contig 12656 bp, 10 predicted proteins | sample S5NA_FD_203073 | JGI IMG/M metagenome (GOLD analysis project Ga0316577, IMG submission 203073) | Rhizosphere microbial communities from salt marsh grasses in Alabama, United States - S5-7_050615r2r1 | ecosystem: Host-associated > Plants > Roots > Rhizosphere | place: USA: Alabama | collected... | reverse complement strand
CCTCGCGACGATCGCGTCGTCCATCGAGGATCGAAGGGCAGCGGGCAGCACGTTCTCGATCGTCGCCGTCGCCGAAGGGAGCCGGCCCACGGAGTACCGGATCCGCCAGCAACAACTGAGAGACCGTATCGCGTCCTCGGAGGGCGAGGAGCGTGAGCGGGCGAAGTCCATGCTCGACCGCCTTCGCAGGGGAGCCCTCGATCACACGACGATGCTCGCCAAGGAGCTCGAGGAGCTCACCGGCCTCGAGGCACGCGTCACGATCCTCGGCCACGTGCAGCGCGGCGGGACGCCCTCACATGCCGACCGCAACCTCGCCACAACGCTCGGGACCGAGGCGACCCGCCTCGTGTCGGAGGGCGTCGTCAACCGGATGGTCGCTGTCCGTAACGAGCGGCTCTTGGCGGTGCCGTTCGAAGAGGTCGCGGGGAAACGGAAGATCGTCCCTCCCGACCACCCGTGGATCACCGCTGCGCGTCGTCTGGGAATCTCCTTCGGCGACGCGGCCTCGCTCCCGTCGGCGTGACCGCGCCACGGTGAGCCCCGCCGCCGCGCCTGTGGGGCCACGCGCCCGCGCATGAAGCTCACCGCACGCGGTGCCGCTCACTCGCCGGCCCGACCGCACGATCGGGACGGTCCCCTACTGGGCGTCGACGCGCCGGTTGAACTCCTCGATCAACTCGTCGATCGGATCGGCCATCGCCTGGATGCGCGTCCAGTAGTCCGGGTCGTACCACTGCGCTTGGATCTCCTTGTAGGTCTTGCCCTGCTGCTCGACCCACGTGTAGTACTTCAGATTGTGGATGCGCTTGCGGTCGTAGTACCCGAGCTCGAGCATGTTCCCACGATGCTGGCCCATCAGATGCTGGTGGTATGCGGCCGCTGCGTCGAGCTCCGTGAACGCACCCCGCTCCGCGTTGAGCTCGACGAGCCGGGACTCGTACATCTCCATCGAGTCGGTCCCGAGCGTCATCACGACGTCGTTGCCGGTCAATTCGTACCACTTGGCGAACTTGATCGCCATGAGCAGGTTCGCCACCCCCGAGATCCCGAGGAGCGGGAGCTTCTCGACGAACTCGGTCGGGACGCCCTGCGCGGCGAGGTACTCCTGTCCGGCGGGCTCATTGAACAGGCGGATGAGGCTGATCGTCGACTCGTCGTCGATCGTCATCACCATGTCGGTGTTGCGCATGTTGTGGATCCACGGAACGTGCTTGTCGCCGATCCCCTCGATCCGGTGCTCGCCGAAGCCGTTGAGGAGCAGCGTGGGGCACTCGGTGGCCTCGCCCCCGGCGATCTTCGACGTCGGGTACAGCTGCTTGAGGTAATCCCCCGACCCGATGGTCCCCGCCGAGCCGGTCGTGAGCGCCACGCCGGCGAACCGGTCGTTCGGGCCCATGACCTCGTTGAGCACTTCCACCATCGCCGGCCCGGTGATCGTGTAGTGCCACAGGTAGTTCCCGAACTCGTCGAACTGGTTGAAGATGACGAGATCCTCGCCCGAGGCGCGCAACTCGTTGCACTTGTCGAAGATCTCCTTGACGTTCGACTCACTCCCCGGCGTCTTGATGATCTCGCCGGCGACGCTCTCGAGCCAGTGGAACCGCTCGGCGCTCATCCCCTCCGGCAGGATCGCAACAGACTCACACGCCAGGAGATTCGAGTCGTAGGCGCCCCCTCTGCAGTAGTTGCCGGTCGACGGCCAGACGGCCTTCTGCGTCACCGGGTCGAACTGGCCGGTGACGAGGCGCGGCACGAGACATCCGAAGGCCGCCCCGACCTTGTGGGCGCCGGTCGGGAACCACTTCCCCTCGAGCATGATGATCCGGGCGCCGACGCCGGTGATCTCCGGTGGGACCTCGAAGTAGTTGACACCGCCGAACCCCCCGCCGTGTGCTTTCGGCTCGTTCTTCCAGGTGATGCGGTAGAGGTTGAGCGGGTTGAGGTCCCAGAGCCCGACGTCTCCCAGCCGCTCCTTGACGTCCGCGGGGATGAGGCTCGGGTCCCGCTGTTGCTTGAACGTCGGGATCTTGAAGTGGCGCTCGGCGGCCCGCTTCGCAGCGGACTCGAGCACGGGCTCGTAGACGGTGAGATCGATCATGCCGGGGGGTCCTTTCAGGTGGTGAGGGCTGCTTTCAGAGACTCGAGGCTCGGGTCGACGCGCATCGGATGCGTCCCGACGGCTGCGACGGATTTCATGGCAGAAGCGACGTCCTTCAGGCCGCTGCCCGTGGCGAGGATGACGACCTCGTCGTCGGGGCTGATGAGGCCGCGATCGACCGCGGCGACGAGGCCCGCGTAGGGGGTGGCGCCGGCGGGCTCGGCGAACACGCCGGAGCCCCGAGCAAGGGCGGGGATCGCCGCGAGGATCTCGTCGTCGGAGACGCGCAGGTAGGCGCCGCCCGTCTCGACCACTGCGGCCATCGCCTTGATGCGGTCGCGGGGAAGATCGGCGCTGATCGAATCGGCCACCGTGTTCGCGGAGATCGGCGGTTTCGTGAGGACGTCCTCACCGCGCTCAAACGCTTGGACGAGGTAGTCGCTGCCGGCGGACTGGATGCCGAAGATCCGCGGCACCCGCTCGACCCAGCCGAGCGCGAATGCGTCCTTCATGGCCTTGTGGATGCCGCCGATGATCGAGCCGTCACCAACGCTGACGAAGATCGCATCCGGGGCCTGCCAGTCGAGGTCCTCGAGGATCTCGAGGCCCGCCGTCTTCTTCCCCTCCGTCATGTACGGGTTGTAGCCGGTGTTCCGGTTGTACCAGCCGTACTCGGCCGACGCCTCCATGCAGAGGTCGAAGGCGTCGCCGTACGTCCCGTCGACGAGCGCCACGGTGGACCCGTATGCGAGCAACTGCGCCACTTTCGCCTCTGGCGCCGAAGCCGGCACGAAGATGACGTTCCGCTGCCCGACGCTCGCCGCGATGCCCGCGAGAGCGGCCGCCGCGTTCCCCGTCGACGCCGTCGTCACGACCGCTGCGCCACGCTCGCGCGCCTTGACGACGGCCATCGCCGACGCTCGATCCTTGAGCGATGCGGTCGGCTGGCGCCCCTCGTCCTTCACCCAGACCCGGGCGATGCCAAGGTCGGATGCGATCGGCGAGGCGTCGTACATCGGCGTGCCGCCGACGGTGAGGGGCGGGACGACGGCATCGGGGGCGACGGGCATGAGCGGGCGGTACCGCCACATCGTCCGGTCGCGGTTCGCAGCGAGATCGCGCTGCGTGATCGTGGCGGCGACCTCCTCATAGTCGTAGCGAACGTCGAGGATGCCCTCGTTGCCGTGATCGGGGCAGACGTACCCGGCGAAGTCCGCCGGGTACGTCCTTCCGCAGATCACACAGGCGAGCCCGCTGACGTTCATCGAACGATCCGCGTGCCGGTCTCTCCCGCCATGGCGCGCTCGAGGTTCTCGGGGTTGGTGATGAGCGCCTCTCTCCCGCCGGCCTCGAGGAACTGGACCACGGCCCGCATCTTCGGTGCCATCGAACCTTCCGCGAAGTGGCCGCCCTCGGCGAGGTAGTGCTTGACCTCGTCGAGTGAGAACTGGCCCACCCACCGCTGGTCCGGTGTCCCGTAGTTCAGAGCGACCTGCTCGACCGCCGTCGATATGAGGAGGAGGTCGGCGTCGACTTGGCTCGCCAACAGTGCCGATGCGAGGTCTTTGTCGATGACGGCCGCAATCCCTTCGAGATCCCCCGCCTCGTTCGCGACCACGGGGATCCCCCCGCCGCCGACGGCGATCGTCACGAAGCCGGCGTCGAGCAGGCTCTTGATGACGTCGAGCTCGACGATGCGCATCGGCTTCGGGGAGGCCACGACGCGGCGCCAGCCGCGACCGGCATCCTCTCGGATGTCCCAGCCGTCTTCCTGCGCGCGCCGCTTCGCCTCGTCCTCACCCATGAACGAGCCGATCGGCTTCGACGGGTTGGCGAACGCCGGGTCGTCCCGGTCGACCTCGACCTGGGTGACGACGGTCGCGACGCTCTTCGTGATCCCCCGCTGCCGGAAGTCGTTGACGAGGTTCTGCTGGAGCATGTATCCGATCGCGCCCTGCGTGTCGGCCCCGCAGTAGTCGAGCGGCACTTCGTGGAGCTCGCTGCTGGCGAGCTCCGAACGGCGCAAGATGAAGCCGACCTGCGGCCCGTTGCCGTGGCTGATCGCGACGTCCCACCCGCCTTCGACGAGCGAGGCGATGTGGTCGTCGGTCTCGGCCGCAGCCAGGTACTGGTCCTGGACCGTCTTGTGGTCGGCGTCGGGGATCAGGGAGTTGCCCCCGATGGCGATGACGACTCGCGGCATTATTCCCACGCTCCGAGAACGGAGGACAGCAGGGCCATCCGCATGACGACGCCGTTGTAGGCCTCCTGCCAGTAGCGAGCGTGCTTGAGGTCGTCGACCTCGGGCAGGAGCTCGTCGCGACGCGGGAGGGAGTGGAGGACGATGGAGCTGCCCTTCGCCTTCTTCATGACCTCCTGGGTCACCTGGTAGTTGTCCGCGGTGCGGGCGTAGACCTCAGCCTTCTCCTGGCGGGCTTGCGTGTAGTCGGGCTGGACGACCGGCTCCATGTAGATCACGTCGACGTCGGCGATCACCGAGTCGATGTGGTCGACGACGCGGTAGTTCGTGCCCTTCTCGTCGAGCTCTGCGAGGAACTCCGGGAGCGGCGACATCTCCTCCGGGGCGAGGATGACCATCTCGGCGTCGAACTGGGAGAGCGCGTAACCGAGGGAGTGCATCGTGCGCATCCGGTGGTCGCCGACGGCGAGGAACGTCTTCCCGTCCACCGAGCCCATCTCCTTGGTGACCGTGTAGAGGTCGGTGAGCACTTGGGTCGGGTGCTCGCCCCAGCCGTCGCCGCCGTTGATGACGGGAATCGACGACCACTTCGCCGCCTCGTGCGGTGCTCCCTGCTCGAAGTGGCGCATGACGATCACATCGCCGTAGAACTCGAGCATGTGGACGGTGTCCTTGATCGACTCTTGGTAGAAGTCCCCGGCGCGGGTCATCTTGGCGTCGGAGAACCCGGTGACGTGGCCGCCGAGGCGATGCATCGCGGCCTCGTGGGCGAGGCGGGTGCGGGTCGACGGCTGGTAGAACGCGGTGACGAGCGTCTTGTGGGCGAGCATATCGCTGTTGCGGCGGGCCCGTGCGATCGGCTCGACCCGATCGGCGATCTCGAAGAGATGGAAGAACTCGTTCCGCTCGAAGTCCTTGAGCGAGAGAATGTCGCGTCCGGCGAAGCTACGCATGGGCCCTCCTGAGGCTCGGTTTGCCGATTCGTCATACCATAGTACGATATGACGACCGGACGCCACTTGGAGATGCCTCGATGATCACGCGCAGCCCGTCGCTCACCGATCAGGTGAAGGCGAACCTCAAGGAGCGCATCGTCAACGAGGAGTTCGCAGACGGCCGGATCCCACCGGAGACGGAGCTCGCCGACGAGCTCGGCGTGAGCAGGACGACGGTGAGGGATGCGCTGAGCCGTCTCGAGAACGAGGGCGCCATCTACCGCAGGCAGGGTGCCGGCACGTTCGTGAACGAACCGGGCCTTCAGATCAAGTCACGGCTCGAGGACATCTGGTCCTACGAGCAGGTCCTCCAGGACCACGGCTACACGCCGTCCGTCGAAGTCCTCTCCAGTCACGCCCGCCCGGCCGACAAGGCGACGACGGAGGCCCTCGGGCTCGAGCGGCACGCGCAGGTCCTCTTCATCGAGAAGCGCTTCCTCGAAGACGACGAGCCGGTGATGTTGACCATCAACCGCATCCCGATCCGCATCGTCCACGATGCCGAGTACGAGACCGATGAGGCCATCCCGGTCTACGAGTTCCTCGAGGCGCACTGCGACCGGACCCTCACCTACTACCTCTCCGAGATCGTCCCCGTGCGGCTCTCTGCGGCGATCGCCAAGAAGCTCGGGGTCAAGGCAGGGACGCCCGCCGTCTCGTTCAACGAGATCGGCTACGACCAAGACAACGAGCCGATCGTTCAGGCAACGTCGTACTTCCGCGACGACCTGCTGCGATTCCGGCTCATCCGTAGGAAGGGCGGGGCGTGATCCCCACTCCCCTCCCCCGCTCACGACAAGGAGCAGTTGATGCAAACACACTTGCACGGCCGTGACATGATCACGACCCAGGAATGGACGAAGGACGAGCTCGACACCGTCATCGACGTCGCGCTCGACCTGAAGCGTCGCCGGGCACTCGGTGAGCCGCACGCGCTCCTCCGCGACAAGGTCCTCGCCATGCTCTTCTTCTTCTCCTCGACGCGGACCCGGGCGAGCTTCGAGGCCGGCATGGCCCAACTCGGCGGGCACGCCATGTTCCTCGACTCGACGAGCACGCAGATCGGCCACGGCGATACGTGGAAGGAGATCGGTGAGATCCTCGGCCGCTACGACGACGGCATCGCGATCCGCAACGTCGACTGGGGCATCGGCAACCAGTACATTCGCGCCGTCGCCGACGCCAGCCGCACCCCGGTCCTCAACATGCAGTGCGACTGGTTCCACCCCTTCCAGGCGCTCGCCGACCTGCTCACCATCATCGAGCAGAAGGGCGACCCGTCGAAGCTGACGATCAACATGAGCTACGCCTATGCCGCCAGCTACCAGAAGCCGATCAGCGTCCCGCAGAGCCTCATCCTGCTCATGACCCGGTACGGGGCCAACGTCCGCCTGACGCGTCCGCCCGAGTTCAAGCTCATGCCCGAGATCGTGGCCCAGGCCGAAGAGAACGCCAAGCTGGCCCACGGCTCGTTCGAGGTCGTCGAGGACTTCGAAGAGGGCATGCGTGGGGCCGACGTCGTCTACGCGAAGGCGTGGGGCTCGATGCTCACGACCTCCGACCTCGAGGAATCGGCGAAGATCTCGGCGAAGTACCAGGACTGGATCGTCGACCCCCGCCGGATGGAGATGGCCGACGAAGACGCCATCTACATGCACCCGCTCCCCGCCGACCGCAACATCGAGGTCGCCGACGCCGTCATCGACGGGCGCTGGAGCCGGGTGTTCGACCAGGCGGAGAACCGCCTCCACGCCCAGAAGGCGGTGATGGCACTCACGATGTAGGCCGACGACTCGGCCACGCAGGGGGCCGGTAGGCTCGGCCCGTTTGAACGGCACCACGGCGAAAGGAAGTGCGAGGTGCAAGAGCAAGCCGTAGCGGAGTTCATGGACCATGTGGTCGAGCGAGCGCCCGCTCAGTGGGAGTTTCACCAGGCGGTGAAGGAAGTCGTCGAGTCCGTCTGGCCGGTCTTCGAGCGCCACCCCGAGTACCTGGACGCACGCATCCTCCACCGGATGGTCGAGGCTGAACGGATCATCATCTTCCGCGTCCCGTGGATCGACGATCACGGTGAGGTCCAGGTCAATCGCGGCTATCGCGTCGAGATGAACAGCGCCATCGGCCCCTACAAGGGCGGGCTGCGGTTCCACCCGTCGGTGAACCTGGGGATCTTGAAGTTCCTCGCCTTCGAGCAGGTCTTCAAGAACGCCCTCACGACGCTCCCGATGGGCGGCGGCAAGGGCGGCTCGGACTTCGACCCCAAGGGCAAGAGCGACATGGAGGTGATGCGGTTCACCCAGGCCTTCATGAGCGAGCTCTACCGGCACATCGGCCCGCACACCGACGTGCCGGCGGGCGACATCGGCGTCGGCGGCCGCGAGATCGGCTACCTCTTCGGCCAGTACAAGAAGCTCGCGAACGAGTTCTCGGGCATCCTGACCGGCAAGGGGACGAACTGGGGCGGCAGCCTCATCCGGCCGGAGTCGACCGGGTACGGCACCGTGTACTTCGCCGAGGAGATGCTGCGCTCGAAGAACGACAGCATCAACGGGAAGACCGTCCTCATCTCCGGCTCCGGCAACGTCGCCCAGTACGCGGTCGAGAACGTCAACCGGCTCGGCGGCACGGCAGTGACCCTCTCGGACTCGAGCGGCTTCATCTACGACCCGGACGGCATCGACGCGGAGAAGCTCGCCTGGGTGATGGACCTCAAGAACGTCCGCCGGGGGCGCATCGCCGAGTACGCCGAGAAGTACGGCGTGCAGTACCACGCCGGCCAGCGGCCGTGGGGCGTCGAGGGCGCCGAGGTCGCGCTCCCGAGCGCGACACAGAACGAGCTCAACCTCGACGAGGCGAAGCAGCTCGTCGCCAACGGCGTGCGCGTCGTCGCCGAGGGAGCGAACATGCCGACCGAGCCGGACGGTGTGCGGTACCTCCTCGACAGCGGCGTGCTCTTCGGCCCCGGTAAGGCGGCCAACGCCGGGGGCGTCGCGACGAGCGGCCTCGAGATGGCGCAGAACGCCGGCTTCACGTCCTGGACGCGTGAAGAGGTCGATGCGAAGCTCCTCGGCATCATGACGGAGATCCATCGCAACTGTCGCGAGACGGCCGAGGAGTACGGCGCCCCGGACAACTACGTGGTCGGGGCGAATATCGCCGGTTTCCGGAAAGTCGCGAACGCGATGATGGACCAAGGTGTGGTGTAGGGAGGTTGCGGATGAGAAAGAACGTTGGCTATTTCGAGGGGACGGACTCGGCCCTGCTGACCGCACTGGTCTGCGAGGGGTATGACACCATCCCGATCTCGAACGGATACGACAACCACGGCATGCACGTCCGGATCATCAACAACGAGAACGTCGTCAACGCGCTCGTGGGCTACGTCCACAAGATCTTCGCGCCGGACGACAGCCCGCAGGTGGGCGGTGTCAGCTATCAGGACATCTTCCACGTGTGCCGGACCTTCAACGTCCCGCTGCTCCTCGAGGTGCCGGAGGCGTTGCACGGGAAGGCGAAGGCGCTGTTCGAGGACATCCCCGAAACGGTGCGCTTCGTGGACCCGTCGAACATGTTCGAAGAGACGGCGAAGCTGCTCGTCTGACATCCACCCGGGCGAGGGGCGCCTGCCCGCCCCTCGCCCTGCTCACCACATCGGAGGGGAGGGACAATGGCGCAGGCCGACTGGACGGTGCACAACGCCGACGGCCGGCGACGCGTCATCGTGACGAAGGGGCTCCCCGGGACACGATGGTTGGACCTCTTGACCGGGGCCGGGTGCCGCGTCGAGGTGTCTCAGTCGGCACGCGTGCTCGGGAGGGAAGAGCTCGCCGTCCGCATCGGAGAGAGATGCGACGCGGTCATCGGCCAGCTCACAGAGGACTGGGACGCCGGCCTCTTCGACGTGCTCGCCGCAGCGGCCGGGCGCATCTACGCCAACTACGCCGTCGGCTACGACAATGTGGACGTCGACGCGGCAACCGAGCGCGGCATCGCCGTCGCCAACACCCCGGGCGTTCTCACGGAGACGACCGCCGAGATGGCGGTCGCCCTCACCTTCGCCGTCGCCCGTCGCATCGTCGAGGCAGACCGCTACGTGCGCGAAGGTCGGTTCGAGAGCTGGCTGCCGACGCTCTTCATCGGCCAGCGTCTCTGCCGTCGCACCGTCGGCGTCATCGGGGCCGGTCGCATCGGCTCGGCCTACGCCCGCATGATGGTGGAAGGCCACAAGATGGACCTCGTCTACTACGACATCTTCCGCAACGAGCACCTCGAACAGGCCGTTGCCGCCTACTCGGAGCTGCTCGTCGCACGAGGTGAGGATCCCGTGTCCTGCAGGAGGGCCGACACCGTCGAAGAGGTCCTCGCGACCGCCGACGTCGTCAGCCTCCACACCGTGCTCGACGACACCACCACGCACCTGATCGACGCAGCGCGCCTCGCGATGATGAAGGACAACGCGATGCTGGTCAATACGAGTCGTGGCCCGATCATCGACGAAGCTGCGCTCGTCGACCACTGTCGGGAGCACCCGCACTTCCTGGCAGGGATCGACGTCTTCGAGCATGAGCCCTCGCTCACGCCCGGCATTCGGGATCTCGACAACATCGTGGTCACGCCGCATATCGCATCGGCGTCGCAGTGGACCCGCCGGGGAATGGCCACGCTCGCCGCTTTGAACATCATCGCCGTCCTCCACGGGCTCCCCGTGTGGCGCGACGACGATGTCCTCCCATTTCTCTCGGACGACCCTCCGGACGCCGCTCCGAGCGTCGTCAATGCAACAGAACTCGGTCTCGACTAGCAAAGGAGCCACGATCGTGCGCATCGCCAATCGCATCGCGAACCTCGGGACGGAGACCGCATTCGCGGTGTCCGCAGAAGCCAACGAGTGGGGAGCAAGAGGGAACCGCATCTACCCGTTCCATCTCGGCGACATGAACCTCCCGACCCCTTCAACCGTCGTCGAGGGGGCCGAGAAGGCCATCGCCGACGGCAAGACCGGGTACTGCCCAAATGCCGGCATCCCGCAGCTGCGCGAGGCGATCGCCGCCGACGTGTCGGCGTCGCACAGCACCGACTACACGATGGCCAACGTCGTCGTCCAACCGGGTGGTAAGCCGACGATCGGCAAGTTCATCCTCGCCCTCATGAACGAAGGGGACGAGGTGCTCTATCCGAATCCCGGCTACCCGATCTACGAGTCGCAGATCGAGTTCAACGGCGGCGTCGCAGTCCCCTACGGGTACACCGAGGGTCCGGACAACTTCCTCCTCGACTTCGATTCGATCGAGCGGGGGATCACCGACAAGACCCGACTCCTCATCCTCAACGACCTCCAGAACCCGATGGGCGCCGAGTGCTCGATCGAGGAGCACGAGAAGCTGGCCGAGCTCGTTCGGGAACACGACCTCTACGTGCTCGCCGACGAGGCGTACTTCGACATGCGCTACGCGGGGAAGAGCCGGTCGTTCGTCGAGCAGCCGGGCATGGCGGAGCGGACGGTCATCCTCTACACCTTCTCGAAGAAGTTCGCGATGACCGGATGGCGCCTCGGTGCCAGCATCGGGCCGAAGGAGATCGTCGACGTCATCGCCAAGATCAACGTCAACGACGAGTCCTGCTCCAACCACTTCATCCAGTACGGTGCCCTCGCCGGCCTCCAGGGCGACCAGACCGAGGTCCTGGCGATCCTCGACACGCTCGAAGCCCGGCGCGACGCGGCCGCAGACGGCCTCAACGCCATCCCCGGCGTCTCGACCTTCCGCCCCAACGCGACGTTCTACCTCTTCCCGAACGTGACGCAGCTGATGGCGCGCAAGGGCCTCAACGGCTACGAGGAGTTCCGGCGCGCCGTGCTCCACGACACCGGCGTCTCGTTCACGACGCGGCTCCACTTCGGGCGTGAGCTGCCCGGCGAGGAGAACAAGTACATCCGGCTCGCCTATTCGGGGATCGACGTGCCCGACATCGAGGCGTCCCTCGCGCTCTTCAAGGCGTGGGCGGAGAAGTAACGGGGAGCAGGTAGCAAGACAGAAGACGCGTGCGGGCCCCCGGCGATGCCGGGGGCCCCGCTTGCTCAGGGCGGTCGCCGCTGCTACGCGCGCGCCGCCAGATACGCCTTGACCGCCGCGACCTGACCTTCCCCGTCGAGCCCGGCCTCATGCACCACCATCTCTCCGACGCCCGAGCCGAGGTAATGGCCCTTCCGGAAGGGATAGAGGCTGTGGGCACGCCCGAGGCCGCTCCGGACCCACCGATACATCGTCGGCAGGGTGAACCCGGTGATCCCCATCGTCGCCTGGGCGACGGCTTCGGGGTAGATGGCCTCCTGCTCTTCCTCAGGGAGGAGGTCGAACAGCTCCGCAGACGTGACGAGGTAGACATCGAGGTCGATGCCTTCCTGCTCGAGCAATGGCAGCGCCTCGCTGACGAAGGCGTACGTGACCTCGGAGCCCTGGAGCACGATCGACCCTTCCGGCTTCCCTGCAGCTGCACGAAGCTTGTAGACGCCTTTCGCCGCCAGCGCGGCCGGGGCGAGGCCGAGCGCCTCGCGGTCCGGGACCACCTCACCGGGGCGTGTCACGAACGGCGCGAGGAGCGCCGGGCGCGCGCTGAGCCCCGCGGCGAGCAGCGGCCAGACCTCGGCCGGCTCCCACGGGGTCAAGGTGACCGCCGTGCCGCGCGGGAAGTCCTCCTGGAGCAACTGGAGCGCCTGCGGGTCGGCGTGCGTCGGCCCGTCCTCGCCGGTCTTCAGGCCTGCATGGGCGTTCACCAGCATGAACGGGCGGAACGGGCCCGGCTCGGTCTCCTGCCGCATCTGGTTGCCGATGGCGTGGAGCCGTGCCGAGATGTGGCCCAGCGCAGCGAGGAAGGCCCCATAGGACGCCACGGCGCCGATATGGTTGCCGAACGCCGACGCGCCGGAGAGCACACCGGAGAGCCCATCTTCGCAGATGCCCCCGACGGCCACCGACCGCGCATTCGGGTTCGCCGCGCGGTGATACATCCCGGCCGGGAATCCGGCGGCGGCGTCCGAGATCGCCGTCGAGCCGAGGAGGTCTGCGGCACCGACGAGGATCGCGCCGCCGGAGGTGCGGTTCAGGTACCCGAGCGCCCGCCCGAGCGCCTGGCGGAGCGCGAGCTTGTCACCCGCCTGGAGCGCGAGCTCGTCCGGGACGACGGCCGGATCCGCCGCCGTGAAGACCTCCTCGACGTGCGGGACGCCGTCGCGCATCGTGCGAGCCCTGGCATCCAGGCGGGTCTTCGCAGCGGCGAGCCGGCCGGCCATGACGGCGGTCATCGCGTCGTCTTCGAGGAGGGAGCGGTAGCGCTCGAGGGTCGCCCACTGGGCGGCCTCGAT
>Ga0316577_10000998_pt1 | contig 12665 bp, 12 predicted proteins | sample S5NA_FD_203073 | JGI IMG/M metagenome (GOLD analysis project Ga0316577, IMG submission 203073) | Rhizosphere microbial communities from salt marsh grasses in Alabama, United States - S5-7_050615r2r1 | ecosystem: Host-associated > Plants > Roots > Rhizosphere | place: USA: Alabama | collected... | reverse complement strand
CCCGGAAGCCGATCAGGGACAATCTGATTGATCTTGTGCAATACCCGGGTGTATCAAATGGCTGAGTCTTTTTTCCAAATGCGTATAGTCGGCGTCTATTATCTCCAGAGACAGATTTAAAAATCCTGCCAGTTTACCGGCTGCGGCCTTTAAATCCGGATCAGACGGCTGTCTCACATACATCAGCTTGTTATAGTGCTTGAAAAAAGACGTTCGAATGTCACTGTCGTAAAGTTCCAGAGGTTCGAAACAGTATTCCCTGAAGTTAACAATAAGCTCTCTTTCCAAAAAATAGGTACCGGCCGTCTCTGCCAGGATCTGTTTATAGAGATCGTTTCCGAGAAGCATTTCATAACAATGAAGGCCGGAAACCTTATGCGCGCAATATTGGGTGCAGATCTCTTCAATACCTGGCACACAGTATCCATATAACAATAAAGGCCGTTCATTTCGTTTCCGGGCAGAGACAATTTCTCCGATCAGGTTTTTTTTTAACGTATGTGGATACAAGTGCAAATTAGACGGCAAAAAAGTTACACGCAATTGCGGATATTTTTCTTCCAGCCGAAGTAACTTAAGGGCGGGCCTGAAAACTCCACAAGCGATAAGACGTATTATTGAGCAAATTTTGGCCCCCTTTTTCACGAGAGCATTACGTTTTAAATATTTTGTATTCCCGGGAAACGAACTTTTATCTCGGAAATCAATTCAGGGTTTAAAAGCCCATCCATATCTTCTTTTAAAATTTTTTCAACCCGTTCCTTTGCCCGGCTCATCATGTTGGGTCGGCCCCTTTGTTCCCAAATGTCAAAGTTACAGCGCACGGCAAGATCGGGGTAAAAAAATTCGTCCATCATATGTTCTACGGTATGGTCTGCCAGGACATAATTCCCCTCAGGACCAATTTCTTCAATGACATCGTAAGCGAGGGTCTCCTTGCTTACCCGGATCCCGGATAGAATTTTGTAAATCATGCCGATAATTTCATCATCGATAACATACTGTTCATAGGAAATAGAATTGCCCGAATCCAACATTCCTGCGGCCAGATGAATGAGATCCGCTCCGCTCATGGCCACCATTAAGTTGGAAAAACTCTTTTCACAGCCCGCTTGAATATCGGGCCGCTTGGCCTCGGTAACACCCGCCGAGGCGTAGATGGGTAAATGATAGAGTTTTGCCAGTTGAACCGCGGCAGCGTTCATCAATGCCATTTCCAATGACCCCATAGTATATTCCATGTTCCGCAGATCCATGGTTGAGGGGACCGCACCATAGAGTACCCTGGCACCCGGAGCATACACCTGAGCCATGGCAATGCCCGCCAAAGCCTCGGCATGCATTTGGGAAAGGGTTCCGGCCAGGGTCGCCGGGGCCGTAGCACCGGAAATGGGCGCTGGTGCGCAGGTGACAGGAATGCCGTTTTTGCAGCAAAACTTGAGAATATCTAAGGAGTCATACCCGAAACTAAGAGGGCTTATGGGATTGGTTATCACCGAAACAAAGGGCTTTTGTCTAAACTTTTCTTTTCCTCCCGCTACAAATTCGGCAAGTTCCCACATCTGCTTTACGCCTTCCAGATTATCACAGCCGCCCATTACATGTTTGGTGGTGTAGTTCAGGGCATAATAAAAATCATTTAAATGATAGTATTGTTGTTTTATATCATGGGCCTGGCAGGATATGATATATAAACGAATATTATCGAGCTGGTGCACTAGGGCAGCGGTGTTGGCCACATCTCTGAGTATGGTGAGCCGGTAGCCTCCCGTCCCCATATCAAGGATTCGAAACACCCTGCCGCCGTTGGAAAAATTGACCTGGCCGGTTCCCATATGAACATCGTTGACACCGTCGCGGGAATAGAGAACGAATTGGGAGGGGGCCTGTGCCAATTTTTCATTTAGCCAGGCAGTTTCAAAGCGAGCGATCTGAGTATTATTGTCAATCCGGACGCCCGATTTTTCCAACAATTCCAGACAAACTCTGCAATGGATTTTAATCCCCACACGTTCCAAAATCCGCCGTCCCGCATGGTCTATCTGTTTGATATCTTCGGGTGAAAACAGACTGCTGAAGGGAAATTTCTTTTCCATGATGAGTTCAACTTTCCAATACTAATGATTGACACAGAAATACCATACATTGAAGTCAGAGATTTTGAAGAATCTCGTCAATTCTCTTTAGCACTTCATCCGGTTTTGGAACCACCTGATGTTCGGAAAGAATTCGTTTAACCTCCACATTACAGCGCCTATAAAAATCCATAGCCCCGACACTTTTCCAGGAATCATAGCGAGAACGATCCAGAAGTCGGGGAAGAAACAAAGAGTGCATGAAATTTTCAAAGGTGTGATCGTCCGTGAGAAATATCGAACCCGGCCCGCCCTTGGCAACCCTTTCTATGGTCTCGAAAGCCAGAGTTTGCTCAGAAACCGGTATCCCCTCAGCGAAAAATCTGCTCATGGATATCAGTTCGTTGGCCATACAGACCATTTCAAGACAAGACGTACTTCCGTATTCCAAAAACCCCACATCATGGATCAAGTTGGAACGAGACAACAGAGCGGTAATGATGGAAAACATGGCTTCCGCCCCTGCCTGGGCATCCATAACTTTTGCATCAGAAGCACCGGCAAATGCCCATATGGGCAGGCCGTAAATCTCATCACGCATATCCGCAAGTGCGGCCTGAGTGAGACTCCACTCCGGGCAGCCATAACAAACAACGCTGGATTTCATATCCAGCGCACTAACGTTGGGACCAAAGAGAAACGGTGATCCCTTACCCACCAGTTGGTGAACCACAAGCCCCACCAAATTTTCAGCGATTCCCATGGCCATAGCCCCGGCGAGAGTAACTGGCGCTCCACCGCCTGCGTTTGAACCGGAGGGAAAGCAAACGGGAATCTTTTTTTCGGCGCAGAACATCAGCCGATCCATTACGTTTTCCGGAAAACGTAATGGGCTGATGGCCTCCGAATAATTCAAAATGAACGGCTTTCTTTGAAGAGCATTTTCGCCTCCGGCCACCTGACAGGCAATATCATATATTTTGGCGATGTCCTTACCACTGTCCGCTATGAATACAATGGGTTTGTTGGTATTTTTAACCATTTCGGCAAAAACATACACATAAATATTTTCGATGTGCACATCCTCAGGGTTACCCATCGACATGGCAAACGCCATGTTCTCAAGACCGTCCACCAGCCGGGCGAAGTTTCCGACGTCTTTTTTGACCGCGCGCCGGCGTTCACCGGTTTCCAGATCCACGGTGAACGTGGCATCAGAACCGGTTCCATAAAAAGGGTTGCCATTGGTAAGCGGCATGGTTTTATTGCCTTTCTGATCATAAAGCGTTATTTGCGTCGGGGCTGATTTTAGAGCGTCCTGGACAAGATAAGACGGCATTCGCAACCAATTGTCGTTTAAAACCCGGCAACCCGCATCCACAAGTATTTCTCTGGCATCGGGGTGTTCCATCTTAAAGCCCGTTTTATCGAGAATCTCCAAGGCCGAAGAATGGATGGCCAAGGCCTGATCACGGTTTAAAACCTTAAGCCGAGGTTGAAATGTAGGAATCTCCAAGGGTTTCATGATTCGCTCCTTGTTTGAAATATTTAGGGGTTCAGGTAATACCGAGTATTTTTTTTGCTTCAATCACGGCCGATCCCGCATCGGGCGCATAGGCATCCGCCTTGATCTCACTGGCAAAATTGGCCGTAACCGGTGCTCCGCCAATCATCACCATGACGTTGTCCTTGATCCCGGCTTTCTGGAGGGTCTCTATGGTTTCTCGCATCCCCGGCATGGTTGTGGATAGTAATGCCGACATGGCCAGGATATCGGGTTCAACCTCCTGCACTTTTTGTACAAACGTACTCGCCGAAATATCAACCCCTAAATCGGTGATGGTAAATCCTGCGCCCTCCATCATCATGGCGACCAGGTTTTTCCCGATATCGTGCAAATCTCCCTTTACGGTACCGATGACCACCTTCCCTTTGGACGTGAGATCTCCTTCCTGAAACTGTGGTTTGATCAGCTTCAGACACTCTTGCATGGCTTTGGCAGAACGCAACATTTGCGGAACAAACATCTCTCCTTTTGCAAACTTGTCACCAACTCGATCCATTGCATCAATGAGGCCTTGATCAAGAATATCTTGAGCCTTTTTGCCCGCATCCACTGCGTTTTGGGTCAGCGATAAAGCTGTCTGAATGTCTCCCTTGATCACCGCTTCATTTAGTGCCTTAATGTCGCTCATGGTTATCCCCCCTTTTGATAGTACCCTCAATCATTAAAAAAAAATGGCTTAAAAAATATCCCATATTTATTCCTTCCCGTATGCCTGGTTTCAGGTTTCAGGTTCTATCGCCTCTGTTTATCATTCCTGACACCTGACACCTGAAACCTTAAGATATGGAACAAAAATGAGATTAAAATCCCATCTGTATTCACAGCTATTTTCTCCACAGTAGTCTTATCCCATGGTTAACCGTCCATTTTGATATGCGTCTATAAAGTTTTCGCAATATTCATCTCGACCGAGAAGCATCTCAATGGCAAGTAGTGTTGACATCAGCTCGGTGTCGCAGGGGTCCAAAATGGCGGCAGACAGCCCGTAAGCCATACAAAGCGCCAGAAAGTTTCGATTGATCAGACGGCGAGATGGAAGGCCGAAGGAAACATTAGAAAGACCACAGATGGTATTCACCCCCGGAAAATCGTTCATGAGGTTACGGATGGCTTCTAATATGGCATTGCCCATACGGATGTCAACGGAAACCGGCTGCACCAGGGGATCCACGTAGATCTTTTCCATGGGAATTCCCTGGCCGGTAAGCTTTTGTATGAGATCTGATCCGACTTGGACTCTTTCTTCTACAGTAGAGGGCATTGACGTTTCAGCCATACATAGGGCAACAACACGGCACGGGTGACCAGCGACCAACGGAAGAAGAGCAGAAAAACGGTCTTTCTCCAAGGAAATAGAGTTGATCATGGGCTCGCCCTGATGACGTTTTATGGCCGCGATTAGGGCATCCGGATTGGGGCTGTCCAGACAAAGCGGCAGATCTACAGCAGATTGGACGGCTTCTACCAGCCAGCATAGGCAATCGGCTTCTTTTTCAAAAAACGTTCCGGCATTGACGTCAATATAATGGGCGCCTGCTTGGGCCTGGATTTGGGCAACATTACCGATGAATGAAGCATCTCGTTTTTCGACCGCTTCAGCAATACGCTTCCGGCTCGTGTTGATTTTTTCTCCTACAATGAGCATTCGCTGTTCTCCCTTATCTTATGATATATGCTTTTTTAAAATAAAGGCCACGTGAAGAATTCGATTTACCAGACCAATGATTTATATATCCATCCTTCATCTCCGTCCGCATGGCGGATATGTATCCACTTGCCCTTTCGATTTATGACTTTAAACGCAACGCCTTTCTCAGTTGTAAATACGATTTTATAGTTGGTGCCGGGCCCCGATCGAATATTGCATTTTTCTTTAATCGTGATAACCGATGCAATGTTACGAACAAGAGGCTTGTATATCCACCCTTTATCCCCCTCGAAATCGACAAACCTGTACCATTGCCTTGTCTTTTCTATAACTCTGAGTGGATAATATTTGTATACCTGCCAAATGATATCATAGTTGGTTCCGGGTCCTGATCGGATATTTGCTGTTGGGACTGCAACGGTGAGTCTTTCACCGGCACAGGCAATACTAGCGCAACCGATTAAAAATATCGTTACAATGAATGCATTTTTAATTAACATGAAAAAATGCTTATTGTTTGTCATATATTCCTCCGTTATCTTCTGGATTCAGCATCTTTAATCTTTTCAACTTAACGAAACTTGTGTTCTATTTTTAATTTTCCCAGGATATTTTATACTCCCCTATTTTTGCAACATACTTATGTCTCATATCTTTGGAAACAATCTTGGACATCTTTTCAGAAACAAAGGTAAAATATGAAGAAAATAGGGAGTTTGTAATAATAGATGCGCCCTTAGGAAGAAACGCGGTGAGAGTGAGCAACAAGACAGAAACAAACAATATTCCTTGGATGATGCCGATGACGGCACCTAAAATGCGTTTCACCCAACTCAAAAATTCGATGTTAAGTAAGTAGTTGACAATCACTCCCAATATGCTGATCGTAAAAAGAAATCCCAAAAAAATACTTAGAAAACTCAACAAGTTGACATGCGAAGCACTTGGCATCCAATAGTATAAAGAGTCTGAAACCTCCCTATAAAATGCCGAAGCTCCAAAAAAGCCAACCAATACCCCTGCGACTGAAAACAATCCCCTGACAATTCCTATGAAAACGCCTCTTATCAAACAAAAGCACAAAATCGCTATGATAGCTAAATCAAACAGGTTCATAATCTTTCATTTGTCTACCAGCTTTTGTTATACATAAACGAATACAAAAAAATACTTGGCTCAATAAAAGCAGCTGAAATAGCCATAAGGAAAAAATATATAGTTGATTGTGTTTTGACTAATGGGGTATCGAAAATCGATAGAATAAAGATTTTCTGAGAAAAAGATTTTATAATCGAATCCACTGACCGACCGTCCCAACTGCTTTTCCTGAGCCAAAATGCTCTATGAAAATTTTAAAATAATAGAGCTCTTCCTTGCTTCGTACCATCGGATAACTGCTTTGAGCTTCTTTTAACTCTTCATCTGTAATCGTCGCTTCAAAATAAGCGGGCAGAACATTTGCGGAACCGGACCCTTGAGAGAATTCCTGTTTAAGCCGCCAGACGATTTCTTTGGGTAACACTTTTTCATAAGCTTTTCTGAAAATCCATTTCTCGATTTTTTGATCTCCGTCCGGTCTTTGCTTATATTCAGAGGGAATGGCCATGGCATAGGTGAGTAGTTCCCCGGATATCAAGGGGGTAACCACCCGGATGGAATTACACAAATTCATTCGGTCAAGGCGCAATGAAGCATTATTATGCAAAAAACTGATACATTTCATTTGTTGTGCGAATAATTCTTCAGATGGAAAGTCTTTAAGATATAAATACCCACAAAAAACCTCATCACCGCCTTCTCCGGAAAGCAGGACCTCTATCCCTTGTTCTCTTGCATGTTTAGAGATGAGATAATTTGATACAGAGCTCCTCACCAAAGAAGGATCAAAGGATTCCAGGCTCCAAATGACTTGGGGCAGTACCGCCAAAATTTGATCAAGGTCCACAATTAATTCATGGTGGTCGGAGCTGATAAAGTCGGCCATTAAACGGGCACAGATAATGTCTTCACTTTCTCCCACTCCTAGGGCAAATGTCTTCAAGCGATCATCAGTTCCAAATTTTTCCCGAAAGGCATTGCCGGCCAGCCAGGCAATAACACTGCTGTCTATTCCGCCGCTGAGAAGGCTTCCTGTGGTCGCTTCAAAGTTCACACGGTTTTGGAAACTGCGCTGGATAATGTGTCTGATGGTTTCCGTCATCTCGTTGGGGTCGCTATGTAAAACTTCAAGCTGACGTTCCGGAAGTTCGGCAAACCGGAACAGCGTGCCCGTGCTGTCCATGTAATATCCCGGCGGAAATTCATAAAAATCATCAGTGACTCCTATTAAACCTTTAAGTTCGGAAGATAGATACAGCGCTCCATTCTTTCTTCCATAAAAAAGGGTTTTGATACCTAAAAGATCTCTGGCAGCAAATAGATTCTCTCCATCGGATATTACGAAAGCAAAGACAGCATCGTCCAGATAATCGAACATTTGACTGCCATATTGTTTGTAAAGATTCAGAAACAGGCGTTCCTCTCTAAAGGGACCATCTGCTTCACCGCTGGATTTGGCCCGTTCCGTCCAGTTTCCCATTTGACCGTCGTAACAGATCCTAAGATTAGGAAACTTGGGATTAAATGCCGGAACTTGATTTCTATCCGGTTCCAAAAATTTATCATTTGTTAAACAGATATCAGATCTAAGATAATTTTGTGCTACCAGAACACGTTTGGTTTCAAATTTTCCGGATAGATACGGACCTCGATGTCCCATCCGTTGAAACATATTCTCCAGTTCAAAAGGATTTTCTTTATTAAATATTACAGCGAACCCACTCATAATAATTTTAATCTCCAATACCTAATATTATTTCTTAATTTCAAAGATTCCTACTATTCCGTGTCCAAATCCCGTTCCGGGCTGAAGATCGGTTTCGAGCTTGCGAAGAGAAAAGCCCAGGTGAGGCTCTATAACATTGGCCCGAACATCGCCCCAGGGCACCCATCCAACCCCTTCAATGACTCTGCGCATGGTTTCCATGGCTTCTTTAAGAGAATCCGGATAATAGGGCATAATTTTCGGGACATCATTTAGTTTTTCATCTTCTGGATCATAATGGCTAAGCAGTGAAATCGTATGGTTTACCAAAGTGTTGCAGCACATGAAAAACATTTCGAAAAAATTATTCAGATGATCAAATCCTGGCCGGGGCACATAGTCCACCAAAAGGCTTTCAAGATCTGTGCGAACATATCCCTCAAAGAGTGAATTCACCGGAAACCGCAACTTCGGGCAATTGGCGTTGTAGTCCCTGGTATCCATGTGGCGACCGATGAATATGGAACGATCAAAAAACTTTAACGGCGTGATCGTAACCTCTGATTGCTTTGTCGCCCGGTCAATGATTTTCATAATCTCATCTTTTGTTATCAATCGTAACGGAAAGGATGAGATATCCATTTGATCCCGCTCTTCCTCGGGATAAATATAGGAAATTCGATAATCCATGAAATATTCTTCGTCAGCGGGATGATGCCAAAGATCCTGCCATTCACAGGTATAACGACCCAGCCAGTCTCCCATAAAAATCGCCCGCTCCGGTGCATGCCTGGCAATATCTGCGATAATTTTTGCGGACTGATGATCATGGAAATGTGAGAAGGTGCCGTAGGAAGTAAAATATACATCAAAAGGAGGACTTTCGGTGATCTCAGGCGTCAGGCCGTTTGAGAGGTCTGCTTGAATAAACCGTGTTTTTGGAAGATGACCGATATATTCTTCGGCTTGTTGAAGAAGATCCGGGTTAATGTCGACCCCAACATATTCTTGAAGCATGTCCTGTGTAATAGCAGCGGTAATGTATTCAAAAATACCGGGATCTTTGGTTGTTACATTCATTACCAGGTCGTATCCGTCGGCACTGCCGCAGCCCAGGTCAAGAATACGTATTCTTTCAAGGTTTCTTTTCTTTTTTTCCACCAAATTATTCAGTGCGGGGCGCAGGAAAATAGCGGTGTTTTGATCTTCCCAAAACCGTCGAACATTGTCATATTTTCCGGTCAGACCGCTTGCTTTTTCATATTTTCCCGTGCTGTGTGCTTGTGTATACGCCTTTTTTTCTCCCTTTTGGTTCATTGTTTACTCCTACTCATAACTTTTCATCACCTCAATGGCCTGAAACGCATCTTTGCAATACGCATCTGCTCCAATTTGTGCCGCAAATTCCCTGGAGGTCGGAGCACCGCCAATAAGAACCTTGACCTTGTTTCGCAGTCCTTGTTTTTCCAGCTCCCGGATCACGGTTTCCATATTACGCATGGTTGTGGTTAAGAGCGCCGAAAGCCCTAAAAACGGGGCCTTACTCTCTTTAACTGCATCCACAATGCGATCGGAGCCCACATCAGATTTTAGATCGATAACGTCGTAGCCCGCACCTTTTAACATGATGGCAACAATGTTTTTCCCGATGTCGTGAAGGTCGCCCTTGACCGTGGCAATTACAAATTTGCCCTTGCTCTCCACACCCGCCTTAATCAGATGAGGCGCCAGCATATCCATAGCCATACCCACACATTCGGCAGAAGCCAGCATGTCCGGGATCAGATACTCATTTTGCTCGAATTTCTCCCCCACTATTTCCATGGATTCCGTCAATGATTCGATTAAGATCTTCTTTGGATCTATATTTTGATTCAATGCCTCATTCACCAGTTCGGTGACTCCGGGCTGACCTTCCAGTCCCGGATCAAAGCCTTCGTCTTCAGCTTCCACTCTGCCCTGGATGACATTAAATGCGATTTTTTTTAAAAGTTCATCTGGATTCATCACCTGCTCCTCTGCTCTTGGTTTTTATTATTGTAAATTGATGTTAATTTGTTTTTAGGCTTGGCAGAAGCCCCGAGACCTTATCAAATATGCGCTCCACAACATCCGGGTCCAGATGAGGTGCCGGTTCGCTTTCCAGTCGAGCCATGTATTCGAGCGCATTTTCGATGACTTTGTCTTCTTTTTCTCTGGTTTCAAACTGATATGGATCGGAGACATCCCCGCTGTGCATGGCCTTACGAGCATGACGGGCAAAGAGCCGATGGCTTGAGGCCATGACCTTTTTTACCATATTGAGTGTATTATCAATTTCTGCTGGATTGATCTTGGGCTCTCTGAGACAATGCTTGATTTTTCCAATCTGTTCATTGTCGAGAACCGCCTGAAGCGGGCAAAAACAATTGGTCCGGTCCAAAAGCCCGAACGCATAGTGGATATAGTGTGCGCCGCTCATTGCCATGTAAAGATGGGTAAAGAGTTTCTCAAACATGGCCTGCATTCCTGGCACATAGGCATCGCCCACACCGGCACTTGAATAACACGGCAGCTTGTAATAGCGCGCTAATTGAACGCAGTCGATATTATACTGATTGAATTCCGGACAGCCGTATAGGTCATGAAGATCATCCAGACGTGCCCTGACCGGAACGCTCCCATATAACACCGGTGCCCCTTCCTTGATCAGTTGTGTCAGCGTAATGCCGGCCAAAATTTCCGCATTGATCTGTGCCACCATGCCTGCTTCCTGGATAGGCGCCGACGATCCACCCTGAGGCGAAGAAGAAATCACCAAGGGGAGCCCTGCTTCAACAATAGCAAATACCTTTTCTGCCGTGTCATCCACAACTTGGAGCGGACTTTTAAATACGCAGGCAATAAAAGAAATCAGCGGATTGTCTACTAAAGCTTTTTTACCTCCTGAAATGATCTCAGTCATGGTGACCACATCGTCAAAACGCGCAAGGCTGGTCAAGCCGGCCTGGACATGTTTGGTGATGTTATTGAGGCTTGCAAAAAACTTGTTTACATCATGGTTATCTGATGTGATCTCGGGGTCCTGGATGTTCAATGGTCGGATGAAGAAATCCAGATGCTCTAATCTTTCACAGAGTTTTGCAGCACGACTTAACAAAGCGGTGCTGCCACGACGCTCTATGTATCGGGGCACTTTTACTTTGACAGTGCTGTACTTTTCACTGACAAAATCCTCCATCTCGGCATCGAGCCAGATATTTGCTTCAGATCCTGATCCAAAATAAGCGCGTGGAATTTCAGCATCGATAAACAGGCGGTTTTCCGGTTTTCTTGCGCCTAAAACAATCCGGGAAGGTGCTTTTGCAATGGCTTCTTTGATAAGACCGCCCGGAAAGCTTACCCTCCAGCAGGTTGCATTGGAATCGCTTTCTTCCCGGATTTTGGCGCCATGGCTCTTGAAAAGCTTGGCCGCCCGCTCGTTATAGCACCAGATTCCCGGATCGGACAGTATGTCCAGTGACGATTGATCAAGCCATTTCACCTGATCCTGATTCAGCCGTTCGTAAGGCTTGACCAAAACCCCTTGTCTAAATGATTCAAGCACTAGATCCTCCTATGGATTTTTTACTTTCTATAGCTGTGCATATACCGGCGGCAATGGCGATCTTTCCCGGCCAATACTTCCCCTGTCTTTACCGCATCTATTAACGTTTTATTCAAAGGATCAATAATGGCGGCATCAAGCCCCGCAAAAATACACATATGCAAATAGGCCACATTAAGCCTGCTCCGTTCGGGTAAACCGTAGGATACGTTTGAAAGCCCTGTCACGGTTTTGGCGCCGGGAAATTTTTCTTTAATGGTGGCTAATGTTTTTAGCGTAACCATTCCGGAAGTTATATCCGTACTGACGGGCATAACCAATGGATCGATATATAGATTTTGAATAGAAACCCCGAATTTTTCACAGGCGCCGAGGATAGCATCGCAACACCGAAGTCTCCCGTCCACGGTTTTCGGAATACCGCTTTCATCCATTGCCAGCGCAATGAGAAAAGAATCATGTTCGGCGGCAAGGGGCACGACCGCCTCCAGGTTGGCCTTCTCAGCTTTAGCAGAATTGATCATGGCAGGTTTGTTATCCAGAATCTTAAGCCCTGTTTCCATTACCTTTGGATCCGCACTGTCAATGCAAAGGGGGGTGTCGACCTGTTCTTGAATGCTCTTAACCGCCCATTGGATAGATTCAATTTCATCTTCAAGAGATCCCACGCCGGTACCCACATTTACATCAATAAAGTTTGCGCCGGATTCCGCCTGTTTTTTTGCCAGTTCAACAAGGCGTTTTGTCTCCCGATTCAATATCATAGATTTTACAGAAGAAAGGGTTGCGTTAATTTTTTCCCCGATGATGATCATATATGAATACCTCTTTTATCCCTATTTAGTTGAAAGGTTGATGAGTTTTTAAATCTAACCGCTCCATGAATAATCCGCAACCACACCGTACAAACTCATGCATAAGGGCTCGTAGCGAAAAAACAGTGTTTCAATATTTAAATAAATAGATCATGTAGATAACATTTTTTA
>Ga0316577_10000997_pt1 | contig 12666 bp, 12 predicted proteins | sample S5NA_FD_203073 | JGI IMG/M metagenome (GOLD analysis project Ga0316577, IMG submission 203073) | Rhizosphere microbial communities from salt marsh grasses in Alabama, United States - S5-7_050615r2r1 | ecosystem: Host-associated > Plants > Roots > Rhizosphere | place: USA: Alabama | collected... | reverse complement strand
GGTGTCAGCCCTCGGAACCGAGGAGGAAGACAGCTTCCACTTCCCCGACCGGCTGTGGGTGCGGGTCATCTACGACTACGCCCTGGCCTACCGGCGGCGGGCGCTGCCCCGCGAGCAGCTGCTCCGCGCGCTGGTGCCGCTGTACCTCGGCCGGACCGCCTCCTTCGTCTCGCAGAACATGGACAGCGGGGCGGAGGCGGTGGAGGGTTCGATCCGGGCCCTGGCCGACGAGTTCGTCCGCGAGAAGGGCTACCTGTGCGAGCGCTGGGAGTAGAGCGCTCCGCGACGAGGAGGTCGCATGAGTGAAGTCTTCGACGAGGTCATCCGCACGACGCTCGTGGAGGTCGGCGCGCGCTTCCAGGACTTCGTCCCCAACCTGCTCGCGATGCTCGTTCTGCTCACGGTTGGGATCCTGGCCGCGGTGGCGATCCGGTTTACCGTGGGTCTCCTCCTGCGGTGGCTCGCCTTCGACCGTTTCTCGGAGCAAACCGGGATCCGCACCGTGCTGCAGAAGGGTGGGATCCGCGCGGCGCCTTCGCGGGTCCTGGCCCTCACCCTGGCCTGGCTCGCCCTCGCCGTCTTCGTGCTGCTGGCGGTCGCCGCTCTCGACCTCACCGCGGCGGTAGACCTCGTGAACAAGGCCTTCGCCTACCTCCCCAACCTCCTCGTGGCGGGGGCGCTGTTCCTGCTCGGCACCATCGTATCCGGGTTCGTGCGCCGCAGCGTGCTGATCGCCGCGGTGAACGCGGGGGTGCCCTCGGCCCGGCTCCTTGCGCGCGGGGCCCAGGCCGCTCTGCTGGTGCTCTTTGCCGCCATGGCCCTCGAGCACCTCGGCCTCGGGCGACAGGTGATCCTGAGCTCCTTCACGATCCTGTTTGGGGGGGTGGTCTTTGCCCTCGCCCTTGCCTTCGGGCTCGCGGGCCGCGACATCGCCAAGGAAACCCTGGAGAGGATGCGGTCGCAGCGACGACCCGAGGACGACAGCCTGAAGCACCTGTAGACCGTCCCTTTCGCGTGGCCGTCGCGAGCCGGGGACGGTGCCGGCCCCGATCCGAGGAAGACCGCGCGGCACCGCCGCATTCGGTGGCGTGGCTGCCGACCCTCGGGATTCGCGGGCTGCCCGGGTTCAGAGACATTCGCCGCCCAAAAGACTCGGATCGGGGCTAGAATCCGCGGACCGGCCTGAACCCCCAGCAGCGAGGAGACTCGATGGCGGAGAGCCAGACCCGTATCGGCGTCCTGCGCGGGCGCGAGAACTCCTTCCCCGACGCCTTCATCGCCAGGGTCAACGAGACCGCCCCGGACGTGGGTGCGGAGTACGTCCAGCTCGGCGGGACCAGGCTCAACGAGGACGTTCCCTACCGAGTCGTGGTCGACCGGATGAGCCACGAGGTGCCGTACTACGAGGTCTACCTGAAGATGGCGGCGCTGCAGGGAACGTACTGCATCAACAACACGTTCTGGCGCAGCGCCGACGACAAGTTCTTCGGCTACGCCGCGGCGGAGAAGCTGGGCATCGCCTCGCCGAAGACGGTCGTCCTTCCGAACAAGGCCTGCGTCGAGGATGTGACGTCGGAGAGCCTGCGCAATCTCTGGCCCGTCGACTTTGTCGGGCTTCTCGACTACGTGGGCACCCCCTGCATCATGAAGCCCGCCTTTGGCGGGGGCTGGAAGAACGTCCACAAGATCCATTCGCTCGACGAGTTGATGCAGCACTACAACGACTCGGGGACCCTCACCCTGATGCTCCAGGAGTTCATCTCGTGGGACACCTTCATCCGTGTCCCCACCGTAGGGCGGCGTTGGGCGCGGGCCATCCGCTACGACCCCGCACCCCTCGCCCAGGGGGGCTATGACCAGGACTACGACGCGCTGCCGTCGCGGCTGCGGGACGAGGCAGAGGAGCTATCGCTGCGCTTCAATCGCGCGCTGGGCTACGACATGAACGCGGTCGAGTTCGCGGTCAGGGACGGCCGCTTCTACGGCATCGATCTCACCAACTACACCCCGGACTTCGACCTCCGCAGCCTCCGGGCGGCCCACTTCCCGTGGGTGGTGGAGAAGATGGCGTCCTACGCGGTGGAGAAGGCCCGCTCCGGCGAGCCCACCCCGCCGGTCCCGGACTGGAAGGGGCTGCTGCTGCGCTAGCGGGACGTCACCGAAGTCGTGTTCACGGGATGGGCGTGGTGGCGCGCAGGCGGCCGGGGCCCCCGACGAGGACGCCGCCGAACTTCGAAGCCGACGCTCGGAGTGCTCGGATCGCGGACGACGGTGTGTCCAGCGCGCCCCTCCGAGCCTGCGGCTCGGCGCGATCCGAGCACCCCGCCGCAGGCGGGGTGGCCGCCGAGCGCCAAACGCTCCAGAGAACGGACGCGACTTCGGTGACATGACACCAGTGGACGAGGCAAGCGACGGGTGCGCGTCGTCCATCCGGCGGACGGCTCAGAACAAGAGGACGGTGGCGAGGCCCGCCCCGAGGAGAAGCCCCGTCGCCAGCACCGCGCGGCGGCGCAACCCGACGCCACCCAGGACCACGATCATCCCGCACTTGACGACCGTGTTCGCGAGCGAGGCGAGCACGATGGTGCCGACACCGGTGAGGGGATCGGTCCCCCCCTCGCGAACGAGCCCGGCCATCGAGAGGGTGACGGCGTCGACGTCGGTCAGTCCGGCCAGCCCGGCCACCACGTAGTAGCCGCCGCCGGGAAAGTGCTGCTGCGCGAGCCTCACGAGGAGGAGCACGACCGCGAAGAGCAGGGCGAACTGGATGGCGGCGGTGAGGCTGAACGGGTTGCGCAGCGGGATGTGACCGGCGCGGGCCCTGGGCTGCCTCCGCGCCCGAGCCGCGAAGAGCGCGGACAGGGCCAGGGTGACGACACCCATCACCCCAAGGGGCACGAGGAGGGGGGCGACGAGCGGGGCGTGGACGACGGCGACTTCGACGATGACGCGCACGAACATGATGCCCCAGGCGAGGAGCAGACCGGAGGCGAGGGCGTCGTCCGAGCGTCCCTCCTCCTCGCGGTTCTGCCGGGCGAAGGCCAGGGTGACCGCGGTGGACGACACCAGACCACCGGCGAGGCCGGTGACCGCCGCCCCCCGCTCCGGACCGAGCGCCCGGCTCGCCACGTAGCCGACGAGGGACAGGCCGGCAATTAGAATGACCAGCAGCCAGACGGAGTGGGGCTCGATCGCCCCCCAGGGGTCGATGGCCTCCCGGGGAAGGAGCGGCAGGACGATGAAAGTGGCCACGAGCAGCTTGACTCCGGCCTCGATGTCCTCGGTGCCGAGCCGGGCCACGAGGTCGTGGAGAGGCTGCTTGTAGGCGAGGACGGCGGAGACGGCCACGCCGAGGGCGAGGGCGATCTCGATGTACCCCACGACGCACGCCCCGCCCAGGAGGAAGACCAGGACGCTGGCGATCTCCGTCGTCAGCCCGAGCGACCGCGGCTTCACCCGGGCCTGGGCCACGTAGCCGGCCACGGTCAGGGCGGCGACGCCGACCAGGCCGGCGGCAAAGACCCAGGGGCCGCCCAGACGCCCGGAGAGCCAGGCCGCGGTGGCGCCGCTCAAGGCGAAGAGGATGAAGGTGCGGACGCCCCCGATGCCGACGTCGCCGGACTCGCTCTTGTTCTTCTCCCGCTCGATGCCGACGAGCGTGCCGATCAGCAGGGCGGCGGCGAGGCCCCACACGAGCTGTCCGTCCGGGCCGGAGGGCACGGGCAGAGTCTAGCAGGCCGCCGGCAAAACGCGCCCGCAGCCGGGCGACGCCCCCTCAGCGCGTGCTCTACTCGAGGCTCGCCTGGAGAACCTTTGCGGTCTGCTCCTCACGGAACGCGCGCAGTCTCTCCTTGAGCTCGGGCCGGCGTCCCGCGAGGATGGCCACCGCCAGGAGCGCCGCGTTCGTCGCCCCCGGGCCCCCGATGGCGAGGGTGCCCACGGGGATGCCCCCCGGCATCTGCACCGTGGCGAGGAGCGAGTCGAGGCCCTTCAGCGACGCGCTCTCCATGGGCACCCCGAGGACGGGGAGCAGGGTGTGGGCGGCGACGACTCCGGCGAGGTGGGCGGCGCCCCCCGCGGCCGCGATGAGGACCTCGAGGCCCCGCTCCTCGGCCCCGGCCACGTACTCGATCGTGGCCGCAGGCGTCCGGTGTGCGGAGAGCACGCGGCATTCGTGAGGGACCCCGAAGCGCGCGAGGGTGTCGCGCGTGCGCTTCATGGTCTCCCAGTCCGACGTGCTGCCCATGAGAACGCCCACGAGGGGCGACTGCGCCGTCATCTCGTTCCCCCTCTCCGGTGGGCCCGGGCCGGGCGCGGCTCCGGGGCGGTCGCGGCCGGGCGGTGTGCGTCCGGAAGAAAGCGCTTGGCGACCTTGGCGTAGACCTTCGGACGGTTCTCCCGGAGCCAGACCAGGAACTCGGCCGGCTCGTTGAACGTGAACGACTCGTGGCCGTGGTCGTTCACCTCGCAGCTCGTATTGTCGAATCCCCGGCAGATGTGGGGCCGCTGTTCGTAGATGCGGCACAGCATGTCGTCCCCGAGGTTGCGGCAGCGTGCCTCGAAGTGCACCGACCACTCCCCGTCACCGTCGAGGTAGACGTAGACGTTCTCGTGGTAGAGGTACCAGAGGATGTCCGTGGCGTAGCGCGCCCGGTTCGGGGTCTCGATCCCCACGCCGACGTAGGTGCAGCACTTGGCACACTCGGTGCACTCGACGAGCGCGGGCTCCTCCCGGAGGACTCTCAGCGGAACTCGACTCACTCTACGCTCCTCCTCGCGGCGGACGCAGCAAACGGGCGGCCGTTCAACGTTGAAGGCCAACAGAATAGCACCTCCCATCGCGGCTTGACCGCCCCGTCTTCGCTGGTTCTAATACTCGGATCGCCCCACCGCGGACTCCGTTTCCGAAGAGATGGTGCGCCACGAGGAGGTCTGTCACCCCGATGAGCCAGAGAAGGGCCTGCATTACCGCTCTCGGGACCTGCGTCCCGGAAAGGGTGCTGACGAACGCCGATCTGGAGGGGATCGTCGACACCTCGGACGAGTGGATCCGCACGCGCACGGGCATCGAGCGCCGGCACGTGGTGGAGCCAGGAACGCCGACGAGCGATCTCATCGTGCCCGCCGCCCGCGAGGCCCTGCGGCGCCGGGGCCTCGGCCCCGAGAGCCTGGACCTCATCATCGTCGCCACCGTCACCCCGGACATGATCTTCCCCGCTACCGCCTGCATCGTCCAGGACAAGCTCGGGGCCTCACGCGCCTGGGGTTTCGACGTCTCGGCCGCCTGCTCGGGGTTCCCCTACGCGCTGACGATGGGTGCCCAGTTCATCCAGACCGGGGCCCACCGGCGGGTCCTCGTGGTCGGGGCGGACGTGATGACTTCGATCCTGGACTACGAGGATCGAAAGACGTGCGTGCTGTTCGGCGACGGGGCGGGGGCAGTGCTTCTCGAGCCGCGAGAGGATGAGACCGGGATCCTCGACTTCTCCCACCAGGTCGACGGCTCCGGGGCCTGCTACCTGAACCTCCCGGCCGGGGGAAGCCAGAGACCGGCGACCCACGAGACGGTCGACCAGAGGCTCCACTACGTCCACCAGCAGGGCGCCCACGTCTTCAAATACGCGGTTCGGAAGTTCGCGGAGTCGGCCGAGCAGCTGCTCCTGCGCAACGATTTCACCGGTACCGATGTCGACCTCTTCGTCGCCCACCAGGCCAACATCCGCATCATCGAGGCCGCGCAGCAGCGGATGGGTCTCCCGGACTCGAAGGTGGTGAAGAACATCAACGAGTACGGCAACACCACCGCCGCCACCATCCCCCTCGCCCTGGCCACCGCCCTCGACGAAAAGAGGGTCGACCGCGGGGATCTCGTCCTCCTCACCGCGGTCGGGGCGGGGTTCACCGTCGGGTCGGTGCTGCTGCGGTGGTCGGGGATCGCCTGGGACTAGCTAATCGCCTTCGACGAACTCGTGCTCGGCGAGGCGCACCGTGAGCACCGGGCAGGGAGCGCGCCGGACCACGCGTTCGGTGGTGGAGCCGAAGAGGGCCTGGTCCAGCATGCCCTTGCCGTGCGTGCCCAGGACGATCATGTCGATCTGGGTCTCCTTGGCGAAACGGATGATCTCGGCCGAGGGCTTGCCCTGGGCAACGTGCTCGACGACGTCGACCTTCTTCGCGCGGGCCTCCGCCCCGAGCTTGGCGAGCTCCGCCTTCGCATAGCCCGAGATCTCCTGGAACACCTCGGCCATCGGCACGGGGAACAGGTCGCTCGCGTAGCCGACGGTGAGGTTCTCCACCACGTGGAGGAGCTGGAGCTCGGCCTCGTACTCGCGGGCAAAGGAGATCCCGTAGATGAGGGCATGGCGGGCGCTCTCCGAGAAATCGGTGGGGACCAGCAACCTCTTGAGCTTGATCACCTCGCACCTCCTCGGTCTGGCCTCACGCGATTCTAGCCCCGCGGCAGGGTCGGGGGAAGCTCGTCTGCCGGGGTTTGACGGCGAATCGGGTGGGGGCTAGGCTTCGAGATGAGCGCCCCGCACCGCCCGGGCGCGAGGCCCCCACACGAATGAGACGCGACACAATCATATTTGGCCTGGTTGGAGCGGTCTTCGGCTTCGTGGTCGGATACATGAGCGCGAGCTGGTCCCGGCCCACCGGCCCGGGCTCGGCCGCGCCCGCCTCCGCGGAGGCTGCCCCGGCGCCGCCGTCGTCTGCGCTCGACCCCAACGAGGCGCGGGCCCTCGAGGCCCTCGCCGGGCGCGACCCCGACGACCTCGCGGTGCGGGTGGAGCTCGGCAACCTCTACATGGACCACGAGCGCTGGGATGACGCGATCCGCTGGTACCGCGAAGCGGTCGCGTTGAGCCCCGCCGACCCCAACGTCCTCACCGACCTCGGGGCCAGCCTGGTTCACTCGGGGCGACCCGCCGAGGGCCTGGCCGAGTTCGAGAAGGCCCTGGTCCAGGACGAGGGTCATCGCAACGCGCTCTACAACAAGGGGATCGCCCTGCTGCAGCTGGGACGGACGGACGAGGCGGTCGCGGCCTGGGAAGAGGTCCTGAGCCGGTACCCGGGTGATCCGCAGCTGAGGGGTCTGCGCGCCCAGATCGACAGTCTGAAGGGCACAGCGCAGGGCACGGGACAATGATTCGCGGCCTGGTCTACCTGCTGTACGTCCTCATCGTGCTGCTGATCGTCCGTATGGTGAGCCGCTCGCTGGCCGGTCTCTTTGGAGCGGGGAACGACGTTCGACGCTCGAGGGCGACGACGCGCCCGACCGCCCGGAAGGCCGAGGATCTCGTTCGCGACCCGGTGTGCCACACCTACATTCCCCGATCCCGGGCCCTCACCGCCGTCGTGGGGGGACGCGAGGAGTACTACTGCTCCGAGGCCTGTCGCGAGCGGGCTCGGACCGGAGCCGCCCGGGCGTCGTGAGCGCGGGGACCTGACGTCGACGGGGGTGCCATGCCGTCCCCCGCGAGCCCGCATCGGCCCCGGACCATACTCCACGTCGACATGGACGCGTTCTTCGCGGCCATCGAACAACGCGACCGTCCCGAGCTGCGCGGACGCCCGGTCATCGTCGGCGCCGACCCGGAGGGCGGTCGCGGTCGCGGTGTCGTCTCGACCGCCTCATACGAGGCGCGACGCTTCGGGGTCGGCAGCGCGATGCCGATCTCCCAGGCCTGGCGGGCGTGCCCGGGCGGCGTCTACGTCCGGCCGGACATGGAACGCTACGCGCGGGAGTCTCGGCGCGTGATGCACATCCTGCGTCGCGTCACCGATCGCGTGGAGCCGGTGTCCATCGACGAGGCCTTCCTCGACGTGACCGCGGGGGCCCGGGCCCTCGGCCCGGGCGAGACCGTGGCCCGGCGCCTCAAGGACGAGATCCGCGGCGAGACCGGTCTCACCGCATCGGTGGGTGTCGCCACCTCGAAGCTGGTGGCCAAGGTCGCCTCCGACATGCGGAAGCCCGATGGCCTGGTCGTGGTGGAGCCTGGAGAGGAGCCGGCCTTTCTCGCCCCGCTCCCGGTGCGCCGGCTGTGGGGGGTGGGTCCACGGATGGAGGAGCGGCTCGCGAGGCTGGGCGTGGCGACCATCGGCGACCTCGCCGCGCTCGATCCGGACCGGCTGGAGCGGCGACTGGGGACGCACGGCCACGACCTGCAGCTCCTGGCCCGGGGGACCGACGAGCGAGAGGTGCACGCGGACTCGGAGGACGCCAAGAGCATCGGCCAGGAACACACCTTCGGGTCCGACACCGCCGATCCCGAGCGCCTCCGGGCACTGCTGCTCGACCTCGCCGACGGCGTCGCCGCTCGTCTGCGAGCCCACGGCCTCAAGGCCCGCACCATCACTCTCAAGTACCGGGACGAGTCCTTCCGCACCTCCACGCACGCCCGCACGCTGCCGACGGGCCTGGATTCCGGGAACGACCTGTTCGAGGTGATCTCCGCTCTCTTCGCCGAGGTTCACCGGGGACGGAAGGTCCGGCTCCTCGGGCTGTACGCCTCGCACTTCGCGCCGGAGCCGTCGCAGCTCGACCTGTTCGGGGACGAGGGCACCCCGTCGGCCGCCGACCGCGTCCGGGACGAGGTGGCCCGCCGGTTTGGCAAGGGCACCCTGACCCGGGCGAGTCTCCTCGGCCGTCGCGAGCGAAGGAACCCCAGCGACCGACCACCGGAGTAGACGCTCGGATCAGGCGTAGAGCGCTTCTATGACGTCGTGGTGCTTCTCGTGGATCACCCGGCGCTTGAGCTTCATCGTCGGGGTGAGCTCGCCCCCGTCCGTCGTGAGCTCACTCGGCAGCAGGGCGACCCGCTTGATCTGCTCGTAGCGGGCGAGGCCGTGGTTGATCTCCTCGACCTGCTTCTCCACGTAGGCCTTGAAGACCGGGCAGCTTGCCGCCTCCTCCGCGGTCCCGGCCGGGCTGCCGGCCTTCTCCGCCTCGGCGGCGACCCGGCTCGGGTCGACAGTAAGGAGCGCGGCCACGTAGGGACGGCGGTCGCCGATGGCCACCGCCTGGGAGACCGCCGGGATCTGCTTGAGCTTGCCTTCGAGGAACTGGGGAGCGATGTTCTTGCCTCCGGCGGTGATGATCAGCTCCTTCTTGCGGTCGGTGATCCGCAGGAAGCCCTCGTCGTCGAACTCGGCGACGTCGCCGCTGTGGAGCCAGCCGTCGGCATCCAGGGTCTCCCGCGTGGTCTCCTCGTTCTTGTAGTAGCCCTTGAAGACGTGGGGGCCTCGGACCAGGAGCTCCCCGTCGTCGGCGAGCTTCATCTCGCTCCCCGGGATGACGCGGCCGGAATAGCCGGTCCGGTAGGAGGACGGAAGGGAGATCGTGGCGGGTCCGGTGAGCTCGCTCATCCCCCAGATGTCCATGATCGGGATGCCGAGGCTCAGGAAGAACTCGTGGGTCTCGACGGCCATGGGGGCGGCGGAGGCAATGGCGAAGCGGGTCTCGTCCATCCCCAGACTCGCGCGCACCTTCGAGAAGACGAGGCGGTGGGCGATGGGGTAGGTCCAGGGGCGGGGCCGGCCCTTCTGGTCGGCGTAGCCCGCAGCCAGGCCGACCCTTCTCGCCCAGGCCGCGATCTTCTTCTTCAGTGGCGAGTTCTGCGCCCCGGCGACCTGGATCCCGGCCTGGATCTTCTCCCAGACCCGAGGCACCCCGAGGAAGAGGCTCGGGCGGACCTCGCGGAGGTTCTCGGCCAGCTTCTCGAAGCTTTCCGCGAAGTACACGCAGGCACCGGTCGACATGGAGGTGTAGAGGGAGGCGATCTGCTCCGCGACGTGGGACAGCGGCAGGTAGGCGACGAGGCGATCCTCCGCGCGGATGTCGAGCAGCTCCACGGCCTTCTCGGCGATCCAGGAGATGTTGCGGTGGGTGAGCATCACCGCCTTGGGGGCGCCGGTGGTCCCCGAGGTGTAGATGAGGGTGCAGACGTCCTCCGGCCTGGCCGCGGCGATGCGGCGCTCGATCTCCTCCGCCTCGACCGACGAGCCCCGCTCGAGGAGCTCGGCCCACGAGATGACCCCCTCCCCCGACGGCTCCCCTTCCATCATCACGATCGTCTTCAACCGCGGGAGCCGCTCGCGCACGGCCAGGAACCGCTCCAAGTACTGCCGGTTCTCCACGATCGCGACCACGGCCTCGGCGTGATCGGCGATGTAGTGGCACTGCGCGGGGGTGTTGGTCGTGTAGACGCCGGCGGGGAGCCCGCCGGCGGCCATGGTGGCGATGTTGGCCACGTACCACTCGGGGCGGCTGAAGCTCATGATCGTGACGCCGGTCCCCGGGCCCACGCCGAGGGCGACGAGACCTCGGGCGGCACGCCGCACGGCGTCGCGGTATTCGGCCCAGCTGATCGGCTCCCAGGAGCCCGCGCGCTTCCGCTGCATCGCCGGCCGGGCGGCGTGGGCACGAGCGGTCGCCTCGAAGACGTCGAATACGGTGTCGGGCATGGGACCCCCCACTGTCTGGGTAGCCGCTGGTGGCCCAGACACTAGGTTCCCGGGCTCGAAGGTGTCAAGGGCAAATGGACGGCCGGTGGTCGCTTCGGAGCATTTGGGGGCCATGGGAGGTCGCCCTCGCCCGCCCGGGCTCCACCCGACGAGGATATACTCCGCGGGTTTCCGGGAGGCTCCATGCTGCGTCGGATCGTCTTGTTCGCCCCCTTGCTGCTGGCCGCGCCCGCCACGTACGCGGTCGCGGCGGACTCCGCGGATCTCGTTCTGAAGAACGCCGTCGTCCACACCATGGACGCACGGCGACCGCGGGCGCAGGCGGTGGCCGTGCGGGGTGGTCAGATCGTCGCGGTCGGGTCCAACCGGGAGCTGGAGCCGTTCATGGGGCCCAGGACCCGTGTGCGGGACCTGGCCGGCCGGACGGTGGTGCCGGGCTTCGACGACTCCCACGCCCACCTGCTCGGCATCGGCTTCGCCCGACTCGACGTGAACCTCGTGGGCACCACGACCTGGGCCCAGGTCGTCGAGCGCGTCGCGGCGGCGGTGAAGACCCGCCCCCCGGGCGAGTGGATCCGCGGGCGAGGGTGGCACGAGGAGAAGTGGACGGCGCCGGCACCGGGAGCGGTCCGGGGCTTCCCCGCCCACGCCGCGCTCTCCGCGGTCTCACCCGACAACCCGGTGCTCCTCACGCGGGCAGACGGGCACGCGGTGCTCGCGAACGCGCAGGCCATGGCCCTTTTCGGAATCACGGGGGAAACACTCGCCCCCGAGGGCGGCGAGATCATCCGGGACGCGGACGGGACTCCAACCGGCGTGTTCGTGGACAACGCCCAGGGACTCCTGGGGACCAGCGAGAGGACCGACTCGGAGAAGCGCCGGGCGCTCGAGCTCGCCATGGAAGAGTGTGTCGAAAAGGGGGTCACCAGCCTGACCGACGCGGGCGCCGTCCCCGACGTGCTCGACCTGTACCGCGAATACGCGGCAGAGGGGAAGCTCCGGATCCGTCTCTACGCCATGGCAGCCGGACTCGAGACAATGAAGGCCCTGGAGAGACCGCAGATCGGGCTCGGGGACGGGTTCCTCACCATCCGGGCGGTGAAGCTCTACGCCGACGGCGCCCTCGGCTCGCGCGGAGCGGCGCTGCTCGAGCCCTACGCCGACGACCCCGGCAACACGGGGCTGCTGGTGACACCACCCCAGCGTCTCCTCGAGGCGACGCGGGAGGCACTGGCTCGCGGCTTTCAGGTCGGGATCCACGCGATCGGGGACCGCGCCAACCGGATCGTGCTGGACGTGTACGAGAAGGCGATGAAGGAGAGGCCTTCCGTTCAGGACCCGCGCCTCCGGATCGAGCACGCACAGATCCTCGACGAAAGAGACATCCCCCGCTTCGGAAGGCTGGGCGTTCTCGCGGCGATGCAGGGGATCCACTGCACGTCGGATCGCCCGTGGGCCCCGAAGCGTCTGGGGATGGCACGGGTCAAGGAGGGGGCCTACGTGTGGCGGAAGCTGCTGGCGTCGGGGGCGCGCATCCTCAACGGCACCGACGCCCCGGTGGAGGACTTGTCCCCGATCGAGAACTTCCACGCAACGGTGACCAGACAGGACGCGAGCGGCCGACCGCCGGGCGGCTTCGATCCCGACCAGCGGCTGACCCGCGAGGAGGCGCTCCGGACGATGACGCTCGACGCCGCCTACGGGAGCTTCGAGGAGAAGAGGAAGGGTTCGATCGAGCCCGGCAAGCGGGCCGACGTCGTCGTCCTCTCACAGGACATCCTGTCGGTCCCCGACGAGCGACTCCTCGACACGGAGGTCCTGGCCACGATCGTGAACGGCAAGGTGCTCTACGAGAGCCTCGACCTGACCCGCAGGCGCGGTCGCTAGGCTTCTCAGCGCCCCGCGCGCCGGAGAACAGGGTCGGCGGCGATCGGTCAAGGCCACGGCGGACGGGACCCGGCCGGGCCTGCGGAGGGGGGTCGATGACCAGGTGCGATTCGCCCCAGGCCCGGGATCGCCCGCGTGTCCCTTCTTTGGGGACACGCGGGCGTACGAGGCCTATCTCAAGCATTTCCCTCCCCCTACGTGGGGAGGGATAGGGTGGGGGGTCAATGAATGATCAGGGGCGCGGCCGGCTGACCAGGTTGGCCAGCAGCCGCCACGCCCCGGGCACCCCGGCCGGGACCTGGCGAAAGAGCACCA
>Ga0316577_10000996_pt1 | contig 12666 bp, 11 predicted proteins | sample S5NA_FD_203073 | JGI IMG/M metagenome (GOLD analysis project Ga0316577, IMG submission 203073) | Rhizosphere microbial communities from salt marsh grasses in Alabama, United States - S5-7_050615r2r1 | ecosystem: Host-associated > Plants > Roots > Rhizosphere | place: USA: Alabama | collected... | reverse complement strand
GGTCAGGCCCCGCAGCTCCACGTGCCCCTGGATCACCGGCTTGCCAAAGAAATACTCGGCCAGGACCGAGCCTGTGACCCGGTCGCCTGGCTGGTAGTAGGTTCTGCCGGTCTCGATCTGCAGTTGGAACTTGGGCAGGACGTAGGGCTCGACGGTGACAGTGCGCTCCGAGGCGGTGTCGCCCAGTCGGGCGGTCACGCGGTAGCGGCCCTGGGCGGCTTCCTCCGCCAGCGGAAAGTCCAGGCCGGCGATGCCGTATTCGGAGGCGATGACCTGCTTGCGCAGCAGCTTGTTTTCCTGGGGGTCTTCGACGACAAACTCGACCGTCTGACCGGCGGCCGGGCGCAGGTTCATGGTGCCGAGAGCGAGCACGCGGATATGGAGCGGCTGCCCCGGCTGGTAGAGGGGCTTGTCGGTGGTCAAGAGCAGGCGGTAGCTGCGCTGAATGGTGACCGCCTGCTGGAGCTCGTCGCTTCCGGCCGCCGAGCTGGTGTTGACAATCAGGGAGTACTGCCCTTCCTCCAGATCCGCCGGCAGGCGGAAACTGACGGGCAGGGTGCCGCTGGCATCCGTCTGCCCGACAAAGACCACCTGCGCCTGTTCAGGCTCAGCCTCTGGCGCGAGGCTGAGCCGTACCTCTGCTCCGGCCACGGGCGCTTGCTCGGGCATCTGCCGGACCAGGACCCGGACCGCGGCCAGGCTGCCCGGTTCGAACCGGGCCTGGCCCAGTAGTAGGGTCTCCTGCCGGTCCACTTCCGGCGGGGGGGGCAGGGCCCCTGGCGCTACCTGCGTGGCGTACAGGCTGGCGGCGACAAGGGCCCCGACCAGGAGGATGACAAGGGCCCGGGCGAGCGCCCACGAGTGGCTGCGCCACCACCGGCCCAGGGCCGGGAGCGGGCCGGGGAGTGTACGTCTGGTGAGGCGTTTGTCGAGGTGTGACACGATCCGGGCTTCAGCAGCCGGTGGGAGCTGGATCTGATCCGCGGCAGCCTTCATTGTGGCCGACAGTTCGACCTGCAATGCGGCCAGCGCGTCGCGCTCGGCTGCGCAGTCGGGACATTGAGCCAGGTGGGCCTCGATCTGGGACTGCTGCCCGGGGGTCACCTCTCCATCGAGATACGCCAGCAACCACTCTTGTACCTGTTTACACTTCATCGGCTGCCACCTCCCAAAATCCAGCTCGCCTCACGGGGTCTGCCACTCCTCTGCCTGGACCGGCTCTTGCGTGGCCCCCCTGGCTGCCAACTGCTGCCGCAGGCGGCGATGGGCCGTGTAAAGACGGGATTTGACCGTGCCTTCACTGATCTCCAGGACCTCGGCAATCTCGCGATAGGGAAGGTCGTAGAGGTAGCGCAGGAGGACAACGAGACGATGGTGATCGGCCAGGGCGTCGACGGAGCTCCATAGCGTCTGGCGCAGCTCACTCTGCTGGAGTGCGACCTGCGGATCGTGACCGGGGTCGGCCGTCTGTAGCTTCTCGGCCAGCTCATCCCAGTCTGCCGAGGGAGGACGGGAACCTCGCAGGCGCATCCGGCAACGGTTGACAGTCACCCGGTAGAGCCAGGTCTCAAAGCGGGCCTCACCTTCCAGGCGGTAGCGGGGCAGTGCCCGCATCACGTCGAGGAAGGTCTCCTGGACGGCTTCTTCGGCGTCCCCACTGTTGCGGAGTACGAGAAGGGCGATGCGATAAACATAGTCCTTGTAACGACGAAAGAGTGCTGAGAAGGCCGTGGTCTGCCCCCGCTGGTAGCGAGCGATCAAGTCTTCGGTGGGCACCGACCGGGCGTCGAGTTGTGCGACCATGACCTTTCTCCTTCTCCGCCGAGGGACCTACTATTGGTTACATGCAGGAAGGGCTCGAAAAGTTCATCTGCTATGGTATCGAATTCAACCCGTTCTGTCAAGGTCGCGAGTGCCTGGTTTGCACGGTCCTGCCGGGGATGGTATAATCGCAAGGCAAGGAAAGATCCCGTTGTCGGCAGTTTCTGCCGAGTGTTCCTGGACTGGGAGACCCGTTGATGATCCCTCGCACAATCCATGATTCCGTTCATGGTGAGACCATCGTGGCTGTACAGAAGGCAGCGCTGGAGGCTGTAGATCCGGGTGCGGCGGTGCGCCGCTCTGTCCAGCGCCGGGGGAATGAGCTGTGGGTGGGGGACCGAGTCTACGATCTGGCCGCGGTCGAGCGCGTCTGGGTGGCGGGTGGGGGGAAGGCGGCGACGGCCATGGTCGCTGCTCTGCACGGCCTCCTGGGCGAGCGGCTGGAGGGGGGAGTGATCGTCACCAAGTACCATCACCGCGATCCCCGACTGGATACAGGTCCCGTGGCCGCACTTGAGGCGGGGCATCCGCTGCCCGACGAGGCGGGCGTGGCAGGCACCCAGGAGATGGCTCGGCTCCTGGGCCGAGCCACAGACCGCGACCTGGTGCTGGCCGTCGTCTCGGGTGGGGCTTCGACCCTGCTGACGCTGCCGGCAGCAGGGCTGAGGCTGGCCGACCTGCAACAGACGACCGGGTTGCTGCTGCGCAGCGGGGCGACCATCGTCGAGCTAAACGCGGTGCGCAAGCACCTGTCGCAGATCAAGGGGGGCGGCCTGATCCGGCTGGCGGGGGTGGCACCTGTGGCCTGCCTGATCCTGTCGGACGTGGTGGGCGATCCTCTGGACGTCATCGGTTCGGGGCCCACGGTGGGCGATCCGTCGACCTTTGCCGACGCCTGGGCCGTGCTGGAGCAGTACGATCTGGTGGAGCGGGTGCCTGATGCTGTCCGGGAGCGGCTCGCGGCCGGGCTGCAGGGCCAGGTGGCGGAGACACCCAAGCCGGGCGACCCGCTTTTCGAACGGGTGCAGAATTTCGTCGTGGGCAGCAACCGGCTGGCGGCCGAAGCGGCCGCGGCGAGAGCCCGGGACGGTGGGCTCAATGCCCTACTTCTCTCCACCTTCGTGGAGGGCGAGGCCCGGGAAGTCGCCCGGGTGGCGGCGGCGCTGGCCAAGGAACTGGTCGCCCATGACCGGCCGGTGGCGCGCCCGGCCTGCCTGGTGTGGGGCGGGGAGACGACGGTGACCGTGCGCGGAGGGGGTAAAGGGGGGCGTAACCAGGAGTTGGCACTGGCGGCCGCCCTGGCTCTGGATGGCCTGCCTGGCGTGATCCTGGTGGCGCTGGGGACCGATGGCACCGATGGCCCGACGGATGCGGCCGGTGCCGTGATTAGCGGCGAGACCATGGCCCGGGCCCGTGCATTGGGTCTGGACCCTGTGGCGAGCCTGAGGGAGAACGACGCCTATCCCTTTTTCGATGCCCTGGGTGACCTGATCCGGACGGGTCCTACCGGCACGAACGTGAACGATCTGCTGTTCCTGTTCGTGTTCCCTTGCAGGGGACAGGTTCCCTGAAGGAGACAGGCCCTAGCGGGGGTGAGGTGCAGCAAGGATGTCACAGCGCGGAACAGGTCACCTGGGCCTGCTGTTTGCACTCCTGGGACTGGGCCTGCTAGGAGGTGGGCTGGTCTCTGGCGCCGGGCCAGGCTGGCTGGGGGTGGTCGACGATGGCCTGTGCGGTCCTCTTTCCTCGGACCTGACACTGACCCTTGCCCAGAGCCCCTACTTTGTGACCTGCGATGTGACGGTAGAATCTGGAGTGACCCTGGAGATCGAGCCTGACGTCGAGGTCTACTTTGGGCCGGGTACGGCGCTGGTGGTGCAGGGCAGACTTGTCGCGATGGGAACGGAGAGCCGGCCGGTGGTCCTGACGGCGGGCGGTTCCTCGCCGGAACCGGGTCACTGGACAGGGATCCTCCTGGAGGGCGCTGTGGACAGCCGACTCGAGGGATGTGTGGTGGAGTATGCCACTGAGGGGGTGCGCATCCTGGCCGCGGGGGGGGCGACGGCCGGCCCGACGGTGACCAATTGCACCGTGCGCCACCAGGCATTGCACGGGATTGTCGTCGAGGCGGTGCCGGCTGGGTGTGATGCGTCGCTGGCAGAGCCAGTTATCACGGGCTGCACCATTGAGAGCAATGGCGGCTGTGGCATCTATGGATACGGGCACGGGAATCCGGCCTCGGGCTGTGTGCCACTGGTCTTGGGCACTGTTGGGGGTGTGCTGACCGGAAACACGATCCAGCAGAACGTGGGGGCCGGCATCTGCCTGCGTACAAAACGAGAGTACAATAGCGCTGGGGAGATCGGGATTGCGGTCGAGCGGAACCGCATCCTGGAAAACGGCGGGCACGGCGTGCGCCTGTACGGGGACGATCCGGTGCACCCGAGCATTGAGAACAATCTGATCCAGGGGAATGGGGGCTCCGGCCTCGTCTGGGAGGCGGTACAGGGCGACCGGGATCTGCCGGTGGTCAACAACACCGTCGTGGCCAATGGGGAGGACGGGATCCGTAGTGGCCGGCCTGCCAGCCAGATGCTGGTGACGAACAATATCGTGGTGGGCAACGGCGGGTACGGGCTGTACTGTGCCATTGAAGAAGAACCGGTGCGCTCAACCAATGATCTGTGGCAGAACGCAGCGGGCGCATACTCGGGCTGCTCACCGGGCATGACCGACTTGCTCGCGGACCCCTTGTTCGTCGACCCAGCATCCGGGGATTGGTCCCTGCGGTTCGGCTCGCCGTGTATCGACACAGGCACGGCCAGTGGCGCACCGGCCATCGACATCGAGGGCACGGAGCGACCCCAGGGCGGCGGGTTCGACGTGGGCGCCTATGAATTCTCGGCCGCACAGATCGAGGTCCGGTCGGAGGGCGTTGCCGTTCCCCCGGGGAGCCAGCACGACTTTGGTACTGTGGCGGTAGGCTCGGCAGCGGTGGCCGATTTCGCCATCGGGAACGTCGGTGGCAGGCGGCTGGCCGTGGAGGCGGTCGGGATCGAGCCGCTGGGTGACTATGGGCTGGTGCTTAGCGGAGCACTGCCCCTGACGGTGATGCCCGATAGTTCGACGGTGTTTGGGGTCCGATTCGCGCCGACCTCGCCAGGCTGGCAAACGGCCACGGTGGCGATCGGCAGCGACGATCCGGATGACAATCCGTACCTGTTTGGGATCCGCGGCTTGGGTGTGCAGCCGCCGGCGGAATTGACGGTGAGTGGCCCGGTTAGCGGCTTGATCGGCAGCGAGTGTCTGTTTACGGCGACGGTGGGTCCCAGCACGGCAACCCAGCCGATTACCTTTACGTGGCAGGCTCGTGGCCAACTGCCCCGGGTGCACACCGGCGGTTTGAGGGATGTTGTCTGGTACCTTTGGGAACAGTCCGGTGTGCAGGGTATCACGGTCACGGCTAGGAATGCCGGGGGTGCTGTGTCTGCAACCCACCAGGTCGCACTCTGGACTCCGGTGCAGGCCGATTTCACCGCCGCGCCGAGATCAGGACTGGTCCCGCTGACGGTCGTGTTCACCAACACCTCGACGGGGGACTATGATCAGAGCTGGTGGGAGTTTGGGGATGGAAGCACCAGCACGCTGCCCAGCCCGGCCCATACCTTCGGGACTCTGGGGGTGCACACCGTCACCCTCAGGGTCGCCGGTCCTGGGGGAAGCGACATCGAGACTAGACCGGCATATATTGAAGTTGAAGGACTCTGGCTGTACCTGCCGGTTGTGGTGCGCAGGGTGGGTGAGGGCTGAGTCCAGGCAGGAAGTGGAGAATGCGCCGGATCCGGATTCGAGTGGGAGTCGTGAGTGCAACTGCCCAGTTGTACGACAATGCGACGGCCGATTCCATCTGGGAGGCGCTGCCGATCACGGGAACTGCCAACCGCTGGGGCGACGAGATCTATTTCGAGATCCCAGTCCGCGTGGTCCGGGCAGCTGATGCTCGGGAGGTGGTGGAAGCGGGTGAACTGGGCTATTGGCCCGTGGGCCGCGCATTCTGCATCTTCTGGGGGCCGACGCCGGCCAGTCGTGACGGCGAGATCCGGGCGTATAGCGCGGTAAACGTCTTCGGCCAACTGGAAGGGGAGCCGGGGGTTTTCGGCCCAGTGGCTGGAGGAACGCAAATTCAGATCGAGAGAGGAGAGTCGACGTAAAAATGGAGATGCCCAAGGTGTTTGTAACTCGTGCCATCCCGGATGGTGGCCTGGACTTGATCCGTGAGGCCTGCGAGGCCGAAATCTGGACCGACGATCTGCCGCCGCCGCGTGACGTGCTACTGGAAAAGGTGCAGGGCGTGGCTGGCCTGGTGAGTCTGTTGACCGATCGGGTGGATGCGGAGTTGATGGATGCCGCGGGACCTGGCCTGAGGGTGATCAGCAACTATGCCGTCGGCTATGACAATGTGGTGGTAGACGAGGCCACGGCCCGTCTCATCCCGGTGGGCAATACGCCGGGGGTGTTGACAGAGACGACGGCCGACATGGCCTTTGCCCTGTTGATGGCCGCAGCCCGCCGAGTGGTGGAGGGAGCCGAATACGTGCAAGCGGGCAAGTGGCGAACCTGGGGCCCCAAGCTGTTGCTGGGTCATGATGTGCACCATGCCACGCTGGGGATCATTGGCATGGGCCGTATTGGGCAGGCCATGGCGCGCCGGGCCCAGGGCTTTGACATGGAGGTCATCTACTTCGATCCCTACTGCGATGCCTCCAAGGCACCCTTTGTCGACATTGGACTGCACTGTGATCTTGGTGATCTCCTACCCAAGGCAGATTTTATTACACTCCACGTTCCGCTTACGGAGGATACCCATCACATGATCGGTGCAGAAGCGCTGGCCAAGATGAAGCCGACGGCAGTGCTCATCAATACCTCACGGGGACCGGTGGTGGATCCCGATGCCCTGTATGATGCGCTGGTGGCGGGCCAGATTGCCTATGCTGCCCTGGATGTGACAGACCCAGAGCCCTTGCCGGCCGATCACAAGCTTCTGAGCCTGCCCAACTGCCTGGTGGTGCCGCACATCGCCAGCGCCAGCTTTGCGACCCGCACCCGCATGGCGGTCATGGCGGCCGAGAACCTGCTAGCCGGGCTGCGTGGCCAGCGGCTGCCAAACTGCGTGAACCCCGAGGTCTATGACTCGGCCTCATAGCGGGGACCGGCTGGCTTGGGTGCTTTGACCAGCCGACAGGAGTTCTTCAGCCTGACGGGCGGGTGGTCTGAACCTGGGCTCGTCCGGTGATTGGCCATCGGGCCTCAGGGATGAACTGCCTGTTTGTATCCGAGTCTATCCATGAGCGTGCGGTAAAAGTAGGTCCGGTCCTGCAGACGCACAAAGCGGCCCGGGTAGGCACTGGCCTGCACGGTGACCCAGTCCCCATCCTGCAGTTCGTACTCGAACTGGCCGTCCACCGTCAGGATGGCCTGGTGGTCCGTGTGCACTTCGACCCCGACCACGTCGTCTTTCCCCAGGACGATGGCCCGGTTCATGCTCAGATGCGGTGCTATGGGGATGATGAGCAGGTTGTCGAGCTCCGGGGGTAGGATGGGGCCGCCGGCCGCCAGAGCGTAGGCAGTAGAGCCGGTGGCGGTGGAGATGATGAGTCCATCGGCGGCATAGGTGGTTAGGAAGCTGCCGTCGAGATAGGTCTCCAAACGGACGATCCGGGCGATGGTGCCGCGGCTGATCACCACATCGTTGAGGGCCTCATAGGCACGGCAGTCTTCCCCACGGTAGTACTTGGCATGAAGCATCATCCGTTCCTCGATCCAGTAATCGCCAGCCACCAGACGGGGTAGAGCCTCTCCCCACTCTTCAGGGTCGAGTTCGGCCAGGAAGCCGAGCCGGCCCATTTTGACCCCGAGCACGACGACGCCGTGCGGGCTGGCCATACGGGCAGCCCGCAGGATCGAGCCATCACCGCCGAGGGTGACCAGAAGGTTCAGGTCTTGGATCTGCGCGGCGACTGCCTGTACGTCCCAGGTGGAGCCGATCCATACCTCCAGGCCGCGAGCCCTTGCCTCCTGAGCCATTACCTCGGCCATGGGCTGAGTGGCAGGAAGCTTGGGGTGGTGCAAGAGTCCGATTCGTTTCATGACTTGTGGCCTCATCCGCACGTGGCTGCTGCTGGGCAACGCGAAGAACCGAATGCCCAAACTTGTGGCTGCATTATAGCGCATTTCGCCGATGCTGTCCATTGCGAGAGGGTAGAGTCGGCTGCATCGGGAGCGTGATGGCCAACCCGCTTCACCCTGTAAGGTATGTTGATGTGCGGATGGGGCGTACCTATGATATAATCGGCGAGATGATAGCCGACACGATTATGATCGCGTCACCTAGAAGCGACAACCATACCCGACACGATTATGATCGACACGATCCCAAGCTCAAGGAGCCAACATGGACAAGCTGGAAGCCATTGTCGAGGAGATTCGGGCCGAGTTCGAGACCAAGAATGCAGCGCGTGACGTCGCGCTCCAACGCTCGCGGACCCTGATCCGCTATTGTGCCGACGCGATCCGGGCTACCCACCGCGGGGAATTCGAAGGGGCTGAGACGCTGTTGGCCACGGCGGGAGAGGCGGCGCGTGAGATGAAGGCGGATCTCGAACGGTACCCTGACCTGTACCATGCAGGCTATACCCAGGATGCCCTCAAAGAGTTCGTCGAGGCAGAGACGGTCTATGCCTTCATCCACGATGGGGGATTGCCAACCCCGGCTGAGTTGGGGGTGGAGGGGCCAGCCTATCTGAAAGGGTTGGCAGAGGCGGCCAGCGAACTGCGCCGTCACAGCCTGGATCTGATGCGCCAGAACAAGCTGGATCGCGCCGAGAAGATGCTGGGCATCATGGAAGAGGTGTATAGCCAGTTGATGACCATGGACTTTCCCGACGCCATCACAGGCGGGCTGCGGCGCACGACGGACATGCTCCGCGGGGTGGTCGAACGCACCCGCGGCGATCTGACGACTGCGTTCCGGCAGGAGATGATGCGCAGGGCGCTCATGGACTTTGAGAAGCGCATCGGAATGGAGGCGTAGGGGCTTTCTGGGCCGGGACAAGAGCCTGTCCGTCGCGGCGGCGGGGCCAACCGTGCCGGACCTGTGCAAGAGGTGATCATGGGCCAACCGGATCCTGTTGTTCGTGCCAGCGAGATCTCGCAGTATGCCTATTGTGCCCGGGCCTGGTGGTATGCGCGGGTGAAGGGGTACCACTCGGCCAATGTGGATGCCCTCCGGGCGGGTGTCTTGGAACATCGCGCCCATGGTCGCGCCGTGGCCGGTTCGACCTGGCTGCTGCGGCTGGCCATTGCGCTGCTGGTGATCGCAGGGCTGCTGCTGGCCGTTTGGCTGGCGCTAAGCGCCGGGGGCTAGGGCAGTGGTCTGGTTACTTTCGGTTGCCTTGATCCTGGGCGGGCTGGGCCTGTGGCTGCTGATCCGGGCGGCGACGGCACGACGGCGAACTGGATTACCGGTGGGACGGGTTACCTATGTGGATACGGGAGCGTGGGGCCGGTGCGAGCGCCCTCTCTTTTCCAACCGGTATCGCCTGACGGGCCGCCCGGACTACCTGGTCGAGTCGGGGCGGGATCTGATTCCGGTGGAGGTCAAGTCAGGCAGGGCACCCCGGCAACCCTACCCAGCCCACATCCTGCAGCTTGCGGCCTACTGCCTTCTCGTTGAGGACCAAGAGGGCCGGGCTCCCCGCCACGGCATCCTCAAGTATGACGATCAAGCCTTTGAGGTGGACTATACGCCAGGCCTTCGCATGGAGCTGATTCAGGCTCTCGAGCACCTGCGCCAGGATCTGGTGGCCCGGGATGTGCACCGCAACCACGAGGAGGCGGGGCGCTGCCAGGGATGTGGATATCGAGACCGGTGCGAGGAACGATTGGCGTGAGCCCAATAGAGGGGTTGGCTGCTGGTGGAGCACGGCCGGGCACTGGGATTGTGTGGGCAGACCTTCGAGGGCGGACCTATCGGCCGCCGCGAACCTGAACCCCACGAAATCGTGCCGGAGCGGCGCCGTGGGCGACGCGGGCGACCTGGACCGGCTCGCCCTTGGCGCAACTGGGTATGCCCCATAGCTGCCAATGGTCGGCCTGGCAGATGGCCTCACAGCTGTTCCAGAAGCGGGGGGTCCTGTCGGTGTAGCTGGCGTCGCGGAGCAGGCGGCCCAGCTTCCCGTTCTTGACCTCGTAGGCGACCTCGGTTCCAAAGTGAAAATTGAGGCGCTTGTCGTCGAGGCTCCAGCTCTTTGGCGTGTCGAGGTAGAGCCCGTCCTCGGTACTGGAGATCAGATCCTCCAGCGTCCAGTCACCCGGCTCGAGACTGATGTTGGTCATGCGGATCAAGGGCAGCCGGCCCCAGCCATCAGCCCGCATCGTGGCATTGCTAAAGGGCAGCGGCGGACGGGGTGTCAGGTGAGAGTAATGGTGAGCCAGCCACCAGGCCGTTTCCCGTGAGGTCAGATAGTTGACAAAACGGCCCTCCTGCACGATGGGAAAGCGCTCAGCGGGGCAGCCTTCGTCATCCCAGCCGTACGTGCCAAGTCCTCGTGGCAGCGTCGCGTCGGCGGTAATGTTGACCGCAGGGGCACCATACTGGAGCAGACCGAGGTTATCGACGGTGACAAAGCTGGTGCCGGCGAAGGATGCTTCCGTGCCGAGCACCCGGTCAAGCTCGATGGGATGGCCGCAGCTCTCGTGGATCTGAAGGGCAAGCATGGCGCTGCCCAGGATGACGGTCTTGGGGCCGGAAGGGCACACGGGCGCGACGGTGAGTGCCTCGGCCTCCTCGGCGCAGCGTTCAGCGTGAGAGAGCAGGTCCAGATCGGTAATGAACTCGTAGCCTGCCTGGGCATGATTCTCAAAGCTCCGGCGTTGGAAGACGCCAGCCTCTCCAACCGCAGTGGTTGCAACCCCACCGCCGCTATGGATGACGGTCTGTTCCTGGGAGCTGCCCTCGCTACATACGAACCACTTCTTCTCGCGAAAGAAACTCATCTTGGCCTCGGCGACACGCACGGAGGGGTGGCGCTTCATGGCCTCTGAGCAGGCGACCAGGAGCGCGAGGCAGGCCTCCATGGGTACATCAAAGGGGTCCTGATCCAGGGGGGTGGCATAGGAGCCTTCCTCTCCGGGGCGCTGCGGCAAGAGCAGGGGCTCGGCCCGAACCTGGGCGCTGGCCCGGGCAATGTCAATTGCCCGTTGGACGGTAAAGACCATCGAATCATTGGTGAAACTGCTATCGGCGGCAAAGCCCCATGCCCCGTCGGCAAGCACCCGAATGCCAAAGCCGGCATCGTGGACCGTTTTGAGCTGGTCGATGCTTTCGTTCTTGACGGCGAGTTCCTCCGTCTGGCGGTCCACCACGCGTACGTCGGCGTAGGTTGCTCCTCGTTGTAACGATTGATCCAGGGCGTTCAGCGCGAATGCCTTCATAGGTCGATGCCCTCTCTGCTCGGTTGCCCGCCGGTCTGAGCACTGGCCGTCGGCTATAGGGCGCGGCGTTTCGTTAAGTATAGTCGAAACAGGGTGAAAGTCAAGCTCTGAGGTGTGATGCCTGGCTGCACTAACCTCTGCTCCGGTTGCCTCTGGTGGCACTGACCGCCCCTTCAGTCCAGGTACGAGCAAGAGGATGCAGAAGGATAGAATTGGTCACGTCGACGGGAATTGACGTCCGCACCCAACTGTGCTAAGATGCCATTGTGCCTCTGCAACAGGGGTGCGGGACTGTTGGGGAGGCGCTGCGCGGTCCTGGCTCGGTATCTGGTCTCAAGTTGGGGATCTACAGATCTACATCCGTGGGCCAGGAAGCGACATCGACCGGCGCACAGGAACGCCCGAGGGCAAGCGCGAACTTGCTGTCGGAGCCAGCGAATCCAACCAGCAAAGGAAGCATGTCAGAAGAACCTTCAGAACGTCTGCAAAAGGTGTTGGCGCATGCAGGGGTCGCGTCGCGCCGCAAAGCAGAGGAGCTCATCCGGCAAGGTCGTGTGACAGTCAACGGGCGTGTGGTAACCCAACTCGGCACCAAGGTCCAGCCCGGCCGCGACGAGATTCGCGTTGACGGACGGCCGCTACAGGCTGGCGCTCAGCGCGTATACGTGATGCTCAACAAGCCCCGCGGCGTACTATCGGTGATGAAAGACGAACGGGGCCGCGGATCTCTCGGAGACCTGGTCCAGGTTCCCTTTCGCCTGTTTCCCGTCGGCCGCCTGGACGTGGCCAGTGAGGGCTTGATTCTGCTGACGGATGATGGCGAGCTGGCCAATCTCCTCACTCACCCCCGTTACGAGCACGAAAAAGAATACATGGTTCTCGTGAATGGGCATCCCTCGGAGCAAGCGCTCGAGGCCTGGCGGCACGGAGTTGACCTGGAAGGCAAGCGCACGGCACCGGCTCAGGTGGAGTCGGTGCGACGGATCGGTGATTCGACCTTGTTGCGCATCGTGATGCGCGAGGGACGGAAGCGCCAGATCCGGCGCGTGGCCGCGCTCTTGGGGTATCCGGTACGCGAGCTCAAGCGAATCCGTATGGGCCCCCTGGATCTGCACCTGCTCGAGCCGGGCCAGTGGCGCTACCTGACGCCGAAGGAGATCCGCGAGTTGGAGTCTCTCAAAGGGAAGCCGGCCAGACAGGAACGAAGCTCAAGGGACAGCCGCGGCAGGGCATGATCTGCATCAGAGGGAAGCAAGGAGAGGGAGATTGAGGCGACCATCCACCATCGCCATTGACGGGCCAGCAGCCTCGGGGAAGAGCACCATCGGCTGCTTGTTGGCGGAGCACCTG